>Ga0304730_1000439_pt1 | contig 36563 bp, 54 predicted proteins | sample M_130628_MF_Meta_FD_190474 | JGI IMG/M metagenome (GOLD analysis project Ga0304730, IMG submission 190474) | Freshwater microbial communities from Lake Montjoie, Canada to study carbon cycling - M_130628_MF_MetaG (v2) (version 2) | ecosystem: Environmental > Aquatic > Freshwater > Lake | place...
CTCAGAATTACCCGCTTGAGCTATCCCTCCAGAGGGACCCGCGCTCTCAACAGGGGCCTCCCCACCCCCAACAGGCCCCTCAGAACGTCACACAGAGCAGAAACGGGCATCCAGCATACAGATGCAGCCAGTGACACATCAGAGCGCCATACGGTCATTTAAATGACTGGGTATGTTGCATCATCAATGATATCAATTGCTTGCTTGACCACCTGATCGATTGCCTGTTGTCCCTTGTCATCGAACTTGCACCGCATCACTAGCTCAGTCATGTCATAGAGACAGACAGCCATACGCTTCATCAACTCATGATCTGCACGAGGTTGAAACCGGTTATCGTTGATCTTTGACTGAATGAGAATCTCTTTGTGTGTGCCTGAGATGTAGTCAGCCGTTGCCCACTTGGCTTCCGTCAATCCACATGGATGCTGTATCTTGATCTTGCTACCCATAGATCTGATGACGTTGGCAATCTCACTGAGCGTTAGCTCATCCTTGATCTTCCTGAACTCAGCTACAGTGATCGGCTTCCTCTTGGGTGGCTGCAACTCCAACGGGATGACCCTAGCCATTGCACCAGTGAGAGCGATGTCTCCTGCTTCTATGCGCTGATAGTGCCTGGTTGTTATGCCGATACGGTCAGCCAATTCAGCCTGTGTTAGCCTGAGATCATTGCGCCGTTGCTTCATTTCCTCCGGTGTCATTTGCTTTCACTCCGATCAAAGAGCCAGAGAACAGTGACGATTGCAGTCATCCATATGGCTGCAAACGCTTCGATGGACAGGTATGGAGATAGATCGAATAGCATAGTGGTTTCCCTTTTAGGTTTGGTAAGGCCGAAGCACTTTTCTTAAATTAGTCGTCGTATTGAGCCTTGAGCCATTGAAGGTATTCCTCAACGGTCATGCACTCTGTTGCGTCGATCAGGTCGTCATCTGGTTGCCAAGTATTATCGGTCATGTCAGTGTTTCCCTTTGCTGCTGATAATTTTTTAGATCAAATCTATCATGCCACCCACTCAGGATGGCGATAAACCTTGCGAGAGACACGATCATTCGCGACATCATAGCAATAAAGCGCGACATCATCGTTTGCCAAATGAACGCCGGCAACCATATTCTCGCGAGCAAACTTGCGAGCAGCAGCGTCCGCGCTGCGACGGCTTGAAAAAGAGGCCCACTCCTGTGTGGTCTTGATGTAAGAAGCAGAACGAGAGAACATGGCAGTCTCCTTTGAGAGAGGGCGGAATTGCCCGAAACCAATAAGAGACGTATATTTACACGACATTATGTCGTCAACAAAAAAAACACAGTGAGTGTAATTTTTTTTACATCACCATTGCCAGACGGCTCAGGCCACCCGAATCTGCAACACATCAGCGCACTGATCTGCCCAGAACTTCCACTCGAATGCGTCACGCATTTCCGCGCTATCAGTCAAAGATCCAACCTGCGATGACTCAGCCAAGCGCAAAAGATCATGCAGGTCGTTGATCAACCGCAGACACTCCTCATGGTGCGTCACTTCAAAGTGTCCGTTACCTGTCACCAGTGTTTGCCATCATACAAATCCCATTTCCTTACGCATCTGTGCGCGGAAGAATCGCGGAAACTTGCTCAACACGAAAGCCTTTGATGTTCCGTAGAAGTCGTATCGCGGTCTGTAATTAGGCTTGGTCATCGTGATAGCCAGCTCAACCGTGATCGTTGCACCGGTCCTTCGTGCAATCGCAATAGGCTCAGAGCCACGATACATTATGAAGAAGTCCGACGTTCTCTTTTTGCGGCCCTTAGATTTAGCAGTCTCATTCATGCTGCCTTTGCGCTGTGCCTGTAGCTGCGACAGCATACGCTGATACTGCCCACCGTTCTTCAGTGTCGTGCTTTCACCCTTCTGGGTATAGGCGCCTGACGGAATCAGACCTGCTTTGAACAGTGCGACCTCATGCGGAGTGAACCGACGCTCACCACCCTTGATGTTTGGCGTCAGGTACTTGTGAGCCTGGCGACCCTTGGCACCCTGCTCAATAAAATAGACACCGGCATTCTGATAATTGCCAGTGGACCTGGGTGTACGCGCACGAATGGCTCCAAGCGTATACGGAACCACAGACTTAAAAGAAGCCTTCATCACCCCCTGCTGCTCCTTGCGGAGATCGAAAGCGAGTTTGCCAAATGCGTTATTGGTTGACCTGTCGATGGACCTTTCAACCCTTCTCATCCGATTGATCACAGAGGAGACGTTATTTGTTATGCTGATCATTTCTGTATCCAATGATTTTGTTCTGGACGTTCTGCGTCTGCAAACGAGCCATGTTCTGGCGGATCTGGATTCTCTCATCTTGAGTCACAAGAGAGGTTGCAGCACATCCGGTCATTGAAACAGCCATTAGTGTGATAACTAGAATCTTCATTGGTTAGTCCTTCATCGAGGCAATAGCCACACGCATCCCACCATGCGCCACAGCATCACCATAGGTTGCAACGATCCGCCGGATCTGACGGTCATTGTCGAACGCAATTCCTTGCAGCGCATCCAGAGCCACCTTGAGGCAGTTATCCAGATCAATGCACACTTTGCTCTCGGAGCCGTCGGCATTGAGCTTAGGCATGAGAGTGACCCAGATCTTCACCGGTCCATTGATCATCTCTCCACCATAGGCTTTAGCCACGAGAGATACGTGCCGCTGGTAGTCATTCGCCTCAGCCGACTTTACCATCCGTCCATTGAACGATCTCCAATACCGATTGGCCGACACAGGGTAATCGAGGTTGAGGATCATCATGGATTGCATATAGCCTGTTACCACTTTTGTAGCAATCAACCCGCTCGGTGTTAGTAGCGTTAGTGTACCTATAGGTACACACTAACACTAACTAACAAACATCGCCTTGCCCCCCTCTGACACTAACAATCACTAACACCATCTAACAAACCACGGTTTTCTGCCGTTTTTGTGTTAGGAGTTTGTTTTACTAACACTCACTAACATCCCTAACAATTGCTGTTTTTGTGCAAATATAATTTAACGCCATTTTAGTTTTTCGCTAACACCTAAATCGCAGAAAACCGTCGGTTTGATTCAGCTACTTTGGTGCAGATCCCATGCTCAAACGAAGGACACTTGCCGCCATTTGGTCGATCACAATCCATCCTTCGGACTGCTCACGGATGTATCCAGCCTCGCGCAGCATCTTCTTATTGGTGGACGCTTTCGTCCTCTGAGCGCCTGGGGTTGATCCGTAATTGTCCTTCGCATGGTTGGACCAGTCGATGTTGGAGACATAAGGTTCACCGCGCTCTAGACGCCCATAGGTGGTCATCATCCGGTTGAAATCCTCCTTGGCGGTCCTGAGTGACTTCGGCTCGTTTAGTTCTGCAATCTCTGCATCTGAGAGTTCGACCTGACGGACCACCCCAGAGCGCACCGGTTCACCGTCTTCGTCGTGCCAGCCGATTTCAAAGGATTCCAACTTGAATGACAAGTCCTTGGACAACTCAGCATCCTTCTGCTTTCGCTGGATCACTTGGATCACACCGTCCTTGCCAGGTTTGACGGACATTTCGAAGTCCAATGCACCGCGCCATGCGGATGAACCACGCGCACGATGCTGGGCCTCTTCTGAGTTTCCTGTGTGATGTACTAGGATCACCGTGCAGTTGTAACGCTCCATTAGGTAAACACAGGCATCGATCATGGTCTTAGCATCCTGTGCGCTATTTTCGTCCCCTAGAAGGAACCTGTGGAGCGTATCAATTGTGATGCACGATGGCGATGTCGGAAGGCTGTCAAGCGCCTCACACATATTACGTAGACCTTCGCTTGTGTTCAGGTTCACACCAGTGCGTGACAGGACAAATTGCGCTCCGTCGCCGCCATAGGTCATATTCCATGCTCGCATACGCTGGCGCATCCCTGCGTGACCTTCACCGGCCGCGTAGAATACCAGACCTGGCTTAACCTTATGTCCGCACCATTCTCCACCGTCAGTGGCAATCCTGAGCGTCATATCGAGAGCGATAAACGACTTACCACCACCAGAAGGACCGTGGATCATCCCAAGGGACTGTCGAGGTACAACACCTTTGATCAACCAGCGGATTGGGATCGGATTGTTGATAAGGTCGTCAAACCAATCGTATGCCATTGTGAGCTTAGGCTGTTCAGGAATGAGCAATGCCTTTAAATCGCCACCTTGAGTGGCAAAGTCGTTTGCATCGCCCACAGGACTAATAACCAGCTCTGCATTGATAGCCCTTGCAGCCTCCGTTGCCTTGCTCTGTCCGACACCGCTTTCATCGTTGTCACCAACGACCACGATCCTGACCAATGGATTGATCGTATCACGCAGCGTCCTTGCGACATTGATGAGATTTCCGGCACTATAGGCGATGACCACCATTTCACCGGTTGCCTCATGGATCGAGCATCCGGTTGCCACGCCTTCGCAGAGAAAGACCCTGTTACGCTCCGTCGGCTTCCCGATGATCCAATAGCCACCGGAGATAGCACCACCAGGCAGGAACTTCTTCTCGCCTTCCTCAGATATGTATTGCACCGATGATATCGCATTATTGATATATACCGGCGTGATCAGATGGTTGTCGGGAGTGAGCTTCATCCCATTGGCGTTGATCTGCTTTTTGATCAGATAGGGATGATCGTCCATCGCCTCTGAGGCAAGGTTCCAGATGTTGTTCGCCTTGGATGCGGACTCCGCCCTGCGCTGGGCCAGCTCTTCCTCACGCAGTTTCTTGATCGCGTCCATGCGCTCATTATGGTGCATGATCTCCAAGGTAGTGAGTTCGCGCCCGATATCTGCCCGCCATGTGGCTGACATATCGCTCCGCCAGCACCCAAAGGCCGCTGCTGGGATCTCTCCATCAAATGCTACGTACCATGCGGAGTCATCCCTGTGCTTTGCGTCACCGGAGAACCGATGGATCTTGCCGTCGAAGATGATCTGCTTTGGAGCGTGAAGGCCGCTCTTATTGATTTCCTCTCTTAACTGCTGCTCCGCTGATTGAGGATTTTCATTAGTCCTGAGCGTCAATGGCGCTCCCAAGAATTTGACGATGTCCACCATTGGTTAGAACCGCGCTGAGTCAACGACGGAGCGGACCTGATAGATTTCGTCATTTGTAAGCTCTGCTTTTCCGCTAACAAACCGGTGCATCCGACCATAGGAAACACCGCTCCTGCGGCTGATTTCCCTGACGTTCATGATCTCCATTGCGGCGCGTACCCTTTCTTGCTGTGTCATATTCGGTCCTATTTTCTAAAGTTGGATGTGCGGAATACGCTTGACGGGATCATTTTGGCAAGCCATTATATTTTCATCGAGCAACCCTGCAATCCTGCGAACTCCTCGATATGAAAGGATGATCCATTGGCGATTAATCTAAAATCCACGCTTGGCAGTTCCGCCAATTGCGTGAAGTTCCTTGTCTACGGCCCTGCCGGTGCTGGGAAAACTTCGTTGATTCCGACGCTTCCTGATCCGGTGATTCTATCGGCTGAAGGTGGTCTGATGTCCATTAGCGGATCTGATATCCCGTTTATTGAGATCAAGGACATGGCGACACTCTTGGAAGCCTACCATTGGTTGGTTGGTTCTGCTGAAGCCAGTAAGTTTAAGTCCGTCGCTCTCGACAGTATCAGCGAGATTGCTGAAGTGGTTCTCAACAATGAGAAGAAGGCCACGAAAGATCCACGCGCTGCTTATGGTGCGATGCAGGAACAGATGAGTGATATCATTCGCTCGTTCCGCGACCTGCCGGATCGCCATGTGTACTTCACAGCCAAATGTGAAAAGTCCACTGATGAGCAGGGGCGGATGCTTTATGCACCGGCTATGCCTGGTAACAAGCTGGCTCAGTCGCTTCCCTATTTTTTCGACATCGTTCTGGCTCTGCGTCTGGAGCAGGGACAAGACGGCCAACTGGTACGCGCTTTGATGACCCAATCCGACGGCCTCTGGCAAGCCAAGGATCGTTCCGGCCGGTTGTCTGCATGGGAGCAGCCGGATCTTGGTCAGATTATCCGTAAGATCGGCGGTGAGGCGTGATCGACAAACTCTGCCAAGAATGGCTCGACGCCAAGATGCACGAACGCTCTGTCATCGCTAGGCGCCGTGAGATCGAGGATACGCTCATTGAACACCTTCGCATCAACGACAAAAGCGAAGGTACAAAGCGTATCGATCACTCCGGTTTCAACATCTCCGTTGAATTCAAAATCAACCGCAAGGTCGATGGCAAAAAGCTGATCGAAGTCGCGGCATCCAACGGAATTGGAAACGATGTTCTCCAGCAGATCTTCCGCTGGAAACCGGAGATCAATATGCGCGATTGGAAGTCCGCCGATAAATCGGTTGTCCTCGCGCTCTCAAATGCAGTTACCACCTCAGACGCACGTCCGTCTGTTTCAATCACAAAGGAATAGAATATGTTTGGATCGTTCCATTTTAACGTCAATGATCTGCCGGATAATGACAGTGGCTTCTCTCCGGTTCCTGCCGGTGACTATCAGGTCGAGATCAAAAAGGTCGAAGCCAAGGAAACACGAGCAAAAACTGGTGCTTATTTTAGCTTTCGTTTTGACATCCTTGGACCCACGAACGCTGGCCGGATTATATTTTGCAATGTGAATGTAAAAAACCCAAGCACTCAGGCTGAGAATATCGGCAGGGGTCAATTGAAGAACATCATGAAGGCTATCAACATTGATGACGTTGCTCACACAGATCAGTTTGTCGGTGGCAAGCTGGTTATCACAGTCGGTATTGAGAAAAGTGATAAGTATGGCGACAGCAATACGGTTTTAGCTTTCAAGCCGTTGGGCGGATCAGTGTCTCCAGTTGCAACAGCAGCAAAGGCAATCTCTGGAGCCGCACCAGCAACCTCAGTGGCTCAACCGGCAACGGTTGGATCGACCCCACCTTGGGCATAATGTAAATATATTGACACACGGGGAGGCTCTGGTAGTTTCCCCGTTGTCACATTTCTGGAAAGGGAAAATCCAGTGAACACAGAACGAGAAATAGAACTCATTAAACAAGCCACCAAGCTCTTTGGCATCCATGACCGGATGAAGGCGGAGTTCAAACAGGTCGAATCTCAGATCGATATGGTCGTGCAACAGTACGCCAGTGAAAAGCGCATCTTCGGTCTTCGCCGTGATGGTTTGCGTGATCAGTGCCAGATGGCCTTGATGCGCGAAGATTTGAAGCGCAGCCGGAAGGTGTTCAAATGAACCACAGAGTTATAATCTACTGCGAAGACGATGAAGTTGCACGTTTCCAGTATGCGATTCACGCACATCATGCAGTCACGGCTTTGAGTAAGTTTGACAGCCGCCAGTGGCGCTTGGTTGACACCAGGTTTCCAGATGATGGCATGGCTAAGTATCGTTATCGAAATGGGAAGGAAGTGTCATGATAGACCAAAAAACACCAGAAGATTGGGTGCTGATCGAAGCCGCGAACCGTGGCGGCTACCACTGGAGAGACCACAGCATTCAGCAGTTGCGGGAGCAGTATTGCGAAGGCGATGACGACGACCTGTACCGCGCACTGTGCGACATGATCGCCAAGCACGAACAGCCGCCAGTTGATCGCAAGCTGCTGTGTGCGCGGGAGGCATTTGGTGAGCATGATGCTTTGGGACATATGAAGGCCGTCCGCGCCATCGAACTTTGGGAAGAGGGGTTTGGGCAATGAGCGACAGCATGAGCCAGCACTGCCCCAACTGCGAAGCCCAAGCGGCAGAGATTGAGCGGCTGACGGGTTGCCTCACCAAGGCGAACGCTCAGGCTGAACACTTTGAGCGCGAATGGTATCTGCGCGGCGATGAGATTGAGCGGCTGCGTGAGGCGTTGCGTGACACTGCGGAAGTGATTGAAAGTTGCAACACTGTATTTTTGCACAAATTGGGAACCACAAATAAATGGCGCAACGCCGTGCTTGCGAAAGCCCGCGCAGCCCTAGCAGCAAATGAGCATTTGAAATGATGATTGAGATCGACCCAGTAGGTCTGGACGCGCTTGTCCGCGCATGGTTGAAGGACTCACTTAAAGTATTAGAGGCGAACCTTGCCCGCGAGTATGTCCATCCTGACGACATGAAGATGTATAAAAAAGACATAAAAGCGGTAAAACGGGTGTTGGACTATATCGGAGAGGCGATATGACAATCCATTATCACGGAACACCAATTACGCCGACATCAGTAATGCTGGAATTATCTGGTCGCCATTTTTGCGTATCTCACGCAGCTCCACAACAGGTTAAACTGTGCCATGAAATGGGTCAGTCTGTCATGCTCGACAACGGGGCATTTACCGCGTGGAAGCAAGGCAAGCCCACTAACTGGGTAAAGTACTACGATTGGTGCGACATCTGGTTGGATTGTCCAACAACATGGGCGGTAATTCCTGACGTTATCAATGCCGGTTCAGATCCGCAGGATGATCTGATCACACAATGGCCTCATGGAGATCGTGGAGCGCCTGTGTGGCATATGGATGAACCGATTAGTCGATTGCTGCGTTTGTGTGATGAATGGCCCCGTGTCTGCATGGGATCGTCTGGCGAATACGCGCAACTTCTAACCGCAAGGTGGGAAGCTCGTATGGATGACGCATGGGAGCAAATCTCGCTGCGTCATTCCAGAACGCCAAATATTCATATGCTGCGTGGAATGCAGATGAGCCGCCAGCGTTGGCCGTTTGCCTCAGTCGATAGCACTGACATTGCCAGAAACCATCATTGTGATGGACGGCCAAAGTCCCGTGCAGAACGCTGGGATGCTGCTCAATGTCCGATGAAATACACATCCAGGCCACAGCAGTTGGAGTTGGTATCATGAAGCGCCAGTGGACTACGAAAGAGATTGCTGAACTGAAAATCTTATACAAAAGCGGTTTAAGCAGAACCCAATGCGCCGAGAAGTTAGGGATATCAAAAAGCACCATCAAATCCGCTTTATGCCGGTACAATTTATACAGGAATGAAAAGGTTAAGAAGTCCCTTACTCTTACCGGAGCATCTGCTATTTTATGCGCGGCCCACAAGGGACACGGCTATGGTGTCCACGGCCACACATGGGAGATCACTGTATGGTGCAAGGATGACGGAACAAGCGCGGAGGATGTACAGTCAGAATTGAAAGAGATTCTATCTGAACTGGATCACAGCGAACTTCCTGAAGAGCTTATCCGAGGTGAGGCTATTGCCAGATGGGTTGGCATGAAAATGAATGCTCACTCAGTTGATGTCCGCCGTCCATTGGAACGAATTTATGCGAAATGGGAAAATAGATCATGAGCAGAACCATATGCTGGTTTTCTTGCGGAGCCGCCAGTGCAGTAGCAACCAAGTTAGTCCTTAAAAGCATACCAGATGCTGTCATCGCATATTGTGAAACTGGAGCAGAGCATCCAGACAATGAGCGGTTCATGAAGGACTGTGAAAAATGGTTTGGAAAGGAAGTTACACGAATCAAATCTGAGCAGTATGACTCCACATGGGACGTATGGGAAAAGCGCAGGTATCTTGCCGGTATTAGCGGAGCGCCTTGCACCAGTGAATTGAAGTTTATCCCAAGGATGAATTTTCAACTTCCAAGCGATACTCATGTGTTTGGTTATACGAACGATAAATCAGATATCAATCGAGCCAAGCGTATGCTGGAGACATATCCAGACATGAAGCAGCGTCATCCATTGATTGACGCAAAATTGGACAAAAGAGCGTGTTTAGCAATCGTTATAAATGCTGGCATTGAAGCTCCTGTAATGTACGGATTTGGATTTCAGAACAACAACTGCATTCCGTGCGTCAAGGCTACCAGTGCATCATACTGGGCCTTGGTTCGAAAGCAATTTCCGACTGAGTTTGAAAGAATGTCCGTTTTATCACGCGAACTTGGTGCCAGGCTTACACGCTTGAAGGGTGAGAGGTCATTCATTGATGAGATTCCTCTTGATCATCCGACCACAGATCCGATTGCGCCAGCGTGTGATTTCTTGTGCCAATTTGCGGAAGAAGACATGAAATGAGTGAAGCCCTAACCAACGCCATCTACGCCGGTCTAGCTGACGTAGAGGAAAAGCCCAGAGGACACTTAGGGGCATCCGTCATAGGTCACTATTGTGATCGCTGGATATGGCTATCATTCCGATGGGCTATCACATCCGAGTTCGATGGACGTATGCGGCGCTTGTTCCGTCGAGGACATTTGGAGGAAGACCAAGTCGTCAAAGATCTCCGCAAAGCCGGAATGACAGTGTTCGACGCCGACCCATCAAGCGGACGTCAGTTCAACATTAAAGACGGCCATTTCGGCGGATCAATGGACGGCATCATCAAATCAGGTGTACCAGGCAATGAACTCAATCAGCATCTCTTGGAGATCAAAACACACTCAACGAAATCATTTGATGATGTCGTCAAAAACGGTGTCGCGAAAGCCAAGCCGCAGCATTACGCCCAGATGCAAGTCTATATGTTCGCCACAGGGATCAAGCAAGCGGTCTATCTGGCAGTCTGTAAGAACGATGATCGGCTCTATACTGAGATCGTGAACTTCAATTATGATTCAGGTCAGAAGCTGATCGAAAAGGCCCAGAGGCTGATCGCAGCGGATCGTATGCCGGAGCCGATTAGTTCAGATCCCACATGGTATCAGTGCAAGTTCTGTGACGCTCATGCGTTCTGCCATGAGAGCCGGTTGGCTAAGAATGTTAACTGTCGGACCTGCGCTCACTCTACGGCTGTGAGAGATGGCACATGGCATTGTTCTCGCTGGAATTCTACCATTCCGTCTGAGGATCACCAGATTAACGGATGTGACGATCATGTCCTGCATCCAGATCTTGTGCCGTGGGCTATGGAGCCGTCGGAGGATGGATTGAATGTCACATGGATCATCGAAGGTGAGAAAGTGACCAATGGCCCTAATGGAAAAAAGAGCCGTGAGATTGTCGCCAATCCGTTGGCCGTCGCCGGTAAGTATGACATGGTGAACCAGATTATGGCGTTGTTTCCTGGAGCGGAGGTGATTGGATAATCATGCTGAGACTAATGGACCGCAAAGCCCTTTACGAAACCTTTAAACAGGTTGCCGAGGTAATGGGGACCGAGAATCCCGTTGTCATCTGCACTGACTGCGAGTTCTTCGACCACGGTAAGTGCGCCTTCTGGGGTGCTGAGATTCCTTTTTCCTCTTGGAAAAACGGATGCAACAAGTATGAAATGTACGTGCCATTTTGACGCGGCCTGAAAGGGAACCAATGGAAGACAATACAGGCAAATGGTGGGTTCGGTTCATGGAACTCGCAAAGCACGTTTCAACCTGGTCGAAAGACGCAACACAGGTTGGAGCTGTTGCTGTGGACCAGCACAACCGGATTCTAGAAACCGGCTACAACGGCATCCCTAGAGGGGTTGCAGATCTCCCAGAGCGCATGGAGCGGCCTAACAAGTACATCTGGGTGGCTCATGCAGAAGAGAACCTTGTGGCTCACGCTGCTCGACAGGTGCTTCAGGGATCAACGGTGTTCGTGACCCATCTCTGCTGCGGTGGATGCGCCAGAATGCTTATTAACGCCGGAGTGTCCCGTGTGATCGTCGGAGATGGCGTTACATCTATGCCGCCGGAGCATTTCGACATCTCGACCCAGATGCTGGAGGAGGCCGGAGTGGCACTCTATTACATGGAAAAGAGCAGCTAATGGAATATCGCAAGCGCCCTGCACCGGATGATTTTATCCAGAAGTGTAAGGAGATGACCCTAGAGCAGATCACTTTTCACTATGTCGTCGGTGTTAACACGATCCGCCGATGGAGCGATGAAACCGGAAGCAAGCCGACTAGGACCAAGAAGCCGGATATGCCGGTGGATTTTGCCAGTAAGGCGCATCTTCCGAATAAGGAACTTGTGTTACTGTACCCAGGCACCGGAACACACCACTATCACCAATGGCGCAAAGCTCTTGGATTGTCCAAAGGCCCGAAAAAGCCAGAGGATTACATTCCAAAGGACTTCGCCCAGGTTGTTCCAAGTCTGCTGAGATCCGAGGCTGCACAGCACTACGGAGTATCCACCACCACGATTAAATCATGGTGCGATAAGTCCGGTGTCCATCACAAGGTATATGATGAGCGCCACAAGAGAATGGCTGTGCGGCTCAAAAAGGCCAAGGAGCGCCAAGAGCGCATGAGGCCCAATCCTAACGACATCTACAGTGTCGCCGCCAACATCCTGCGCCGTCAACGGTTCATTGTCTCACCGTGCAACAGCAAAGGAGAATACCACCAGTGCGGAAATCACTGGAGGGTTGGAAACAATATGCTAACATCTGAGGAGCTTTTAATCCGTGCAAAGAGGCATGATAAAGACGGCCTATTGGAGCAAGCCGGAGTACAGACTGACCGGATTTGATATCAAGTGCGGGACCGAGATTCTCAACCGCTACGGGATGGAGTTCGAAGCCATTCGCGAGGCCAAGAGACTGACCAAGCCACAGGCTAGGGATTTCCGTTTTGTGATATCAGACATGATGAAGATCCGAGGCATGAACGGCCATAGGATCGCCAAGATTTTCAACCGAGATCACACCACGATCTATTATTATATGAAGGAAATGAGCAATGGAAATTAACGAAATCCTCAAACAGCGAGAATTGCGCTACGGAGACTTCCGCGATGTGGCCCAGATCAGCCAGAACATCATGGACAATCTCCGCACTGGAGCATCATTCTATGAACTTGAATATGACCAGCTAGAAGCTCTCTCCATGATCTCCAACAAACTGGCGCGTGTCGTCAACGGTGATGTCACTTACGAAGATTCATGGAGGGACATCGCAGGCTATGCTATCTTAGTCGCAGACCGACTCCTCATAGACCGTCTGCCCCCTAAAGAAAGCCTTTGATCCGATAACTTCTACCAATTCCGGTGGAAGCATCAACCCGTCCTTAAACGTCAGCACTGCAAAGCCGCTGGTGTGAGGGGACGGGTTATTTTCTGCATAATCGAACTGTGCTGAGTGTGGATCTGACAATGTCCCTGTATCGACCCCGTAGCGCCGTCCGTTGTAATCAGCCCACGGTGTTACCGCCAAGCGATGGAGATGCCCTGTGACGATGCTACGGCCTGATTTAAGGGTGTTGTTGTACGTGGCATGGATTCCGTTATGATAGCGATGCTTGATCATCACATTATCATTTATCATCGTTGACCATGCAAAGTCCCAGCGAGAGAACTTCTCCTCCAGACGCTGCACCACACCATCATACTCACTGGCATTTGTGCAAAGCGCACGATCAAACCGAGCATCATGATTGCCGACGTTCCAGACCTTATGGCATCCCCTTGGAAGACGTTGCTCGATCTCCTCCAGCCGGTCCTGACAAGTCTCTAATTCTTCACGCACTGTCGGTAGTTCAGACCAGCCAAGCGGAGCGTGACGGCTGACTCTTGCGCCGTCGAAGAGATCTCCATTGGCGAAAACAACCCTTGGCTTCAGATCCTCGATCAGCAGCAATAACGCCTCGTTAGCGATTGTTTTGGGTTGATTAGGCCACCAATGGGCGTCCGAGAACGCAATTACCGTGCCGGTGTCGATGTTCAGGTCGATCTGCCGCTTGTATGCGCGTCCTGCATCGTCAGAAACCCATTTGGTCGGCTTACCATCCGATGGAACACTCTTGAGAACAATACCGCGCTGTGCCAATCTCTCCCGTCGGGAATAAACTCCGCGCTCTTTAATGCCGAGAATAGCGGCAACCTTAATAGGACTCCCTCCGCCACGCCCCCATGCTGAGATGAATTCCTCATCCGTGAATGTCGCTGCTGGCATAATTGATCTTCCTTATTTGGACTCTAAAGCCCGTTTCCATGCTTCAACTGTCAGGCGGTGCTTGACACTGCAATCAGAATATTTAGCGATGAGATCAGCCTCCCAGACCGCTCGATCTGGATCAGTCAGCAGTGCCGGTGGATTTGGAAGCAGCGGACAGTTCCCCGCCAGGTTTGCCGGAAGCTGCGGCATTGGCGTCACGGATACCGCTTTCGAGCAACCCGCTAACACCATCAGGAGGAGAACAATCAGCAGGAATTGCAGGAGCCGTTTTGTATATTTCACGAATCGTGTTGGTCCGTTCGGTTGCCACGATATCGGCTTTATCCCGCTCGACTTCATAAACCAGAGAGACATCATCTACCGCCTTTTGCATTTCTGCGCGTTGCTTTTCAGCCTTTTCCAGAGCCTTTGCATACGCTGCATCACACTGCCAGTCGCGGACCTTGTATCCGGCGGCTGCGCCAACAACAAGAGAGCCTGCCACCACATATATCACCAATGGATTTGGGATCAGGCCCACGTTGCGTACTTCTTGGTCTTTGCCTTACGGTCATCAAGACCGTGGGTTCCTCCGTTGATGCGCTTTGTTAGCGCAAGGATGGCTGCATCATTGACACCCTTGTCGCAGATCGACCACAGCTTGTTCTTGTCGAAGAACCAAAGTGCGCTCTCAAAGCAGAGTTCGCCAGAAACCAGATCAGGGTTGGACATCACGTCGGGACGACTGATGTAGCTTGCAAAGGCTTCATAGTTTTCCTTGCCGGTTAGCTGAAGCGCACCGCGTCCGCGATATTTCCACCCGTCACCACTGGCTGCGTCCCCATTGCCCATCCGGTTGGCATAAACACGATTGGCGATACGCTCCGGCTGACGCGCATACATCTGCGCTTCCATATCCGTCTTGAAATACTTGCCAAAGATCTGACGCAGACCCTTTGCGCTGTAATTCAGGTTCTCTGAGAACGCCTTGAAGCCGCCGCTTTCATGAGCCGTTTGAGCAAAAAAATGCGCAGCGCGATTTGGTGATAGCTTATAGAAAGCAGCAGCCCGTTTAAACGTCCCTGGACCAAACGCACCATCAGCGGACACTCCAATCTTCTTCTGGAGATTAATCAGGCTCATCTGTCCTGTCCTTTGTTCCATAGCTCAAAGAGCGTCTTGATCTTTTCCTCGACCACACCAAGGCGCACATCCATCTTGGCGAGGATGATCGTCAGAGAAATGAATGCGAGAACAATCGGCCAGAGTTGACCGATGAGTTCAACGGTTGAGAGATCCCCAGCCATTTATGCCGCCGGATTACGCCAGTCAGGGAAGTCTTCTTCATCAACCACACCGTCGCCGTTTGCGTCATAGCGCAGGTCGTTGCGGTACTTTTCCCAAGGGGCCATGTCGTCGTCGTCATCTTCGATTTCAGCGACAACCGGAGCAGCAACAGGTTCTGGAGCAGGTGCAGGAGCCACAGGCTCTGGTTCCGGTGTATCCAGTTCCAGCGGCTCTTCCTTGTCACGCGCATTAGCGTTCAGGCTCAGACCACCAAGCAGACCGACAAATGCACCGATAACAGTCTGAAAAGCCGGATCAATCGTTGCCAGAATAGCGGTGCTGTCCACCACATCATTCGGCACAAACAGGCCAACAGCCAAGGCCATAACCACCACAAGGATCACAGCCGACAATGTGACAATCGCCACACGGATAACGAACTCAATAGTGTCGTTAACGCCTTCTGCCTTGCTCTCGAAATCGTCCAAAAAGCTCATCTGTCAGCCTTATTGTCTAGTTTGTCCTCGATCCGGCGAAGATGGATCATCACCTCATCAAATTTCTTGTCGATTGCAACGAACTTTTCGTCACCGAATCCGAGCTTAGTCTCAAGGATCGCAATGCGATTGTTCAATTGAACCCAGATGCCGATCAGGCCACCAATGAATGCAAGAACGGTGATAACCGTGGACACATCAATCGATGGCATTTTTCATGAACTCCAGATTGGAACGCAAACGCTCACTCTCTGGATCTTTCAATACTGCATTTTCAGCCTGAATAATAGCCACTTCTTTCATGCCGAGGTTCCATGCTGCAATGCTGGCATAGTCATATGGCAAAGCACCCCAGACCTCTGGATCAACGGTGTAGACAAACTCTCTATCGGTGATCGCCAGAGCCGACATCGCAGCCCCGTAGCACTCTGCCCATTGGTGGCGCTGATATGCCAACTTAGCAATCTCACACCAAGGTTCTCTGGTGTACGGAGCCTCGATTACGCCAAGCCGAGCGCACCGGATAGCGTTGTCCCAGTCGCCAAGCTCAGAATAGCAACGTGACATGACCCTGTACGCATAGCATCGCTCATTGGGCCAATTTGCACCTGGCAGTGCAAGGTATCGCTGACATTCCTGTATAGCCCTTTGCCATTGAGCATGGAATGAGAGTTCTCTTGCGTAATAGAATGCGTTTCGTGGATCATATGGATCTTCCTTAACTGACATCTCCAGCAACGGGAGATATTGGCCGCGACTCTTGGTGTTATCCGGTTTGTGGATCACCATGAGCATATCGGTGTCAGCGTATTTCTCTTCGATCAGATACGGAACAGGATACTCATGGCATGGATGCGTCCAGCGATAACCGCGCCGTGCATGGATCTTTTCGTATTTGAAGACGATTCCTGCGCCCCAATCGAAGCCGTAGCGCAGTCGTGTTGTACCCTCAGTCCAGACACGCTCGATCTCTTCACGCCAGCCAGGTTGGAGTTCTTCATCCAGATCTAAACTGACACAGACGTCGATATCCGGTGGAATAAGAGCAAGAGCAGCATTTCTCGCATCATCGAACCGCCAAGGGGTGATGGAGATCTCATGGATCTGAGCGCCGCATTGTTCAGCCAAGCTGGTTGTGCGGTCTGTCGATCCGGTGTCTGCAATCAGGATCAGGTCTGCATCCTTGGCGGAGTTGCAGAAACGCTCAACGAACATCTCCTCGTTCTTGGAGATGGCGTAGACTGCTATTTTCATTTTTTTCCCTTTCACAAAATACTGAAGAATGCACCTGTGTTTGTGACTGGCCCTGCGCTGAAATTCCACCCAGTGTTGTTGCCGTCGTTTACGTTGAAATAAGGTGTACCTTCGAATGCGTTCCACGTTGCGCCGCCGGTTGCTGCGATGTCTTGGATCGTCAGGTATGAGGTGCTTACGGTGCCAGATGCCTTGGATATTGTGGCACGGGTGCCAGAACCATTCGACCTCAAGGTGACTTGGGCGGTCGATGTCCCAGACAACGTGAAATTGGTGAATGTCGTCGTGGCAAGCTGCTGCAACTGAATGACGGTAGCAGACGTTGCCGTTGATGTAAGATCATCAAGCACGTAGCCTGTGCCGGTCCCGTCATCCTCTAATGTTAGCGTACCCGTTCCACCTTGATTTATGGTCGGCAGCGTACGTCCTGCTGGCCCGATGAATTTAGCATTCGAAGACGTGCAGGATATGGTCCCACTCCCAACGAATGTAACAGGGTCAGTTGTGTCCCACACTGGGAGGCCAGATAGGCTCGTATTGTCGCCGGTAAGGGCAATCGTGCCACTGGACATAGTGATTGCGGGAGTGCCTAATCCAAGGTTAAGGCCATATCCTTGTTTTGCCGTGACGGTTTTGCCGTTCAAGTCAAGAGCGGCACTACCAATAATAGCGAATGCGCTCGTTACGGTTATGTTTTTGTTGAGTAGGTAGTTCGATGCAGATCGAAAAGTTATTGTGAGGAATGTCGGAAATGTCGTTGTAGCGTTAAGGGAATACTGTGTCGCGGAGCCGAACAAGTCTAATGTGCGAGAAGTGGTTCCGGTTACTGTTGTACTGCTGTTAAAGAACATACTACCGTAAGCACCGATGTTGCCACTAATGCTGAGTGTGCCGGAAAACCCAGTGGTGTCTAGATTACGTACCGAAATACCGGAAAGCGACACGGTGTCGGTTGCCGCGCCGGAAAAGGCCAACGAGAAGCCACCGCCCCCAAAGTCGGAAATCGTCCTTGTTCCAACGCCGCCAGCATAGGTCAGTTCCACCGGCACATCGTCAAACGTCCCGCTGTTGGAAAGATTTACGACAGTGGTGTTGTTGCCCGTAACCTTAAAGCGCCCACCGCTTGCCCTGACGGCACCTCCACCAGAACGCACGAGAGTGGCGACAGTGACCTCAAACCCGTTCAGGTCCAAGTTGCCGTCCGACCAAGTGTACGTGGCAAGCGTTGTGTTACGCAGAAACCTGAACGTGGAGCCAGAGGCGTTGAAAGTCAGAGGAAAGCCAAGTGCGGTTTTGTTTGCAAGGTCTACGTCGCGGGTAGAAACCGTCGTGCCACCCAAGGTCCAGACGTTTGCGCCGCCTGTAAACGTAGCGCCGTTCGACAATATCATATTGCCGTAGATCGTCTGGGCTGTGTTGCTGACCGTGCCTGCAAAGCCCGTGAAGTTCAGGTTACGCTTGGTTCCGGCAGTAAGGGTGAGTGAGTACGTGCCGGTGGTGAAATTAAAACTAATTGAGTTGGCTTCGCTGAGAGAACCAGATGTGATTGTAGTGGCACCTGCGGAGTTGTTGGATACGTTGACGACCTGAGTTCCGTCAGTTGTAAGACCAGTGGTTGTGGCTGTATTCCAAAGCGCTGAAGTAGGACCGTTGACGGTGATGTTGCCGGTGCCAAAAGAAATTTTGCGTGTGGAGCCGCTAGTGCTAAGAAAAAACCCTGTTGTCAGCGTGTAGCTGACAAGATTAAGTGTACCTGCGGTCAGGGTAAATGTTCGCGTGTTGCCGAGAATTAATTCGCTACCCAGCGTCATGGTGCCGCCCGCAGCATTATATATGATGGACGCACTAAGCGTCACGGTGGTTGTGGTTATGGTCGGGCTTCCGGTAAACGTAATATTTCCTGTAGCAGACCATGCGGTGCCGCTGGTTAACGTAAATGCAGCGCCACTGACGGCTAGTGTGGATGATCCAGAAAAAGTAGATGTCCAACCGTTCTCGCAAATTAGCTGCGAACAATTTGACGCATTCGCAATCGTTACCGTGACGCCGGTGAAATACTCAAAATATACAAAGTCGCCTGTTCCCGGTACTGAAAACCCACTGGTAGCAGCCACCATGTCTTGCGTTGCGTATGTTCCGCCGACGCTAACCACCCACGCATTGCCGCTACCGCTTACGATGGTCCCGAGACTTGTGCCGCCTGCCCGAAGGCGCACAGTCATGCCTGCTACAAGCGCGGGTGAACCTGTAGTGGTGAGAACGGTGCCGCTGCACGATGCGGAGATAAGCAAGGGCATTGTAGCCGCCCACACCGTAGTGCCCGCAGTGGTCCACGAGCCGGTGCCGCCTATCCAATAGCGATTAGCCACGGCTTACGCCTCCGGTTCAGGGAGTGGTTCTTCCGGCGCTACTGGCTCTTCGATTGCTGGCGTCTCAATATAAGCAATCCAGTTAGCCACACGGCGCTGCTTCTCAGCTTCAATCTCTTCGTCGGTCATAGGTGCATCGTCGGGTACGAAGATCGCGCCACCGTACACACCGTATTTGGTCTCAACCTGAAAGTCGATCTTCATCATGCCTCCTGCGATACAGCTACAGCGTCCCAGCGGCTATCGAATGCGTTATACAGACAACCGACATACACTGTCTTACCAACAACCGTTGTGGTCGGCAATGTCACACCTATAGCCCTGAAAGCATTTGTTGCTCCAGTGGTCCATGTCAGAGCGCGTGCTGTGCCGTTGTCCTCAAACCGAAGAACCATGCGCTGTCCATCTGTTGGTGTTCCTGCGTCGGCGTTAATCGTTAGCGCATTGGCGAGAGCCGTGAACGCTTGGATGTCATAGCTATCTGAGTTCCAGGCCCACGGAGATGTGGTAGAGGATTGCGAATTCATGCGTGATGTGACGCGCTTGTTTGTCAGCGTCTGCGTATCAGTGGTGCCGACGATAGCACCAGACGGAGCCGTGATAGACGTATTCCAAGCAGTTCCGGTGGAAACTGCGATGCCAGCGGCTGGATAAGTCGTAGGACCGGTTGGCCCTGTAGGACCAATAGCGCCGGTTGGGCCAAGCTGAGTGTACATGACCTGATGGGCAGTAACGATGGCCGAAGGAATGGCAGGTCGGGTCGGGCTAGTTTGTGCGCTATCATACTGCAAGACAACATGAGTATCAGTCGTGTTCCAGTAAATCTCGACGTAATCGCCAGCAGCGACCTCAAGCATATAATTCCAAGCAGCTACCGTCTTAGCTTCAAGAGCGCCGCCTGATACGGTCACCTTTGTATTTGAATCATCGATATTCGTGCCGTTTTTAGCGAACCAGATGTCGATAACGTCAGTGCCACTGCTTGTGACACGATCCAATTGAGCGGAGAACTCAACATTATACACGCCAGCATACGCGAATGTGATCCGGCTGTTCGAGACAACGCTAACACCATTGCTGTCGGCATCAGTATTATTAAGCGTAATCGCATAAGCCGCTGTAATCGAAGCTGCTGTTTGCGTCTGAGTTGACCAGAAAGAACCCCAATAACCAAGCGCACCACCGGCTCCAGTTGATCCGGTACTTCCTGTTGGACCTGTTGGACCAGTATTACCGATTGATCCAGTCGGACCAGTAGGGCCAGCGACAGTGGATGCCGCACCGGTTGGACCTGTTGGACCGGTTGCACCAGTTGATCCAGCGGGACCAGTGGGACCAGCAACCGTTGAATTTGCTCCAGTCGGTCCTGTAGGTCCAGATGCACCAGTGGAACCAGTTGAGCCGGTAGGACCGGTAGGACCGATAGATCCTGTTGGCCCTACAGCACCAGTCGATCCGGTTGAACCCGTTGGGCCAGTTGGACCCGCAACAGTTGACGCAGCGCCTTGAGCGCCAGTTGGACCTGTGGGTCCAGCAGCACCGGTATTTCCAGTCAAACCAGTGGGGCCAGTTGGACCGGAATTACCTTGAGCGCCAGTCGGGCCTGTAATGCCCTGAATACCCTGAGTACCCTGAGATCCGGTTGGACCTGTCGATCCAGTAGGACCAGTCGATCCAGTAGGACCAGTTGATCCTTGCGGTCCTGTCGGTCCAGCTACAGTCGAAGCAGATCCGGTGGCTCCAGTTGGGCCAACAGAACCGGTGGGGCCAACAGATCCAGTAGGACCAGTCAATCCTGTTGATCCAGTCGGACCTGTGGACCCAGTGCTACCAGCAGGACCGGTTGGCCCAGCAGAACCCGTAGGACCAGGACCACCTGCGGGACCGGAGGCGATGATCTCCACTGTGTTTGTCGTAACAGTCTCAGCGACAACACTCGCAGCATCATTGGTCACAACAACGGTATTGGTCGAGCTATTCTCAACGACAACAGTCTTGGAGATGTCTGTCATTATTCGGTATATCCAGTCTCAAGGAGAGCTTGTCCGCGCAACCAATAATATGCCGCACCAGTGGAATCCGTCACAAGGATATCGTAATATCCACTCTCAGGAAGGGTTGCCGTGATCGAGTCATCCAAAGCAAGTTTGAATTTGCCGATTGCACGATCAACCCATGTCTGAGTGAAATCAGCCAGTTTGGAGTGCTTACCTTCTGTCCAGATTTCCGCCTGAACCGATGCACCTGTGAGATTGACACCAGTGCCAGTGGAATCCTTCAACTGGAAGATCATATCCCAGTTGGAGTTCTGCTGGATCGTGATATCGTAATTGCCTGGTTGGATCATGGCTCACCTCTGGCATTCATATAGCATATGATTGAACGCATCTCCATAGATACGATCACTCATCAGTTGCCGTATACGACTGACTCAAAATCAACGCAGGACGAAGAAATTGCCTGCTGAATGGTGGATGCTTCTTCGACGGTTCTCTTTGTTGAGATCCGCTTTGCTTCGATGAGCGCCATGATCGGAGTCACTGTTTCGAGTCGCTGCGTGATCTCTGTTTTGATTTGCTCAACATCAACACCACGCTCATAGGCTTCAGCAATCATGAAAGGATATTTATCTGGATTGATCAGATGGTCACCAGCAATCCATGACAAAGCCTCAGATTCCTTTTTGGCGTAGATATATGACTGCGCTGGTGCATCAGTGACAAACTGCGTCCTAAAGGTTCCGGCCCGCATATCGATTGAAGCGCAAAGAGCCTGTTTTAGCCAATCCAGATCCACTGTGATAAATGTCCGTCCATCGATAACTGAACGCTGAACAGTGTCGTTTCCGCACTCCAAAACAGTCATCCCATCACGCGCCTGCAAGGGGACTTGAGAAGCTGGAATATCACCCCATCCGTCAATGGCACCGGTTGCGTTTACGATTCTAACGAAATCAGTCACTTCAAGAACTCCTCAATCAAAATTGATGCTTGGCAATATGGCTCTGAGCTTGCTGTTCCAGTGCGCTTAAACCTCGCTTGAACCACTGTGCTTCCAGAATAACTTGTTGCCGGTATGTTAAAGGAATATGTTGCCACATTTGGCCCAGCAGCATTTGTGTAATATGCGACTGTGGCTTCAGATCCAACAGCAGATCCATTTATGTATATTTTGCCGTACATTGTGCTTGTTGAATCGTCGCTATCGACATTCGTTATGAAGCCAAAAACAGTTATCTGGATCTTAGATCCGGTTGAATATGGCGTAAACGTGTAACTGGCTATAGTTGTGACGCCGCTGGTGTAGTTATTTGAATTGAAGTTTCCCGCCCCTGAAGCGATTGCAACACGTGTGTTTTCGCTAAGTGCTGACATATCTCCAAGGATACGTTGCCAGCTACCAGTTCCAGTGGCTGTGGCGTAATACCATTCCTTGCTCGTTGGCTTATACCATGTCTGACCAATGTATGTTGCCGTTGGCGTGGGAGAGTCCTGGATAAAGCTAAAAGCCTGTTCGGCAATAGCTTCAGCATCTGCAATTCCAAGAATAAACGGACTGTTCAACGGATCATAAACCGTGGGAGCCACAGGAGTTACCAGAGCAGTCTCACTCGCGCTCCATGCGTAGATCGCCGCATTCTCTTCGATCAGCGTCATAGGGATCTGACCATTGGTGTTAATCCCCTGAGAGATCACACGAAACGGCTTATCCGCCCAGCCGAGAGCCTCAAGGCTAATCCAGACGCAGTTACCAACTTGGCAACCGAGAGCCTTCATATTGAATGTTGCGCTGAAGACACCCTTGTACTGAGCGCGTTGAAGAGCCTGCTTTGCGATGCGTTGTGCGCGCCGCCCTTCTTGGACAAACGGAAGATCCAGAGTTTGCATACGCTCGATGCCGTCAACCGATGTCAGCGACTGAATGGGATACTCAACCGGCTGAAATAGAGAGTTGTTCGATGGATCGGTGTACTTCCCACGGATTGCGTTAAAGCTCTCATCCAATCCGCGTGTCTGGTTCCACGTGAAATCACCGAGAATGTCATCCTCAGTGAACTCCAAAACCGGAGAGGACAGATCGTTCTTCATGCAGACCAGAGCCAGACGTCCACCGCTATCGCGCAGTGTTCCGTTCATAGCCGACAGAAGAATCTGGATCACCTCCATACGGGCGTCTGAGTCACTCGCAACACCACCTGTGCGATAACGTGGCTGTGTTCCACCTGCGGCCAAGGTGATAGCCTCATCACAGATATTTGCAGCCGTGATAAATGACGCCAGGTCGATCCGAGCCGGAGGAACACCGCAGCCTACAGAGAGTTTGCTGTTGATCTTCCAACCAAGGAGGAACCACAGGAGTTGCAGAGCCGGATTGTCCCGATATCCGCTCTGTGATGCGCCCCATGTGGTCTGATCGTTTGCGCGCTGGGTTCCAGATCCACCGGTAACAGTGCTATCAAGCCGAGGATCATAGATCTTCGCACCCTTACCCTTGATCGTGACACGGCTGGGAAGGCCATTGACCAGAGGTGACTCAGCCTTTTTGGTATTACCGGTGCGCTTGATCCGCAAATGGACATAAGAACATCCGGTTAAACGACGGGTAGCTCCCCATTTAGCGCCACCGTTAATGCTGATGTAGTTTGCCGATGTCCCTTCAAGGACCGTGGCAACAGTCAGATATCCGGTATAGAACGCATCCACACCGGTTGAGGATGACCATGCGATACGGTCATCAAACCAGATTTCATCAATCGACTCAACTGCATGGGCCGAGGTTGCGACAATGTAATCAATATACTCCTGATCCGTCCCTGACGGCTCGAAATACCGGACGTCAGTGTTCATCGCCGTTTCACCAAAGACTATCTTACGCGATGCCGATGGTTCTAGTGTCGGACTGAGACGAGAGGCTTGGGCCTTTGTATTTTTTGGGCCAAAAAAAGTATTGGATACGGTTTGAAGTCCAATACTAACCCCAATTGCCATTACCGCTGATGAAAGGGCTGGACCAAGAAATTGACCAACACCAGGAATGAGATAAGTGGCAAAAGCTGCAACAACAAGTAATGGCTTGAGAATTTTACCCACGACCAACGCTCCATATCTTGCACCACTTATCACGCGATATGCGGACAAGCCCATCATCGCTCACAAACAGAGCATCTGAGTCTATAATAACACCAATGCTGCCGTCATGGAATGCCAAGTCACCGGTCTGAGCATATCCAATCTGGATCTCAGTGAACTTTGCGTCCATTGTCTTTTCAAGTGTGCCAGCACCAATGGTCTTGAGCGCCTTGATGGATGTCTTCAGGCTATCGTAAGCGCCAATGAATTCAGGTATTGGATTTTCACCAGTCATGGCTTCAACCGCCCCAGCAGCAAACAAACAGCAATCGTTTACACCATATTCAAACGGCTGGTTTTTCTTGGATAAAACATACTCTGAGAGTTGCATCTCCCAGTCCGACAACCGCATCAGCGGAACGCTCCAAAGGTATAGCCACCGTTTCTCATTCCAAGCATAGTCTCATCAACTCCGTTTGGAATCCATGCGCTCGTTCCATTAGCCACAGCAATGGACGCATCCGCAGAATAATCCCCAGAGTCGAACTGGTTCTGCATGGCGTATGTCTTATTCGGCGTCACAGCCAAGGTGACCAGATAGTGTTCAATCGTCATCGTGATCGACTGCGATTCTGGGCTTCCATTGATCGTGATGTCGTTCATATATCCGGTGTAATAACCGTAGACGTTTGATGTGATCTGAGCCTCGTTTGTATCGACAAGATACCACCAGAGACGCGCTGTGCGTCCCTGCCATTTACTCTTGTCACCGATGAGCGCCAGAAATGCAGCGTTGTTCACGATCAGGCCAGACATTGTGACTGCAACTTGGTTGGAGCCGGATTCATCGTGCTGGACTTCAGATACAGAGATCAGTTCAGCCGGATAGCTTTCAAACGTAAAGCCGTCGAGATCCGCATCTCCAGTGCTGGAGAACGTCTTGTTGTAAAGTCCTGTGGTGGCCCGCAGAGGATCTGTGTCCACATCAAGGTAACAAACCCATCGAGCGTTGACGACCTGACCTTCTACAGCCGCTTGAACCGTTGCGTTCAAGTTAGACATTAAAAGCACTCCCGTGCGGAGAACGATGTCGAATAAACCAAGCCAGGTTCGACGCTAACAGTCGGTTCTTCGGTAATATACATCAGCGCATAAGGATTCTTGAACTCAATCGCAGCATTATCAGCCGGTGATGTCCGCACAGCCGGTGCAACAGAGATCGTGGCCTGACCTGATCCATTGGAAACGACATCCGCCGTCAACTGAAGCAACTGATTATTGATCGTCACATACATTCCAGCAGAAAGAACCGTGGATGACAACGGCCATCCATCAGTCACAATGCTGCGTCCTGTTTGAGATGCACCGTTGACCAATGGAGTGGCTGTCGATGCTGATTGTGCAATCTCACTCACCGGTAAGCGGAAGTCATTCGCAGCACCCTGCATCTTGGCAAAGAACGATCTCCAAGGAGCCACAGAAGCCTCACCAACCATAGGAGGAAGAGACACGCTACACTCCCACCAGCCACGACCTGAAGCAAGCACCTGACGCGCTCCTGTCCATCCAGAGATGTTGTTCTGAGCCGGTTGAACCAAGCGCCATGACATCCCTGATGGAGCCGGTGTGCTAGGAAAGGTGATCGTAGCCATTAGCCAATTGTCCCTGGAAGGCGAGTACGCGAAGCAGATTTAAGAGTGCGATTCTGAGCCGCTGCAATGATATACGGAGCCGCTTGAGCAATGCCGAGTTCGACCTGCTGGCGGACTGCTGCTGGATCTGATGCTCCACGGGCATCCACGCTGATGTTGATACCGCCACCCAATTTACCATTGGGGACGATAGATCCACTGCGCGACGGAACAAACATCTCAGGACCGCGTTCACCGACCATGTACGGTTGACCGGATTGAACGGAGCCGCCGATAGCCTTACCTGGCATTGGTCCAGCAAAGACGCTCTTGAAGAATCCACCGATTGATTTCACCAGTTGCTCAGTCACATAGATCCGCATCAACTCACTGATAATCGACGAAGCCATGCTTTTGAATGCGCTCTTGAAACCCTGTGTCCCAGTGATCAATCCCTGAAAAGCATTGCCAAATGATGCGCCAATTGAATCAGCCAGTTCAGATGCCTCACTTGTGATCATCCTCATTGGACCTTTGATCGCATTCAGGCTTTCGCTCAACTGGTCGGCATTCGGCAGGATTTCAATCAATGGCGTCTCAGCCATGTTCTTGAAATTGCTTATCGGTAGATCAGCCTCAAGCTGCTGACGGATCGCTTGCCGATAAGCATCCCAAGAAGAATAGTTCTCAGGAGTCAGGATGCTTGTTTTCTTTTGTGCAGCCGCACTCTTTGAGCGACCTGCGCCTCCACCACTGGAAAGTATTTTCGGAACATCAAGAGATGGCATAGGCGGAGCAAGCGGAGTAAATGGAGATCTGTTGAACTCACCTGTTGGATCAAAAGATCCACCTCCGCGGCCACCCTTTGTGCGCCGCTTTCCAGTTCTGAAGTTAACCAAACCGCCAAAGTAACTACTTGTATTTGCAGGATTAGCCGCCTCAATTGCGGTATTTCGAGCAGTCTGATTGATTGCCTTCAAAAAGTTTCCAGCCGCTGCTGCTGCTGTGCCAAACGCATTTGCCAATGCCAGAATAGCATCAGCATTCTCAGCAACTGCGATTGTGAATCGAGTCTTCAAAACCTCTGTCAATGTGGAAATTTTATCAGCCGCCTCATCTGCCTTTTTGATTGTTGCCTCATCCATGACAAGGCCCATCTCAGCAAGTTTCTGAGTCTGCTCCTGAATAGCCGCAGATCCAAGACGCAAAATTGGATCAAGAGCCTGACCAGCCTTACCAAACAATTGGGTCTCAAGAGCCGCACGTTTCGCCGGATCTTCGATCTTCGACATTGCATCAGCAATTTTGAGCATTGCCTGATCAGTTGTCAGGGATGCAAGATCACGACCTGAGACGCCAACAGCGCCAAAGGCTTCAATCATCTTGTCAGAACCGAGCTTCGCCTCACCCAGACGCTTTGTTAGCTGAGCAAAGCCCTTCTGCATCTGCTCATTGGTGACACCATTCTCAAGCGCAATGAACTTATATGCTTGCAGAGCCTTGGTTGATGCACCCGTTTGAGATGCAAGCTCACCCAATCCACCGGCAGCATCAAGCGCCTGACGCCCCATGTTCAGTAGAGCGCCAGACGTAATAGTTGCAATCAACGCTTTCATGCCTCCCCTAACGGAAAGCACCTCTGATGACATCTTTGAAAGACTGGTACTGATGGAATTGAACGCAGCAGCCGTCTTATTGATAGCAGTGAACTCAAATCTAATCTGCTCATCTGCCATGCTTGCTGCGCTCCTGAGTTATCTTAAAATATGCAAGCCACTCATTATATTCATCAATTGAGATTAGCTCTATCTCTTCAATGGTTTTATTGAGCCGATCCGCCAAGGCTATCAAATTAAACCTGAACGGATCGGCTTTTAGTTTTTTTCATGATCCTCAAAGCTGTTTGCAATCATCATTTCCCCAGCAATGCGGGTGATGACCTCAACCGGTTCACGCATAAGAGTCGGCTTATCCTCAATCGTGAAGATAATATTGCCTTCTCTATCCTGCGCCTTCATGATGATCATATCGACCATTCCAGCAATCGTAACATTGTTGATAAAGTTTGGATGTTTGCGCTGGAGCCTATCCAGATCATGAGCCAAAAATTTACCAAAATACAGAATGAATGCCGACTCATCATCAGCAGACCATTCTGGGACTTCAATTTGCTTTCGTGAAGCGTGTTGCTTCTTTTTGATCGTTTCAATTAGAGACATAAATCTCGTTTCTCAGTTTAGATTAAGAAGCGGTCGAAAGCGTCAAAGCACCAGTACCTTGGAACTTGAAGCTGGCTTCAACCATGCCGTCAAATGACTGCGTCACAGTGAAACCAGTGACAATAGCCGAGCCAGTGTAATACTTATCACCAGTCTGTGCGCCCTCTGGATACAGGTTGAGAGTTACCACAGTTCCAGGGGTGAGCGCACCTTGACCCGTTGCGTCCGTCTCATCCCAATAGCAATCGATAGAGCCAGACCATGTCTTCAACACGCTCTGATATGTGCGCCAAGAATCACCCATTGTCGTATCTTCCATAGTGTCTGCCGTTGTATCGACAGAAAAGCTACGGATTTCAGCAACTACGGCAGCACCAACCTTGACCGTGCCTTCACTTCCAGTATGATTAGCCATTATACATTCTCCTCAGAATCAACGATTTCAACCGGAACATCCACCGGCTCAATTTGATACCAGCCATTTTCGGCAAAGTACTGCAAATCACAAGCAAAAGCCTTAATAGGAACCTGATTTTCAGCGTGTAAAAGTTCAACCTTCTTCACCGTGCAGACTCCACCGAATTGATCGCTGTGATATACTGAACAGCGAATGTTAACCTAGCAGAAGAGATCGGATTCTCTGCATCGACAGATATATCAATCTCTGTACCCGTGAGTATAGTTGATTTTGCCAAACCATTCAATTGGAAGTCGTTTCCGATTGCCTGTTCCACATTGACACAAAATCCATCAATGGTGTCCTGAATGGTCGTGCTAGACCCTTTGGCGATAATCTCAACGGTGACATTGATCGTCCGCAGGATTGTGCGAGTGCCGATTGTGATTAGCGAGGATGACTCATCCATCGTGTAGATCAAAATAGCCGGAAGTTTCGCATCATCCAGCGCATAACGCCGCATCTTGTAGACGTTGTTCCCAGTGCTGGGAAGGCCGGTCAAAAGAGTCGCTATACGATCACGAATCTGCTGGCGAACGTGCGACATTAGAGATTGCGCTCCATTAACAGAGTGGTCATGCCCAAGCCGTCGGTGAGTACGATGCGAACCGTGTATGTGATCGAAGCAACCTTAATCGCATCACCCTCAGCCGCGTTAGGAACATCCACAGTGCGGCAAAGAAACTTAGGCTGCGGAATGGTCACATCCATCATCTGTGTGGCTGTGATACTGGCATGAGGATTGTCAAAGATCCCATTGAGCGCAAAGCTCCGCTTTCCTGCGGGAGTATATGTCGCCACAACAGCGAAATCATCAACCTCCAGGAACAAGTTCAGATCATCGTCTGACTCGATGCCCATTATTTAGTGCGCTGTCCACGCGGTTTAGGATCGCGGATCTCTACAGGCTCAACGCGATTCTCAATAACAGCATCATCGTGAGGAACAACCTTGCCATAGGCCATGAGTTCTTTTCCGGCATAATCCGAAAGTTCAACAACATCACCAACGTAGCGAATCTTGCCATCAGCAACGGTCGATTTGATCACACGATATTTCATATAAATCTCCAATGGTCAGGGGTGGCCGACTTCCAAGACCACCCCCTCCCAATAATCGTTACGCGGCGGTGCCGAGTGCGAATGAAACAGCCTGACGAACTGCAACATCAACGCTCTGAAGAGCGACGACACGAACAGTGCCTGACTTCGAGTTGGTATAAGGATCAACCGTGAGATCCAGACCACCCCACATCCCGATTAGGCAATCACTAAAGTTACCAAAGAGGACGCTGCCAGCAGTCGCCTGGTTGGAAACAATCGTGCGATAGCCATTCATCGTGCCATCAGGATCAACAACGAAGATTGCCTGATTCGTCGCCTTTGCCGTGGTCTTCAACTGACCATAGAGCGAAGCCGGAAGAATATAGGCAAGGTTGCCAAGAAGCGCATTGTCTTCAGCGACAAGCGTTTCAAGGTTAACGATGTTAGCCCAAGTCGGGTTGGCACCGATAACAGCAGTGTTAATGCCAGATGTGGCAGTAATACCAGTCGGCTGACCAGAAGCACCAGTACCTTTGAGTGCGCCAGCGTCAATAGCCAGAGCAAGAGCCTGAGTCAGGTCATCACGAACCAGAGCTTCAACCGATGGGGTTGACTGGTTGATGATGTTGCGCGTCATGTCGGTAAATGCACCAACAGTCTTCGGGTTCATCGAAACCGTACCGAAAGTCGGTTCGCTCGTTGCCGAGTCACCGCCTTCAGTGCTGATCCAGCCAGCAGACGAAGCAGCAGTCTTCTTGGGAATTGAGACATTCCCAACAAGGCCAGGAAGCATACGCGCACCAGCTTGCATGACAGACGAAGCGTTACGCAGCACATCGATAAAGTCACCGGCCAGAAGGTCGGTTGCAATGATCGAAGCATCGTCCGTCTTGTTCAGAGTACGGCTCCAAGTGCCAAGAACGTCGGCAGGAATCATAAGACCCTGAGCCGTCGTACCGTAAGCACGGGCAGCAGCAGCAGACGCTTCAAATTCGAAACGTGCGCCTTCCTGAGCAGCGTGATCAGTCGGGTTAGCAAGTGCGCGAATTGCACGTACAACCGAGAACTGCTGACGCTCTTTGTTCGACAGACCGATTTCCTTGTTGTCGAGCGGCTGATTGCCGATGACTTCAAGGAGTTCACCGCGGAACTGATCAATGGTCTTGCCAGCGCCAATAGCGGCGGCAGCGAGATCACTCTTGTTGTGACGCTGACCCAGCTTCACGATTTCGGATGCGTTTTCAGCGGCGAGCTTGGAGGCTTCCGCACGAACCGCATCAATGTTAAATTCAGACATAGGAGTGTCCTTCTTAAATGATGGTTCAACTTTAGGTTCGATTTCGGATGCTACCGCACTTCGACCCACACCGACTGACTGGTCAGCAGGAATAGAAACAACGGAAACTTCCATTGGGGACCAAGACTTCACACGATAAGCATTCTTAACGGTGTTATCTTTTTCCATTTTGTGGACGCGATATCCGACGGAGATGTTCCCCCGAATGCCATCGACCACATCCTGAAAGACCTCTTCGGCAAGTGCAGATCGACCAAATCGCACTTTCGCCCGCAACACGCGGTCACCGTCAAGGCTGACAGATTCGATTACACCGATCTGCTTTTCAGGATCGTGATCCAAAAGCAGCGGTGCGCGACCAGAGCGAAGGAAGTTGAGATCAATCGATCCCTCGCCATGATCAAGGATTTCATCTCCGAAACTACGGCCAACTGGAGACTCAGAAGACACCGCAATAAAAGCAGTGCGCTTCTTATCGTCAACGATCTTCGCTTCCATAGCATTTGAGCGATGCGTGATCTCTGGAATATCCTTACGATCCAAAGCATCCGCAATCTCAACAGCGGCCTCAACGTCTTCAACGCTGACCTCTGGCTGCTCTTCAAAAACAGGCGCATCAGAAGTATCGATCTCAATTTCGACCTTCACAGTTGCGCGTGTTTCAATATCTTCTTCAGCCATATCCCGCTCTCCGGTTGCTTCTTCGAACATTATAGGCCGAAAGTCATGTTTACTCAACCAGTCACGCGCTTCAGCAGGCGTAAAGCGGCTTTTATCAAAACGAATAGCCTGTAACTCAGTACCACCAGCAGCAAGAATGCCGTAGATAAAATCAATACCGGCCCCACCAGCGTCATTATCACGCCGAAAGCTAACAAACTTATCAGGATCGACAAGTCTTGCTGCGTGTTCGTTTGGAAATGGTCTGAAATCTTCATACTGTTCCATCAGTGTTATCCAAGTTTGAGTCAGCCATCTTGAGAGCTTCAGGACCACCAAAAGGCTCAAATGCCAGGGTCAAGCCAAACGCTTCAGCCGTCTGCTTGTCACGCTGCCATGTGCTGTAGATTTCCTCAACATCGCCACCATACTGAGAGGCGACATCAGACGGAGAGAACAATCCATTGTGCAATCCAATAACAGCGGCAGTGATCTCATTCTTAGGATCAACCCAAGAGAAGCCACGACCACGGAACACACTCTCATCAAAGAACTTGGAAAACTTGGTTGCCGGAATCGAGATGAATCCAAATTCCATGATGTGCTGAAGCCACATGGAATAAACCGGAAAAGCCAGATGATCGATAAGGAAACGCTGCATCATCTTATACCCATCACGCTCATCAAGAGCGCCCTGACGGACTGATGAGTAACTTGTTCCTTCCAGATCGTTCGACAGGCTTGCATAGCTCACACCCAAGCCAGATGCGATGCCGCGAAGGATACCCTTCTGGAAGTCTGCGAACGCTGTCGATGGATGGCTTGCGTCAAACGCAGTGAAATCGACACCAGGAGGCAACTGATGGAACGTGCCAGGTTCTGCATCCATAATCGGAACATTACCGTCGTAATCATCAGCGTTGAAATCATCACCAGTGGGAGTGGTAAAGAAGCCCATCTTGGAAGCCGATAGACGCGCAGCCACCAATTCAGCCTCACGATGCCCATTGAGCATCTTCACAGCCGTCATAACCGGAGCAAAAGCCGGTTCACCGCGTGTCTGACCTGCGCGGTTCTGTTGATAGATATGCAGGATCTCAGAAGCCGGTACGCGAACACTGGCGACATTCCTCTGAGAATAATCGTAATCACCTGGATGAGCTTGACGCACCCAATAAGCTATTGGACGTTGGTACTTATCGACCTCAACACCCATGCGAATCTGGTTGCCATTAGGCAGCAACTGATTTTTCTGCTCATCAACAAGATCAGCCTCAATCAGATTGAGAGCCACACCGTATTTGAACCGATTAGACCGCACGATCTGGATGAAGGCTTCACCGTCGCGCTTCCATGCTTCAGCGACATACTGCTGGACATCCGTCCATGTCATCTTTCCATCTACGGTGCAGGAACGGCCCCAATCATACCATGTGCGCTCGATCTGATCGTTACCGATGACATCCAGAGATCCATCAGCGTTACGCGCCTTGACCTGAAGCGACAATCCGGCCTCACCGACGGCGTTAGTCCGCACAAGGCTAAGAAACCGACGCGCATAGGGATCATTACGCGCCAGATCACGAGAACGATCACGCATAAGCACCAGAGCAGGACGCATTTCGCTATCAGCACTGCGATTGCTTCCATTGAAATCAGCAAAGAGTCTACCCTGATTTGCAGCCGCATAACTGCGATGCTGCATTCTGCGCTTAGGCTGCTTCTCAGCAGGACGTAGAAAATCCCAAAAACCCATTAGAGAAATCTCGCCTTGATGGTTGATCCGGTTCCCTTACCAGCGGCAACATCAGCAGCCTGACGTTCTTTGACCACCTCCTTCCGGTAATAGTCGCGCCAATCAGTCAATTCGGTGATCGACATCTTGGAGATCGAGCGACCTTGGATTGAATAGCTTGTAACGTCTTTATCAGCCTTACCTTCGAGCAGGGACTGAATCTTCTGCACCATGATTGTGGCATGAGATCGATTATCCGCACCATTCTGGTCGAGATTCGACAGAAGTTCGAACTCTCCAGTGTCGATCAGGAGTTTTGCACCGTCGCTTTTGCGGACGATAAACGCTTGCCATGCATATGTCCCAGCCGACCATGCAGAGCTAACAGCGGATGTGATAGAGGCTAGAAAATAATCTGAACCAGATGTTGCAATGATGCTCACATCAACACCAGCACCATTAATCAAGCGAATGTTATACGCCAGATCGTAAGATGCCGGTGGATAATCAGTAAACAGATCGGTCCGCTTCCACTGCACAAACGTACCAGAGACAATGGACTCCGGCTCAGTCGTCAAAGCGTTCGCAACGTCGAACAGATTTGCCATTAACGACTCCCGAAAAATGAACAGCAAGTGCGCTGATTCTTCTTCAGCCTCTTGCAGTGACGACCTTTGCGACGAACCTTGCGCGTAATATGGGTTGGATTTGTGCTGACTTTAACAGACTTAGCCACACTACCTCCAACTGTTAGCGAAACCGCCAGAATTACGCTTTTTAGCCGCCTTCTTCGGATCAGCCAACGGATGAACAGGTTCATCAACCGTCTTTTGAACCATCTTTCCAGCTACATTAGCATAAAACTTGTTGTAAACGCTATCCATATTCACGTTGATAATTGCCAGTGCCGCAATTGCGTACACTCGAACGTCCAAAGCCTCGTTTCTGGTGCGAGTTTTAACCCAGACCCTGCTGGGAAAGCCTTTGCTGTACTTCAGCATTTGCTTTTCAGCCGTTAGCTGCTTGAAATACTCATCGTCACGGCCAACCGGAAAGTGGCAATACCCTGGAGACGGCTCTTCGATCTTCAGCCGTGCGTAATGAAGTTCTTTAGCCGTGTCCACACCAACGGGATAAAGCGGAACTTTGCCAATATTGTTTCTGCTTGGACGGCCAACAATAGCCTTGCCTTCGCCACCGACGCCTTTGATTGCAAATACGCGATGCCCAGCGCGAGTTTTAGCGTAGTTATACACCGCCCTAGTGTGATGACCACCAGAGTCCACTGTAGTGCAGCGTATAACCATGCTTTCGCCAGTTGGATGCTCATATGTTGCCAGAATAATTTCATCGAGTTGGGACCAGAGCTTGGGGTTGGACGGATCGCCGTAAAGAACGTGATAGGCAATGGACCAAGATTCTTCTCCTTTGCTCCATCCGACGATTTCGCATTCAAGCCGGTCATCTTGGACATCGACGCCAGCCGTGAGGAGGACAACATCCTCTGGGATTTCTTCATATTCCTCTCTCCGCTTTGCAACTGCGATATCATCTACACCCTCGCCCTGATCCTCCCATGTTTCACCGAGGAAGGTGTTAACAAATGTTCGAAGCCTCATGGGATCTTTTCGCGCACCGAGGAATTCCTCAACCGCGTCAGCCAGAACAGACCACGGACTGTAGAGAGCTGAGAGATGAAACCCAGCCACACCGTTGAACGCCTCAGTGGCTTTCCACTGGCCTTTAGCCACCGCTCTTGCACGATCAGCGTCGGACCAGATCGATCCGCAGTGTTCACATCCATAAACAGCCGTCTTAGGAAGATCACGCTCCCATGAGACGTTCGCCCATTTCATCTCCTGATGCTCACCGCAATCCTTGCACGGCACCATGAACTTGCGCTGATCCGACTCTTGATACGCATCCTCGATCCGAGAAGCGCCACGATTGGTCGGAGTTGACACCAGAATGATCTTCCGGTTCCAGAACGTGGCTGCTCGACGTTTAGCCAGTGAGATCGGATCACCTTCAGTACCGGCTGACGCAGGATAACGATCAACTTCGTCACAAAGCACGACACGAATAGGACGCGAAGCCAGAGATGATGGACTGTTCGCACCAACCAACGAAAGCGCACCGCCAGGAAAGATCTTGTGCAGAGCCGTGTTGCCGGAGTCCTTGCCGCGATTGTCGCGCACCTTTTCGCGCAGACATGGAGTGGACTTGAGCAAACCGGCTGTGACACGATCCTTTGAGAACGACTGTGCCATATCCACCGTCGGCTGCATCATCAGGATCGGAGCCGGATCGTGCGCCATGTGATAGCCGATAGTGTTGAGCAACATCTCAGACTTACCGAGTTGTGCGCCGCACATCACCACGACCTCTTTCACCGTGGGATCTGAACACGCATCCATGATACCACGCTGGTACTCTGCGCGTGAGGTAATCCACCGGCCAGGTTCAGAACTGCTCTGCGAGTCCAAGCGCCTCTCAGCATCCGCCCATTCAGCAACCGACAACTTCGGCGGTGGCTTTAGCTGATCCAGTGAACGCTTCAGGTCCGCAACCAACTGCGCCCTAGACTCATTCGTCTGATGGAACACATCCATCATCCTTGGAGGACATCGACCTTTCGTGGCCGTCCTCTAGGTCTCTTTGCCGCTTCTGTGGCCGGTTCTTCCCCATCCGGTGTTTCAACCATGACTGACGTTTTAGTCGCATCGATCTTAGGATCGTAGTTCGATAGCTCAGAAAGTGCCTCGCGAATCTGTTGCTCGATCAGGTCTTTGATGATTGCGGTGTCGGTTTCCTGCGACATCAGCGGAGCCAGTTTCACCGGTAACGCCAGGAACTTAGCCCGACACGCCTGAAGCACATCAGCCCACGCTTTTACGACATCCTCTGTCGCGCATAACTCTTTTCGGATCTTGGCAAGTTCAAGCTCTGCGATTTCCGCTTCAGCGTTAACCTTGCGTGTTCGAGCGGCTTCGTAATCCGTGCCAGCCTTGAACCCACCTGTACCCATTTTAATCCTGAAAGGTTGGGGCCAGCGGAAAGGGAAGGAAACGCTGGCCCCAGAAGGAAAGACGCCATGAACGACACCGCCTCAACGGTGATGACTTTTTGCGTTGGGCCTCAGTGCAAAGTCAAGTCACAGAAAATCTGTCTGTAGTTTTTTGTCGCGCTCAGAATTACC
>Ga0304730_1000440_pt1 | contig 36500 bp, 31 predicted proteins | sample M_130628_MF_Meta_FD_190474 | JGI IMG/M metagenome (GOLD analysis project Ga0304730, IMG submission 190474) | Freshwater microbial communities from Lake Montjoie, Canada to study carbon cycling - M_130628_MF_MetaG (v2) (version 2) | ecosystem: Environmental > Aquatic > Freshwater > Lake | place...
TTGATAAATGACATCGAAAGCTACCCCTAAATCACCAGCTTTATTGGTTCCTTGTAACTGTTCTGTATGTGATTGCCTGTTTTTGGGACTAATCTGAATTTCACAATCTAACAATCCGATGGAATCGCCGGGTGTGGGTTTAAACTGAATATTGATGAATTTAAATGTTTTGAAATCAGCCAGTTTTCGATAGGTTTGATCAGCTTCTTTTTTACTGTATAAATCATTGTGATTGATTGTAATAGCCGATTTTATTGCACGAGGCCGGAAATTCAACACATCTTCACTGATGTAATAAACGTCATTAAAAAACAAGGTGTCTGCTATTGATACACTATCACGACGCAAACTGAAATCGGCAAAAATATTGACATTGTTAATGCGATATCGGGTGTGAGGAACGCTAACAGTGCTATCAACATATCCCGAAATTCTTTTAACGGGATTTTCAATTTCAATGCTGATGTCCACTTGATGTATGCCCACCGAGCTATCCGCTTTGTATGAAATGAAATTTTTCACAAAGGCAAAGTAACCTTGGTTCTTTAAAAAATCAGTTATCCGACTTCGCTCTAAATCGAGTTCATCAGTATTGTAATTGCGCCCAGTTTTGAATAAACAGTTTGAAGTATCGCTATATATAAGCGATGTAAGTGACTTATCTTCAAATTTATATTCAATATTTCGAATGGTGTATGCCGCTCCTTGATTTATGCTAAAAATGGCATTGCGCATTTGGGGTCTTCCTATTTGTAATCCAATCGAATCGCTTACTTGAGCGTTGAAATATCCATGATTCTTCAAAAATAATTCAATCTGCTTACTCGATCGGCCGGCAAGCATCGTATCGAAAATTACGGGAGCTTCACCAACTTCTAAACGCCATTTTGCCAAACTAATCGGTTCTTGGTTTTTTGGTTTTTTACCCTTCGCTTTTCGTTTCTCGTTGAGGATTTCTCTCTTTTTTAAACGTTTTTCGTATTTCTTTTGATATGTTTCTTGATTTACAGTATTGTAAACCCATAAATGAAACCGCCAAACGCCGAGAATTTTACGGTTTGTTTTTTGCCGCACATATCCCAATAATTCAGAGTCTGAAATTTTCGTTTTGTTTTTTAATAAGATGTTTTTATTGAGCAGATATTCACCTTTTTGAAGTCGGCGAGTTGGATTACAGCTAGTAAAAAGCAATATGCACAACAATATCGCTGAACTGATATTTATTCCAATGTGCAAGCTATATATAGAAAATCGCTGTTGCATTCGCTCTTTATGGTATTTTAGCAGGTCCAAAAATAAGGCTTTTACATGCTGAGCAAAAACCGTTTGCGCGATTTATCACAATTGCACCAAAAGAAACACCGTGAGCAAGAGGGCCATTTTCTTGCCGAGGGTGCGAAAATCGTTCCTGAATTGTTGAATTCAAACTTTCCAGTGAACGAAATTTTTGCGCTTCAACCTTGGATTGATCGAAATCAAGCTGCGCTCTCGAAACGTGATATTCCGATATGTGCCATAACTCAACAAGACCTCGAGCGATTAAGTCAGCTGCAAACTCCACAAGAAGTAATAGCAATGTGTTCGAAACCCAACGACGAGCAAGTTCAGTTAAAAACGGGTTCTTTATATTTATTTTTAGATTCCATTCGAGATCCTGGAAATATGGGAACTATTATGCGTTTGGCAGATTGGTTTGGTATCGATGCCGTTTTTGCCAGCGACGATTGCGTTGAATGGACCAATCCCAAAGTGATTCAAGCAAGCATGGGTTCTTTTATTCGTATGCGCCCTCAATATGTTGATGCAGTTGGTTTTCTGCAAGAAACGAGTTTGCATTGTCCTGTTTATGCTACCGATTTAGAAGGTGAAAATATCTATAAGTCATCGTTTAAGCCCGAAGGAATGTTAATCATTAGTAACGAAGCACATGGATTAAATCCCGCATTGGAAAACTGGGTTAGCAAGAAAATCCATATTCCTGCGGCTCCTAAAGAAGGTGGCATGGCCGAATCGCTTAATGCAGCTATTGCAGCAGCAGTTGTTTTGGGTGAATTTTACCGACAAAGAATGTTGTAAAATTTATAAATACAGCTAACTTTACTGCGATGTACAAGCGTTTACTTCGTCCAATCCTTTTTCTTATTTCGCCCGAAAAAGCGCATCATGTCTCGGTACTTTTGTTTCAAATTGTTTGTGCAATTCCGGGCATTGACGGATTGTTTCGTTGGTATTCAAAAGGCTTTCATCCCGAGTTGAGGTTCGATAAAAAAGGAATCCGTTTTCCCAATCGCGTTGGATTAGCCGCTGGATTCGATAAAAATGCATCGTTTTACAAATCATTCCAACACCTGGGTTTTGGTTTTATTGAAGTGGGCACGGTAACACCATTAGCTCAGCCAGGCAACCCTCAGCCACGTTTGTTCAGATTGCCAAATGATGAAGCTTTGATTAATCGGATGGGTTTCAATAATGATGGTGTTGATGCCATGATTCAGAAACTTAAAAATCGTCCACACGGATTGATTATAGGAGGAAACATTGGAAAAAACAAAGACACTTCAAGTGCTGATGCCATCAACGATTACTTGATTTGCTTCCGGGCTTTGCATCCGTATGTCGATTATTTTGCGGTAAATGTAAGTTCGCCAAATACTCCAGGACTCAGAGCTTTGCAGGAGAAAGAGCCATTAAGGGAATTGCTCAAAGCCATTCAAGAAGAAGCGCGACATTTAAAATCAACTCAACCCATCTTACTTAAAATTGCTCCCGATTTAAACGAATCTGAATTGGATGATATCATCGAAATTGTTAGTGATTGCGAATTATCAGGTGTTATTGCTACTAATACAACCATTTCTCGAAGTCATTTGCAAACAACTAGCATAATGCTCGAAGAAATTGGTGCAGGTGGATTAAGTGGAAAGCCCGTTCGAAATCGTTCAACGGAAGTGATTCGTTATTTACGTGAACAATTGGGTTCCGAATATTTAATCATGGGAGTGGGAGGGATTCATTCTGCTGAAGACGCACTAGAGAAAATTAATGCAGGTGCTGATGTTATTCAGCTCTACACGGGTTTTATTTACGAAGGACCTAAATTGATAAGAGAAATTAATCAACACATTGCAAAGCACGATTTATGATTCACATAACTGAATGCCCACGTGATGCTATGCAAGGGATCCATACATTTATTCCAAGCACTGAAAAAGTACGATATCTTCAACAGCTTCTAGCAGTTGGATTTCCAATTCTTGATGCAGGAAGTTTCGTCTCTGCCAAAGCAATTCCTCAATTGTCGGATACTTCCGAAGTCTTTGATCAACTCGATCTTAGTTCCACATCTACAAAAATATTAGCAATTGTTGCAAATAAGCGCGGTGCTGAAGATGCGGCCAATCATGAAAAAGTTCATTTTTTAGGATTTCCATTTTCTGTATCCGAAACATTTCAGCAAAGAAATACCCATGCTTCCATTGCAGAGTCATTGGATCGTGTTGATGAAATACTGGAGATTTGCAGTAAAGAAAATAAGGAGTTGCTCGTATATCTTTCCATGGCGTTTGGAAATCCATACGGTGATGAATGGTCTGCAGACCTTGTTGCTTATTGGGCTACAACCCTCGAAATGCGCGGAGTGAAACATCTTTCCCTTGCCGATACAACAGGCATATCGAACCCGGAAAGTATCTCCAATTTATTTCAAACCATTTTACCAACTCTCAATGGCGCATCACTTTCTGCACATCTGCATGCACTTCCTGGCGATGTGGCAAATAAAGCAGCTGCGGCACACAAAGCAGGTTGCTTTCGTTTCGATACTGCATTGAAAGGTTTTGGTGGTTGCCCTATGGCTAGCGATACTCTCACAGGAAACATGGCAACAGAAGAACTTATAACATGGGCAAATGCTCGTGCCATTGAAACCGGCTTAAACATGGATGCTTTGCTCGAAGCAGAAAAAATGGCCAACACACTATTTAATCTTTATCAATAATCAATAGCATGATTCAAAGAATAGTCATCCTCGTTTTTTTACTCGTAAGTACATCAATTATCGCTCAAGATAATAAATCTATTTACCATGAAAATCAGATTTTTGTAAAAATAAAAGAGTATTTTCCTTTAAATGAATCTTTGACCCCATCTCAAGCAGTTTCGGATTTATTTGAATCGTATCGAGCTTCGTTCCAAGTGAGTCAAATACAATCATCTTTCTGGTTTTCAAAATCTTCGCTGAACCGAATTGTCCGGGTTCAATTATCTCCTAATCAAAATCTGGATGAGGTGATTCGAATATTATCAGCAAGTGTTCATATTGAATACGCAGAAAAAATTCCCGTGTCAAAACATTATCTCACACCAAATGATTTGGGTTCTAACACAACTGCAACGGGTGGACAGTGGTATTTGTATAAGATAAAAGCCCCACAAGCTTGGGATATTCAAACAGGAAATGCTGCTATTAAAGTTGCCATTGTGGACGATGCAATGCAGATTTCGCACAGCGATTTACAAGGTATGACACTTTCGGGATTTGATATAGCTGATAACGATCCAGATGTTAATCCACCTTCAGCAGCTTGGGATCACGGAACGCATATTGGTGGCTTGATTGGAGCTAATACAAACAACGGATCGGGAATGGCTTCGCTTGCTTTTGGTGTTAAATTATTGCCAGTAAAAATTACAAGCGATAATTCTCCCGATGTATTAATTTCAGAATATGAAGGTGTTGCCTTTGCTGTAAGTCAAGGAGCAAGAGTCATTAACATGAGTTGGGGAGCGCCTGTCCCTTCTCAAACAGGACTTGCTGTAATCAATGATGCATACAATTCGGGTGTTGTTTTGGTTGCCGCTGCAGGTAATGATGGTAATTCGAATGTGAATTATCCAGCAGGTTATCAAGGTGTTATAAGTGTTGGTGCTACAAATAATATTGATGTTCGTGCCTCGTTTTCGAATTATGGTTCTTCAGTCGATATTTCTGCACCGGGCTTCCAAATGTGGTCATTGGCTCCCAACAATGGAACAGCATTAAAAAACGGAACATCCTTTGCGGCTCCCTTGGTTTCCGCAGCAGCTGCGCTTTTACTTTCTGCAAACCCATCCTTGAGTCCTTCCGAAGTGGAATCGTGTTTACTTGCTTCTGCCGATAATATCGACATCTTTAATCCCAACTACATCGGTTTATTAGGGGCTGGACGATTAAACGTTCAACAGGCACTTGCTTGCTTATCGACCCAAACAGCTCAATACAATGCTTGGTTAAGTAATATTATTTCACCATCCCTTAGTTCTTGTGATAATCAAGTTTCTCCATTTATTCGGATTGTAAATGCAGGACTTGATACCATTCAAAGCCTTACCATTACAAGTAAAATTGATAATGGCTTTACCTATACAGAACACTGGACAGGACAAATTCTCCCTGGTTTATCGCAAAATATTTTACTTCAAGCTTCTGTGCTTGATGCAGGAAGTCATACACTTCAAGTAAGTGTTTTAGGTACCATCAATGGAGCATTTCAGGATGCATTTATGGCAAACAATTTTTTGTATTACACCTTTCAGATCAACAATACAATTGGTTCTGATTTACCATTCGTCGAAACTTTTGAAAGTAATTTACTAAGCACGAATAACTGGTCTGTTGAAAATTCATTTGGAACATCTACCTGGGAATTCGCAACAAGCAACGGAACTTCTCCGGGAAATAAGTCGCTTCGTTTGCCTTATTTCTCTGATTTTGCAACGGGCACCAGCGATTATTTAATTAGTCCAACGTTTAATTTCACCGGATATACATCCATTAACTTATCATTTGATTATGCATACCAGCAACGTTATCCGTGGATTACAGATTCATTAGCTGTTTCCGTTTCGAGTGATTGTGGGCAGACTTGGAATCGACTTTGGTCAAGAGGTGAAAATCAAGACTCTGCTTATCATTTTGCGACAAGCGCATATACCGGTGGTTTTTTTACACCCCAATCATCAAACGATTGGTGCGAGGGCTTTTCAGGAGTTTCATGTGGTTCAATTAATTTAACGTCTTTTGCTGGAATGCCCGGTGTTCGATTCCGTTTTGAGGGGTATAATGCAAATGGAAATAACATTTACATCGACAATATAAATCTCAGTGGAGTTTCAAGTAATGAATCTCCTGTCGCAGGATTTTCCGTGCCTGCAAGCAATTCTATATGTCAAAATGTACCCGTTCAATTTACAAGTACGAGTTTGAATAATCCAGAAAGTTTCAGTTGGTTGTTCGAAGGTGCTACACCAACAAGTTCAATACTAGCATCTCCAATTGTTAGCTACGCAACGCCAGGAAGTTACGGTGTTCAACTCATTGTTACGACTGGTTTACAAAGTGATACGTTGAATTCTGTTAATTTTATTGTTGTAACACCAATGCCGGATGTTCAAATTATTGCTTCATCCGATTCTGTTTGTTTGGGAACTCAGATTAATTTACAAGCTACAGGTGCTTCAAGTTATTTCTGGAATCCAGGTCCAGGTTTAGTTTCTTCTGATAATACTTCGGTATCCGTTTCGCCAACTTCGAATAGTATTTATTCAGTTGTTGGAGTTTCCGATGTAGGATGTTTTAATACCGATATTCTTTCGCTTACTATTATTATTCCTCCCGTTGTTCCAACCATTTCAATGTTGGACTATATGTTGGTTTCGAGTCCTGCGTATAGCTATACTTGGTATGTTAATGGCGTGGAGATTCCTGATTCAGATACCATGATTTGGCAGCCAATTTACAATGGAAATTACAATGTGCGTATTTACGATCAATTTGGATGTACATCTATTTCTGCGCCTTTTACCTTTACTTGGGCAGGTATAGATATTCTTCCGAAACAGGAAATTAGAATGTTTCCCAATCCTGCAATGAATAAATTTATGATAGATTCGGAAATGCCTATTGAAAGCATTTCGGTTTACTCATCTTCGGGGCAATTGCAATTTTCGAAATCGGGTGATTTTAAAACAATCGAAATAGGAAGTGATTCATGGAGTTCGGGATTGTATTTGGTGCGAATTAAAACAGCAACATCCGAATATTCAAGGCATTTGATAATTTCAGCACCTTAGTTTTTAGACATCAATGCGGCCACATTTTTACCTGCAAGCGAACCAATTGCCACACCCATTCCGCCCATTCTAACTGCACAGAATACATTGTTGTCTATTTTTTCGATGATAGGCAAACGAGTTTTTCCTAATCCAAGAGTTCCTGCCCAACGTTGATCAATGGTAAAATCTATTCCAGGAAGTATCGTTTCTTTTAAATACGTCTCTAGTTTTTGCTGAATGATTTCAGTCGTTTGGTGCGAATAAGTAGTTTCTGCTACTTTGTCTAGATTTCGTCCTCCACCAAATAAAACACGATTCCCCACATTACGGAAGTAGAAATATCCCTGATCCATGTGGAAGCATCCTTTTATCTTTAAATTTGGAATTGGCGATGTAATGAGAACTTGGGCTCTCCCGGGTTCTACGTCGATGTTTGGGAGCAATTGCTTTGCAAATCCGTTGGTGGCAATGAGTAATTGTTGGCAAGAAATATCGCCAAAGGATTTTGTGGAAACAGAAATACCTTGCTCATTGTCTTCAAACGAATCGACTTCAACACCGTGTAAAATGGTAATGTCCGTATTGCGTGCAAGCTGCAGCAAGGAATTCATCATTTTTCCGGTGTTTATTTGTCCTTCAGCGGAATTTAAAATCAAGTGTTTCACTCCTTGTAAACCAAACTCGAGAATGCGATCATCGGCAATACTAAACACCGATTTAACATCTGTAATTCTTTCAAGATGGGCGTTAAACCGATCCATGATAGCCAGACTCTGATTGTATAGTTCATCTTGAGCATCGGTAAACACTTCGAAACTCCCAAATGGTTCGTATTCGAGTTGTTCGTCGCTCAAAGTATTTCGGAGCAATTGCAAACCTTGCCAACGCATTTCTAGAAGTTGAACTACTTCAGCTTCAGAGCATCTTTCCAAATCATCCACAATTTCACTTAAGCTTCCAAAGCAAGCAAATCCAGCATTTTTTGTACTTGCACCAGCAGGAAGCGTTCCCCGTTCGAGGATGAGGATTTTCTTCGAGGGATTGGATTTCTTTAGATGGATGGAAGCATTGATTCCCACAATGCCAGCTCCAATAATAATAACATCAGGTTGAAGCCAAGTACTGCTTTCCCAATAGCTTAAGGTTGTTTGTTCGTTTTTCATGAATCTTCCGGATGGCGATATTACACAAAAAAAAATCCTGCCGAAGCAGGATTTCTAAAAGAATCAAATTTATTTTCTGACAGTTTCCTTGGACAGTTGCGAGTTCTTGGAATAGATAAAATGAAAAATCCCAAAGAATAAGAATGTGTAAAATAAATTTCCAAGTAGGTTATAACTGAAAAAAGGAATTCCTAATTCGTAGGTTGCTAACAGACCCGCAAACGTTTTTGGTAAAGTGTTACCCAACCAATCACCGAAGTTGCTTATGATGAAAAAGACAAGTGCACTTGCTAAAGATGCGGTTGCCAAATTGCTCCAACTTTGACGATTGCGCAAAAGTAATCCCAAGGCAGTTATTGCGATAAAGCTTGAATATAGGAGCAGGGTAGAAGCTGAAGTGAAATAATCTCCCAAACTAATCCAACGGTAGTTTATTAGTGTAATGGTTAACACATCGCTAATTAAAAGAGCGATTAATGGAATAATAAAGCCCATAAATCGATTTGCTACAAGCGCTCCACCCATGAGAGCAATGGTTGCCATTGGAGTAAAGTTGGGCCAATGCGGAATTAATCGGAATAATGCAGCAACTGCAATTGCTGAAATAACGAGGATGATTTTGGTTTGATTATTTTTCATGTAATTTTCTTTTCGGATTGCAAATGTAACACGCTTTTCTAAAAAATGTTATTTTTTTAATTCACATCTTTACGATTATGAACAGGGCTGAGTGTATATCCTTGTTTACGTAATAAGAAGATTAGCCCATTTTCTCCGGCTAAATGCAAAGCACCAACCGCTATAAAACACGATTGTTTTTGGATGATTTCTTCGATTCGAGGAATCCATCGGATGTTTCGGTCTTTCAATAAAAGATTCGATTCGATGGCCGAAAAACCGCTTGCATTCATCAATGAATCGAGGCAATTTAAATCTTGATTCATATAGCAATTATTCATTCGATCATTCTCCAAAATACTTTCTTGCTTTCCTGTTCTGATATATTGCATGAGCAGTTGAACTTGTTCGTTCAGTGCAACATGACTGAATAATAAATCTGCTTGCTCCTGAATTGTTTCCAAGGCAAATACCTCTTTTTTATTTTTCCTTGCTTCATTTTGCACATAGATATCCATAGGTTCCCCTTTGAAATTTGTTAAAAAGGGTGTGTTCTTCATTTCTGCAGCCGAAAGCATGAGGTAAATTCCCATGGGTTTCATTTTATTAAAAAGAACCATCGGTACTCCCAATTTATCTTTTACAAATTGGCTCAATGAATCGTATTGAAGAGGATTCATTAAACTGTCAATTGTGCTATTCTCCAAAAGCATATAAGGCATCATTTGGCTTGCAACTTCGGGTGTAATTTCGAGTTCTCCTAATACCGAACTTGTTTTTTCAAGGGCTAATTCATAACCTTTTAAGTTGTTCAAAAACTCATTGTTCACTAAATGATAGGTTCCCAAAATGAAGGATGCATTTTTCAATCCATTGCCTTGTATTTTCCACAATAAAGCATTTTCACTGGCTTGCCCGTTTACTGAAAATGGACAGATGCAAATAATAATAAGGTAAATGAACTGCTTGATTGCTTTCATCGTGGTGGAATTTCAACAAACATACTTTTTTAGATTGAATTTATAAAAAGGTTGTTTATTAACCTAAAAGGCAAATTATTTATGATATTAAATCGAATAATACGGAAGCGTCCTTTTAAAAAATCTACGCTTTTTAAATTATCAAAAATTGTAAATTTGAATCAAACGAAATTGGAAAAAATGTCTGAAAGCCACTTTTTAATATATCAAACTGATGATGGGAAAACCCAAATAGGAGCACTTCTTGAAAACGATAGTGTTTGGTTGACTCAAGTTCAAATGGCTGAGTTATTTCAAAAAGGAAGATCAACCATTACAGAACACATTAAAAATCTTTTTGATGAAGATGAATTAGTGGAGCATTCAGTTAGTCGGAAATACCGACTAACTGCTTTTCAAATTTGCCCCAATCTTAAAGTATTCATTTAACAACAAATCGAATACAAAATTTCTGTTCGAAAATTGAAAACTCAATTAGATTTAAAAAAACAATAATCACCATGTAAAACAGAACTCCTTTCCATTATTTTTGAAAAAAATTAATTATGGAAATTTTAGTTCTTGTTCACAATTTACTTCGTTGGATTCTTTTGCCAATCATTCTATTTATTCTCTTCAGAAGTTATGTAGGTTGGTTAACAAACAAAGCCTTTGAAAAGTTGGATAATGCCTTGGGCGGAGCTATGATTGGATTGGCTCATTCGCAATTATTGATTGGATTAATCATTTATTTTTCAAGCGAGCGTGGATTAAAGTTGCTAAGCACTCCAGGTGTTATGAAAGATGCCATTTCGCGTTTGTATGCATTGGAGCATCCATTAACCATGATTATTGCTATTGTTTTGTTGCAATTGGGTAGATCATTCTCTAAAAAAGCATCGAACGATACGGCGCGTTTCAAAACCATCGCTATTTACACAAGCATCGCGATGTTGTTGATTCTATCTCGTCAAATCAATTGGAATTTACCGGCTTTTTAATTTTACCCAGTATTTAGCCAACTTTATTGGGGTTTCACTAAATGAAATACTCTGTTCATCAATGCAATGAATAAAACATTGAAAAATATTTGGTAGATACTGAAATGAGCAGTACTTTCGCACTCCTTTTTAAGATCCATGCGGATGTGGCGTAATTGGTAGCCGCACCAGACTTAGGATCTGGCGCTGAGAGGCGTGGGGGTTCGAGTCCCTTCATCCGCACATTGCTTCTCCTGTTTTGGGAGAAGCATTTTTTATTGTTAAGAATACCTAGAGAATGAACGTTACACAAGAAAATGTTGACGCGCTCAACGCCATAGTCCGGATACAATTTACCTCGGCAGATTATCAACCCCAAATAGAAGCTCAGCTTCGCGACTATTCCAAAAAGGTACAAATGCCCGGCTTTCGTCCAGGTAAAGTGCCTGCAGGTATGGTAAAAAAGATGTACGGGAAATCGATTTTAGTCGATGAATTAAACAAGTTAACTTCTGATACATTATTTAATTACTTGCGCGATAATCAATTGGATGTTTTGGGGAATCCCCTTCCTCAAGCAGCAAATGATACAGCAATTGACTTAGATAATCCAGGTGAAATTAACCTGTCCTTTGAATTGGGATTAGCTCCTAAATTTGAATTGGATATTTCTTCGAATCATCGTTTTAACATCTACAAAGTAAAACTAGATGCAACCTACATCGACGATATCATTGCTGATTATCGTAAGCGTTTAGGCGAAATGGTAGAAACCGAATCATCGAAAGAAGGTGATCAGATTTCAGGTTTGTTCGAAGAGTTAGATGCTGAAGGAAACGTTAAGGTTGATGGGATTTCTAAGAATACAACCATTCAGTTTGACGATATTAAAGCAGGTAACCAACAGGATTTATTTACCGGATTGAATGCTGGTTCAGAAATTATTATTGACTTCCAAACTGCCGTTGCTAATCCAACAGTTACAGGAGCAATACTCGCAATCAGTAAGGAAGAAGCTGAACAGTTAACAAGTCATTTCCGATTTACCGTTGAATCTGTAAAAGAGTCGAGTTTGGCTGAAGTGAACCAAGATTTCTTTGATAAACTTTTGGGTCCAGGTGCGATTAGTTCAGAAGAAGAACTTCGTGCACGCATTCAGGAGGATGGAGAATCTCGTTACCGTAAGGATACTGACAACCGCCTTTTTAACGAAGTTGTAGAACACCTTGTAAACAATACGCGTTTTGATTTACCAAACGAATTTCTGAAACGTTGGTTGGTTTCTCAAAATGAAGGTAAAGTGAATCCAGAAGATATTGAAAGTAACTACGAAAATTACTCAAAAGGAATTCGTTGGCAGTTGATTGAAGGGAAGATTTTAAAAGAATTCAATATTGCGGTTTCAGATGAAGATATTTTAGAATCTTTCACTGGTGATTTTCTTTCTTATATGGGAGCACCAGGAACACAAGATGAAATGCTTCGTGAACGTGCTCGTGAAATCGCTAAAGGGATGATGAAGAATGAAAAGGAAGTGAATAAAGTGTATGATCGTCTTTACAATGAAGCAATGACTACTGTATTTCTAAGTAACTTCGATATTCATTCTGTAGAATTACCATTTGATGCATGGGTTGAGCAACTTAATAAGCCACTAAATTAATTAAACGTTGTTTTTTTGTTTGTGTTTATTGGGCGCTTTAGGAAACTAAAGCGCCTTTTTTATTTCAATGTTCCCATGAAATAATCATCTACAGCTTTGAACGAAACTTCTCGTCGAGCTCGATCAAACAACTCAACATTACTGCTTGTATCAGCCATTCGGACGAGGTTTGCGAAATAAACAACTCGGTCGGGCGATTCGGCATAGCCAACAAACCAACCAATATCCATTTTGTCTTGGGAGCCCCAACCGGATTTACCTCGGTAAACAATAGAATTTGTATCGCGGCAAATCATCATTTTTTTGACAATATTTATGGAGCGTTTACTGCATGGCAATTTTTCATCGTGCAGATTTTTCAAAAAACGAATTTGTTGTTGAGGTGTAATTCTCAATCCACCCGACAACCAAAATTGATCAATACCGCCCGATATATCGGCATTGCCGTAATGCAATGTATCGATCCACTGTTTCATGCGTATTTCACCAATTCTTCTGGCTAATTCTTGATAATACCAAACGGTTGAATGTTGAAACGCTTCTTTCAATGATTGATCATGATTCCAATCAGGATTTTTTCGGGTAACATTGTCCCATGCAAGCACCGAATTTTCATCCTGAATAACACCTGTTTCAAGAGCAATAAGTGAATGACATATCTTAAAGGTAGACGCAGGAGTGAACGCCATATTGTAAACGGAAGAATCCGAAACAAGAATACTTTCACGAGCAGGATCTTCAATTGCCAAGAAGCCATTCACGCGATAGGAATCGAAATACTGCCGCATAGAAGATCGAACTAATGGACGCTCAGAATGACCGCAAGCGCTTAATATACAGCTTACTGCACAGATTAAATAAAACAATATTTTTTTCAATGGAATAACGTTTTGAACGATACGAATTTCATAAAAAGTATCCGAACATTGCGGTATGAAAATAAACTATTTAATTTTTTTGATTTTCACCAAATCAATTCATCAAAGAATCCAATGAACTATCTACGAAACTCATTGATATGCGAGTTCCTTTTCCTGGAGTTGATTCAATTTCACACGTGCCGTTTAATGACTTTGCTCTAACATTAAAGGAATTAAGACCATTTCCCTCAATAATAATTGAGCGATCAAAACCCTTTCCATTGTCTTCAATGATAAGCGTTAATTGAGAATTTAACTCTGTTAAACTAATTTTAACTTCAGTTGCTCCACTATATTTGGCAATATTGTTAACGGATTCTTTAAAAAACAATAAAATGTTTTTCAATATATCAATTCGAGCATAATGGTTTTGAATTGAAGTCGAAAATTCAAATTGAGTATATATATCTTTAGCACCAAGGATTTCAAAACTAAAGTTTTTCATACGTTGAAATAGCTGCCCGTAGGTGTCGTTTCCAGAATAAATAGCCCAAATTAAATCCGATAAATTTTCAGCAATTTCGTATGACTGTTGTTTTATACGATGTATTAAATCCAATGATTTATCTGTGTTCTTTTCAATACTCTCAATAGCAATATTTGAATAAATATTAATGCTGCTGATCGAACTTCCAATATCATCGTGAAGTTCGAGTGCTATTCGGTTTCGTTCCTCCTCAATTGCATCTAATCGAGATTTGTTTCGGAGCGCTTCTTGTTCTCGTTGAATGTCTTCTTTTTCTTTTTCAAAATGCAGCATTTGTAATTTCTCTTTTTGCCGCAATGTATTTCGGTAAAAAATAATCGCAACAATTACTGAAATTAGAAAAGCGATAAGTGAAATATTTAAATAACGTGTCAAGCGGTATTCGGCTTCTTGTTTCGATTTTTCCTGCTGGATTTGAAATAAATGTTGTTCGTTTTGGAAGTAATTAACTAAGATATCCATCCTGATTTTTTCTTCCTTCAATCGAATTTTATCTTCTGAGTTAATGAGTTGTTGCTGCAATGGAGCCGCTTTCTCAAAGTCACCGATTTTTAAAAGCGATTGAACAGCTTGTTTCAAAAATTCAATTTTCGAATACGGAGATGATAGAGTGGAATTTAAATCAGATTTTCCAGCTTCTAAAGAAGAGTAAATAGTTGCATTATTACTTTGCTTAGAAGCGGCCTTGATTTTAGATGCGAGCAAAAACAAATGACCATCCTTTATTTTATTGGGTCCACAAAGTGTAATGCCCGAATCTGCCAACTGTATTGCTTTTTCAGGATTGCTTTTCTGGAGCATAGCTTCCGATAAAGTCCAATAGGCAAAAACCATCCCGCGTTTATCTTTTAATTTCTTGCAAATATTCAGTGATTTACGCGCATTATAAATAACAGAATCGGGTTGATTTAACTTAAGAAATGCCTCTCCCATGTTATTATACACATGAAATTGTTTCGAAAGCCATTTCGAATTTTCCAATTCAGGTAGGAGATTTAATGCAATTCTAAAATGTTTTAATGCGGTGTCAGGTAAGTTTTTATTGCTGTATAATAAGCCCAAAATATTCTCACAACTGCCGATTAGATTTTTTTCATTAAGAAGCTCTGCTTGTTTGCGAGCTTTTAGGATGCTGTTTATTCCTTGGTCAAACAATGCAGAATAATAAAATATCTCTGCTTCAAATGCATAGAGATAATATTTCTCCATTGAACTAATACTGTCTGCCGATTTATTTAAATGTTTAAGAATAATTTGTTCCGCAACATCATTCGCAGATGCTTCCATAGAATCGGCTGCTGCTTGTAAATCAGCCATGACATTTGGACGAATACTATTTGGATCGAGTGTTTTAGTTTCTTTGTTGCAAGAACAAAAAAAGCAAACGAACAAAACAAAAAGACTGCACACTAATTGTTTCATGTATCAAACAATTTTATTATTAATTGCCTTACTAACAGCCTCTCCTACTGAGTTAACATGCAATTTCCGATAGATTTTCTTTATGTGAGAATTTACAGTATGATAACTAATTGATAAATTATCGGCAATCATTTTATAGCTGTTTCCTTCAACTAATCGATGTAAAATATCTTTTTCGCGTTCCGACAATCCATAAATCTCACTGGTAATCGATTCGTTATGATTTCTGAAATAGCCTAAAACCCGAGTTGCAATACTTGGTGTCATGGGAGAACCCCCTTCAATGACCTCCTTTATCGCTTCAATAATTCGCTGTGGATCTGTCTTCTTGAGGATGTAGCCAGAAGCTCCATGTCGTAAAGCTTCGAAAATCTTTTCGTCATCTTCAAACACAGTCTGCATAATGACTTTAATATGTGGATGTAATTTGCCTATGATTTTTACACCCTGAATGCCATCTACATCAGGCATTTGAATATCCATTAACACAACATCGGGATTGAGTTCGTCCATTTGCTTTGAAACTTCCGCACAATTGGGAAACATTCCCAATACTTGAAAACCGTCGGCCGAATCTAACAACACTTTCAAGCTATCCCTTCGGTTGGGATTGTCATCATAAATTACTAAGGATATCATTCAACAAATATGATGGAATACTTCATTCACATCAATAACTAATTATAGTGAAATTTAGCATTTAATTCTTGGGTAAAAAGATTCAAACCAAAATTGAAAATGATCTTTTGATTCTGTGTTTTATAATAAAATTCGAATCAAATCGTGGGAACTTCGATCCCTCTTAAATTTCGATACAATTTGAGTGCATACAAATCGGTCATGCCCGATGCATAATCGATCATGGCCAATGCTTTTTTATAGGCGGAATCGCTTTCTTGAAATTGAAATTGAGAGGGTAAAAGTCCGAGCAGATTTTTTTGCATGCTGTTGCGTTTCGATTTTTCGGTGATGGCAGCTTCAACAAAATCCTCTAAAATGCCCGCCATGATTCGAAATCCAGCCAATTCAATTTTTACAACACTTGGGTAATTGTAAATGTATTTGACGGATAATTCGCTCACTTCATTCATCACTTTTTTCGTTTCTGGATCATTTCCCAATAAGTCGCCTTGGTAGTTTCCTGCTAAAATAGCTTCCGCATTATGTTGGAAACCTGCCGCACATTTCATCAATAAACAGCTGATTGATTTGGCTCTCAGGTATGCAATTTTCTCGTTCTCATCTTCCACCAATTCGAGTTTTCGGTCTATCTCCAAGGTGTCTTCGTTTTCATTCAGGAGAATTATTTTCTTCAAGATTCTAATAACATCGTCGGTCTTAAAAATTTTCAACCGATGTGCATCTTCGAAATCGATGATTGAATAACAAATATCGTCGGCGGCTTCTACCAAATAAACAAAGGGATGTCGCTTATAAATGACATGGTCATTGTCAACTTCTCTAATCATATTCAACTTCTCCGCCACTTCAATAAAAGCAGTTTGATCGGCTTGAAAAAAGCCATATTTAGATCTATGCTTGGGACCTTTTTTTCCGAGTGAAGCCGATGCATTGCAGGGGTATTTCAAAATAGAACCCAATGTGGAGTATGTGAGACGAAAGCCGCCTTGAACGCGCCCGCTGAATTGATTGGTAAGTAAACGAAATGCATTGGAGTTTCCTTCAAAGGCAATTAAATCAGCCCATTCCTGATCATTGAAAAGTTCTCTAAAAGCGGTGTCGTTTTGTCGATCGATAAAATATTTGGAAATGGCTTCCTCGCCTGAATGACCAAATGCGGGATTACCTAAATCGTGGGCCAAACAAGCACATGCAACGACATTTTTAAGATGGTAGGTGTAAAATTCGGAGGCAATCGGATTCGATTTAACTTCAGGAAATTCACTGATGTGCTTCCCAATAATTTCCCCCAATGAACGTCCAACACTCGCAACTTCTAATGAATGCGTCAGTCGGTTATGCACAAAAACTTCATCGGGCAGAGGAAAAACCTGTGTTTTGTTTTGTAATCGTCGAAAGGCGCTTGAAAATATGATACGATCCCAATCGCGCTCGTATTCGGTACGTTCGTTCAAAAATTCAGAATGGATTCCATAACGTTCTCCCGAAAAACAGTTGTTCCAATTCATCATAGCAATAAGCTCTATTTATCAGGCGAATATACAATTATGCGTTCTCTCAATCTTATTAGAAATGAAAAACCCCTCAGAATTTCTGAAGGGCTTTCGAATTATGTGGAGGATTATTATCCTAAGTATGTTTTCAAGATTTTGCTTCGTGATGTTTGTTTCAAACGACGAATGGCTTTTTCTTTAATCTGACGAACACGTTCGCGCGTTAAATCGAATTTCTCACCAATTTCCTCCAAGGTCATAGCATGTTCTCCGTTTAATCCGAAATAATATTTAATCACATCGGCTTCGCGAGCAGTTAATGTAGAAAGTGCACGGTCAATTTCTTTTCGCAATGAATCGTTAATCAATCCAGCTTCAGGACTTGGACTATCGTTAGAACGAAGAACATCATACATATTACTTTCTTCACCTTGAACTAAAGGAGCGTCCATCGAAATATGACGACCAGAGTTCTTCATGCTTTCCTTTACATCGTTTTCAGTAAGTTCAAGCAATTCAGCGATTTCCTCTGCACTTGGCTCTCGTTCGTATTCTTGTTCTAGCTTAGAGAATGCTTTATTGATTTTGTTGATCGAACCAATTTTATTCAAAGGCAAACGAACAATACGAGATTGTTCTGCCAAAGCTTGAAGAATCGATTGACGAATCCACCAAACAGCGTAAGAGATAAATTTAAATCCGCGAGTTTCATCGAAACGTTGCGCAGCTTTAATCAAACCAAGATTTCCTTCGTTAATTAAATCCGGTAGACTCAATCCTTGGTTTTGATATTGTTTCGATACAGATACAACGAAACGTAAATTTGCTTTAGTCAGTTTTTCTAAAGCCGATTGATCACCTTGACGAATACGTTGCGCCAATTGCACTTCTTCTTCGGCTGTTATGAGTTCAACTTTACCAATTTCTTGAAGGTACTTGTCTAAGGATGCTGTTTCCCGGTTTGTAACCTGCTTGGTAATCTTAAGTTGTCTCATGTTTTGATATAGTTTGTGGAGCTAAATGCAAACGGCGAAATTAGAAAAAAGTTCTATACAAACATGATTTATTTATGAATTTGATAATTGGGTGGAATATGTCAAATCTAATCGGTTTGTCGATCAAGATTCTGAGCGACTTAGATTTCCGCTTATTCTATTTGAAATGAAGTATTTAGTGTGGGGGTGGAAAAACAATGCCAGGTGTGTTTCAACCATCTAACCCGGCATTGATACCAAAAGGTATTTTTTCTTCGAAAGAAAATCGAAATTACAATAACTTGGAAATAAGCTTTGCAGGTAAATTTTTGTAAAATAAACGAAATGGAATATTTAGTAAAAGAGTTAAATAACCCGAAAACGGATTGCATAGCTAAATTACTTAGAAGAAATTAACGAAACGTTCCTCAAATTGAAATGAAACAAAATGAAATAGTTCGCTTAGTTTTTAGCGTTCTTCAATTGTTGAATTGCCAAAAGGGGTGATGGCTTATTGAAAACAGAACTTCCCGCAACAAATACATCGGCTCCTGCTTCAATCAATTCAAGAATGTTGTTTTCATCTACTCCGCCATCCACTTCAATAATGGCTTTGCTTTGATGTTGAACAAGCAAGCGTTTTAATGCCCATACTTTTTGTGTGGTATGTGGAATGAATTTTTGTCCACCAAATCCCGGATTTACACTCATTAATAAAAACATATCCGCATCGTGAAGAATATCTTCGAGCTGATTTATGGGCGTTCCTGGATTAATAGCTACACCTGCTTTGATTCCTAATGATCGAATTTTCTGAAGTGTGCGGTGAATATGATTACATGCTTCCAAATGAACGGTAATGGTATCGGCTCCACATTTTGCAAATTCTTCGAGGTAGCGATCGGGTTCTACAATCATTAAATGCACATCGAGTGGTTTTTGAGAGAGCAGTTTAACATGCTTCAGAATCGGAAAACCGAATGAAATGTTGGGTACAAATACACCATCCATCACATCCACATGAAACCAATCGGCTTCACTTTCATTGATAAGTTGAATGTCTTTACTCAGATTGTTAAAATCGGCAGAAAGGATGGATGGAGCAATGAGATGATTCATGCGCAAATATATTTGTTCTTTTTGTCATTCAACAAGAACGTCATTCAATTTAACATTGAATTGTTTCATTCAAGTTGGAGCATTGAACAAAATCTCAATCAATCCAAAACTTTATGATTCCACGAAATCGACCCATCTTCATTCTCCATAATAATTCGTTCATCCAACCAAACGCGCATTTTCTCCAGAAAAATCGTGGGGTCTTCGGGAAATAATTTAACAAGTTGCTCGGGCTTTAAAGAGTCGTTTTCCAAGACAGATTGCAATTGTGAAAGCAAACGATTGTTGGTGGCGAGTTCTTGATTGCTTTTGTTTTTATCCAAGCAAACATCGCAATGTCCACAATTACGCAGGTTCTTTTCTCCAAAATATTCTACCAAAAATGAGGATCTACATTGCGAATCTTCTTCCGCATAATCAAGCATGGCTTGCATTCTAGTTAATGCTGCTAATCGACGTTCTTCATAACGTTTTAAAGACAAAGGAATTCTTTCGGGATGTTGTCGACCTAGTGTAAAATAAATCTGAGGTTCATCGTTCGATGCTACATAATGTATTATTCCCGATTTATGTAAAAACGCCAACATTTCTTTGATCCGATTCAATGGAATATTGCAGCGTTCGGATAAATCGTTCTCACGGATTTGAATAAACTCCTGAAAAATTCCACCGTAGGATCGCAAAAGCGTTTTTAACAAAACATCATAACTCGGATTTTGGATTTCAAAATCATACAGTTCATGCTGTGAGACCGGGATGAAAATTCGACTTGGCTGATAATGGTTTTCCTGTAAGCTGAGTAAACCCTCTGTTTCTAAAAATCGCAAAGCGGAATAGCAATCTACTGGATGTTGCTTATAACGCAAGGAGAAATTCCCCAAGTCGAACGGAAACGATTGCTCTAATCCGGAACCTACGGGCAATTGCAAGTAGTTCCCAAGCCAATTGTACACTGATTTTATAAAGTCAAATCCTGGAAATGAGCGATTGAATCGTTCTTCAAAATCACTTTTATCGCCTTGGTCGCTTAATAACACGGCAAAGGCTTTATTGCCGTCTCTTCCTGCTCGACCAGCTTCTTGAAAATACGCTTCTGGCGAATCGGGCAATTCCAAATGCACCACACTGCGCACATCGCTTTTATCGATGCCCATTCCAAATGCATTGGTGCAAACAATTACACGAATGCGCCCTTCAATCCAATGTAATTGACGAATATTTCGGGTAGCTCCATCCAAACCAGCATGATAATATGAAGCAGAGATTCCTGATTCAATCAATAAATCCGAAACTTCTTTGCACCGCTTTCGGTTTCTTACGTAGACCACCGAGCTTCCTTGAATTTTTTCAAGAATACGAAGAAGTTGGGCCGGTTTATTTTCTGTGTGACGAACAATATAAGCCAAGTTGGGTCGGACAAAGCTCTTCTTGAATCGTTTGTTTTTGGTAAATAAAAGTTTCGCTTCAATATCATCACACACTTCGGGCGTTGCCGTGGCCGTTAATGCAATGACCGGTATGTTGGGAAGGAATTGACGGATTTCGGCAATCTGCAAATAGCTGGGTCTGAAATCATAGCCCCACTGCGAAATGCAATGCGCTTCATCGACAGCAATTAAACCCAGATTCATTTTATTGAGTGCATTTAAGAAGCGCTCTGTTTTTAATCGTTCGGGCGATACATATAAGAACTGCAATTCTTCGTCGATGCAACGGTTAAGCAACAAATCTACTTCATCTGATTTCATTGATGAAGAGATCATTCCCGCTTTGATTCCTCTTTTTTCTAGGTTTTCAACTTGGTCCTTCATTAATGCAATCAAGGGCGAAACGACGATGCATAATTTTTCGTTGCAGAGGGCGGGTATTTGAAAGCAAAGCGATTTTCCACCACCAGTAGGAAGTAAAGCTAATGTATCGAAACCATCCAAAATAGATTGAATGATTTCCAATTGTAAGGATCGAAACTTGGAAAATCCCCAATATTGCTGAAGTATATCTTGCGGATTTAACATTCGGCAATTTACTTTATTCCTGCATTATTTAACAGGTATTGAGCACGCCAGCTAATAGAACCCATAGGAATTGGAACAAGTTCATAGCCCAACTCTTGATAAACAGATTCCAATGCACGATGAACTTTCAAAGCTGCAGCAAAATCTTCTTTTCGTTCAGCATCTCGATGGAAAATTGTCTCCCAAGGTGGTGTGATGTAAACAATGGGATCGTATTTAAAATCTTGACATAATTGCCAAATTTCTTCAGGTGTTTCTTTCTTTTCTTTTCTTAAAAAGCCTGCAATGTCGGGTAAACCTCGGTCGTAAAACTGTATGTTATTTTCGCCCAAAGCATATTGATTAATTCTTCCTTGTAAAACCTGCTCCGAAAATGAAGTGATATCTAGCCAGGGTAGGGCAGTGCCGCCAATTTCCACTTCATCATGAATAATTTGACGTGCTATTTCATGAAAAACAGAAAAACCCATACGCTCCAATTCCTTTATGATACTAGATTTTCCGAAGCCCGGACCACCTGTGAGTAAAATGCGTTTGGTCACGAGTTATAAATTCATTAGGGGTAAATATTCTAAAAATAATCGGTTTAAGAAATGCTGCGAAGCTTAAGACAATAATCGCCACTTCCAGATTCCCAGACGATGCAGGAAATAGCGCATCGAAACATGTAAAACGCCCAAGCCATATATCGAAGATCGTTTGAAGTTGATTGATGATGCTTCATCGAAATACTTTGTTGGACATGTAATTTCGGCGATTTCATACCCTTTTGAAAAGATTTGAGCAATCATTTGATTATCGAAAATGAAATCGTCGGAGTTCGGAGTTAGATCGATGGAACGTAAAACTTCGCCTGAAAACGCACGAAACCCTGTGTGATATTCCGAAAGTTTCTGATTCATTAATAGATTTTGTGAAAATGTGAGGAAACGATTTGCAACATACTTATATAGTGGCATACCACCTTTACGCGCACCTTTTCCTAAAATGCGACTCCCAAAAACGACCGGGTATAAATCATTGGCTATGATGGCAACCATCGAATGTATTAGCAATGGTGTATATTGATAATCAGGATGCAGCATAATCACCACATCGGCATTCAGCTCCATTGCTTTAGCGTAGCAGGTTTTCTGGTTTCCGCCGTAACCTTTGTTTTGTTCGTGTCTGATAACGTGGGTTATTCCCAGCTTTTTTGCCAGTTCGGAGGTGTTATCCTTGCTATGATCATCAACAAGCACTACTTCATCAACAATGTCGAAGGGGATTTCGCGGTATGTTTTCTCTAATGTTTGGGCAGCATTGTATGCAGGCAATACCACAACCACTTTTTTATTGTTGAACATGTTGCGAAAATAGAAAAATTTAAGTTTGAGGATCCAAGATTTCGTACAGCTAATTTCAGGTCAATCTTATCGCCAATTTACACGTGGATTTTACTCAATCACCCAAATTTACAGCGATTTATTTTAATTGTAACGAACAATTTATCGAAATGAAATGTTTGAAGATGGTAATAAAATGGAAAGTTTTCGAATTTAATCGGTCCTCATTTTATTTATCAACAAGTCTGCTCAAAATTGTTTTAAAATTTAATGATAATTAATTTGAAGATAAGGTTCCTTTTTGTATAATCGCAACTTACATATTTAGATAAAAGCCCATCATGGGAGAATATAAAAAAATTGAAATAGAATATATATTAAAGACCTCTCCCGGAGTTTTGTTTTCGTTTTTAACAGAACCAAGTGGTTTATCAGAATGGTTTTGTGATGATGTCAATATAAAAAATAGCATTTATACATTTGTTTGGAATAAAGATTCGGAGCAAAAAGCCAAACTGCTTTCGTTCAAAGAAAATTTCTTTGTGAAATACCATTGGATGGACGAGCCTGATGCCACCTTTTTTGAACTTCGAATTGATGTGGACGAAATAACTGGAGAAACGGCATTGATTGTTACCGATTTTTGTGAAGATGGCGATGATGATGAGATTGTTTTAACTTGGAATAACGCTATTCAAAAATTGCATCGAGTAATTGGTTCTTGATATAGTATCTTTGAGCCTTTATTTTTGATCGCTTGTTAAAACGCATCGACGCATTTGTATTACGTTCCTACTTAGGTCCATTTATCATGACCTTCTTCATTTCGCTATTCATTCTGCTGATGCAGTTTGTGTGGAAATATGTAGACGATCTTGTTGGAAAAGGACTTGAATGGTTGATAATTCTGAAGCTATTGGGATTGGTTGCCATTACCATGATTTCATTGGCATTGCCATTAGCCGTCTTGCTTTCCTCTTTAATGACTTTTGGAAACTTGGGTGAATACATGGAACTCACCGCCATGAAATCCTCGGGAATTTCTTTGCAACGTGGAATGCGTTCGGTGCTTGTTTTCTCATTGATATTGAGTGTTTCCGCATTTTATTTTTCAAATAACCTGTTGCCTCGAGCCAACCTCAAGATGAAAACGCTCTTGCAGGATATCTCCAACAAACGTCCCGAACTCAATATTAAAGCAGGAATTTTCAATAGCGATATTCAAAATTATGTCATTCGAATCGGGAAAAAATCAAGCGATGGGAAATTGCTCGAAGACATCATGATTTATGATCATTCAAACCATAACGGAAACGATCGTGTAATCATTGCGGAACAAGGTTTTATGGGAATGTCGAGCGATAAACAATACCTCGAACTTAAGCTCATTAATGGACATACATACACCGAAGCCGAAAAGAAAGGTAAGCAAAGCGGAACTTTTCCATTTCTTCGAGAAAATTTTAAAGAGGATTTGATTCGCTTTGATTTATCCATTTTCGATTTAACTAAAACCGACGAAAGTGTCTACAAGCGTAATTATCAAATGCTTAACTTATCGCAACTCGAATTGTCGGTAGATACATTACGACGTGCTTTGCGCAAAGAAAAAAGCTATTTGCCCACAGTTCTGCTTCATGGTCCATTTTTCGATTCTACCCGAACATATAGTACTGAGTTGTTTGCTTCGACCAAGCAAAAAACCGCAAAGGATTCCATAATTCTGAAAGAAGAAGCTCGAAAAGATTCAGTGGTTGATAGTATTTCAGGAAAGTTATTTCGACGTGCAAGTTTCACCAGATTAATTTCGGAAGGAAAAAAGGATTCTATAAATTTTATCAATAAACAAGAAGTTCCAATTCAATTGGGGACTAAAATTCAAACAATTAATGATCGGGTTCCTTTAAAATCGAAAACCGAAGTATTGTTGAATTTTAATAAATCTGAACAAAAACGAATTGTCGAAACTGCACTTAATAATCTGAGAGCCAACAAAAGCACACTCGATTATTCCAGTCAGAATTTCGAACAAGATCAAGAGCGTATCAACCGACACGATATCGAATGGCACCGGAAGTTTACGCTGTCTTTTGCCTGCATCATCTTGTTTCTGATTGGTGCTCCTTTAGGTGCAATTGTTCGCAAAGGAGGACTTGGCATGCCGGTAATCTTTTCGCTTGTGTTTTTTATCTTGTATCACATGATATCGATAACCGGTGAAAAATTAGCGCGCGAAGGAGTGCTTTCTGCATTTGAAGGCATGTGGCTTTCCTCTGCAATTTTGCTGCCTGTTGGCCTTTTTCTGAGTTATAAAGCAGCCACTGATTCCGCACTTTTCGATAAAGAAGTATACATTCGTTTTTTTCGGAAATTGGGACGTAGTAAAACCGCATGACAATATTGCAACTTTGTCCTAAGCCGCTTTTTGATCCGCTTGATGGTGGAAAAATTGCCATGCGCGCTTCAGCCGAAGGAATCCAAAATACAGGTCATGAAGTTGTTCAATGGATGATTTCCACACCGCGACATCCTTGGCCTGCTTCCATTCCTAGCGACTATCCCTTTAAAGTATTCAATCATTTTACCGATACACGCGTTAAAGTATGGAGCGCATTTCTCAATCTATTTTCAAAAGAATCGTATAATTTAATTCGCTTCCGTGATGCTTCATTACTAAGCAAACAAGTCGAATGGTTAAAAGAAAATAACGTAGATCTTATTCAAGCTGAGAGCATTTTCACACTGACACATATTCAAGAACTTCGAGCAAAAACCAAGGTTCCAATTTATCTAAGGGCGCACAATGTTGAATTTTTGATTTGGAAACGCATGGCCGAACAATGCCGAAATCCATTGAAACGCGCTTATTTAAATCTCTTGTCGAAGCGTTTGAAATCAGAAGAAATTACCATCTGCAATGCGTGTAATGGCATGAGTGTGATGTCTGAAATTGATGCAGCATTATTTCGTGAAGCGGGTGTTCGAGTACCAATTACTGTAGTTGGCATTGCAACTAATTTAATTCCGAGTCAACAAATATCGAGCTTAGAAAAAAAACAGCTTTTTCATTTGGGGGCTATGGACTGGTTACCAAATCGCGAAGGAGTGGACTGGTTTATTCGTCAGGTTTGGCCCGATATACATGCTGCATTGCCCGATTGGATTTTGGTTTTAGCTGGAAAAGAAATTCCCGCAAGTTATTCAAACCTTCAGCATCATAACATCCATGTTAAGCCAGCCCAAGATGCTGCTGTTTTTATGCAGAATGAGGGAATTATGATAGTTCCATTGTTAAGTGGAAGTGGCATTCGAGTTAAGATTATAGAAGGAATGGCGCTTGGAAAAGTTATTATCACAACATCTACTGGCCTTGAAGGAATCCCTGCGCAATCGGGAGTTCACATTCTAATTGCAAATGAGCCCGCTGATTTTCTGAGAATTATAAAGGATTTAATTGCTTTCCCGCAACTTGCCCAAACGATTTCGGAAAATGCGCTTACATTTGCCGACGAACACTTCAGAAGCGAGCCACTCAGTCAGAAACTCCTTCATTTTTATACATCTAACAGTTAACAGGTTTGAAAATACTTGTTGCACTTTCTCGATTTCCTTGGCCTACTAATAAAGGCGACAAGTTGCGTGCTTGGCATCAACTTATCGGTATGTCTAATAAAAATGAGGTGCATGTATTTTGTTTAACAGACGAAGTTGTTCAGCCTCAAGATCTCGAAAAAGCAAAAGCAGTATTTGCTTCTGTACATGTGTTTAACTTGAGTAAAATCGCTGTTTTAACACGCTTATCTCTCGCCGTTTTTCAAAAAATACCTTTCCAAGTTGCTTACTTCTCGGATCGAAAGGCGATAGAAGAATTCAAAAGCTTGGTTCAGCAAATAAACCCCGATATTGTTTATTGTCAGCTTGCCCGCATGGCAGAGTTTTGTCGTGATATTGAAAATTGCAAGAAAGTGATTGATTACCAAGATGCATTTTCGATAGGTTTGGAGCGTCGCATTGCCAATGAACCCTGGTGGAAAAAATATGTTGTTTCCATGGAGTCGAAACGTTTGAAAAATTACGAATCGCAAATATTGGAGGATTTTGAGCAGCGCACCATGATTTCAGAGCAAGATGCCAAGCTGATTGCTCATCATTTGAATACGAGTTTGCAAATTATACCAAACGGAGTTGATACCGATTTCTATAAGCCCGAACCACGTGCTCGGGTCATCGATTTGCTTTTTACGGGCAACATGCAGTATGAGCCCAATGTGAATTGTGTAATTTATGTGGTTGATAAAGTTATACCCCTGCTAACAAAGGAATTCCCTCATATCCAATTTGTGGCAGCGGGGATGAATCCTGCCAAGGAGCTTCAACAAATTAAATCGCGGCATCTTCAATTAACTGGCTGGGTTGACGATTTGAGGAGTTATTACCAAGTATCACGCATTTTCATCGCTCCCATGCAAATTGGGATAGGCATGCAAAATAAGATTTTGGAAGCCATGTCGATGGGTTTGCCTGTCATTACTACTACCTTAGCAAACAACGCTATTGGTGCAATTCATGGAAAAGAAATTTGGATAGCCAACACCCCAGAAAAAGTAGCTGAAGCCATTTCATACCTCTTAAATAACACCGAATTGGCCATTAACATTGGACACAATGCCCGCAAGCTGATGGTAGAACAATTCAGTTGGGATAAACAAAATGCCAAGTTGATTCGTTTGATGGATGCTTGTGTTTCAGAAAATTTGTTAACAGAGTCTATTTCCGAAAAATAATTATGTCGAAATTAAATAGCATTCTAGAAGCCATCGAAGACATTCGAAAAGGCAAGGTGATTATTGTTGTGGATGATGAAGGTCGCGAGAACGAAGGTGATTTTTTAACCGCAGCCAACAATGCTACACCAGAGGTTATAAACTTTATGGCAACTCATGGTCGAGGTCTAATTTGCGCGGCTCTCACCCAAGAACGTTGCACAGAGCTGAAACTCGAGATGATGGTTTCGCAAAATACGTCTTCGCACGATACTGCATTTACTGTTTCTGTCGATTTAATAAAGGGCTGTACAACTGGTATTTCGGCGTCCGATCGTTCTAAAACCATGCTTGCATTGGTTGATCCTGAGATTAAACCCGAAGATTTTGCTCGCCCAGGACATATTTTTCCATTACGGGCAAAGAGTGGTGGAGTATTGAGAAGAGCAGGACATACCGAGGCAACAGTCGATTTAGCGCGCATTGCAGGATTTGAACCTGCCGGAGTTTTAGTGGAAATAATGAATGAAGACGGCAGCATGGCACGCTTGCCGGAACTTTTGGAATTGGCAAAGAAATTCGATTTGAAAATTATTTCGATCGAAGATTTAATCAAGTACCGTCTCGAAAATGATACATTGATTACACGTGAGGTTGAGGTTGATTTACCTACCCAATTTGGGGATTTTAAATTAATCGCATACACACAAAAGAATACAGGAGAGCAACATTTGGCATTGGTAAAAGGGGAGTTTAACGCTGATGAACCTGTTCTTGTTCGTGTTCATAGCTCTTGCATGACTGGGGATATTTTTGGATCATGTCGCTGCGAATGCGGTCCACAACTGCAAGCCGCAATGAAAAGCATTGATGAAGCTGGTAAAGGAGTAATTGTTTACATGAATCAAGAAGGTCGAGGTATTGGCTTGTTGAATAAATTGAAAGCATACAAACTTCAAGAGGAAGGATTCGATACCGTTGATGCAAATGTAAAACTTGGCTTTAAAATGGACGAGCGCGATTATGGTGTTGGAGCGCAAATTATTCGCGATTTGGGAGTGCGTAAGTTAAAACTCATGACCAATAACCCAACGAAACGTGCTGGACTCATTGGCTATGGTTTGGAGATTGTGGAAAATATTCCCATTTTGATTGAAGCCAATATCCACAACCAAAAATACCTCGATACAAAGCGCGATAAAATGGGGCATTCATTGAAATGATGCTTGGAAGATAGTTTGTTGAGCTATCATTTTATATCAATTCTACTTATTGGAATGTTTGCTGTTTCGAAATAATTTTCGAATCACAACACAATTTCTGTTAATAACTCGCAGTTACCAACTATGCGGTGTTAATGTTTTCATCCATAAAAAGGCGAATGAATCGTTATATTTGCCCTGCATTGAATGAATCGAAATTAAATTCAACAGCCATTTAACTATGACCAAAATAATTGCAATAGCCAACCAGAAAGGTGGAGTAGGAAAGACGACCACTGCAATAAATTTAGCCGCAAGTTTGGCCATCCTAGAGCATAAAACCTTATTGATAGATGCCGATCCTCAAGCCAATGCAACTTCTGGAATTGGTATAGATCCGAGAAGTGTAAAGACAAGCATTTACGAATGCATTATCAATGAAGTCGAACCTAAAGACATCATCATAAAAACATCCACGCCCAACCTTGATTTAATGCCAGCGCATATCGACTTAGTTGGAGCTGAAATTGAAATTATCAACCTGCCCAATCGTGAACACATGATGCGTGCTGCACTGAGTAAAATCAGTGACCAATACGAATTTATCATCATCGATTGTTCTCCTTCTTTAGGATTGATTACTGTTAACTCTTTAACTGCGGCCGATTCTGTAATCATTCCTGTTCAGTGCGAGTATTTTGCATTGGAGGGTTTAGGGAAATTACTTAATACAATTAAAATTGTTCAATCTCGCTTAAATCCAGAACTTTCTATTGAAGGCATTTTGCTTACGATGTACGACAGTCGCTTGCGTCTAAGCAATCAAGTTGTTGAAGAAGTTAAAACACATTTTCAGCAAATGGTATTTGACACAATTATTCAACGCAATATTCGTTTAGGAGAAGCTCCAAGTTTCGGTTTATCAGTTATTATGCACGATGCAGGATCTTCTGGAGCAATTAATTACTTGAATTTGGCAAGGGAAATTCTTCAAAAGCACGATATGACTCGCATTCCTTCGACAGAAAAAGTGATTGAGCCATTCAATGAAAATTTAAATTAATCGGGAAGCAGTAAACATGAACAACAAACGGAATGCTCTAGGTAAAGGCCTAGGAGCCCTGCTTACAAGTCCCGAAACAGACATTACCACCCGAAATTCAACTTCGGGAGATTCATCTGTTGTTGGTTCAATCTCCGAACTGCACGTTGCCCAAATAGAAGCAAATCCTTTTCAACCTCGGACGTATTTTGAAGAAGAGGCCTTACGCGAGTTAGCTGAGTCTATTCAAGAAATGGGACTAATACAACCCGTAACGGTTCGTAAAATTGGATACGATAAATACCAGTTAATTAGTGGGGAGCGTCGATTCCGCGCTTCGCAAATGGCTGGTTTAATTACCATCCCAGCATATATTCGAATTGCTAACGATCAAGCTATGCTTGAAATGGCATTGGTCGAAAACATTCAACGTGAAGAACTCGATTCCATTGAAATTGGTTTGGCTTACCAACGACTCATTGAAGAACTGAAACTCACACAGGAAGAAGTGAGTGAAAAAGTGGCCAAAAAACGATCTACCGTTGCTAACTATTTACGCTTGTTGAAGTTGCCACCTGAAATTCAGATGGGAATTCGTGAACGTAAAATTACGATGGGACATGCGCGTGCTTTGGTTGGTATCGATGATGCGAAACAACAATTAAGTTTGTACAACCAAATTCTAAGCAGCGAAATGTCGGTGCGTCAAGTGGAAGATGCGACGCGTAAGAATAAAAGTTCCGATGTGGGAGCTTCGCGAACTTCAAAAATGGTGCTCCCTGCCGAACTCAAAGCGGCCATTCAAAAGTTGAACAAACGATTGGAGGCATCAGTCGATATTAAGTCCGACAAAGACGGAAAAGGACAATTAAACATTCGTTTCAATTCATCCGAAGAATTGGCAAACTTGCTAAACAAACTCATTCCTTGATGATCATGCGTTTTTTGCTTGTGTTTGTTTTTGGATTTTTTTCATTTGCATTACTTGCTCAGGAATCTTCGTCTACTAATAAAAAAAAACTGAGTAGCGACACAATCCCTAAGAGGCCTGTTCATTCGCCTAAAAAAGCAGCTTTGCTTTCGGCAATTTTACCCGGTGCGGGACAAGTTTACAATCGTAAATATTGGAAAGTGCCATTTTTAGCAGCTGGTGCAGGTGCTTTGGTATATAGTTTTCAATTCAATCAGAAGAATTACAATTTGTTTAAAACAGAATTGATTCATCGTCAGAGTGGTGCTATAGAAATCAATACGGAATTCAGTAATTTGAGCAATGCCAATCTCAATGAATTACAAGATTTTTACCACCGTAACCGCGATTTAACGATTGTTGGAATGGCGCTTTTGTACGCATTGAATGTTTTGGATGCAACGGTTGATGCTCACCTTTTCGACTTTAATGTGAACGAAGATTTAAGTTTGAATATTCGTCCCCAAACCTTTTATTCATCAATCTCATCCATGCCAATTGCGGGATTGGGTTTTACGTTAAACTTCAAATGAAAATAGCGTTAATTGGATACGGCGGTATGGGCAAAGTGATTGAAGAAAAGGCAATTGCACGAGGTCATGAAATTGTGCTGCGTGTTACAAAAGATTCGGATTCTTCTTGGAAAAATGATCTGAAAATTGCTGATGTAGCCATTGAGTTTACTCAGCCAGAAGCAGCAGTCGATAATATTTATGCCTGTTTCGAACAAAATGTCCCCGTAATTATTGGAACAACGGGTTGGTTTAATCATTTGCATGAAGTGAGTGATCGATGCGTTGACATGAATCAGGCACTTTTCTATGCGAGCAACTTTAGTATTGGGGTGAATATATTTTTTCAGCTCAATCGGCAGCTTGCACGTATGATGGCGACCCATTCAAATTATCAAGTAGGAATGGAAGAATTGCATCATACCCGAAAAAAAGATGCGCCAAGTGGAACAGCAATTACTCTGGCAGAAGGAATTATTGCCGAACATCCCATATATAAATCCTGGCGAAAATCCGAGGAGTCTAATACTCCGAAAAGTTTTCCAATACATTCCATTCGTCAAGATGATATTCCCGGAACTCACAGTATTGAATATCGTTCCGAAATAGATTCAATTAATATAACCCACACCGCTTTTAATAGAGATGGTTTTGCCTTGGGAGCTCTTGTTGCTGCCGAGTTTCTTCTCAATAAAAAAGGCGTTTTTACTATGTCTGACCTTTTAACTAATTCTTCATCACATGGATTATAAAATGATAATTAACATCTTTCTGCTTCTTGCTTTGCATGTAGGTTTATGGAAGGTTTTTATAAAAGCAGAGCGTCAAGCTTGGGAGGCTTGGGTTCCAGGTTACAATTTATGGGTTTGGATTAAACTAATCGATAAGCCGTGGTGGTGGCTCATTCTATTATTGATTCCGGGTGTGAATGTGATGATCCTACTCATCATGGTGTTTCTTCTAATTCGAAATTTCGAAGTGGAAAATACCCTCGAATTGATTCTGGGTGTGGTGTTTTTTCCTTTCTATTTGATCTACCTCGGGTATAATGAAAAATACCGTTTCATGGGGAGCGATTACTGGAAGAAATACGAAAAGACGAAGGCGTCCGAATGGACCGAAGCGCTTGTTTTTGCTGTTGTGGTTGCAACTATTGTCCGTACGTTTTTCTTGGAAGCGTTTACCATTCCTACATCTTCGATGGAGAAAACCTTGTTGGTAGGTGATTATCTTTTTGTGAGTAAAATCAGTTATGGCCCCAAAACTCCGAACACGCCGCTAACCATTCCGTTTACACATCATACATTCCCGTTTACGGAATCAGTTCCATCGTATTCTGAATGGATTTCACTTCCGTATTTCCGTTTTCCGGGCTTAGGAAAAGTGCACAACAACGATATCGTAGTTTTCAATTATCCTGATGGCGATACCGTTTCGGTGAATATGCAAAACATCAGCTATTACCGCTTGGTTCGTTCGTTTGGTTGGGAAAGAGTCAATACGCCCGAAGCCATCAATCCATACAATAACATGCCTTTTGGAAAGGTTGTGGCTCGCCCAATCGATAAACGCGACAATTATGTAAAACGTTGTGTAGCCATTGCTGGCGATAAGTTGGAAATCAAGAACAAACAGTTGTACATCAATGGAAGTCCTGCAATGAATCCGGAAATGATGCAGTTTACCTACGACGTTCAATTCAATTCGATGCAAAATCCGCAGAAGTTATTCGATAAACTCGATATCACCGATGCGGAACCTTATCAGAATATGCAAAATGCGAATGTTTGGCAATTGCATTTGAACAAAAAGAATAAGGACAAAATCCAGAATTCTATCCAATTAGCTCAAATGGCAGAAAAGCAGGATCCTGTTGGAATGTATGACCCAGACATTTTTCCGAATGTGGCATCGTATGCTTGGAACAAAGACAATTATGGTCCATTGGTAATTCCCAAAGCCGGCGTTACAATTAAACTCGACACACATAGTGTGCACTTATACAAACGTATTATTGGTGTATACGAAAACAATGACTTGAAAATAAATGGGACACAAATTCTAATCAACGGGAAAACCGAAACGTCTTATACGTTCAAGCAAGATTACTATTTCATGATGGGAGATAATCGCCATAATTCGGCTGATTCTCGCTTTTGGGGCTTTGTTCCCAACGACCATATTGTAGGGAAAGCTGTATTTATTTGGCTTAGTCGCTCAACAAACCGAAGCTTTCCTAATGTTCGTTTCGAACGTGTGTTTAGTTTTATTAAGAACGACGGAATTAGTCGATCTTATTTCTTTTACATCATGATTCCGCTTCTCTTACTTTCGTTTGGCTGGAACAACCGTCACCGTTTTAGAACGAAGTATTAACAGAAATGCAAAAAGCCCTGAGAGATTTAATCTTTCAGGGCTTTTTTGTGATTTGTAAAAACTACAACATTGTGCGTATGTGGTTTACAAGAACACTCAATCCTTTGTCGTAACTGATGTTGTTAGTAACAATGATATCTGCATCATCGCGATATGGCTGTAAATACTTTCGGTAACTCGGCATCACATGATTGTTCCATTGATACATGATTGATTCTTCTGGGTAACCGCGTTCGTCTTTATCGCGGCGCAAACGACGCTCAAGTTTCAATTCCTCACGCGCATCGATATACACCTTCAAATCGAGTTTATTGCGAATCTCTTCGTAATGAAAAATGAAAAGACCTTCCATGATGATGATCGGTGCTGGATTTAATTCAATGGTTTGAGAAAGCTTTGATGTATTGTTGAATGTGTATTCTTGCAAAATCACTTTTTCGCCCGACATCAGTTTACACATATCATTATGAAATGCATCGCGGTGAATGGACGTAGGTAAATCGAAGTTGATGAAGTTATTTTCGTCTCTTAACTGCTCTTCTTTAGGGAGATAGTAATTGTCTTGCGACACAACACAGGTTGATCCAGCGGGCAATGCTTCTCTTAGATGCTTCAAAAAAGAGGTCTTTCCTGATGCGCTCCCACCTGAGATTCCAACAACATATGGCTTTCTGTTCATTGGGACGCGAAATTAGTTTAACTAATGGGATTACCTATTAATCAATTAAAAAAATAAGATGAATTACGGATGATTAATTACGAATGAATAATTACGGATATTACGAGATAAGAATAACGAATTACGAATGATTAATTACGAATTACGGATTACGAATTACGGATTATGAGTTATGAATTACGGATGATTAATTACGAATTACGAATTTTTAATTGAGAATAAAGAGTGTGTTTTAGCGTAAGAAATAGTCTTGTGGAAATGGATTCTTAATAGCACATGATTTTAATTAGCGATTTTTTAAGTTCAATTATATCATTGAAAATTGGAATCGACTATTCTTTTTGTAGTTAAAAATAGTTTGATAATAGACTTCAATTAATCTTATTTTAACAACTGGATGCGTAAGAAATTATTTTTTAGTATTCGAAATATACATGACTGTCAAATAAGAATGTTAGTTTTGTCTTAACCAATTTAAAAAATAAACAAATGAAAAAACTTTTTACTCTATTCGCAGCAATGTTTGCAATGGCAAGTTTGAATGCTCAAAATTGCGACTTCACATTTTCAGTGAATCCTTCTGGTTCATATACTTTTACGGCACCAGCTGGACTAGCAAATAGTGGCTACGCATTTCAGTGGTCATTAAACAATGGTTCTACGTATCAATCAGGATACACTTTTGATTACACGTATACAAGCAACATGATTGACGTTGTTAGCATGTATGTTTTTGCTGGAGGACCTGATTCTTCAATAATCTGTTCATCAACACAAACTATTACAGTCACAGGAAGTAACCAAGGTGGTGGTTGTGATATTGTTGCAAGCCAAGCAAATTTGCCTGCCAATACATACAGTTTTTCAATTCCTGGTGCTAATTACGCTGCAACTTGGACATTTTCAGACGGAACATCTGCATCAGGTTTTGATGTAAGTCATACATTCACAAGTCCCGGTATGTATACCGTTTGTGGAAACATTATGGGTGGTGGTTTTACATGTTCAGATTGCATCGATATTTATGTAATGGACGATTCTACCAATGTGACCCCAACATGTAACGCCGATTTTTATGCTTCAACTTCAGCATTAGTTGGGTATTACATTCCAACAGGAAATTACTATTCAAATTCTTCCACATATTCATGGTTGTTTGGAGATGGTTCTTCATCAACTTCCATGTATCCTTATCACGAATACACAACTTCAGGTTCTTATAATGTATGTTTAACCGTTAATGATGGAGAGTGCGGCGATACTACTTGTCAGTATGTATATATTCCTGCTAATAACACTGTCCCAAGCGATTCACTTTGCAATGCTAGTTTTGTAATATCTCAAAGTAATCCTTTCGAAATTTCAGTTGTAAATACTTCATCTGACTTAAATTCTGCTTACATATGGACGCTAAGTTCAGGTTTGTTAACGGTAACTGCAACCGGATCATTCCCAACTATTTTAGTTGAAAACACAGGTAGTTTTTTATTATGCATTACTTCTACAAATGCTTCGGGATGTACTTCAACATTCTGTGATTCAATTGTTGTTGATGCGAATGGAATGATTGGTGGTCGTTTAAGCTCTATTGGTTTTACAATCAATGTTGTTAGTCCTCAAACCATCACAGGATATGATATTACAGGAGTTGAGAATGTAGAAAATGCTACTATTTCTGTCTATCCAAATCCATTCAATGATGTGCTTTCTCTTTCAGGAGTTGCGAGTAATTCAACCATTCAAATTTTCTCTGTTGATGGTAAGAATGTATATCAAGGAAATGCAACAAGCTCAACACTTAATACTTCAAATTTAAGTGCTGGTGTTTATATGCTTTCTATTACCGATGTTCAAGGAAATCGTCAGGTTCAGAAAATCGTTAAGAAGTAATTCTAAATTTTCAAATGAGCTCTCTGTCGCAAGGCAGGGAGCTTTTTTATTTTCTAGTTATTCAATCGATTACACTAGTGTCCGATAAAAACTCAAAATGAGTATTTGTCCTTTCGAAAGTACTGATTTCCTTGGAACGTTCTCTGCATTTTGAAAAGTAAGCCCCTAAATTAAGAAGTGTTAAATTTCATTTG
>Ga0304730_1000442_pt1 | contig 36375 bp, 34 predicted proteins | sample M_130628_MF_Meta_FD_190474 | JGI IMG/M metagenome (GOLD analysis project Ga0304730, IMG submission 190474) | Freshwater microbial communities from Lake Montjoie, Canada to study carbon cycling - M_130628_MF_MetaG (v2) (version 2) | ecosystem: Environmental > Aquatic > Freshwater > Lake | place...
ACGATGCCAGGGTTCACCACGCCATGTGGGCGCGGGCCAGGCAGCGTCATCCCTAACGCTTCGACCTTCATCCTGTCGGGGCCGCACGCCGGGCGGGTGCCATCCTGGCACCGGGCCGGCACCCCACCGGGGCACCGGGCCAATTCCGTCGTTCGAGCCACGATCCGATCAACTCAGCCGATCACAACGGATCCTTCCGTTGATCGCGTCCTGCGAGTGCCTCACGGCTGCCGCAGACGCAACGGGCGAGAACGTATCGGGCCGACGACGCAAGGCAAGGATTTTTCTGATTTTGTGGTCACAGGCGCCCTCACCCACCATATCGAGTGCTAGCACGCCCGGTGCTAGCAGATTGAGGCAGGGCGTATCACCGCATGCGGGCGTGGAAACGAGTGTGGTGTTTTAGGCCCCAATCCAGACGGCAGACTGAAAACTCCGCAGCCATGTCAGCTGCCGTTTGGCGAGCTGTCGCGTCCGCTGCTGGGTGAGAGCGATCGCCTGCGCAAGCGTCAGTCGCCCTGCCAGGACCTCGAGGGCCTCGGCATAGCCCGCTGATTGCCGGGCCGTGGCACCAATGCCTCCAGGCCTGCCGACGGCAGCCCGCGTCTCCTCGAGAAGTCCCTCGGCAAACATGCTTTCCACCCGGCGATCGATCCGCTCGCGGAGCGTCCGCCGTGGCTGGTCGAGGATCATCATCTGCCGCGCAAACACAGGATGCGGCGGCCGTGGGCTACCCCACGACGATGGCAGCGGCCGTCCCGTTGTCTCTACCACCTCGAGCGCCCGAATGATTCGGCGGGCATCGTGCGAATGAATCCGGGCTGCCGCTGCCGGATCGACCGCCGCCAGACGGTTGTGCAGGGGACCGGTTCCCGACTGCTGCACCTCTTCCTCCAGCCGCCGCCGGAAGTCGGGATCCCCTGGTGGCTGCGGGTCGAGGCCGTCGCGGAGGGCGCGGAGGTAAAGCGGCGTCCCTCCCACGAAGAGCACCCGTTTTCCACGGCTGCGAGAGGATTCCACGGCGGCCGCTGCGTCCGCCAGCCACCGGGCCACGGTGTAAATTTCGCTTGGCTCCACGATGTCGACGACATGGTGCGGAATCTCCGCCCGCTGGGCCGGCGTGGGCTTGGCCGTGCCGATGTCGAGCCCCCGATACACCGCCATCGAGTCGACGCTCACGATTTCGGCGTCGAGCCGGCGGGCCAGGAGCAGGCTGAGGGCTGTTTTTCCAGACGCCGTGGGCCCGGAGAGGATCCAGCAGTCGTCGCCGATGACCGGTCCGGGCAGGGCTACCGGGGCCGCTTCCCCGTGGGCGAATGCCCCGTTCGGGCATGCTAGAGTTGAGGGCCCCTCCGGAGCGGCCGGCAGGGCAGCCTTGTGCTGGTGACTGTCTGGAGCCATCGATGCGTCGGTTGGGTGAAACCCTCGAAAACCTGGAGCGGGTGGTGGCGGCGCGGAAGGGAGATCCTTCGGCACGATCCTACACCAGTCGGCTGCTCGCCGGCGGCGTGCCCGCCATCGGCGCCAAGGTCACCGAAGAGGCCGGCGAATTGGTGGTGGCCGCCGACCGTGAAACCGACGAACGCGTCGTCTCCGAAGCCGCCGACCTCGTCTACCACATGCTCGTCCTGCTCGCCTGCCGCGGCGTCGGGCTTTCCCAGGTAGAAGACGAGCTCGCCCGCCGCTTCGGCATCTCCGGCCTCGATGAAAAAGCCGCCCGCACCGCCGGGGCCGGCCACCAGGCCTCCCCACCCTCGTCCCAACGCACCGACGGAGCCACCTCGTGAGTGATCACGCCAAAACACCGCTGCTGCGGATCGGAGTTCCCAGCAAGGGACGCCTCGCGGAAATCTCCGCGCAGCTGCTCAACGATGCCGGCGTTTCCTTTCGCCGCAACGAACGGAGCCTGTTCGCGCTGTGCCGAGGCATGCCGGTCGAGGTGATCTTCCTGCGCACCGACGACATCCCGGTGCTCACTGCCGAGGGGGCCATTGACCTCGGCATCACCGGTGCCGACCTAGTGGCCGAGAGCGGGTCGCCGCTCGTGCACCGTCTCGACCTCGGCATCGGCTCCTGCCGGCTGGCGCTCTGTGTCGCCGACGACTCCCCCGTGACCGACGCGCGGCAACTCGCCGGCAAGCGGGTCGCCACCAGCTTCCCACGCATCACGCGGCAGTGGCTGGCGGAGCGTGGCGTTGAGGCCCACTTCGTGGAGCTTTCCGGCAGCGTCGAGATCATGATCAATCTGGGCGTCGCCGACGCGATCGTCGATCTGGTCGAGACGGGCAGCACGCTCGCGGCCAACCGTCTCCGCGTGCTCGACGAGATCGGCCGCTATGAAACCGTGCTCGTGCAGAACCAAAAGGTCCGTGACGCGGCCACGGCCGACCGGATCGTACGGCGGTTGGAGGGGATCGTGATCGCCCGCAACTGGTCGCTGCTCGAATACAACGTGCCCCGAACGCGGCTGGCAGAGGCGGAGAAGATCACGCCCGGCTTCAACTCGCCGACGGTCAGCGGCCTGGAAGATCCCGACTGGTGCGCCGTGCGATCGATGGTGAAGCGGGGCGAGGCCCACGCGATCATGGAGCGGCTCGACGCCATCGGCGCCTCGGCGATCATCGAGACCCAGATCGCCAACTGCCGTCTCTAAGAAAAGGAAATTGGGGACGGGGGCGACTTTTGCGAAACAGAAGGGAAATTGGCTCCCGTCCCTATTTCGGCGGCAGTTTGCCGGCGATGACTCGGCCGCGGCGGAGCGTGGCGACAATCTGCGTGGCGGGATCAAGCACGGCTTCGCTGGGGTCGGCATACGGCGAACAGGGCCGAAGGATGGCGAGATCGGCGAAACGTCCTGGTGAGAGAGTGCCGCAGCGACGTTCGAAGGCCAGTGCCCACGCGCCATGCTGTGTGGCCATCGCGAGGGCTTCGACTGGGTTCACCACACCTCCGTCGACAAGCGCACGGCACTCCGCCAGCACAGACAGATCGGGGTTCGACGCTCGGCTGTCGGTGCCGATCGCCACGCGGATGCCCGCTGCTCGAAAGGCTTCCACGGGCGGCAGCCTGCCGGAGAGCGAGAGCGTGGTCCGCGGGCAGACGACCACGCAGAGCCGGTCGCGATGCCGCGCCAGCCGCGAGAGCGCGGCCTGATCATCCGGCAAAAACGTGCCGTGCACCACGACGCCCCGCGGTGCTCTCGCTAGGAGTGTGATCCAGTCGGCCACCGACAGGAGCCGCGGCGGCGAGTCAGGCTGCCATGCCCCCAACTGCTCGAGCAACGTGCGGAAGGCACCGCCGCCAGTTGCCAGCAGTTCCGCCTCGTCGCGGCTCTCGGCCAGATGCATCATCACCGGCAGCCGCCGACGCACCGCCTCGCCGACCGTCTGACGGCCGAGCGGCTCCGCCACGGAATAGGGGGCATGGGGTGAGATGCCGGAGCAGGTTCCCTCTGAGTTCATCCGTTCCAGATCTCGCACGAGCGACGACCGGGCCGCATGCACGCTGGCAGGCGACAGCCCGAGCGTCTCGCGAAACACCCGCACGAGCGGACCAGCATGGCCGGCAAACGGATGCGATGCCGTCGCGATCTCGCCGATGGCAGTCACTCCGGCCGCCGCCGATTGCTCGAGCCCGCTGGCGACCGCGGCCGCCAGTCTCGCTGCCTCATCGGTGCCTGAAGCGGCCCGCGACCGTCGCATCGCCACCACGCGATCGATCCACGCGGGCAGGCCACCGCCAGCGGGCAGTGGCCGGTCGAGGTCCGAAAACTCAAGATGCGTGTGGGCATTGACGAGCCCCGGCAAGATGATCGCATCACCGAGATCATGCACCGGCCCGGAGGGCTGGCCGCTGCCGACGCCCGAGATCCTGCTCCGCTCGATCCGCACCCAGCCATTTTCGATCGGATCGGTGGCGATCGGCAACACATGCCGTGCCCGCAGCGTGATCGGCGTCGTGGGAAGGCGACCCCAGTTCACGGCGACGCCGTCGCGACGGGCAACTGCACTGCCCGAGCTTTTTCCCGCGCGGGATCGACCGGCGAGGCCGGCGCATCCTCCTCGAAGAGCTCGTAAAAAACGTTGCGCCGCCGCGGGATCCAGCCCAGCTCGGAGATCGCCGATCGCATCTGCTCGAGTGTGAGGTGGTGCACGGTGCCCGCCGCACTCACCACATTTTCCTCGATCATCAGGCTGCCCATGTCGTTGGCACCGAAGAGCAGCGCGAGCTGGCCGATCTCCCTCCCTTGTGTCACCCAACTCGACTGGATGTTTGGCACGTTGTCGAGATAGAGCCGGGCCACTGCCTGCGTCTTCAGGTATTCGAAGGGACCGGACGGCGGGATGTCGGCCATCTCCGTGTTCTCAGGCTGGAACGACCAGCAGATGAAGGCGGTCAGGCCGCCCGTCTCGTCCTGCAGTTGCCGCAGCCGCTCGAGGTGTTCGATTCGCTCTGGGAGGGTTTCGATGTGGCCGAACATCATCGTCGCCGTGCTGCGACCGCCGAGTTCGTGCCACTGTCGGTGCACCTCCAGCCAGTCGTCGGTGAGCACCTTGCCGCGAGTCATCGCATGTCGCACCCGGTCGACGAGGATCTCGCCACCGCCCCCCGGCAGCGAGCCTAAGCCCGCACGGGCCAGCCGTTCGAGCACCTCCCGCAGCGGCCGCTTCGATATCTTCGTGAAATGATAGATCTCGGGCGGTGAAAAGCCGTGGACATTCACCTGCGGAAAGCGGGCCTTGATGTCGTGGAGCAGTTCCTCATACCACTCGAGCGAGAGCGTCGGGTGGAGCCCACCCTGCATGAGGATCTGGTCGCCGCCAATGGCGACCGTCTCTTCGATCTTGGTGAGCAGCGTCTCCCGGTCGAGCACGTAGCCTTCGGGATGCTTCGGCCCTCGGTAGAAGGCGCAAAAGTCACAGACCGCCGTGCAGACGTTGGTGTAGTTGATGTTGCGGTCAATGTTGTAGGTGCGATAGCTCTCGGGGTGGAGCCGCCGCGTGACCGCATCTGCCGCCCTGCCGATCGCGGCCAGTTCACGCGACTCGAGCAGGCGGACCGCGTCCTCAAACTCCAGCCTGCGTCCGGCCACAGTGTCGTCGAGGATGCGTCGGATCGAAGCGGTCATGATCGTTGATGAAACCTCAGGAGGCCGCCTGCAGGCTGAATCATACCGTGGACGCCAGCGATACCGCGACGTCGAAGCCCGCAGGCGCCAGCGATATGGCCTCGGCATGACCGTAGAAACGGGCGAGCGCAGCCCGCTCTCGTGGCCCGAGTTCGTAATGGAGATTGTCACGGAGATAGCTCAGGCACTGCGGCACCGTAAGGCCGTGCGACGCCGCCTCGGCGGCAGCGATCGACGCCAGATTCGCCCGGCCGGCATCGCGGGCTGCTGTCAGGAGGGGCTCAACATGCCGCACATCGACACCAGAGCGGGCGGCCCAGACGGCAAACACGAACGGCAGCCCCGTCCAACGGCACCACTCGTCACCAAGATCCCAGATGAGCTGAAACGATCCTCGCTGCGAGCCGATCGCCCGATCGCCGATCAGCAGCACGGCGTCTGCCGACGTGTCGGCCAGACCGGCACCGATCGGCAGTACTTCCACCTGCGGGACGACACCATGTTGTTCGGCGAGCAGGATCCGTGCCAGCGTGGCACTCGTCCGCGATCCCTCGTCCACAGCCAGCCTCGCCACCCGGCCAGGCTGGGTGCGAAAGTAGAGCTTCACGCTCATCACCGGGCCACGGCAGCCGATACAGGCGTCGGAGACGACGCGATAGCCGTCGCCCCGAAACAGTTCGATCGACGGAATGAGGGCCACGTCGAGACGGCCCGCCGACAGTTGATCCGCCAGCCGGCTGGGGAGATCGTAGGCCACGCCAATGCCCCTGGCCGCCAGTCCATAGACCAAAGGCTTGGTGTTGAGATATTGCACGGCCCCGATGCGGATGGCCGAACCTTCGAACGGCGGCTGGACGGGGAGTCGATTGACCATGGTGGGTAGCCCTGCGGTGCGTCTCCGGGAAGAACCGCAGAGGCGGGCTGAATATAACCGCTGGGAGCCCCCCCGGCTTTCAGGGCTCAAGCTGGCGAAAGGATTGCAGCCCTAGCTGGAGCGGCACAAAGGTGGCAATCGCCCCCAAGACTCCCACGATCAGGAGGCTGGTGGCCGTTCCCAGCGGCCCGCTCGCCCAGCCAAAAATACCGACCGACGATGGGCCTCCACCGCCGAACGCCTCACCCGCCATGGCCAGATATGTGGGCACTGCCGCGACCGTCACCACGCTGACGATGAACAGGGAACTGAGCACGAGGCAGAGCGTGCCACCGAAACCAGCTGCGATCTTCGCTGGCGAGGGTTCCCGCAGGTCGGGCATCCAAGCTCCCAGGCCCACGGCAATCCCTGACAACCCCATGCAGAGCACGACGCCGCAGATTTCATGAACGCCCAGAAGAGCCGGGGAGATCCCGAGCATGGAATCGCTCAGACACAAAAGACCACAGCAGGGAAGGACTCCTCCGATGAACGAGAACAGAAACTTCGACCAGACGATCTGATCGCGATGCACCGGCAGGAGCCCGAGAATCCAGAACCGTCGCCCCTCCAGGCTGATCATCGGATAGACGAATCGTGTTGTGAACGTCGACAGAATGAGCCCGGCCACAGCCAGGTTCAGGAAGCTGATCATCGAGGCGTAGGCGACGTTGTAGTGAAATGCCCGTAGGTTGAAGAAATAGAGGCCGAGCAAACCGAAGAAGATCGCAAACTGCGACCACTGGGCGATATCACGGCGGAACAGCCGCAGATCTTTCACCAGCAGCAGTCGCATGGGCCGGCCACTCGCCGTGCCGGCAGCCGAGAGAGCCTCGTCAAACCATGCGATCTGGCGCTGCCGGCGGGCCGGCATCTCGCTCACCAACTCGCTAAAGCCCGTTCGGTAGCTCGACCGCGCCAGCCGTCGTGCCAACAGGGAGAGAAGCATCCCGTTGGACACCAGCACCGCCAGAAATTTGCCCGCCTCCGAGAGCGAGGCGAACCGGGCCTCCGGCTGCGCCCCCCACCGCGCCGCTTCGATCAGCCCGCTGGCGAGCCACCAACTCGGAAGAAACTTCTGCTCCGCGATCGAAAGCCGCGTGATCACCGTGTCGAACCATTCCGCAGTCACGCCGCCGGCAGCTGCCGAGCTCAGCAGTGACCAGCCCAGCCACACCGCCCCCGCGCCGGCGATCGCGAGGAGCATCGCGAGCGCATGCATCCTCAGCCGCCCCAGCCAGGCAACGACCGCCATGCAGAGCATGGCGCCGACCGAGGCCGGGATCAGGGCGAACGACACCATGAATGGCAGCAACAGGACATAAAAGGTCCAGGGCGCCCCCCGTACGACCCCGTAGGCGACGAGCATCGGACTGCCCAGAAGGACAAATCCCCAACTCGAAAACCACATCGCATCGATGAACTTGTGCGCAAAGATCGCCTCGGGCCGGATCGGCAGCGTGAGCAGCAGCCGTGTCTCGGGAGAACAATACATGTTGCCGTAGAGCAGAATTCCCGTGGAGAATACGAGCATGATCATCAGCGACGAGAAAAACGCGTTGAACAGCAGCGAGATGACATCGGCATGAATTGAGTCTAGAAACGAGAACGCTTCGAAGAACAGGCTGTAGAGCAGCGCCCAGAAGACCGCGCTGAGCAGCACGATCAGCGCCAGCCGCAGCCGCGCCTCCGAAAGCATCGACCGCAGCGTCTGCCAGGCAATCGCGGCCCTGAGTCGCGAAAAAATCCGAGACTCGGCCTCGATCGCAATCAGGTGGCACGACTCTTCATGCCTGCCACTGGTGCTGATGCCGTTCATGGCGTCCCGGTCGCCTCCGCAGGCGTTGTGCCTGGCGGCACCACCGGCTGCACCGTCGTGAGTTCGAGGTAGAGATTCTCGAGGCTCGTGTGTTCCGTGGCCACCTGGTCACGGAGTTCGGCGATGGTGCCGAGAAAACGCAACTGCCCGCGAACCATGATGCCGACACGATCCGCCAGTTCCTCCGCCATGGCAAGCGTATGCGTCGACATGAAGACGGTCATCCCCTCTCGTGTCCGCGACTTCAACAGATCCTTGACGATCCGAACGCTCCGGGGATCGAGGCCCACCATCGGCTCGTCGAGCACGAGCACATCCGGGTCGTGAAGCAACGCTGCGGCGAACACGAGCCGCTGCCTCATGCCGAGCGAGTAGCTCTCCGCGAGATCATCGGCGAATTCGGTGAGTTCAAAGTGATCGATCTCCCGGCCGATCTTTTCCGCCGCAATGCTCCGCGGCATCCCGAACATGTCGGCGATGAACCAGAGGAACTCCCGTCCCGTGAGCTTGTCGTAGAGCGTGGGCTCATCAGGCACATAGCCCGTGTGGAGGTGGGCGGCGCGGGTCTCTTTGACCAGATCGTGTCCGGAGATGCGGACGGCGCCACGGGAGGGCCGCAGGAGCCCCACGAGCATTTTGATCGTGGTCGTCTTCCCGGCGCCATTGGGCCCCAGCAGCGCAAAGAGTTCCCCTCGAGGGATGGAGAGGCTGAGATCGGTCACGGCGGGCTTGGGGCCGTAGGTGCGGGTGACGTGGTCGAACTCGATCATGGGGCCTCCTCGCCAGTCGCCATCGCGCGACTCGCCGACTCATCGGCGGGCCGGGGTTTGTCCTCTGCGGGCGACACTGAAGTCGAGATTGGTGGCGAAACGCTGGCTGCGATCAGGTCTGCGGCAGCTTTGTCGGATCGCCGAACGAAGATCAGCTTGGCGCCCAGAACCAGCGATTCCTGTTTCAGCACCCTGCCGCTGCGATCGACCCAGAGGCGGCAGATCGGATCGTGATGGGGCGCCGAATCGTCGAGGTAGTGCACGATGTCGACACGAACCAACTGGTCTTCCCACACAATCGACTCCTGCCCGACGACCGTGGCGCGAAGAATCTGGATCGGAGCCCGTCCTGCCCGCAGCGGGCTGTAAACGGGCACGGTCCACTGCCGGTTCTGGTAGAGACCGGGAAGCATGGCCTGCGGCGAGAGTTCATCCCGGATCGTCAGCCGGCCTGGCAGTTGCTGGGAGGACGTATAGCTGATGCCGTTGGCCCGGACATCGACAGTCACCTCACCCTTGTCGATCCTGCCATCGAGAAACACGGAACCCTCCGTGGCTGGCAGGCTCACCGTCGAACTAAAGGAGCGAAGATCACCCCGTTTGTCGATCGACAACCGCCCGCGTGCATCGAGTGGGTATGCCGCATTCGCGTTGAACGACGGCGGCAGAAGTCGCTTGGCCCACGGAGGAAGCACTTCGTTGATGGGAAGCCGATCGAAGTGGAGCAGACTCTCCACCTCGATTCCTCCTTCTTCCATCCGCTCCGCCTGGCTCGTGGCCCAGCCCAGCGGCCGATCGTTCCAGAGCACCGTCCAAGCCACCGGAACGAGTCGATTGTCCGCCGTGTAGAACGCCTGATACCCCGGCGGCGATCCGGGAGCGAGCGACGGAAGGATTTTTGTCACCAGCAGCCAACCGCTGGTGACCATCCAGAAGAGCACCACAAGCGGCATCGACCATGGACGGTGCAGCATGAAGTGACCCGACAAGGAGCGTGCTGGGCTGGGTGACGGTGCCGCACCCTCGCGCCTGTCGTCGCCAACGCCGACAGAGACGAAAACCGGGGCCATGGGACATCCTAATGCAATTCTAGCAGGACTGTCCGCCCCACCCAGGAGCCGGCACAGTCCTTGCCAAATTCTCATCTTTCCCGGAATTGCCGGGAAAGCTCTGCGGGCATAGACTAGCGTTCTCTGGGGGTGTGTTTCTGAAGAGCCACCAGACTTTGTCCGACAATCGATCAGCCCATCCGTCGCCATTTCGATGCCACTCACACGCCGTGGGGAACTCAGATGGAACACGATCAAGACGCTCTGAATTGCAACGTCCAAAAGTTCAACGCTCAGGACACGGCCAATCAGATCTCGGGGCACGCCGTGGACCAGATCATGGAACCTGCTGACAATCCGGTCTGCTACCACCAAAACTGCCCCGTCTGCGGCCGCAATCTCCGGATCCGCGTCAGGCTGCTGGGGCGGCGCGTCTACTGTCAGCACTGCGGCGGCGGGTTCGTCGCCAGCGATGCGGCTATCGGCACGGGCATCTCGCCTGTGGCAGAACGTCCCCAGTCGGCCATTGTGGACGAACTGATCGAACGGGCTGCCGTCATGCTGGGTCAGGGCAGCGAGTGATCGCGGCAAGTCGATCCCAGTAGTCCGGGAAGGTCTTTCCCACACAAGCCGGGTCGGCAACGAGGACACCCGGCACCTGCAGCCCGGCCAGTGCGAGGCTCATCGCCATGCGGTGATCGTCGTAGGTCTGGACGGTCGCACCGTGCAGACCGGCCGCGCCCGCCCCACTGCCCGCCTCGGGATGCCGCCGACCTGGCGTGATGGTGAGCCCATCAGCGTGCTCCGTTACCACAGCGCCGAGGCGACGGAGCTCGCATGCCAGATCACCGATCCGATCGGTCTCCTTTTCACGGATGTGGGCGACGTTCCTGATCGTGGTCGGACCGTCGGCAAAGAGCGCCACCACAGCGAGCGTTGGCACCGTATCGCTGATGGCGTTCATGTCGATGTCGATGCCGCGGACCGCGCGGCCGGTCACGGTGATTGCCTCGTCCGTCCCATCACTCCAGGCGACCGTGCAGCCCATGCGGCCCAGCGCATCGGCGAAGCCGACGTCGCCCTGCATGCTGCGATGGGATAGCCCTTCCACCCGCACGCTGCCACCGGTGATGGCAGCGGCGGCCAGAAAATAGCTGGCTGCAGAGGCATCGGGCTCGATGGCATAGGTGTGGCCACGGTAGCCGGTCGGCGCGATCTTCCAGCCCCGATCGCCGTCCGGAATGCAGTCGGCACCAAAGGCCTCCATCACCCGCCGCGTCATGTCGAGATAGGGCAACGAGACGAGCGTGCCGGCAAAAGTGATCTGCATTCCCCGTGACGTGCAGGGCGCCACCATCGCCAGCCCACTGGCAAATTGGCTCGACGTGCTCCCACGCACGCTGGCAGTCCCGCCCGGCATGCCCTGCGAACGGATCACCACCGGCGGACATCCACCGGGGCTCTCGGCCGTGGCCTCGACGCCCAGCGCCTGGAGTGCCTCCAGCAGGTCGCCGATCGGGCGCTTCCGCATCCGCGGCGTGCCGTCCAGGCGGTAGGTGCCGTGACCGATTGCACAGACCGCCGACAGGAACCGAATGGTGGTGCCGCTGGCGGCACAATCGATCAGCGCCTCGCTGGCGGGCACCCTGCCCCCAACGCCTGTCACGCGGATCTCCCCTTGCTGCCAGTTGGTGGCGACCCCGATGCCAAGCGAGGCCAGCCCAGCGGCCATCACCCGCGTGTCCTGACTATCGAGCACGCCGGTGAGGAGGCTCTCCCCTTTGGCCAGGCCCGCGCAGACCAGCGCCCGATTGGTGATGCTCTTCGAGCCCGGCGGACGGATTGAGCCCACGATTGGGTGCGGGCAGACGGGAATTGCCAGAGGATCTGTCATGGTTGTGAGCAGGCTATGATACCACCATGACACGGTCCATGGTCGATGCTCCCAACGCCTACGATTTCGTCGCGCCGCCACTGATCCGGTTTGGCGCCGGCAGGATCGACGAGATCGGCGCGGCAGTCGGGTTGCTGGGACGGCGGGCATGGATCATCGGCGGTGGGCGCAGCTTGGCAACTTCCGGAGCGAGGGGACGGATTGATGCGAGCCTGACCGCCAGCGGAATCGACTCCCGGATCATCGCGACCAGCGACGGGGAGCCAACGGTGGACCAGGTGGCCGCCGCCCTCGCCGAAATTGTCTCCGACGACCGCGAGGGCGTGGTGATGGTGGCGGTCGGGGGCGGAGCGACGATCGACCTGGCCAAGGCCGTAGCGGCACTCGCGACCAACATGCCGGCAGGGCTCGTGTCGGGCTCTGATCGTGAAGCGAGTCTCGATGCATTCGTCGTCGATCATCTGGAGGGCGTCGGCCGCGGCCTCACGATCGCGCAGTGGCCGTTACCGGTGGTGGCGGTGCCCACCACGGCCGGGACAGGCGCCGAAGCGACGCGGAATGCAGTGATCTCCTGTCCGCGACGGCGATTCAAGAAGAGCATGCGGAGCCCGATGATGGTGCCGCGGGTGGCGCTGGTCGATCCCGATCTGACGGCGTCCTGCGATCCGACCACCATCGCCGCCTCCGGGCTCGACTGCATCACGCAGCTGATCGAATCATTCATCTGTCGGTTTCAGCAGCCTCTGCCGCGGTGCCTCGTGCTGGAATCGCTGCCGCGGGCGCTCCGCGCGTTGCCGCGACTTCTGCAGCAGAAGCCCGAGGGGGAAGATCCGCAGCGCTGGAGAGACGGCCGTGCGGCCGATCGGGCGGCGATGAGCCATGCCGCCTTGCTCTCCGGCATGGCACTCACCAACTCGGGCCTCGGCCTGGCACACGGCGTGGCGGCGGCGCTAGGGATCGGCTGCGGCACGCCCCACGGCCTGGCCTGTGCGGTGATGCTGCCGACCGCCATGCGTGTCAATCGAAAGGCCGCGGAGCACGATTTCGCACAGCTTGAACGGGCGGTCGATCCAGCTTCATCGACGGATCAGGCGGCCTCGGCTGATGCCTTCGTGGAGCGAATCGAGCGGCTCTGTCGCGAATCGGGCGTGCCGCATCGGCTGTCGAAACTGGGAATGAAGGCCGACCAAGTCGATTGGCTGGCCGAACATTCGGGCGGCGCGAGCATGCGAGGCAACCCGGTCACGCTCACCCCGACCGAACTCCGCGGCGTGCTCGCGGCCATCTTTTAGACCGCATCCAACATCCCTCTAGCGGCCAAGCCGCCAGATGGTCATCTCCGCGATCGAATGCTGATGCTTTCGTGCCGTCTCGCGGATCACGAATGGAACATCCTCCCGATCGACGAGAGAAAACCGGGGCTCGAGGAGCCTGGTGAGCCCAGCCAGCGTGGAGAGCGGTTCGCCATGCTCGCGCCGGCCGCCGATCCACTTGTCCTTCGGCGTGTAGTCCTCGAGCCATGTGTAGGGAGACGTGATCACAAGCAGTCCGCCGGCCAGGATTCGCGAAGCGATGCCGTCGAGAAAGAGGGAAGGATCGTAGAGCCGGTCGATGAGGTTGCCGGCGAAGACGAGATCGTAGCCCGCGTACACGGCCTTGAGATTGCAGGCATCGCCCTGCATGAAGAGAACGCGTGGGCCGGCATCCTCCAGCCCAAGCCGGCCGAGGGAAATGGTCCGCGAGAGCGTGAGCTCCCCTTCGGTCGGAATCTCGTAGATCAGGTCGCTCCCCTGCTGCAGCCGCACACCCGACTGGATGAACCGGGCCGAAAAGTCGACGGCGTCGACATGCCGGAAGAAGCGGGCGAATTCAAACGCCGATCGCCCCACGGAGCAGCCGATGTCGAGGCACTTCTGGCGGCGATCCTGCGGCACATGCCGGATGGCTGTCTCCACACAGGCCCGCGGAAAGTTGGAAATGCCCAACGCCTCCGGGCCGTAGTGGAATTCCAGATACTGGGTGACTAACTGGTCGGTTTCATACAGCCTTGAGCCTTCGGTGACCGCTTCGTGCCCCTGCTCCTCGATGATCGGGCGAAAGCCTGCATGCTGGAAGAAGTGACGGCGAAACGCATAGCGGGCACTGGCGAGGGCCTCGTTGCCCGTGGCGATCCAGGAGCCGCCCTTGATGAGGTTGTGGCGGCCGTCGAAGGTCGGCGCCGAGAAATCGTCGTAGAGCGGATGCACCTCGAAGCCCTTGAAGGGCATGATCGGCGTCCGCGTCCACTGCCAGACATTGCCGATCACGTCACAGAATTCGCCCTGCGGAAACGCATCGACAGGCATGCTCGAGGCACCGTGCTCGAGATTGATGTTGCCGGGGGCCCGGGTCCAGTCGGGCTGATCGGCGGTAAACGCCGGCGGCACCGTCTGCCGAAGGGCATACCAGTGCGGCTCGGTCGGCAACTGGACGTTCTCTCCTGTCCGCGCGGCGAGCCAGGCGCAGTAGGCCTGAGCCTCCAGGCAGTTCACTTCGACCGGCCAGTTGAGCGGCAGCGGCATTTCATTGAGCAGGTTCCGTTGCCAATACGCAGCGGCTGCCCCCGTCCCCCGCCGCAGCCAGAACTTGGGGTGCGCGGCCCGCGTGTAGTGCAGCCAGCCGCGGCCCTCCTCTGTCCACCACTCCTCGCGGGCATAGCCACCATCCTCGACAAAGGCGAGAAACTCGCCGTTCGAGACAAGTTGGCGGGCGGCCAGGAAGTCGGGCACTACGACCTCTTCAACGCCGTATTCATTATCCCAGCCAAAGGTCTGGTCGTCGGCCGGTTTCCCCAGCCGAACCGTCTGCGTGGCGACCGGCAGCCAGTCGTTCGCCGGCACCGGGCCGGAGCGCTTGCAGATGGCCCAGAGCTGCTGTTCATCGGCCGCGAGTTCGCCTCCCTGCCGCAGATCGTCGAGCGGCATCAGCCGCATGATCACACTGGATGTTTCCAGGTGGATCCGCTCATGCTCGATGCCCATCAGGATGATCCAGGCAGGCGAATCCTGCCGGATCGGCAGTTCGAGAGGCATCGATTCGATGAACGCGTCGACCTGTTCCCGTACGCCGGCGCGGTAGTTGCGCACCGCCGCGACAGTCGGCCAGTCGTAGTGGGCCGTGTTGAGATCGTCCCACGACATCTCGTCCACGCCGACAGCCATCATCGCCTCGATCCGCGGATCGACTCGGCTGGTGATATACCGGCCGGCGATCAGCTTGTTGATGTAGAAGACCGCCGGGTGGGCGAAGTAGAAGATCAGCGGGTGGCGGAGCGGCTCGTGCCGTTCGTAATACGAGGCGTCGTCGCGGATCAGCGCGAAGAGCCGCTCGTAGAGTTCGCTGGTCTGGTGGTAATACCGGCGGAGTTCTGCCCGTTTGGCGGCCACCGGGTCGGCGGCGGTCAGATCGGCGGTCAGCAGCACCGTCTTCGTGGGTACAAGCCCAGCGGAAAGAGACGCGAAGCGGGCACGGATGGCATCGGGCGAGGTGGCAGCAGACGCGGTCGGATTCATACTGGCAGCGGTTCCAGGTCGAAAAAACTATCCCGACACTCTAGCACCCATCCGCAACCCTTCCAGAAACCGTCCGGGAATCGGTCCGCCGGCACCGAGCAGCGCCCCCACGACCGTTCCCCGGTGGCAATTGTCGCCCCCGACCTGGGCATTGGCGCAGACGCCCGCGGCAAAATCGCCGGCATGCCGCCAGGCCAGAAACAGCGCGGCCGGAAAGGCATCGGGGATGTAGCAGGCGGGGCTCAAGTGCCGCCCCACCACGACGTCGTCGGGGTGGCGATCCCAGTCGCGGATCTTGGCCGCGGAGATCCAGCCATTGGACTGCTCCAGAATGGCCGTGCGGAGATCCTCCCCCTGGCAGACATGGATCAGCATCCTCGTGAGCACGTCGGCGGCGTCGAGCACCTCATCGTCCTTGTGCGTGAGTCCGACGTGAAGCCGCACGATCCGCCGCAACTCGGGATGCCGGGGTCCAAGCGCCGCCACGAGGGCGGGCACGGCCACGAGCCCGCCGATGTGCACGTCGCGCACGCCACAATTGATCGGTTTGCGGCCGGCGGCGAGGTTGGTGAAGAAGTCGCGGTGATATTCCTCGACATAGGTGTCGCGGTGCCGTCCGGGCGCGAGCATGAAGGCGACGTAGCGGTCGAGCCAGCGCTCGGGATCGTAGTCCCGATCGCGCCGGACCATGTCGTAGAGTTCCACGGCCAACTGTTGATTGAGCGTGTTCTCGCCTGCGTCGAGAAACTGGTGATAGTGGATGCCTCGCTTGCCCCAGTATTCCGCCTGCTCTCGCAGAATGTCGGTCTTCGGGCTGGCGGCGGTATAGCTCGACCGCCAGAGGATGCTGTCGGGATGGGGATTCTTCGGCTTGAGAAAGTCGGTGATCAGCCCATAGTCACGGGCCAGTGCCTGCCGGTCGTAATACCAATGCACGGGCATCGCGACGGCATCGGCGATGAGCGAGCCCAGAAAGGCCTGCCGCGACGTGTCGATGCGGTCGGGAATATCGGCGGGGGGGTTCGTGTCGTTCCTGTCGCTTTCAGCCGTCATGAAAGTATCCTCGCAAAGAAACTTCGTACCCTTGGAACGTCACTGCGGTCGATGACCTCGCCTGGCGAACCGTTGGCCAGCACGCGGCCGTCGCCGACAAAGGCAACCTCGTCGGCGACTCGGCGGGCGAACCCCATTTCGTGGGTGACCAGCACGAACTGCGTGCCGAGGTCCTTCAACTCGCCGATCATTTCCAGCACCTCCGCCGTCATCTCTGGATCGAGGGCGGAGGTCGGCTCATCGAGAAACAATCGCTTCGGCTGCACGACGAGCGCCCTCAGGATGGCAATCCGCTGCTTCTGGCCGCCGGAGAGTTCGGCCGGACGCTTGTGGGCGTGATCGGCCAGGGAAAAACGCTCCAGCGGCTCACGGACGCGGGCCCGTGCGTCGCGGTCTGTCAGGCCGTGCACATGCATCAGTGGCAGCAGCAGGTTTTCCATGGCGGTCAGGTGGGGAAACAGATTGTAGGCCTGGAAGACCGTGCCGACAGTGCGCCGGTATTCTCGCAGAGCCGGTTCGTCCCGTGGTAGCGGCTCTCCGTCGAACGCCACGCTGCCGGCAACTGGCACGTCGAGCCCGGCGAGAATCCGTAAGAGCGTCGACTTGCCACCGCCCGACGGCCCGACCAGCACGAGCGCCCGCACATCACCTGTCTGGAGCGCGAGGCCGTCGAGCACGGTGGTCGTGCCGAAGCACTGCACAAGGTTGCGGACGTCGAGCAGCATGGTCGATGCGATGCGTGAAGGGCGTGAAATGCAGGGGGGATGCGAAGGGCCCAGAGGCTTGGCCGAGAGATCATGCCTCATAGCGGTAGCGACGTTCGAGCACCCGAGACAGTGCCGACAGTGGCAGCGTGAGCAGCAGATAGCCGGCGGCCAACGGCAGGTAGCTTTCGAGGGTCGAGTAGGTGAACGAATTCACCTCCTGTGCGGCGAGCGTGAACTCGGAGACCGCGATCACCGAAAGCAGCGACGAATCCTTGATCAGCGACACAAACTGCCCCGCCACGGCGGGCAGCACGAGGCGGACCGCCTGCGGCAGGATGACAAGCCTCAGCGACTGCCACGGCGTGAGACCGATGGCCCGGGCGGAATCTCGCTGCGTCTGCGGGATGGCGGCGAGGCCACCGCGGAAGATCTCGGCCATATAGGCGCCACTGAAAAGCGCAAGCACAAGCACGCCAACGACGTAGCGATTCTCGAGGCCAACGGCGCTGGCCACCACATAGAATCCCAACAAGAGTTGGACGAGCAGCGGCGTGCCCCGGATCAGTTCGACATAGACGCGGCCCACGGCCTCCAGCATCACGTTTTTCGATCCCAGCAGCACCGCCGCCACGATGCCGATCAGGGTGCTGGCGACGAGCGAGGCCATGCTGAGGGCGACCGTGACGCCAAACCCCTGCAGAAACTTCTGGCGGTATTCCCAAACGCCGGTCCAGTTCCAGACGTAGTCCACCCGCGAGAACGCCAGCGCAATCAGCGACGCGAACACGGCGACGACGATGATGTGGGCGAGCCAGCGGGGCATGGATGGGCAACCGTCCTCGAATCGGCTCAGAAGTAAAACGGGATGTCCTGAGCCTTGAAGGCGGCCTTCTCCTCGGGCAGGAACTCGTCGCCGAGTTTCTCAAAGCCGCCTTCGGCCCGAAATTGCTTGAGAAAGTCGTTGACCTGGTCCCGCAGCTGCATGTCACCGGGCCGTAGGCCGACGGCCCAGGTCTCCTCGCGAAATGGACGGAGCAGGGCCCGCGTCGTGTCGGAGTGCCGCTTCTGGTTCTGATAGACCGAGAGCGAGTCGTAGATGAAGGCGTCGGCCTTCCCCTGTGCGACCTCCATCACCGCCGCCGATTCCTTGTCGAGCACGAGCAGCCGGGCCCGCTTGAGCGAGGTCGAGGCGTATTGATGGCCGGTCGTCCCCTTCTTGACAGCGATTGTGCGGCCGGGGGCGTCGAGATCGGCCGATGACTGCACGGGAGAGCCCTTCCCGACGAGCAGCGCCAGTCCGGTCTTGAGGTAGGGCTCCGAAAAAGCGATCGACCGGCTTCGTTCGGGCGTGGCGGTCATCGAGGAAATGATGCAATCGATCTTGCCGGTCTTGAGGGCGGGGATCAGGCCGTCGAAGGCGATGTTTTCGATCACCAGTTCGCGGCCGAGGTGCCGTCCGAGTGCCTCGGCGAGTTTCACGCTCACGCCGGTTGGCCGCCCCTGCGGATCGGTCATCTCGAAGGGCGGATAGGAGAGTTCCATGCCGACGCGGAGTGGCGGAGCGGCGGATGCCGCCGTGGCCGTCGTGATCAGCAGGCACACCAGCAGGGTCAATGCAGAGGCTCTCATGCCCTGTTCATACCCTGCGGCCCCCCGGGCCGCCAGCCGTGCGGCAGCGATTCCAATGCTGGTCGCTCACGGCGGCAGGGTTACGCCGCGGCCCGTGATCCAACCCCGCGACGGGCCTCCGCGGCCCGCTGCAACAGGGCGGCTTCCACGCTCTCCGCGAAGCGGCAGCCGAGCCCGGCCAGCCATGTCTCGTGCATCGACCGATTCTTGTGGTAGTTGTTCGGCAACAGCGTGACCTCCCGACCAGCATGGAGCGCGGCAATCGCGAAGTGCAAGCGGTCGGTGATGATCCGCCGGTATCGCGCCGCCAGAGCGAGCGTCTCGGTAGGCGTGCTGCAGAGGGCGACCGGATCGCGGGCGAGCTGTAGGCGGCGGCCTGTCCGCTCATGGTCGCGACGCATCAGGATGCCGAGGTCCTGCACCGGTGGGCCGGCAGCGGGCCAGGCCAGACCGAGCGCCAGATCTGGAGCAAGCACGCCATCCGGCCTCAGATCGAGGCTTGCCCGCTCACGAACGAACACGTGGGCGAACGACCGGTCTTCCCGGTCTGTGAACGACTGCGGCAGGACGACAACAGGCAGCCCGAGCGACAGCGCCCGCGTGCGAAGTGCGTGGTTCTGGACGGATCGCCTTCCCATGCTGCCGCCTCCACCAAACACAACCACATCGACCTCGGCGGGCTCGTCGAGATCCAGCGGTTGCCATCGGATGCCAAACTCGGCAAAGAGCTGTGTCATCGCCAGCTCGATCAAGGCATCGCCGACATGCCCCTGCGGCCGCAGATAGCCTACGCGGCGGCCAAGGAGCGGCTCCATCACGCGTTCAAACGCCCCCGGCTCCAGCAGCGCTCGCCGGGCTTCTGCTCCGTGACCGGTGCCGGGGGCGATGCGGAGGGTTTGGGCTACTGGCTTCGATCCGGAGGACTGACGTAGACCGGAATGGACGACGGCACCACCGTCGCAGACCGCAGCGTCATGTACCGGTTCGTTGCCATGCTCCATGGAGGCTGTATCGACCACAATTCGCAAAACCCGCTGCCGTAATTCAGAGGAGCCGTTCCGGCAGGCTGGAAAGCCACTCACTGTCACGAAATCAAGGCGAGCAGCGAACTGTGCGCGCGCAAGGCAATTCAGGCAACCTGCGTTGGCCGTGCGAGCGTGACACCCCCGGTTCAGTGTTCATTCCCGGTGTCCCGTCGCTTCCGCTCCGGGCTTTTATGTGTGGGGGTCGCCACCGTCTTGAAGGTCGCGGGGCCCGTTGAATAAAAGCCCCCGGCGGAAGCCGGGGGATACCGGCTGCGCAGCGGAGCCAGGTTGCCATGTCATTCGACACGAGCGTCGGCCGGCGAACTCGATTCCCGTATCAACGTGGCGGCGGCTCATCGAATGGGCCCGCCAGCACTGCGTCGGGCTGGTCATGCCGACCGGTCTGATCGATCAGATACCGCGCCTGCTTCTTGAGGTCGTCAGGAGCCTGCCAGCGGTCGGGACCTGCTGACGCCGTGGCGAGATTCAGCACCAGGTAGGGAGGGATCTCGTGTATCGTCTCGCGGATCGGCACGGTTTTCGGATCGGTGCCCGCGAGCAGATCCGCGGCTAATCGCCCGGCCACGAGCCCCACCTCGTGGAAGTTGCAGCCGACATCGAACAGCGTGCCGCGGTCGGGTTTGGCCGGATTCACGCTAAACACAGGAATACCCGACTTGGCGGCAGTCGCGATAACCGATTCGATCGTGCTCACGACGGTCGTATCGCCAGGCACAAAAATCGCCTCGGCACCCCGCCCGATCGTCGACTGCACCGCCTCGATCACGCCGGAGGAATTTTCCACGGGCGCCTCGAGCAGCTCGATGCCGAGCGCCTTGCAACTCGCCCGGGCGAGCTCCATGTAGCGACGTGAATTCGCTTCGGAGGGGTTGTGGGCCGCACCGACACGGGCCAGCCTGGGATTGAGCCGCCGCGCAATCTGAAACGTCGTGTTCACCGGCGACAGGCTGCCGAAGCCGACAATGTGCGGAGGATGGACGAGCGGATCGGCGCGATCGAGGCCGATGCCCGCCGAGAAAGGATCGGCCACCGCCGCGAACACGTGCTTGAGCCGACCACGCGAGTTGGCGGTCGCCACCGCCTGCAGCGACGGCGTGCTGGAGGTAAGCACCAGATCGAACGGACCTCCCGCAATCTCCTGGGCGATTGCGTTGGCCTGGGCCATGTCGCCCTCGGCGTTGTAGCGACGAATGGTCACGGTCTTCCCGTCGATCCAGCCTCGTTCGGCCAGCCCCTCGATCATCCCCTTGACCGCATCCTGGAGCACTTGGGAGCTGGTCTGCTGGAGAACGGCGATCGCCGGCAGGTCTCGCTTGGCCGACTGCCTGTCGGTAAGCAACAAGAGCGCTGAGGCGACAGTCAACAGGGCCACGGTCGGCACGGAGCGACGTAGAAAAGCGAGTGCGTTGGCGGGAATCATCGCTGCCTTCTCCTGATGCTAGACGCTGATGCTATTCCCTGGTGCTAGACATAGAGCGCGGTGAGCGCCCGCGCCGCCGACTCGTCGAGCTGATCGGCGGACCGCAGCCGGTCGAAGCGATAGGCAAGGTCGTCGGCGGAGAGCCGCCGCTTGGCTGCGCCCTGCGCATCGAGAACGATCCGCCCGCGGTGGATGAGCAGCAGCCGGTCGCCGAGCGTGGCAGCCTGCGCCAGCGAATGAGTCACCATCAGAGCCGTGAGGTGGTGTTCGCGAACGAGTCTGGCCGTCGCCTGCACCACCCGATCGGCGGCGGCTGGATCGAGCGCGGCGGTGTGCTCGTCGAGGAGCAGTAAGTCGGGTTTGTGCCATGTCGCCATCACGAGGGTGACGATCTGCCGCTGGCCGCCTGACAGCGAGCCAATCGGCTGGTCGAGTCGGGCTTCGAGCCCCGGCACGATGCTCCCGAGCCGCTCCGCGGCCTCGGCCCGCAGATGGCGGCTCGTCGCCCACGAGAGCCCGGCCCGCCGCCCGCGGCAGGCGGCGACGGCGATGTTTTCGAGCACGGTGAGGCTGGCAGCGGTGCCGGCCCGCGGATCCTGAAACACCCGCCCGATAAGCCGCGCCCGCTGGTCTTCACGCCAGCGGGTGATGTCGTGGCCAGCGAGATGAATGCTGCCGCTGTCGAGCCGGACCGTGCCCGCGATCGAGCCGAGGAGCGTGCTCTTGCCGGAGCCATTGGTGCCGATCACCACGACAAACTGGCCTGCTGGGACGGTAAGCGTCACACCGTCCACCGCACGGACTATCGGCCCGCCAGTGGTGGAGAAAGCGACGGTGGCAGCTTTGAGTTCGAGCATGAAATAAGTCGGGATCGAGGTGGCCTTATCTGGCCGCTGAGGCCTGCTGCTTCCGCACGAGCATCCGAGGCGCGACGAGCGCCGTCAGCACGACGAGGGCCGTCGTGAACTTGAGCCAGTCGGGGTCGAGGCCGGCGCGGAGCGCCGCTGCGACGAGGAGCCGAAATGTCACGCTGCCGGCGAGCGTGGCCAGGAGCGCTCCGCCCAGCCGCACCTGCCCCACGAGGGCCGCGCCGAGAAACACACTCGCCATACCCCAGACCACCATGCCGACCCCCATCTGCACGTCGGCAAAGCCCTGATACTGCGCGACGACCGCGCCGGAGAGTGCGGTGAGCGAGTTGGCGATCGCGAGGCCGGCCACGGTGAGGCCGCCGGTGTTGCGACCGAGCGCCCGCGCCATGGTAGGCGTGTCGCCGCCGGCCCGCATGGCGGTTCCCAGCCTGGTGCGAAAAAAGAGATAGAGGAGCAGCACAGCGACCGACGCAGCCAGCAGCATGAACCCCAGCCTGGCCGCCTCTGCAGCCGCGGCATCGGTGAACCCGAGCAGGGTGGCCAGTGGCAGGAGTACAGCCTCGGCCTTGTCGAGGAGCGTGGTCACGCCCGACAGCGGCACGTTGCTGCGGCCGAGCACGACCAGATTCACGCTCGCCAGCGCCGTCATCATGAGGATACCAGAGAGCAAGGGCTCGATGCCGAGGATGGCGTGCAGCATGCCGGTGCAGGCACCGGCCGTGGCACCGGCCGCCATGCCGGCGAGCGTAGCCAAAGCCGGATCGACGCCCGACACGAGCAGCACGGTCGTAACAACGGCCCCCAGCGTGAAGGAACCGTCGGTGGTGATGTCTGGAAACGAGAAGAGCTTGTAGCTGACGAATACGCCAAGCGCCACGAACCCAAGCGCCACGCCGAATGTCCAAGTGGAGAGGAGCGTGATCATTGGCCGGCTCCTCCCGCACGTTTCGGCCCAGCGACCGACAACGGCGCAAACCAGCAACAGCCGCGAACGAGTTCCGATTGACCGCTGCCGAGCACCGGCTGCGGATCACCGAGCAGGTGCATGACCGCCAGCGGCGTGGAGGCGGCGAGATCATCGACCGTGGTGACGAGATCGGCGCCGCCTCGCTTGAGCGGCCGCAGAGGGAAGATGGCGGCGTGGGCATGGCCCAGAGGGCCGTTCACCCCCAGCGGCCGCACGAACTCGGCCAGCGGACCGGCGGGCCTGCCCCGCGTCACCACGCCCACGATCAGGGCAGTGTGCCGGGCATGCACCGGCTCGCGGGAAAAACTCAGCCACCGGGCGGCCACTGCCGGATCACTCGTCTGGGGATGGTCGTCGCCCGTCGCCTCGCCCAGCGGACGGATCAGTTCGACGCCGACGAGCCCATGCACCTCGGCCACGATGACCATCGCCACGCATTCGGCCTTGGACTGTTCGAGAACCGCAGTCGCCAGCTCATCGAGCTGGACGGCCGGCTCCTCGTCGGCCGGCTCGAAGCCCGCCCGCCCACTCGGCAGGCCCTCCCAGACCAGCCCCGAGGCCAGTTGCACGTCAGGTACGAGATTCCCTTCGGCCAGGCTGTAATCAATCGCGGCAAAGGGCTGCGGGCTGCGGTGAAACACCGCCCCGCAGGCGGCCAGCATTTCGCCCGCGATCGCGGAGAGCGGCCGGTCATCCGCCAAGGCAGCGAGCCCGAGGCCGAAGGCATGCCGTGGCACGGGCCGACTCGTCGCTTGGGGGATGCGGCCCAGCAGCACGTCGTCAGCCGCGCCGCAGATTTCTGCCTGGAGGCCACTGGTGCCTGGCGATTGCATGCCAATAAAGAGAATGTTGCCCATACGGAGATCGGCGGCGATGCTCGGCACGGTGGGGGCCGCGATCGGGCCGGCTGACTGAGGCTTACCGGGCGGCTGTGTTCCCCCGGACGGCTGCGCTCCCTTGCCCGCTTGGGGTTCTCTCAGCAGCGGGGCCAGCCGCGTCAGCTCCAGCACGCGGCCCACCGGTTCGCTGGCGGCACCGATCAGGCACAGACCGCCGGCGGTTTTTGCGGCGCGGTGAACATTGAACAGGATACGGATTCCGGCGGAGCTCAGAAACTTCACGCCGCTGCAGTCGAGCCGAATCGCGTGGTGCCCGCGCCGCAGTTCTTCCGCGACGACATGCTCCAGTTCCTCACCCGTTTCCGCATCGATCCGGCCGCTGACGACCAGTTCGACAACCGCATCACTGGACCCGACCAGGGGAGCGCCGCTCGTTCGTCGCTCGATGCTGATGTCCATGGGCAATCCGCGCACACCAACGGGATGGAAGCAGGGAATGGGATTCGGAAAGCGAGAGATCGCTTATGGGAGAACACTTATAGTAGCGGCCCACCGAAAGGAACAGTCATGGACACACTCTGGATTCTGCTGGCCACGGGGGCAGGCGCCTGCATAGCGCTCCAGGCGGCGGCCAACGGCTCCCTGCGGACCAATCTCGCCGACGCCCGCTACGCGGCCTTTTTTTCAATCTGCGGCACGATCCTGACGGCGGTGATCGTGATGCTGGCGATCCGGCCGAGCCCGCCGACGCTGGCGACGATTCGGGCGGCGCCATGGTGGAACTGGATCGGCGGCCCGCTCGGGGCGCTGATCGTTTTGTCGGGAGCTGCCCTCGCCCCCAGGCTCGGTGCCGCGGCCTTCATCGCCTCCGTCGTGGCCGGGCAGTTGCTCTGTTCGCTCCTGCTCGATCACTTCGGACTGATGAACCTGCCCCAGCAGGCCCTGACATCGGGACGGCTCATCGGCGCCGCGATGGTCTTCGCCGGCGTCATGCTCGTGAAATACTGGTAGGCAGCAGCCGACTGCTCACTGGCCGACGACGGCGGGAAAGCCGGCCTCGACGAGCGCCTGGTAGCCGGGCTTCAGTGGCCGCACGTCGTAGCCGAGCGGCTTGAGAATCTCCGCTGCCTTGATGCAGCGGCCGCCCGACAGGCAGTGCAGATAGATGATCTTGTTCTTAGGGAGGAGGTTGCCGAGCGATTCGGGCTTTACACCCTTCTCCAACACAGAGAGCGGCAGCGATCGGGCACCGGAGAGATGTCCCTCATTCCACTCATCTGTCTCGCGGACATCGACCAGCACGGCCTTCTGATCTGCCACTGCCTGCTGCACGGCTGCGAGCGAATCCTGCGTGTGCTCAGCGGCCACCGCGAGCCCACCGGCAGCGCCGATCGCCAGGGCCAGCAAAACGGCGCGGGCACAGCAGCCGGCCGCCGCAGCGAGACGATCGCCGCCCGCCATCCGGAGGCATCGACCGAGCGAATCGAAACACACAAGAGAAAACATTCTGATCACCATGGCAGCACCTCCCTGGGCTTCGCTCGCATTCGCACCGCCACCTCGGCGGCAGATTGGATTCTACCGCATCGAGGCCGATCGATGCACCGCCAAAGAGGGCCCTAAGCATGCGTTAAAACCGCCGCATACCCGGAGTCCCCCGGCTTCCGCCGGGGGCTTTTATTCCTGCCACAAGATCGCTCAAACGGTTACGTTACCCACCGCAAGAAGCCCCGGACGGAAGTCCGGGGACACCGCGTGCATGCCGCGAGCGACCTATTCCAGCTCTTCCCAACGCTTGAATGCCGCGGCCAGTTGGGCTTCGCAGTCTTTCAGCCGCCGCTGTGTGGCGGCGATCTCGGCAGCAGGCTGCTTATAGAAGGACGGCTCCGCGACCTGCTCATGGAGGGTGGCGATATCGGCCTCCAATTTTTCGATGGTCTTCGGCAGGAGTTCGAGCTCTCGCTGCTCTTTATACGACCGTCGTTTGGTGGCGGTGACGGCGGGCTCCTTCGGCGTCTCTCTCCGCGTCGGTGCCGCCCGCGTCGGCTCAGAGGCTTTGGGCCTGGCCGTCGACCGCTGCCGCAGCCAATCGTCATACCCGCCGACATATTCACGAACGCCGCCATCTTCATAGGCGATCACGCTCGTCGCCACGTTGTTGAGAAACTCCCGGTCGTGGCTCACCATCAGGATCGTGCCGGCAAATTCCACGAGCCGCTGCTCAAGCAGTTCGAGTGTTTCGGCGTCGAGATCGTTCGTCGGCTCGTCGAGCACGATCACGTTGGCCGGCTGCGTGAAGAGCTTAGCCAACAACACACGGTGCCGCTCGCCGCCCGACAGAAACCGCACCTCCGTGCGGGCCCGCTCTGGTGAAAAGAGAAAATCCTGCAGGTAGCCGATGATGTGACGGGTGCGGCCGCCGATGGTGACGGTGTCGTTGCCGCCGGCGATGTTGTCGGCGATCGACTTGTCGCCGTCGAGCTGCCCGCGGAGCTGGTCGAAATAGGCGACGGCCACCTGCGTTCCCAATTTGACCGAGCCCTGGTCGGGCGAGAGCTGGCCGAGCAGGAGCCTCAGCAGCGTGGTCTTGCCGGCGCCGTTGGGCCCGATGATGCCCACCTTGTCTCCACGGAGAATCTCGGTGGAGAAGTCGGCGAGGATCGGCCGCTCGCCGTAGCGAAAGGAGAGATTCTCAACTGCGCAGACGAGCGTGCCGCTGCGGGCCGCTTCCTGGATCACAAGCGTTGCCTGACCGACCAGCTCGCGTCGCCGGCTGCGTTCAACTCGCATCGCCTCCAATGCCCTGACACGGCCTTCATTGCGGGTGCGTCGGGCCTTGATCCCCTGGCGGATCCAGACTTCCTCCTCCGCCAGCCGCTTGTCGAAGAGGGCGTTTTGTTTTTCCTCGGCGGCGAGCGCGTCGGCCTTCCGCGCTAGAAACGTGTCGTAGTCGCACGACCAGTCGAAGAGTCGGCCGCGATCGATCTCCCAGATCCGCGTCGCCAGCTTGCGGAGAAACGCCCGGTCGTGCGTGACGAACATCAGCGTGCCCGACCATCCCGACAGGAATTGCTCCAGCCAGTCGATGGCGGCGAGATCGAGGTGATTGGTCGGCTCGTCGAGGAGAAGGAGGTGCGGCTCGGTGACCAGCTCGCGGGCCAGCAATGTCCGCCGCTTGAGCCCAGCCGACATCGCGCTTATGTCGGCGGCGGCGTCGATCTGCATGCGTTCGAGCGTGCGGGTAACCCGTCCGTCGGCCTCCCAGCCTTCGATCTCGTGGGCTGCCACGGCGGCATCGAGCGCCTGCCGGACGATGGTGAGCGCGTCTCCGGCCAGATCCAGAGGGACCTCCTGCGGGAGGTAGGCGACGCGAACCCCAGGGGCGACCGTACAGCGACCGTGGTCTGGCTGTTCCTGCCCAGCGATCATCTTCAGGAGGGTGGTCTTGCCGGAGCCGTTGCGGCCGAGAAGGCCGATCCGCTGCCCGGCCTCGATCTGCCGGGTGACGCCATCCAAAAGTGGCGGACCGCGGTAGGCGATCGTCAGGTCGTCGAGGTGAACGAGGGCCATGGGCAACCGGAGGCAACAGGGAGAGCAGAGCCCTCCCAATCTACCGGAATGAGAGGGTTTTCGAATCCCGGGCCCTTTCCGCGGCTCTCAATGCCGGGTGGAGCCGTCGCAAAAACTCACAGCATTCACATTGCCTCCGAACATTCCCCTCACATCAGCCGTACACACTGGGGAGTGCCGTGCGGAGGCCACGACGGGCCACTGCTGTCGGCTGTCATGCGAGCCCGTCGTTATGCAGGGAGGATGCGATGGTTCGTGAAGATCTCCTGTCGCTGTGCGAAAGCTACGTCCGGAGCCGCGACGAGGCTGCTTCCCAGCGGCCGGTGCCAGCTGTCGACCCTGCCCCCGAAATCGTCCGCAGCTTCCGGCTGGCGGAGATCTCGGAGAGCGAGATGCAGGCGCTCTTGGCTTACGTCGACGACTCGGAAGATGAGGACGATTCCCTCGCCGCCGACATGGAGGCCGCCGGAATCACTCTCCACGTCTACAACGGTCTGGACGTCGACATGGCCGACGATGACGACGACGAGCCCGCCTGGCAGCCCGGCCAGCCCCGGTAGTTGGCCCGACGGCAGCCGGAGTCCCCCGGCTTCCGCCGGAGGGCTTCTTGCCAAACGGTTTGCAGCGTCTTCGAGAAAAAGCCCCGAGTGGAAACCCGGGGACACCGTGTGCATGCCGCGAGCGGGGCTCAGTGACCGCACCGGACTAGAAGCAATCGTTTCTGACTTCCTGCGCGATCAGTTGCCGGATCCGCTGGATCGCCTGCTGCTCCATCGCCTTCGCGTCGCACCAAAATTGCTTCAGATCGTCGCGCCATTCGGCGTTGGCGATGTATTGGTCATACCGCCAGAGCGCGTCGAGCCGGCGGCTCAGCTCATGCACGAGGTCGTGATCGTGATCGGCGATGCCCGCGGTCTCGCCCACGTGGCAGAGTTCTCGTTCAGCGGCAAGGAACATAATTGAAAATCTCCCGGAGGTTTTCGGTGCTGGGTCGAGTCGAGCAGCCTGAAGGCTCGCTCACGGCACTGTCGGGAGACCGCTCCGCGGCGGCAAATTCAGACAACCTCGCCCCAAATTCCTGACGGACAGTTTCCTCGCGAGGCCCCTGCTCCATGCTGGCCCGTCAGGGGAGCATCCAGTCGGGCAGGCGACGGATCTTCCCTTCCTGGTCGACGCAGACCACGGTCGTGGTGCCCGTGGCGAGGATTGTCGTGCCGCGGATCAGCTCGTAGGCATGCTTGATGTGGGCAGCCCCGATCTTCTCCACCCGGGTCCGCAGCCGGAGCAGGTCGTCGTAATCGGCCGGGGCGTGATACTTGCACGAGAGATCCGACACCACCATGAAGAGGCCAGCCTCCTCAAACTCCCGGTAGGTTCGGCCGAGGGCCCGCAGCATCTCGGTGCGGCCCATTTCGAAGTAGGTGAGGTAGTTGGCATGGTGCAGCCGCCGTTGCCCGTCAGTCTCCTGATACCGCACCCGGATCTCGATCTCGTGCACCGCTTCGGCCATGACCAGATTCCTCGAGGAAGTAGCCGGCAGCTCCATCGCAGCCGGTGCCACTGGCTTCGTTGACCAGCCGGGCCTCCAGACTCTATTCTTTCCGAGGATTTCACGGCAAAGGCACGGCGAAAGCTGGTCGCGGCGGGGTTCCTTGAAAATCCCGCCCTCCGCCCTCCGCCCCAATACCCTCAGGAGTTTGTGACGTGAGCTTAGGCGACGCCGGCGAAGGGATGGGGGTTGGTTTCGCAACCGCGCGAGGCCGCAACTGGCCGACCCTGCGACAGTTCACCGTGTTTCTCGAAAACAGGGTGGGACAGCTGCTCGAAGTGGTGCGTCGCTTCGAGGGATCGAGGGTAAAGATCGTGGCCCTCTCGATCAGTGACTCGGGGGAGTGTGCCTTCGCCCGCTTCTTGCTCAGCCATCCGGAGCAGGGCCGCGAGATCCTGGAGCGTGGTGGCCTGGCCTTGATCGAGAGCGATCTGATCGGCGTGGAACTGCCCGACGACAATCAGCCGCTCCTGCGGATCTGCACGGCGCTCTTGCAGGCAGAGGTGAACATCATCCAGGCCTACCCGATCCTCTCGCGGCCCCGCGGCCGACCGGCGGTGGCATTGATGGTCGACAACACAGAGATGGGGCTGGAGACGCTCGCCAACAAAGGCTTCACGACGATCAGCGAGGACGATCTCGACGAGCACGATTAGCTGGCTTCGGAAAAAGCCATCTCTGGACTTTTTCCACGAAGTCGGCGAGTGAGAACGCCGCTCACTCAAACATGCCGTCGGGCAGGCCATTGACCTGCCGCACGATGATCTTCTGGATCGAGTCCCAGGCGACGGCCGTGAGCGTGACGGTGCCATCGGCAGCCCGGCTGGCAAAAAGCCCATGTGAGCCGGCCGACCAGCGGAACTCATAAAACTCCGGCAGGATCACGCTGCCGCCAGCGACGTGTATTTCCACGATGCCGCCGTGCTCCACTTCTTGAAACAGTCGGGCCACGAGCGTTGCCGTCGGATGGCCGTGCAACGCCTCGGTTGCTTGCTCCGCCACCACGCCCCCCGATTGCACTTGCCCGACTTCCGCGGGGAGTTCCACAAACTCGGTCGCCGACAGCTGGCTGCCGCTGTCGTCACCGAGGCCGGCGAAGAGATCATCGAGTGGCCCCAATTGGCTGCTAGCTTCCTCCGTCTTGCCGCCGGCAGCCGGAATACTGACGGGCGTGCCACACTTCGAACACTTCCCTCGCTGCCCAGCCATTTTGGCCGGCACGATGATGCGATGGCCGTTGGAGCAGTTGAAGACGATCTTGCCGGCCGCTCCAGCCGCCGCCCCCGGGAGGAGTGGCTCCGGCATCCTGCGGTCGCCTCGTGCTGCGTCGTCTGCCATGGCCGTGGCGGCTTTCCTTCGATGTGCCGGCGTGGTCCGATCCCGTGCCGCAAGTCTAGCTTGCTCCCAGGCGTCTTGACGGGGAGCGGCTAGGCTCTGACACTGCCGCGGGTCTGGTCGCTGCGGTCGGGAAGAGCCGGATCGCCCCAGACGCCTCCATTTTCGCCCAGGATCGAGTCCATGGCCATCCAAGTCATTTGCCCCGGTTGCCGGTCTACCTTCACCGTCAGCGACAAATTTGCGGGCCAGACAGGCCCCTGCCCGAAATGCAAGAAGCCGATCACCATCCCCACTGACGCCGCGAAGGAGGTGAAGATCCATGGGCCGGAGGAGGAGGCCGCTCGTTCCGGCCGGGGCCCTGTGGCACCGATCGTGTTCGTGGAACATCGTGTTCCAAAGGTCGTCTCCGTCGCCTTGGTCGCCGGTGCGGTTATGACGATGCTGCTGGCGTTCGCCGCCCGGATGATCTGGGGCCCTGGCGAGGCGCCCACCTGGCTGCTGGCGGCCACGGCCTGCATCGTGGCCATGCCGTGCGCCTGGGCGGGGTATCAGGTTGTTCGCGACCGGGATCTGGAGCCCTACTTTGGCCGCTCGTTGCTCCTTCGCACGGCCATCTGCGGCGCGGTCTATGCGGGGCTCTGGTTTGTGAAGGGCTTCCTGCCGCCCGATCTGACCGCCGACATGTGGCCGTGGGTCTACATAGCGCCGCCGTTTCTGGTGGCGGGGGCCCTGGCGGCACTCGCCACGCTCGACCTCGACTGGGGAACAGGCGTGGCCCACTTTTCGCTCTACGTGATGTTCACAGCGCTGCTGCGCTGGCTGGCCGGATTCATGCCGATCTGATGCCCGTGCCGTGGAGCCGCCGATGCCGCTGACAGACCTGCCGGAACTGGTGTCGCTCGAATCCCATGCGGAGGGCGTGCGGATCCCTCCGGGAGTCACCGTGCCGCTCACCGACCGCGTGCGGGCGCTCCTCGACACCGCCGAGATGCGGCGGCTGGCCCGGGTCAGCCAACTCGGCCTCGTGTCGCTCGTCTATCCCGGCGCCGTGCATTCGCGGCTCGAGCACTCGCTGGGGGTCTACCGGCGGTCGCTCGAGTTTCTGGCGCGGCTCAAGCATGACCCCCGGTTTATCGCCGTCGTAACCGAGGCCGATGCGGCGGCGTTTGTGGTGGCGGCGCTCGTGCACGACGTTGGCCACTGGCCCTTCTGCCATCCGATCGAAGACGTCGGCCTGCAGCAGTTTCCCCGGCACGAATCGCTGGTGCAGGGCATCCTGGCCGAGGGCGAGCCGGCCAAAGTGCTCGCGGGCTCGTGGGGCGTCGATCCTGCCCGTGTCGCAGCCCTGATCACGGGCTCCGACGCCGCCAGCGATCCCGCCGGCCGCATCCTCCACTCGCTGCTTTCAGGGCCGATCGACGTCGACAAGATGGACTATCTCGGGCGGGACAGCCTCCACGCCGGCGTGCCCTATGGTCGGCATTTCGACGAGGAGCGGCTGCTCTCCAGCCTCTGTCTCGACGAATCGGGCACCGCCCTGGCGATCACCGACAAGGGCCGCACCGCCGCCGAGATGCTGGTGTTTGCCCGCTATGTGATGTTTAGCGAGGTCTACTGGCATCATGCCGTGCGATCGGCCACGGCCATGCTGCAGCGCGCGGTTTGGATTCTCCGCGACGCCATCGATCCCGATCGAGTCGTCAGGCTCGACGACCGTGGATTTGTCGACGCCCTCGGCACGCTGGCGGCGGGCACACCAGCCGCTCCGCTCGTGGAGGGCCTCTTCGGCAGCAGGCGTTGTCTCTACAAGCGAGTGGCTTCCTACGACGCCCTGCGGCATTCGGCGATCCACCGCGGCCTGGCAGGCCGCTCCACCGCCGACAAGGTGGCGATCGCCGGTCGTCTCGCGTCGGCTCTCGCCCGTCGCACTGGAATCTCGCTGTCGGTCGACGATCTGCTGATCGACGCTCCTCCTGCCGAGCGGGAGGTGGAATTCCGGCTGATGGTTCGCGATCGGCTACGGCCTGTGGCCAGACAGCCGCATGCAGTCAACACTGCATCCTCAGAAGCAAAAGCAGCAAACGAGGCAGACGGCTTCTGCTGGCGGGGCTTCGAGGAGCTTTCCCCGGTGGTCCGCAGCCTGGCTCACGAACAGTTTGACGATCTCGTCAAACGGGTGCGGCTCTTTGCTCCGGCCGAGAAGGCGGGAGCCATTGCGGGCTGTCCGGGGCTCGAGGAGTTGATTCTCGAAGCCGCCGGACAGCCGCAGTAGCTGGCTATTGGAAGGTCGCGACGCGACTACTTGCCGCCGGGCAGTTTGCCTTCCTTGAGCAGGGCGCCAAACGTCGGCGAGCCGGCGTTGGCCGGGTCGCTCGGCAGGGCGGCAACCTCTTCGAGCGCCTTCTTGATCTTCTCGACGTTCTTGGCGTCTTCCTTCTTGTCGAGCTTCTCGGCGAGCGCGTGGCCGTAGGCATTCCGCTCCTTCTTGCTCGTGCCAACGTGGCAGACGTTGCACTTGGCCGTTTCGACCTCGGCGGCGAGCGCCTTCTCGGCGGGATCCGTGCTCTCCGGCTTCACGTAGACCGCCTTGAACTCGTCGAAGAATTGCTTGATGGCAAAGGCTTCGCGGGCCGACCCGACGCACGCCAACACGACGGCCGCTCCGGCGACCACTGCAAACCTGCTGCTCCTGCTGCAAGACATCGCTGCTCTCCAAAGGTGACTTCTGCCGCGAAGACGCTCCCGCCAGAGAGCGCCCAAAAACGCGGAGCACTTACTAGACCGATCCGGCCCGGGGCCGTCAAGGAAATATACCCCGGCAGAAGCGGCCATCGCCCGCCACGGCCCTGCCCGACTATTCCTCGCCCGGCCAATTCTCGATCGTCGGACTGTGGCTCATGGGCTGTGGCTGGGAGTCAAAATCGATCTCAAACCGCTCTCCGGCTCCGTCGATGCGTCGCCAAATCCCGCTGCCCTCGTAGCGGCTGGCGACATCGATCCACTCGATGGTCGGCCGATAGGCCTCAGGATCGCCCACTCCCGACTGCTCCAGGAACGGCCGTCCTTCGGGCACCATAAACCGGCACTCCCTGATAAACGCCTGGAGCCGGGGCCCGAGTGGCTGGGAGGATGAATCGAGCAGGCAGGCCAGACCGTCGCGGCAGGCGAAGATTCCGTCTTCGAGGGTCATGCGGATGGCGGTGCCGCTACCGCTTGTTCGCGGTGCCCCTTCGGCCACCAGAAACCGCCCCGGTGTCACCAGGCGGCCGCCCGACCAGAGCAGGTCGATCCGACCGCCCCCCTTGGCTTCGAGAAACGCGGCCCCACCTTCGACACGCGACTCGCTCACGCGAATCTCCTGCCGATCGCCGGCAGACTGCTCCGACCGCACGCAGACACCGCCGCTTCCCGGTTCGCCCGGCACGAGAAACGTCACATCCTCGCAAGACAACGTCGCCGAGCCCTGCAGCGAGACGAGCGAGGGCCGCCCTCCGCTGGCCGTGAGAAAGGCGGCTCGCAGCGTCAGATCACGCAGGGCAAGCGTTCCCGACGCGACCGTGCAATAGCTGCCGTCCCGCTGCCCCGCCCCTGCCTCACCAAACCGCAGCAGCGGCTGGATGCCGTCGGCCCCGCGAATGGTGAGCTGCTTGTCGTCGATGGTGAAGGGGCCGTCGTCCCTCGGTTCGTCGCAGGCGACTTCGATGATGTCGCCATCCGATGCCTGCCGCACTGCTTCGCCCACGGTGCCGCAGTCGCCGTCTACTGACGGCGTGTCGACCACCCGCCATATTCTGGGAGCCGAAGCCTGCGTTTCATCAGTCAGCAGCGATTCCGTAGTCGGATCCTGCTCCACTGATGCCATGACCGCCGGTCGTTGTGGCCGCTTCATCAGTGCTGCGGTCACCGCCTGTTTCGTCATGATCGCCGTTCGCAGCCAGAGTCCGCCGACAACGGCCAAGAGCCCCACCAGCGGCAGCAGCCAGGGCAGGTGTCTGGTCGCCGGGCGCTTCTCAGGTTCGACGACGGCAGCGGGTGTCGGCCGTGGGGAGGCGAGTTCGATGCCGAGGTCGTCGGCCATGCTGACAAGATCAGCGACGAGCTGGGCGGGCCGTTGGTAGCGGTCTTCGGGATCCTTCTCCATGAGTCGGCCGAGAATCTGGCCGAACCGTTTGGGCACATCGGGCCGGAGCGTCTCGATCGCCGGCGGCTTATCCTGCTGGTGTTGCAGCAGCTTCTGCACCATGGTGCCGGCGGCGAACGGGGCCCGGCCGACGAGCATGAAAAACACGGTGCAGCCGAGCGAGTAGAGATCGCTGCGGACGTCGGCCGAACGAGGGTCGCGGGCCTGTTCGGGGGAGATGTAGTCGAAGGTTCCGAGCGTCATGCCGCTGACGGTGAGGTCCTGGTCGCCGGCCATGTGGTGCAGCCGTGCCAGGCCCATATCGACGACGCGGGCGCGGCCGGTGGGGGTGATGATGATGTTCGACGGCTTGATGTCGCGATGGACGACCTCCCGCTGGGAGGCGTGTTCGAGGGCATCAGCGACCTGGATCGTGACATCGATGGTGCGGGCGAGGTCGAATGGTCCTTCGTTGATGACGACATCGCGGAGGTTGGTGCCTTCGATGTATTCGAAGACGATGTAGTGCCAGCCGTCGTCGGAACCGACGGCGTGGACGCGGCCGATATTTTCGTGGTCGAGGCGGGCTGCCGACTGGGCTTCATTGCGAAACCGCTTGAGCATTTCGTCGTCGTTGGACTGCTGTCGCGACAGCACCTTGACGGCGACGACCCGGTCGAGGGTGGTATCGAGGGCGCGGAACACGGCGCCCATACCGCCGCCGCCGACGAACTGGTCGAGCCGGTAGGGGCCGAGGGAGTGGCCCTCGAGCATCCGGCCGATTTCGGCCGTGGCGGCCGATTTGCCGACTGCTGACGGCCGGCCGGAGATGACGGTGGCGTCGCCCGTGACCAGTGGCCCGGCGGGGGATGCCGCAGAGGGCTCCGCTGCGCGACCGGGAGCTTGGATATCAGCCGCCGGCCTGGGGGCAGCAGCGGACAAACGTGACGACTCTTCCATGCAGCCGACACTAACAGGCGGCCGCGACGGGGGTCAACTAAACGGAGGCGGCCAAATCAACAGGCCGCCGCTGGGATCGTCGCCGCGACCAGCCCCGCCAGCCCATGACAACGAGCCCGATTCCGGCAATGACAAACGTCGAGGGCTCGGGCACGAGCACAAGTTGCCCGGCCTGATACCGACTGCCGATTGCGTGGCTATTGTCCTCGTAGAACGACAGGCTTTGATCGGCGGCCAGAAGTCCGCCGGTAGCCTTCCATTCGCCGCTGCCCAGGTAATTGAAGGTGAGGCTGCCATAAGCACCGGACGCCGTAACTGAGGAAAGGTGGCCGCTATGGCTGGCACCGCTGAATAGCTGCCAGGCGTCAAAGTTGGCAAAACCAGCGGTGGTGAAATCGATCGCGAGCGTGCCACCGTAGTTGACATTGCCGAGCGCCACCACCTGATCGTAGAGGCTGGCTGTAGTGCCACTGATCGACATGGCTGCCGTGGCACCGGAATCCAGTTGGAGAGAACCAACACCCAGGGTGCCGATCGTGTCCTTGGCACTGCCAGGGGTGAGGAAAGCACCGTTCTGCACGGTCACATCACTCGCGATCGTGCCGTTGCCGCCGAGCACGCCCGATTTGACCGTCGTCGATCCTGTGTACGTGTTTGCGCCATTCAGATAGACGGAAGCACCGCCGTCGACAAAAACAGGCCCAGAGCCGCGAATGGCCCCGCGAACCTCGGTCGAGGTGATCGCCCCGGCCGTCACGCATTGCGTAAACGTCAGCGTGTTTGAGCCGAGCTCAACCGGACCGGACAACAACAACTTGCTGTTGGTCACCGTATTGCCGTTTCCGTCCAACGAGCCCCAGGTGGTGATCGACGTGCTGCCAGCAAGAGTCACCGTACCCGACACAACTGCAGTCTGGTTGGAGGCTCCGAACGAACCGGCCAACGGCGCGCCACCGCTGACACCATTCGGCGTCGCCCCTGTGCCGCTGATCGTGACGTTGTTGGACACCGTCGAACTGTTGCGGACAGACAACATGCCGCCACTGCTGACCACAACGTTGCTCGTGCCAAACGCGTTGCTATTCGAATCCGAACTGCGACCGCCCGATCCCGTCCTCACGCTGCCAGTGTTGATGTAGGTCGTGCCCGAGTAATCGTTGGTACCAGTCAGCCAAAGCTCA
>Ga0304730_1000443_pt1 | contig 36316 bp, 15 predicted proteins | sample M_130628_MF_Meta_FD_190474 | JGI IMG/M metagenome (GOLD analysis project Ga0304730, IMG submission 190474) | Freshwater microbial communities from Lake Montjoie, Canada to study carbon cycling - M_130628_MF_MetaG (v2) (version 2) | ecosystem: Environmental > Aquatic > Freshwater > Lake | place...
ATTTACAGCAATAACTGGTGATGCGTTAACTACGACATTGCTAATGGCTGTATTTGAACCAACACAACCCAACGCACTCGTTCCTCGAACACTATAACTCGTTGTTGCTAATGGACTCACAATATTACTTCCTGATGAATAGGTATAACTCGTTGCGCCACTTGGTATCATCGTAAATGATTTTCCTGAACAAATCGTTCCACTATTTACAGCAATAACTGGTGATGCATTAACTACGACATTACTAATGGCTGTGTTTGAACCAACGCAACCCAAGGCACTGGTTCCTCGAACACTATAACTGGTTGTTGTTAATGGACTCACAATATTACTTCCTGTTGAATACGTATAACTACTTGCGCCACTTGGTATCATCGTAAATGATTTTCCAGAACAAATCGTTCCGCTATTGACTGAAATAACAGGTGCAGTTCCAACAACAATAGATACAGTTGCTGTATTTTTACAACCAGTAGCAGTATTTGTGCCAGTTACTGTATAAATTTTTGAAGTGAGAGGTGAAAAAGGTTGTGCATTATAAACAGGTGCAGACCAACTATATGCATTTGCTCCACCGCCAATTAAAGCTGTGGTGTTACCTTGACATACCGATGTACTAGTAGCATTGGCTGTGACTGAGGGAGGGATATTTGGATTAATCTTTACCAAAACGGTCCGAGTTGCAACACAGGTTCCAGTTGAACCCGTCACCGTATAAACAGTATTTGCAATTGGATTTACTGTGTAACTAGCTCCATTGTAATTACCGGGCTGCCAAGTATAACTACCAAGACCACTAACATTAAGAACTTGTGGACTACCTAAACATAATTGAACAGTGTTTGAAGGGACCGACATATCGCATAAACCAATTTTTGAAACATAAGCGTCATAATTACCATTACTTGTTACATTAAAAATATTACTGCCGGGAGCAATGTTAGCAGTCCCATTAAAAGAACCCGTCATATAAACTATGCTATTATTTTTTGAAGATATGCCTGAGACAATCGGATTATTAAGGAAGGTGCTTTGTTGCAAAACGCCACTATTTGCATCATAAAAATTTAGTGATTGCGTACCAGCTGAATAATTTATTAACCATTGAACAGTATTATTAACAAGGCAAATCCGGTACGGAATATTTACACTAGTATTTGCCCATATAAAATTCCCAGTTGGTCCAATCTTTACTATGTAGCCACCACAACCAGTATAATTAAATGTGCCAGGGCCAGCATCTAAATCAATCGTTGCGCATCCGGCATTTATATATGAACCGAAATAAATATCTCCTGACTGGCTTACAGCAAGATCAGTAATACCATCTCTTTCAGGAGATCCGTATGAATTAGCCCACAAATAATCACCGTTACAATCTAATTTAACAATATAATAATCGCTATAGCCGTAACATGTTACTGTATTTGTTGCAGGCCCTGGATTAAGATCTGTAGGTCCTGATTGATACATTCCAGAAATAATTACATTTCCAAAATTATCTGTTGCTACATGTGTTAAAGGTGCGCCAAACGTAGCAGTTGAAATTCCTTTTGCCCAACAAAAAACGCCTGCACTATCTAACTTAAAAACTGTTGAGCCAACAGGGACTGTATATGTACCTGGTCCTGGATCAAAATCGTATCCAGTATTCCACGCCCCCGAATAAACATTGCCAAGATTATCAACATTTAAAGGATTAGTAGCATACTGATCATGTAAATTATAACCTTTAACCCATTTAAAATTTCCTGAATTAGATAATCGTAGTATGAATAAGTCATCTGAATTAGCTGTTAAAGTGTAAGTGGAAGGTCCAAAATCAAAATCAACGGTGTTATTGTAAATTCCAGAAACTACAACATCACCATTTGGACTTAATTTTATTTGATAACCATAATCATGATTTACGCTACCATAACTCTGAGCCCAAATTAGATTTCCATTTTGATCCAATTTTTGAATAAAAAAATCATATCCACCTTGACTTGTTAGATTTAAAACACCAGGTCCAGGATTAAAATCAACAGTTGTTTGAAAATACCCAGTAACATAAACATTTCCATTTGCATCTGTAACTAAACTATGTCCCCTTTCATTCATAGGAGCACCAATGGTTTTTGCCCAAACTAAATTTTGAGCGATAGAGGTGTTGCCTATCAAAAAGGATAGAATTATTAATTTAAATAATATTTTTTCCATGTGTTTAAATCTTTTCAATACCTCCGAATAACCTTTCGAAGTAGGTCGTTTTTTAATGTGGGTTCTGAACTCCAGATTATTTAAGTACAAATAAAAACACTGCTACTGAAATGAGAATTCAGTGTATGTTATTTTAATGTTGCCAGTCAAAATTTAAATCGCCATTAGTTTCGTATACATAAGATTGTTTTATGGCACTCCATTTCACTGGCGCGTTTAATTCTGTTTTTATGAAACGGATATAATGGTAAACTGTTCGTTCACTCACGCCAATTCGCGCTGACAAGGCTTTTGGGGTACCTGTGCGGTGCGTTTTAATGAGGTCGTGTATGGCCATTATTTTTTTTATATCCATCTGTAATAATAAATTAGTTGCTCTAAGTTGACCTAGCAACTAAACTTAAAACGATTGAAAGTTAAAATTGTACTAACTACTCAATTATTTTTTTATTTTTGCGCGCATTCATGAACACTAAAAAACAAATAAATGAATATGATTTAGGAATGAATTATATACATGGGGATGACGAATCGCTGGGAGAACTTTATACGCTTTATTATTCATCGCTTATTATGATTGCCTACAAATACACGCAAAGCACTGAAAAGAGTAAAGACTTAGTTGGTTTTGTGTTTGAAAAATTACTTTGTTTAAATACACACAAGCGACAAACTATTTTTTTACATCCTACGAAAGGCTTGTATCCATTACTGATTAGCATCATTAAAAACAAAGCCTTAGACGACATCAAACAACATAAAGTTCGTGAAGAAATAAAAAAACAAATGGTATCTTTAACTAATGCCATTAGTACAAATTCTATTTTCAATCGTTTTGAAGAAGATGCGATTAAACAATTGCTCTTCAATTTACCGAATCGGGAAAAAGAAATTTTACAATTGCACTTACAAGGATTTAAAAATGAAGAGATTGCAAATCAACTTCAAATAAGTTATAATACAGTTCGCAACACGTTGCATAGCGCCAAACAACGTGTGAAAAAATTATGGCAATTATTTATGTAATGACAGACAATAAAAAACATAGCTATCATGAAGTGCTTCAAGGTTTGTTAAATCAGGAGCCTTACTTTATACATTACATTAAATCCAATCAATTTGAAGAGGACGATTTAATGGGTCTAAAATTATTTTTAGAAGACACGAAATACGATGTAGATGCGTTGCATAAATTTACAGCTGTAAAACCATTACAAATACATGCTAAAAAAACGAAAGTTAATTTCACTTATTATAAAATAGCTGCATCTCTTATTTTATTGTTTGGTATTAGCTACTTCATATATACCAATTCAAACAAAACACATTCTTTAGAGCCATTTATGATTGAAGATGCAGGTTTTAAAGTTTGGATGAGTGCAACGAGTTCGCGCGTTGATTTACAAAATGGTATGAATTATTACAGACATAAAAATTACACGGAAGCGCTTCCTTATTTTTCAAAATTACCAAAGAATGATACAGCACTTTATTACAGTGGAATAAGTTCTATTCAGCTAAATCAGCTATATGATGCCGAATTATTATTTAATAAAATTCCGAGTGAATCTATTTACAAAAATAAATCCTTATATTACTTATCATTATGTTATATTTTTAATCATAAAGAAAAAGAGGGACTTAGTTTATTACATGAGACAAGCTTCAAAGATTCTGTATTTGTGGCAAGAAAAAACAAACTACTAAATGCTTTCGATCAGCATTAATTATTAGAGCATTGTTATAATGGTAAAAAAAACAATACTATTTGTTTTCGTTTTAATTTTATATTGGCACTCCAGTTTTGCCCAAACTTTACCTTTAGACTTATTTTGGAAAGGGAAAACAGAGCAGGCATTACAGTCGTCAAAAAAAATAATGCTTAATAAAACTAATTATTCGAAACAAGAATTAATTAGTTGTTATGATTTTTTAGCTGGATATTATCTAGATCAAGGGCATTATGAGGCGAGTTTAAAATTCATAAATTTACAATTTAGGATTCAACATCATACAACATTTGATAGTGCTTTTTTTTATGCGCGTACTGCCAACTATTACCATTGTTATATTAATCCAGATTCAGCTTACTATTTTTGCGCAAAAGCTAAACAGAGTTTTAAACGTGTTACTTTAAATATTACTGATTCAAATTCTATCGCACGGTATTGTGGTTATTTGGGAAATGCTTTGAGAAATACCTCATTCCGAAGTGAAACCATTTTAGATTCAGCTATTTCATTTAGTAAATTATATTTCACAAAAGCTATAAATCATAGAAAGTATGCGACTTTTTTAATTGATGAAATGGCAGGCTATGCGAATGGAAATTGCAGTAAAGAAGAATTTACCAATAATACAGAGCGTTGTAATGCCCATTTAAAAAATGCTGAACAGTTTGCAAACAAAATTTTTTTAAATCAAAAAAGTGACTTACACAGTAGAATATATGATTTATGGGCTTTAGCAGAAAGGATTAAAGGCAACATCAAACTTAGTCATGATTTAACTGAAAAGGCAAGATCGTCTTTAATGGAAAATAAAAACGTGTTTAATTTTTTTGAGTTTGCTGCGAGTTTAAATGCAGACGCTACAAATAAATTAAGTCAATACCGTGATACTAAGAGAGATGTGCATTTATTACATGAAGCGGAAACTCTATTAAATAAGTCAGTTCCTTATTGGGAATGTTTTTTATACGAAGAACTTCGTTTCTGCAGAAAAAGCTTTGATGATCGCTACGCCTTAAATCCGTACGTTAAACTAACGACGGTTTATTATGAATTATACAAACTAACTCATGAAGTAGATTATATTTATAAAATACAAGGCTTAAGTGAAGTTACAAAATACAGCACTAATGTGAGTGATAAACGTCCCTTTTTTGACTTAGTACATACTAAAAAAATGATTAGTGTGCTTCAAGCACAAAGTAAAAAAAATAACTATGCCATCATTAATTATGTTCCTGCCACAAACCCGTCTAATTTAATGGCTATAGTATCATTACCTGACACAACCTTACTGATATCCTGTTCTGAAAATGAGTTTCTAAGAGATTTATCTTTTGGTGCATTTATAACTGATGTTTTTACTGATCCAATAAAAACACATACAGCAAAAAAAGTACTAATCGATGCTTACAACTTGTGTTTTAAAAACATAGATGTTGTGTTGAAAAAAAAAGGAATTAAAACTGTTCATATAATCACCCATGGCTTAATAAACGGTATTAACTTTGATATGGCTCTAACGGATACATTATCAAGTAATGCAATTATAGAATCAAACATATTAAATACATACAATTTCCTTTATCATTCTAACGCCAGTGAATTATGTTATTATAAAAATGAAACGCCTATTTATTCGAGCATTGACGTATTAGCTCCTGACTATAAAAAAACAACTTACCCTGAAATTATTTTCGGAAAAACAATGCTCGAAAAAATAAAATCTCTTTTTAATGTTATTGTTTATGCCAATAATAAGGATGAATCATTTTTTAAAAGAAATCGTTTGATTCAATTTATTGGACACATTAAATCACACGAATTTTCAAATCAACAGTATTTGGTTTTGAGCGATAGTGATGCCATAAAAAGTAACTCTATTTTAAACTACGATTTAACAGGAAGTTCGTATTTATTAAACGGTTGTGCTAGTAATATCGGCAAACATGAAATGAATAACAAGGTCAATAACTTGCCAAATTATTTAATGAATCAACATGCAACGGCTGTCATTAGTACGTTGTGGCCAATTGATGATAAAGAAAATGCGGAATTTTTAGAAAAATTTTACACCTATCTTTTTGATGGATTTTCTTCATCAGAAGCATTAAGACAAACAAAACTATATTTTGCTAAACATAATTACCCACCATCTATGTGGGGAGCTTATTTGTATTATGGTAACGATTTTTACTTACACAAAAAAGAAACAAGCTATTTTTACCTATACATGAGTATCGGTTTATTTTTAATAGTTGGGATACTTTTTGTTTATCTAAAAAGAATTAAAACTCAGCGATAATTGTTTGCGATCCAATAACCACATCACCAATTTTCACTTTTAATTTAGCGTCGAGTGGTAAATATAAATCAACGCGAGAGCCAAATTTAATAAACCCCATTTCTCCACATTGTGCTGCCGCATCGCCTTCTTTGCTATACATCACAATACGGCGGGCTAAAGCGCCAGCCACTTGTCTAAATAAAATAGACGTTCCATTTTCGTGTTTTACAACTACCGATGTGCGTTCGTTTTCAGTACTTGCTTTTGGTAAAGACGCTACTAAAAATTTGCCGGCGTGGTGTTTTGCGTATGTTACAATGCCTGCAATAGGATAACGGTTGACATGCACATTAATAGGCGACATAAATATGGACACTTGAATGCGCTTATCTTTAAAATATTCGTCTTCATTTGTTTCTTCGATGACTACCACTTTACCATCAGCAGGCGCGACAATAGCATTTGTATTAATGGTATGCGCACGAGTTGGATGTCTGAAAAATTGAACTACTGTGAGTAATAAAGATCCTGAGAGAATATAAGCAAACCAAATGGCAACAGAAGATTCAGGAAAAATGAGTTTAGCAATACTAATCATGATAGTGCTAAATAAAATAGTAAGTAATAATGTAGGATAACCTTCTTTGTGAAATTTCATATATCTAAATTAGTGTGATCAAATTTTAAGTTGTAAAAATACACTTATTTTACTTTTAGCCAATACGTTGTTCGGCCTATTAATGAAAAACCAATATAACCTCTCACATTTAAATTCCCTTTTTCATCCATCGTAGCTTTACAACTGTATGTTTTTCCATTTTTAGGGTCATAAATAGTGCCACTATGCCACGTATTATTTTCAAACATAAAATCTTTTAAAATTTCCTTGCCGCGCAAAGATTTTTTTCGTTCCAACTCATCAGGATTATTTAAATCAAGATTAGCGTTGGGACGAATCCAAATTAATTTGCCGTAATATTTTGCGTTTCTTTTTGTAACCTCTACAATGCCCTCGTTATTAGCTGTAACGTATTTTCCACAAATGGCATCAGCTTGTGTTGTTTGAGAAAAACACATTTGACTGACAAATAGGAATAATATTAAACTATGTATCTTCATTTTTCCTAGGCTTTAACTTTTATAAAACTAATTTATAATTAATTTTCGAATTAAAATTTTGTTGTTTTCAGTGCAAATATGAAGGCTATAAATACCAGCCTCTAAACCAGTTGAGATATTCACTTCAGAATTAATTGATGCGACAAATAGAACTTCTTGCCCTAAAAAATTATAAATTTTTACGAATTTTAATTTTGTGTTTTTTAATGAAACTGTAAAGTTGTTTGTAGCTGGATTTGGAAATACTGAAACCGTTTCATCTTTTTCAAAATCATTAATACTTACTACATTCGAAGCTTTCCAAGTTTCATTAAACCTTGCAGTTGTTGAAACACCTGTTGTAATGTAAAAAGAACTATTCCCAACAAATGCCATGCACCCTTTACGTGGAATGCTTGTAAATGAATTCAAGAATAAAGTAGAAAAATTAGTTAGATCTATTTTTTCGAAGGAGTTGTCTATAAATCCTAAACTATCAACTCCTCCAAATAAATATCCAAAATTTCCGATTTGGGCGAAACCAGTATATGCTCTTCCGATATGAGAATATCCTAAAACAGGACTCCACGTATTACTAATTGGGGTATATTCATAAAATAGCTTATTGTATTGATCTAAATTATTTTTACCAAGTCCAACATAACCATTGCTATTATTGGCGAATGCTACTCCTCGCCAAGTGCCGTTAATTGGTAGATTTGCTAACTGAGTCCAACTATTTGTAGTGGGATTATACATCCACGTTTCAGGAATAGCATTATTAGTTGATGTTCTTCCGCCTACTATATATACAATATCATTTATAACGAATGCAACAGAACCAGAGCGTCCAATCGATGGCATCGTAGATTTTTGCAGCCATGTATTAGTGGTAGGATTATATTCCCATAAATCATTCAATAAACTCCCTGCATCATTAACGCCCCCAAAAACGTATCCCTTTCCTAAGATGGAAAAACCAACTCCATATTGTCGTGAAGCAATTAACGGCAATGGTGCTATTAATCCCCAAGTTTCCGTAGTTAAGTCAAATACATAAAAATCATTTGTACAGGTCCAACCAACTTGTAATCCGGTTCCGCAAAACACTTTATTTCCAATAGTAAATGTGGAACCATCATCTCTGGCTACTCCAGGAAAATCCTGAAGTTTAGTCCAGCTTTGTCCAAAAGAATATCCGAAGGCAAACAATAAAGATACAAGGAGGTTTTTAAATTTCATTTTTTGTTTTTTGTACAACGTAAATTACTGAAAAAAATTGCAGTTCTTTCCTTTCATTTTTTTATATGGGATACTGATGTTTACAAATCACGACAATGAGTTTAAATAGTGAATTACTATTTACATGATATTGAATAGAAATCATTAGCGCTTTTTTGATATTTATCGACGTGATGATTTGCAGTTGAAGAGAAAAGGATTGGGTTTTTAATGTGTCAAAAAACAATTCAAGTGCCTCATTACCAATGTTTAAGGCTTAAAAAGGCGATAAAACATTTTTTTGTATATTTGTCCACTAATTAAACAAAACGCATATGATATATCTTGACTTTGAAAAACCAATTCAGGAACTTGAAGAAGAATTAGAAAAACTAAAAGCCGTTGCAGAAAAAAGCAAGGTGAACATGAGTAAAGCTATTTCTGAACTTGAAGCAAAAATTCATTCGAAACGAATAGAGATTTTCTCAAATCTTACCCCATGGCAACGTGTCCAAATTAGCCGTCATCCAGAAAGACCTTATACATTAGCATATATTGATTATATGACTAGTGGTTCGTTTATTGAATTGCATGGCGACAGAACAGTGGGTGATGATAAAGCGATGGTTGGTGGATTTGGTGATGTTGATGGACAAACCGTTATGTTTATTGGTCAACAAAAAGGAGTCAATACAAAAATGCGTCAAATACGTCGCTTTGGAATGGCCAATCCCGAAGGTTACCGTAAAGCACTGCGCTTAATGAAAATGGCAGAAAAGTTTAACAAACCTATTGTTACATTTATTGATACACCGGGCGCATATCCAGGATTAGAAGCTGAAGAGCGAGGACAAGGAGAAGCTATTGCTCGTAATTTATTAGAAATGGCTCAATTAAAAGTGCCAGTGATCTGCATCATTATTGGAGAAGGTGCTAGTGGTGGCGCCTTAGGTATTGGCATTGGCGACAAAGTGATTATGCTTGAAAATACTTGGTATTCTGTTATTTCTCCCGAATCCTGTTCTTCTATTTTATGGAGAAGTTGGAATTTTAAAGAAACAGCTGCTGCCGCACTAAAATTAACCTCTGACGATATGATGGGCAATGGATTAATTGATGGTATCATCAAAGAACCCTTAGGAGGCGCTCATAACAATCAAAAAGAAACATTTGAAACGGTTAAACAAGAAATAGTAAAACATTTAGCGAATTTAAAACAACAAACTCCTGAACAACGCATTGATTCTCGTATTGAGAAATTCAGTTCTATGGGCGTCGTTCATGATTTAGAAACGATAAAAGAATAATTAACAATAGACATTTTTCAACTAAAATAGAATAGATATGGCAGATACAGGAGACATCAACATCGGATCCATTATAAGATTTAATAATGAATTGATGCAAATAACAGATTGGCAACATCGTACACCAGGCAATTTACGTGCGTTTTACCAAGCTAAAATGCGTAATTTAATAAACGGAAAACAAATTGAAAACCGCTTCAGAAGTGGAGAAAGTGTTGATATTGTTAGAGTTGATTTTAGACAAATGCAATACATTTATCAAGAAGGTGATTTTGCAGTTGTGATGGATAAAGAAACCTTTGAACAACTATACGTTCCGGTTATTTTATTTGGCGATAGTTTCCAATTTTTAAAAGAAGAAATGGAAGTTAAAATAAGCATGGAAGGTGATACAGTTATTTTAGCTGAAGCGCCAACATTTGTTGTTTGTGAAATCACGTATGCTGAACCAGGCATAAAAGGTGATACAGCAACTAACACATTAAAGCCTGCAACCCTTGATACAGGAGCAACAGTAAGTGTTCCTTTATTTTGTAATGAAGGAGATTTTGTAAAAGTAGATACGCGAACAGCTTCCTACGTGGAGCGTGTAAAAAAATAATGATTGAAACAAGAACCAAACCTTCAAGGGTTATACCTTGAAGGTTTTTTTATGCCATGGAATTTTTAGAAAAAAAATTAGCTGATTATTGCGAAAATCATACTTCGCCTGAATCTGAGTTGCTTTCAAAATTAAATAGAGATACGCATGTCAAAGTCGTATCTTCGAGAATGTTGAGCGGGCATTTACAAGGACGTTTGTTAAGTTTTATTTCTAAGTTACAAAAACCGAAATTCATTGTTGAAGTTGGCACATATACAGGCTATTCAGCCTTATGTCTTGCTGAGGGTTTATCAGAAAACGGAAAATTAATAAGCATTGATGTAAATGAAGAAACCTCTTTTTACGCCCAATCATTTATAAATCAATCAGCATACAAAAATAACATTGAATTAGTTATAGCTGACGCAAAAACTATTATTCCCAACATATCCGAACCTATAGATTTAGTATTTATCGATGCAGATAAAAAAAATTACCTTGAATACTACCATTTAATTATTGAGAAACTCAATGTTGGAGGGCTCATCATCGCTGATAATGTACTATGGAGCGGTAAAATAACTATGCTAGCATGTGATATGGATAGAGAAACATTAGCCTTACACGAGTTTAACAACTTTATACAACATGATGCTCGCGTGGAGAATATGTTGTTACCCATTCGCGATGGTTTAATGGTTATTCGAAAAAAGTAGTTTTTTATTAAAACTCATCAACAAAACACCGAGTTATTTTAGTATTTCTGTATCTTTGAATCCTAATTTATTATTAGCAAAAATACTATGGCAACTATTAAATACTCTGAGCAAATTGCAGATGTTGAAGCAGCAAAAAATTTGGGCTTATTGCCTGAAGAGTTTGAAAAAATAAAACAAATTTTGGGTCGTACACCTAACTTTACAGAAGTTTCTATTTTTTCTGTGATGTGGAGTGAACATTGCTCATACAAAAACTCAATTACTTGGTTAAAAACATTACCGAAAGATGGTCCGCATATGTTGGCAAAAGCTGGTGAAGAAAATGCAGGCCTAGTTGATATTGGCGATGGTTTAGGTTGTTGCTTTAAAATAGAATCCCATAATCACCCTAGTGCTATTGAACCTTATCAAGGTGCAGCGACAGGTGTTGGAGGAATTAATAGAGATATTTTTACGATGGGCGCTCGTCCGATTGCACAATTAAATTCATTACGTTTTGGAGATATTCATTCTGCAAAAACACAATGGATTATGAAAGGAGTTGTAAAAGGAATTGGAGATTATGGAAATGCCTTTGGTATTCCTACTGTTGGCGGTGAAGTATTTTTTGATGAATGCTACAACGTTAATCCACTCGTAAATGCCATGAGTGTTGGCATTGTGAAAGAAGGAGAAACAGTTAGTGCAACTTCTTATGGTGTTGGAAATCCTGTATTTATAGTAGGTTCAGCAACAGGCAAAGATGGTATTGCAGGAGCAGCCTTTGCCAGTAAAGATTTAACTGAAGATTCGGCGAAAGATTTACCTTCTGTTCAAGTTGGTGATCCGTTTCAAGAAAAATTATTATTAGAAGCAACTTTAGAAGTTATTAAAACAGGCGCTGTCATTGGCATGCAAGATATGGGTGCTGCTGGTATTACCTGTTCAACCTCTGAAATGAGTGCGAAGGGTGAACACGGTATGAATATCTGGTTAGACAAAGTTCCAACTCGTCAAGCCAACATGCATCCATTTGAAATTTTATTATCAGAATCTCAAGAACGTATGTTAGTGGTGGTTGAAAAAGGAAAAGAATCTTTAGTGCAAGCCGTGTTTGATAAATGGGATTTAAACTGTGCGCAAATTGGAGAAGTAACTGCGGGTGGAAACATTAAATACTATATGCACAATGAATTAGTTGCCAATGTGCCAGCTCATGATTTAGTATTAGGTGGTGGAGCACCAGTTTATACAAGAGAATACAAAGAACCTGCTTATTATGCTGAGTCAAAAAAATTCGACATAGCATCAGTAACTGAACCGAGCGACTTAAAACCAGTGATGGAATTTTTAGCAAAGTTACCGAACTTAGCTAGTAAGCGTTGGGTATATAACCAGTATGACAGTATGGTTGGCGGCATTAATATGAGCACAAACGCACCAAGTGATGCAGCTATCGTTAATATTAAAGGCACTAAAAAAGCATTAGCCATGACGGTTGATTGCAATGCTCGCTACGTAAATGCTGACCCTGAAGTTGGTTGCGCTATTGCTGTAAGTGAAGCTGCTCGAAATATTGTATGCAGTGGTGGAGCTCCAAGCGCTGTTACTAATTGTTTAAATTTTGGAAACCCTTATAACCCTGAAGTGTATTGGCAATTTGTTGGCGCCATAAAAGGCATGAGTGCAGCTTGTTTAAAATTTGAAACGCCAGTAACAGGCGGTAACGTGAGTTTCTATAATCAATCAAGTTACGAAGGTCCAGTATTTCCAACGCCTACCATTGGTATGATTGGTGTTTTAGCTGATAAATCATTGCAAACAACTTTAAACTTTAAGAATGAAGGCGACGTTATTTATTTACTAGGTGAAAGTAAAAATGACATAGCATCATCAGAATACGTTTACAGCTATCATAAACTAAAAAATACACCTGCTCCTTATTTTAACTTAGATGCAGAGCATAAGCTTCAAACCGTTATATCCTCTTTAATTGCATCTAAACAAATAAAATCAGCGCATGATGTGAGTGATGGCGGATTATTTATGAACTTATTAGAAAGTGGTATGGTAAATAATTTAGGTTTTGAAATTGCCTGTGACTCAAGCATTCGAAAAGATGCATTCTTATTTGGAGAAGCTCAAAGTAGAGCAGTAATAACCGTTTCAAGCACATCTGATATTGAAACTGAATTAAAAAAATTAACTATTCCTTATGTAAAACTTGGTGTAGTAAAAGGAAATGCCGTGGTAATTGATAACACACATTACGGTTTGATCAGTGAGTTCAAACATTCTTTTGATACAAGCATTGAAACTATTTTGAATTAATTTATTCTCAATTCTTTTTTTAAAAGCTCGTCAATTTAATTGGCGAGCTTTTTTTGTAAAAACTAATTTTTAAGATAATATAATATGAAATATATAAAATTCAAAATATGATACTATTATTTTTATTTATAATTTAGATTTAAACCAATAAAAAAACCAAATTATGAAAACAAAAATTACGCTCTTAATGATGTCCGCAATATTGTTTACTACTCTTATCAATGCTCAAATTGCAGGCTATTCCTATGCTAAGTCCATAACAGTGACTAACACTTCTTCTGTGTCCGCTATTAATTATCAACTACGTTTAACAATTAATACGCAATCATTAATTGCAGTCTCACAAATGCAAGCTACTGGCGATGATATTCGATTTGGAAAAAAATGCAGTGGAGGCGCTACTTATAATCATTGGATTGAATCTGGTATAAACACAGCTACAACGGTTATTTGGGTAAAAGTAGATACTATACTTGCTGGTGCAAGTAAAGTATTTTTCATGTACCATGGAAACCCAACAGCTATTTCAACATCCTCTGTACCAGGTGTTTTTATTAGTGCTGGTTCGGCAACAGACAGTGTAGCTATTGGAACAGCAGGCGGTTCAGCGGGAAGTCAAAGAGGATTTAAATTTTCTCCAAACTTAGATATTTTAGTAACTAGCTTAGGAAAGAGAGAACCAACCGGTACATTGCGTTACGTTACCTTATTCGACAATACATCAACAGCCATTCTAGCGCAACAGCAAGTGAGCGGGCCTTTAGGGTCATATAGCTATACTACGCTACCTAATCCCATTTGGTTGTCTCAAGGCTCTCAATACGTTATTCAATTATACCAAGGAACTGGCGACCAATACTATTTTGGAACATCAACACAAATTGATAGTCGTTTAACGTTTTATGACATGAGATACTGTAATACTTGTACACAAAATACATTTCCCACAAGTTCGCTACCCGGCATGCATTATGGCAATGCAGACTTTCTATTTTTTTATAAAAACACAATAACTCCTACCCCAAGCTATACGATCAATTCAGTTGCATTGCCAACAGTAACGGCGACATCAAGCAACAGTTTAATTTGTGTTGGCACCACCGTAACTTTAACGGCAACAGGAGCAACTACGTATAGTTGGAGTAGCGGAACTACAGGTTCAGTTACATTGGTAACTCCAACCACAACTACAACTTATACAGTAGTAGGAACAAATACTTCAAATTGCTCAGGTAATGCAACCATAACTCAAAGTGTAAGTATATGCACATCCCTAAATTCTTTATTAAATAAAGATTTGAATTACAGCATATATCCAAATCCAACGAGTAGTAATTTAAACATTGATTTAGAAAATAAAAATAACAGACTAATTAAAATCGAAATATTAAATGCAATTGGTCAAGTTATCATGACTGAAACTTCTGAGTCAAATAGATTTACTTTTAATATCCAACATTATCCTGCAGGCATTTATTTTATAAAATTAATAGAACAAAACAGAGTACTTGCACTTGAAAAAATAATTAAAGATTAATTTTAAAAATTATTAAAAAAAACAAAAGCTCGTCAATTTAATTGGCGAGCTTTTGTTTTTAAATACCCTTGTGAAATGAAAATAAAAAATTAGTCTAAAAAAATATATCATATACCTAACAAATCTTGCCATGTGGCGAGTTTTTTTTCATCATACTATATTAAAAGTAACTTTAATCAAACAGAAAAGTTGCTGACAATCTAACAAATAGGCAACTATTTTGAAATAACATGAGCGCCATTAAATTAAATAAAATGAAAATTATTCAGCACACCGCAGCTTGGATGGTTTTTTTATTCGTTCAATTTATACAGTACAACGCTTTTAATCCTTTGTCAGAAAGCTTTAGTAATATCTCAAAATACATAGCCTTTTTCTTTTCTAATACCTTACTAATTTTGTTTTATTATTTAAATTATTACTATGCATTTCCGAAACTTTTATTTAATAATAAGAAATTAAGTTATTGTTTATTTGTGTGTTTTTATATTTCACTATTTTTTTTATTAATTAATATTTTCCCAGACTACATTATAATTAGTGAAAAAGTAGCTCACAACCCATTTCTATTTCTTATTATTTTTATCATGATACGTCTGCTTCTTATCTTTTTTGTATCATTTATTTTTTACAATCAAAAACGAAAAATTGAAGAAGAAAAAAATGATTTAAAAAGTGAGATCTATTCATTACGTAGTCAAATTAACCCGCATTTTTTATTTAATACTTTAAATAACATATACGCTCTAAGCCTTATTAAATCAGATCTAGCAGGAGAGTCAATCATTAAACTTTCCTCTATCATGCGATACATGATTAAAGAACAATTCAACGATTTAATTCCAATAAGAAATGAAATTGATTACATCAACTCATACATCGAACTCGAAAAATTGAGGCTGCCTAATACCGTAAATCTGGATATAAATTTTGAAGGAGATTTTAATCGAAATAAAATAGCGCCATTAATTTTTTTACCGTTTATTGAAAATGTATTTAAACATGGTGTCAGTTCTGAGGAATCATCAATTGTAAAAATAAAAATAACAGTTTCAGAGGATACATTTTGGCTAGTGGTTCAAAACACAAAAGTAAAAACGAGTATTAAAGAATTTAGCGGGTTCGGTATTAATAATGTAAAAAAGAGATTAAACTTACTATACCCAAATAACTACGAATTAGAAATTAGAAACGAAGACGCATCCTATATTGTAAATTTAAAACTAAACCTACATGCTTAACTGTATTGCCATAGACGACGAGCCATTAGCTCATGTTATTCTTGAAAATTATTCAAAAAACATTCCATTTATAAACTTAAAACAAACGTTTACAAGTGCGGATGAGGCAATTACATATTGCGACACAAATCCAGTAGATATAATTTTCTTGGATATTCAAATGCCAAACATTAATGGCGTCGATTTTTACAAAGCACACGGTAAAGGAAAAATGGTTATTTTTATTACTGCTTTCGATAATTACGCTGTGCAAGGATTTGAGGTAAATGCTATTGACTATTTACTTAAACCAATAGATGAAAATCGATTTAAGTTGGCCGTTACAAAAGCCAGAGATTATTACAATTACTCACACAACATAGACCTTGGACCAAAGAAAACATTTTTATTTGTTCGTTCAAAATACACCTTAATAAAAGTTGAATTTAAAGACATTCAATACATTGAAACCCTTGACGACTACATTAAATTAAATTTAGATGGAGGAAATACCATTTTAACTAAAATGAATTTAAAAACCATCTTGAATAGCTTAGATGAAAATATTTTCATTCGCGTTCATCGCTCCTATGCAATTAACCTCAATAAAATCGAATCAATCCGAGGTAAGCTCATAAAAATAAGTGATGTTGAAATTCCAATAGGTAGTAGCTTCGATAAAGAATTTACTGATAAGTTGGCATTACTCAATGCTTAAAAAATAACTTCAACTATTTTAAAATTAATTCCTAAAAAACACAATTTACATTCCTAATTTATAATTAGAAATAATATAAAACGAGATAAAATTGTTTACATCATGACGACTAAAAAAATTGAGCGTCAAAAATAAACCCACTTTCGTTTTAAATCAATTTCTCGTGAAAACTGTATTTTTTTAATAAACACGAACTATTCACCGACTCAAATAGCCTATTTACCTTATTTTCTTTTCAAGATTTGTATTATATTATTATTTTAACAGATTGGATCCAAATTTAAAAAATTGTTCCTCTACTGTATTGTTAAAAAAATAAAATTTTCATGAAAAAAATTAAGCTGCTAATTCTTATTATTTTAATTACAAATGCCTTTAACGGTTACAGTCAATGTGCACTCTACACGTTTAAATCAACTTATAATGCAGTATGCGCTAATGATCAAGTAACATTAACTGCCATTGCAACGCAACCAAACTATGGAAATGGAAGTGACGGATCATTAACTGTAAGCGCCTCAACAACTGTAAACACGGTTCAATCGGCCGTTACTGGTTTAATTGGTTCGGCTGGCAGTTATTCTATAGCGGTTGCAAACGCCACCGGATTTGCTGTTGGTAAAGAAATTTTAATTATCAGCATGCAAGATTCAACTCAAAGCATTGCCAATACAGTGGGGCTTTATGAATTCAAAACCATCACAAGCATTTCTTCCAACACAATAACATTTTCTCAGCCTTTAACAAACACCTACCTAGCATCTACTTACTTTAAACATCAAGTCATTTTAGTGCCTAATTACACCAACGTAACCGTAAACAGTGGTGGTATTTTAACCTGTACTAGTTGGAATGGTGCAACAGGTGGTGTTTTAATTTTCAGAGTTAGTGGAAATTTAATCGTTAACACAGGCGGTATTATCTCAGCTTCTCAAAAAGGATACAGAGGTTTAGGACACCCTGCAATTTACAGAAATTACAATGGTGCTCAAGGCGAGGGAATTTATGGTCAAGGTTATATTGGAGCAGCATCATCTGGAGCAAATGGTTATTGGAACTTTCCAAATGGAAATGGCGGCGGCGGTGCAACTGGAACGGGTGATGCAGGCGGTGGCGGTGGCGGTTCTTATGGAACCCTTGGTACAGTTGGTGTAAATTCGGGAGTGCATAATAAAGGATTAGCAGGTAAATTACTAGGTGATTCTGCAGTTGCGAGATTGTATTTTGGTGGTGCTGGCGGCGAAGGTGGAGCTGATGAAGATGGTGGTGCTCCCGGTAAAGGTGGAAATGGGGGCGGAATCATATATATTGGTGCAGGTTCTATTACCAATAACGGAGCGATTGTGAGTAATGGAGAAGCTGGAGGAAATGGAGGAAATACAGGTGGAGGCGGTGGAGGCGGAATGGGCGGTGGAGCCGGTGGAGCCGGTGGGACTATTCAACTAGGATTAAATTCTTTTTCAGGAACAGGAACTAACATAACGGTTAATGGTGGCGCCTTAGGAACTGGTAATGGCGGTGGAAACGGTGGTGCTGGCGGAAAAGGTAGGATTCGTTTTGATATGACGAGTACTCCGCCTGCAACAACACCCCCAGCATTTCAAGGCATTCCCATTCCAATTGCTGGAGTAACCTATAGTTGGTCAACAGGAGCTACAACAAATAGTATTGTAGTTGCTCCAACCTCAACTTCCACTTATTATGTAGATGTAACATCCTCAGGCACTTGCTCAGGTTTAACATCAAGTCAAACCATCATTGTAAATCCTCAAACAGCCACGCTTACTGTCAATACGCCTTCTGTATGTGCTGGTTTCACATCAACTTTAACAGCTAGTGGTGGTGGATTAATCCCTAATTCCGTTTCTAATTTAGTAGCGTATTACCGCTTTGATGAAGGTAGTGGAACAACCGCTAATGATTTAAGCGGGAACGTGCTTACAGGAACTTTAGTAAATACACCTGTTTGGAGCGCATCAACTGCCTCCATTCTCCCTTCAGCAGGAAATACATTAACATTTAACAACTCTAATACATTTGTAAACATTACCGATGCTCCCATTATATCAACCCTCCAAAGTTCGTTGACTATTGAAGCTTGGGTATACCCAACCGATAATTCAAATAATACAATTATTGATAGAGCGAATGATAACTTTCTTTTTGGAACAACGTTTAATGGTCAATCTGGGATTGCATTTTATAACCCAGCTACTAATTGGCAATACAGCACACTAGCGGTGCCAGCCAATCAATGGTCGCATGTAGCCATGACTTGGTCTTACGACGGACTCTATGGTAGACTTACATTTTATGTTAATGGCGTTTATTCTAACCAATATGTTGGGACAACAAATTTAACTTTTGGTACAGGAAATATGAACATTGGACGAAGACAACCAACGGGATGTCAATGTGATTATTTTAATGGTAAAATAGATGAAGTAAAGGTTTGGAATATTCCAAGAACACAAGCGCAAATAGCCTCACAAAAAAATGTTTCATTAAGCTCTTATGTTTGGTCTGGTGGCATTACCAATGGCGTACCATTTATTCCTACTACCTCAGCAACATTTACCGTTTCTAATCAATTTGGATGCGCTACACCTATTACAGTTTCTGTTTCGGCACCTCCAATAGTAGTGAGCGGTACAAATGCTGTCTGTCCAGGAACTCCGGTTACACTAACAGCTAGTGGAGCAAACACTTACACTTGGAGCAACGGAAGTAACAGTACAAATATTACGGTTACGCCTACAGTAACCACAACATATACGGTTAGTGGTACAGCTCCAGATGGCTGTTTTTTACCTATTCTTAAAACCGTTGTTGTAGATGTGGTTCCAACAATAAATATTATTAATCCAGGAAGTATTCCTAATTGTAGTTCAACAACTTTAACCGCTTCAGCTCCGATGCTGGCCTCTGGTGGAGTTATTACCTATTCGAATGGCTATGCCATACATACTTTTAAATCATCAGATGTTTTTAAAATGCCTTTTACTGGGCCAGTTGAAGTGATGGTAGTTGCCGGCGGCGGCGGCGGTGGTAACGACATGGGCGGCGGCGGTGGAGCCGGTGGTGTTGTTTATTCATCTGCTTTAACAGTTAATACTGGCTCATATAACGTTGTTATTGGCGCGGGCGGTGCAGGAGCAGCCTCAGGAAGCAGTGCGGGTGTAGCTTATTTTGCTGCAAATGGAGTTAATTCCTCGTTTTATGGTTTAACTGCTATTGGTGGAGGCCGAGGTGCTTCAAGACATAATGGGAATAATTTTCCTGCTGCAGTTGGTGGTAGTGGTGGCGGTGCTTCAGGTGGTGGAGTGCCGGCAGGTGGCAACGGGGGTGCAAATGCAGCCGGAACCCCCGGTCAAGGTTATGCAGGTGGCGCTGGTGCTGGAACATGGTATCCAGGTGGCGGCGGTGGTGCAGGTGGTGTTGGGTTTAATCAACCTGGAGACGGTGGTCCTGGCCTCAGGTATCTGTCTTTAAGTCCCTATTATTTTGCTGGCGGTGGTGGCGGTGCTGGTCACGATGGTAATTCTGGAAATGGGGGCATAGGCGGCGGCGGCGGCGGCGGCGCTTGGAATTCAGTTGTTTCAACTGGTGGCGCAGGTATCAATAATGGATTATCCGGCGGCGCTGGAAGTAATCAACCTGGCGGAAACGCAGGAGCAAACACAGGCGGTGGCGGTGGGGGTGGCTCCTATAACACCAATAATAAAGGTGGTGATGGAGGTTCTGGTATTGTCATTATCAAATATTTAATTCCACCAAGTCAAACTTATTCATACATTTGGTCTACCGGAGACACTACATCAAGTATTGCCGTTTCACCAAACGTTAATACAAACTATTCAGTTACTTTAACAAATACAACAGGCTGTACTGCAAATAGTAGTGTCATCACATTATCAGTAACACCCTTAAATATTAGTATTACTAATCCAGGTTCTATTGCTAATTGTTCCTCAGCAACGTTAACAGCAAACGCATATGGTAACCCTGTTGTGTTAACTTATTCAACCGTTGGTGTTTCAACATTTGTAGCTCCTGCAGGACTTACTTCTGTTGAATATTTAATTGTTGCCGGCGGCGGCGGCGGTGGAAATGACATGGGCGGCGGCGGCGGCGGCGGTGGCGTACTATATGGTACAACTACCGTTACGCCTGGTCAAACTTATACAATCAATGTTGGTAATGGTGGAAATGGTGCACCAGCCGGACCAAGTGCTGGTGTTGGAAATTTTGGCTTTAATGGTGGCAATTCGATATTTAATGGCGTAACAGCTATTGGTGGCGGATATGGCGCTTCACGACATAATGGTAATGATTTTCCTGCAAATATTGGAGGAAGTGGTGGAGGTGCATCAGGCGGGGGCATACCTGCTGGTGGCAATGGCGGGGCAAATGCTTCAGGAATTTCTGGGCAAGGAAATGCAGGTGGCCTTGGTGCTGGAACTTGGTACCCAGGTGGCGGTGGTGGTGCTGGTGGCGTGGGATTAAGCCAACCCGCTAATGGTGGTCCGGGAATAAGATATGTGTCTATGAGCCCCTATTATTTTGGCGGCGGCGGCGGTGGTGCCGGCCATGATGGAAATTCAGGAAATGGTGGTATTGGTGGCGGTGGCGGTGGTGGCGCCTGGAATTCATACGTTTCATCAGGCGGTGCAGGTATTAATAATGGATTATCTGGAAGTGGCGGATCAAACGCCCCCGGTGGTAATGCAGGAGCTGCTACCGGAGGTGGTGGTGGTGGTGGTTCTTATAACACCAACAATAAAGGTGGTAATGGAGGTTCTGGTATTGTTATTCTAAAATATAACCAGCCAGCTGTGAATACTTGGAGTTATACATGGTCTAATGGTGGTGCTAATTCCCAAAGCATAATTATTTCTCCTACTGTTAATACAAACTATTCAGTTACTTTAACCAATCCAAATGGATGTTCGGCCTCGAGTAGCGCTATAACAGTAAGTGTCAACCCATTATTTATTCAAATAAATAGCCCAGAATCTATTCAAAATTGTAATTCTGCTACTTTATCAGCCTCAGCGCCAATCATAGGCACTGGTGGCAACATAACAACATCAGGTGGGTACGCGATTCATACATTTACAAACGTTGGAGCTAGTGTATTTACTCCACCCGCAGGTGTTGCTGTTGAATATTTAGTGGTTGCTGGTGGGGGTGGTTCTGGTTATTCTAATGGAACTGGCGGCGGCGGCGGCGGCGGCGTATTAACGGGCACAACAGGTATTTTAAGTAGTTCTGCTTACACCATCAATGTTGGTGCAGGAGGTATAGGAGTTAATAACGGAAGTTCAAGAGGGGGCAATGGATCAAATTCATCTGCATTTACCTTTACAGCGATTGGTGGTGGTGGTTCTGGAAGTGAAGGTTCACTTGGCGCAGGGAATTCCGGTGGCAGTGGCGGAGGCGGTGTGCGAGGTTATACAGGTGGAACAGGAACTCCGGGCCAAGGTTTTACTGGAGGTTCTAATGTAAGTGATGGTGCACCGCACTACTCTGGAGGTGGAGGTGGTGGAGCAGGTGGAGCAGGTACAAATGGTTCTGCTTCAGTTGTTGGTGTTGGAGGTATTGGTATACAAAGTAGTATTTCAGGAACAGCCAAATATTATGGTGGCGGAGGCGGAGCTGGGTCTTATAATAACGGATCTGGACAAGCAAGCTCAGGTGCCGGTGGTTTAGGTGGAGGCGCCATGGGCGGAACAAGCCCATCTGATGGTCAAAATAGAAACGGGTTGCCAAATACTGGTGGTGGCGGTGCTGGTTATGGTATTCAAAATGGATTAACGTGTGGTAATGGTGGTTCGGGAATTGTCATACTTAGGTATTTAATGCCTGTACCTCCTAGTTATTCATATGCCTGGTCGAACGGAGCAAACACACAAACCATTGTTGTTAGCCCAAGTGTTACAACAACCTATTCAGTAGTATTAACAAATACGGCTGGTTGCGTGGCAAATAGTAGTCCGAAAACCTTATCCGTTACTCCTTTATCTATTCAAATTACGAATCCTGGTTCTATACCAAATTGTACTTCAGCAACCTTAACGGCAACTACTCCATTACTTGGAACGGGTGGTATCATCACCTATACAAATGGCTATGCCATTCATACATTTACCAGTTCAGGTGTATTCAATTTACCATCTACTGTAACAGCTACTGTTTTGGTTGTGGCTGGCGGTGGTGGTGGTGGAATGGACATGGGTGGCGGCGGCGGCGGCGGCGGAGTTGTCTATTCTTCTAGTTTAACCATTAGTGCAGGAACAAACAGTGTAGTTGTAGGCGCCGGAGGAACTGGTGCCCCAGCAGCTAATACATTTGGTCAGCCAGGTGGTCATAATTATACAATACCAGCATCGAATGGCCAAAATTCAACATTTAGTGGATTAATGGCTTTAGGCGGTGGTAAAGGAGGTAGCTCGAGGTGGAATAATGGTCCCGGAGGCCCCGGAAGTAATGGTGGAAGTGGCGGTGGAGCTTCAGGTTATGATTCAAATAGTGGACAAGGCGCTGGATTAGGTACAGTTGGTCAAGGAAATAATGGTGGTAATGCGGGCGGATCTTATTATTCCGGTGGTGGCGGTGGAGCTGGCTCTGCAGGGTCTGGTGGTACAAGTTTACCACATGGTGGCGCCGGCATTCAATATCCTGCCATCAGTCCGTTTTATTTTGGTGGCGGTGGCGGTGGTTCAGGCTACTCTATTAATGGAGGAAACGGTGGCATCGGCGGCGGCGGCGGCGGCGCTGTTGGCTCTACTACGGGAGGTGTCGGCTTTAATAATGGTTCTCCTGGAGGTGGAGGCACAACAAATAATCAAACAAATATGCCAGGAGGCAACGCAGGCGCAAACACTGGTGGTGGCGGTGGCGGTGGTTCACACTACAACTCCAATAACAAAGGAGGTGAAGGTGGGTCAGGTATTGTAATCATTAAATACCTCATACCTACGAGTTCTGTTGTATATAATTATGCTTGGTCAACTGGTGATACTACTCAAAGTATTGTCGTATCTCCAAACTCAACTACAAGTTATTCGGTTGTTTTAACAACCACAGCAGGCTGCGTAGCAAATAGTAGTCCTATTACATTATCTGTTACACCATTAAATATTCAAATCATAAATCCAGGTACCATTCCTAATTGTTCTTCAGCTACCTTAACAGCGATTACAATGGGGGATCCTGTTATTGTTACCTATACCAATACTGGTGCATCTACATTTAGCGTTCCTGCCGGAATTACTAACGTAGAATATTTAATTGTTGCTGGTGGTGGTGGTGCTGGTTATGCAAATGGAACTGCTGGAGGCGGCGGTGGTGGTGTTTTAACGGGCTCATTAACTGTTATACCCGGTCAAACCTATCCCATTAACGTCGGTGTTGGTGGAACAGGCGTTAATAATGGAAGTTCAAGAGGAGGGAATGGAGGAAATTCATCAGCCTTCAGCTACACAGCCATTGGCGGTGGCGGTTCTGGTAGTGAAGGTGGTTTTGGTGCTGGCAATGCTGGAGGAAGCGGCGGAGGTGGCGTTCGAGGTTATACAGGAGGAGCGGGAACATCAGGCCAAGGTTTTGCTGGAGGTTCGAATGTAAGTGATGGTGCACCGCACTACTCTGGTGGGGGTGGTGGTGGAGCCGGCGGCGCAGGTACAAACGGATCTGCATCTGTCGTTGGTGTTGGTGGTATTGGTATACAAAGCAGTATTTCAGGAACAGCTAAATATTATGGTGGCGGAGGCGGAGCTGGGTCCTATAATAACGGATCTGGGCAAGCAAGCTCAGGTGCTGGAGGCTTAGGCGGTGGTGCAATGGGTGGAACTAGCCCATCAGATGGTCAAAACAGAAATGGATTACCGAATACTGGAGGTGGCGGTGCAGGTTATGGCATCCAAAATGGTCTTGCTTGTGGTAATGGAGGTTCAGGAATTGTTATTGTAAAATACTACTTGCCATCTACTAATGTTTTTAATTATTCATGGTCAACAGGTGCAACTACGCAAAGTATTGTTGTTTCACCTAATTCAAATACATCATATTCGGTAGTGTTATCAAATACCGCGGGCTGTGTAGCAAATAGTAGCCCTATTACACTATCTGTTACGCCCTTAAATTTTCAAATTACATCAACACCTTCTGTTATTTGTGCAGGTAGTTCAGCTACTTTAACAACAGCGTCTTCAGGCACCGCAACAGGCGGTGTGGTCAGTTATTCAGGCGGATATACTATTCATACATTCACAGCAAACAGTACATTTAGTGTAACAGGTAGTTTACCAATTGAATATTTAATTGTTGGTGGCGGCGGTGGCTCAGGAGGTTTTGGTGGCGGTGGCGGTGGCGGTGGCTTGCTTGCAGGGTCAACCTCTATCGCACCAGGAAGTTACCCAATTGTTATTGGCGCAGGAGGTAATGGAGAAACGACGAATGATGGTGGTGGAACTAATGGTGGGCCATCATCAGCATTTACTTATACTGCCATTGGTGGAGGTTATGGTAGACATAGTTCATTAGGCACAACAGGAGGTTCTGGAGGTGGCAATGGATATGGCACGCCAACAACTGGTGGCAGTGGAACAGCATCACAAGGTAATAACGGTGGTTTCTGTCCTGGTGCTTTCGGCGGTGGTTACCCAGGCGCCGGCGGCGGCGGTGCTGGCGGTGTTGGTGGTAATACATCCGCGGCGGGTGGTGGAACTGGTGGAGATGGCGGTGCAGGTTTTTTATCCTCAATAAGTGGTAGTGCAAAATACTATGCTGTGGGTGGTCCGGGAGCTTCGCGCGCTGGCGGCACTCAAGGGAATGCTGCACCTGGTGGTTCTGCATCTGGTCAAGTTGGTGCAGCTAATACTGGTAATGGCGCTGGGGGCGGAAATGTTACTTATTGGGTAGGAGTTAATGGTGGCTCAGGAGTTGTCATCGTCCGGTATTTAACTTCTGCAGCAACTTCCACAGCGAACACATTTTCTTGGTCAACTGGGGCAACTAGCAATAGTGTGGTTATTACGCCTAGTTTGACTACTACGTATTCTGTAACGGGCACTAATTCTTCAGGATGCATAGGTACAACAGTCGTAAAAACCGTTTCAGTAAATCCTATTCCTACAGTTGTAGTTAATAGTGGAACTGTTTGTAGTGGCAATACATTTTCTATCAGTGTTTCGGGTGCAACAACCTACACTTATTCAGGAGGCAGTGCAGTTGTTAATCCGACTGTTTCAACCGATTACACAGTTACAGGAACTGGCTCTAATGGTTGCACGGATGTTGAAATTAGTTCTGTTACAGTTAATCCAAAACCAACCTTAACCGTTAATACCGGAACAATTTGTGCAGGAGATTCTTTCACTATGGTTCCAAGTGGTGCCTCTACATATACTTATTCTGGCGGCTCAGCTGTTGTTAGTCCAACCGTGACTACAGATTATACAATCACAGGAACAAGCTCACTTGGTTGTCCTTCCTCTAATTCGGTGATTTGTACGGTTAATGTGAGCCCTGCTCCTATTTTGACTATTTCAGGTTCTTCATCAATTTGTGCAGGTAGTTCAGCTACGTTATCAGCTGGTACTTCAACGTTTTCTAGTTCGGCTATTGGCGGAGTTATAACGTATTCAGCTGGATATACCATTCATACTTTCAACTCTAGTGGAACATTTAGTGTCACCGGAAATTTACCTATACAATCTCTTGTCGTTGCTGGCGGAGGTAGTGGTATCAACAATGGCGGCGGCGGCGGCGGCGGCGGTGTGGTTTATAAAACAAGTGACGTTTTACTGAGCGGTAATTATCCGATAACCGTTGGAAATGGCGGAGCTGCAGGATCAAACGGACAAAATTCAACATTTAATGGCATTACAGCCTATGGTGGTGGTCGTGGTGGACCGAATGCAAGTAATGGTTTAAGCGGAGGTTCAGGTGGTGGCGCCGGACGAGATAATACCGGACTCGGGGGTGCTTCAATTCCAGGAATAGGCGGAGGAACATACTACGGAAATGCTGGCGGAAACGGAGCGGCAACAATTTGGTCTGGCGGTGGCGGTGGCGGTGGCGCTGGCTCACCTGGTGGTAATGCTCTAGGTGGCGTTCAATCAGCAGAAAGAGGCGGTGCCGGTGGTGCGGGTATTTTAAATTCAATTTCAGGAACTGCTACATACTACGCTGGTGGCGGTGGTGGTGGTAACGAAGGAAACTTAAACGTTGCACCAGGAGGAATTGGCGGTGGTGGAAATGGTGGCTCGAATTTCGGTGGACAAAATCCAGTCGCTGGGACCCCAAACACAGGTGGTGGTGGTGGTGGTACTAGAAACGGTGGTACTGGAGCTGCCGGAGGATCTGGTATAGTCATTATTCGTTATTTAACGGCAAGTGCGAGTACTCCCGCGAGTTCATATGCTTGGTCAACTGGTGCATCAACATCAAGTATTGTTGTTACGCCAAGTGTTACAACAACTTATTCTGTAGTTGGTACATCTTCTATCGGATGTGTTGGTAATCCGAGTGTATTTACAGTAACTATTGTGGCTAACCCTACAGTCGCTGTCAGTAATGGAACTATCTGTAATGGCAATTCGTTTACACTGGCTCCAAGTGGAGCATCTTCATATAGCTATTCAAGCGGAACTGCGGTGGTTAGTCCATCTGTTGCAACCGATTATACCATTACAGGAACAACCAATGGTTGTTCAGATGCTAAAATTAGTTCAGTTGCAGTAAATTCTTTGCCTACCATAACAGTCAATAGCGGAACACTATGTGCAAGCCAATCGTTCACAATGGTTCCAAATGGAGCGTTAACTTATACGTTTTCAGGAGGATCGGCTATTGTGAGTCCAAGTATAACTACGAATTATACTTTATCGGGAACGAATGGACTAGGCTGTATTGGAACAATTGTCAATACTTTATCGGTGAGTCCGTTACCTACTTTAACAATATCTGGTTCTTCATCAATTTGTGCTGGTAGTTCAGCTACGTTATCAGCAGGAACTTCAGTATCTTCTGGCCCTAGTAATGCTATTAATTTTGATGGTGTAGATGATTACATTTCTATTCCAAGTAACACTCAGCTCATGTTAATGACAGGATGGACATTAGAAACTTGGGTAAAACGATCATCCGCTGGCGCGCAACATAGTTTGATTGAAAAATACGATTGGGCCGGTGGAGCTGGAAGTTATCTTTTGCGTATTTTGCCATCAGGCCAAGTGAATGCAGCAAATATACTTGGAACTTCCGCAGATGTCATTACAGGCACTACCATTATTAATCCTGGCACCTGGTATCATGTAGCGGCTACTTTTGATCCAGTGGCAGATGTTCTAAAAGTTTATGTAAATGGGATACTTGAAGGCACTAATAGTGCAGCAAGCTTAAATCCAGCGCCATCCTCACAATCTTTAAAATTAGGTTGTTATGGAAATTCTCCTGCAGGTTCTTGGTTGAATGGGTCAATGGATGAAGTTCGGATTTGGAATACTATCAGAACTCAGCCTCAAATAGCTGCTAGTATGAGTGTAACTATTCCTTCTAGCTCTTCAGGATTAGTTGCTTATTACCAGTTTAATGAATCTTCAGGCCTCACTACTTCAGATAATTCATTAAATACTAATAGTGGAACGCTTACTAATGGACCAACTAGACAAATTCCATCAACTGCACCAATTTCAAATTCAGGCACTTCTGCAAGTTCATATGCTTGGTCAACTGGTGCAACAACATCAAGTATTGTTGTTACGCCAAGTGTTACAACAACGTATTCGGTAGTTGGAACTTCCTCTGTTGGATGTGTTGGAAATCCAAGTCTATTTTCCCTTACCATGGTAGCCAATCCAACAGTTGCAATTAGTAATGCTACTGTTTGTAGTGGTAATTCATTTACTATGGTTCCAAGTGGAGCGGCATCTTATAGTTATTCAAGTGGTAGTTCGGTTATTAACCCAACTGTTACAGCTGATTATACTGTAACAGGAACTACCAATGGCTGCTCAGATACAGAGGTCAGTTCTATCACAGTAAATCCAAAACCAACCTTAACGGTTAACAGCGGAACAATTTGTTCAGGCCAATCGTTCACATTGGTTCCAAATGGTGCAGCTACCTACACCTATTCAGGAGGTTCAGCTGTTGTGAGTCCAGCAATAACAACAAATTATACAATAACTGGAACCAGTGCGTTAGGCTGCCCTGGAACTAACTCAGTTATAAGCACAGTCTTTGTGAATGCAACACCCACCATTAGTGTCAATTCAGCCTCTATTTGTACGGGTAATAATTTTACCATGACACCAAGTGGCGCTTCTACTTATACCTATTCAAGTGGAAGTAATGTTGTTAATCCCTTAATAAATACAACATATAGTGTAAATGGTACAAGTGCACAAGGTTGTATAAGTGGTAATGCAGCTGTAAGTTCCGTTACAGTTAATATTACACCTACTATTTCAGTAAATTCAGGCATTATTTGTTCTGGGAAAAATTTCACGTTTACACCAAGTGGCGCAAATACCTATACCTATTCAGGGGGTAGCTCTATTGTGAATCCAATGACGAACACAACTTACTCCGTTAACGGAACCAGCGCGCAAGGCTGTGTAAGTTTTAACCCTGCTATTACAACCATTACAGTCAACATCACACCAACCGTATCAGTGAATTCTGGGGCAATTTGCACAGGGAATAGTTTTACAATGAACCCAACAGGTGCTTCAACGTATACCTACTCTAGTGGAACGAATGTGGTGAATCCTTTAATTAATACAACCTACAGTGTAACGGGGACAAGTTCACAAGGCTGTATTAGTGCTAATACGGCTATTAGTTCGGTAACAGCAAATATTACACCAACCATTTCTGTTAATGCAGGTGTGATTTGTACTGGTAATTCATTTACGTTCATTCCAAATGGAGCATCGACGTATACTTATTCCAGTGGAAGTAACATTGTTAATCCTTTAATCAATACAACATATAGCGTTAATGGTACAAGTGCGCAAGGTTGCGCGAACGTTTCGCCTGCTGTTTCAACCATCACCGTTAACATCACTCCTACGATTACAGTGAATAGCGGAGTTATTTGTTCGGGGAATACCTTTACTTTAATTCCTGGTGGAGCTAGTACATACTCTTACTCTGGCGGTTCAAATACAGTCAATCCAATGGTTACGACCAATTATTCTGTAACAGGGACTAGTGCGTTAGGTTGCGTTGGATTTAATCCTGCCATCACAACCATTACGGTTAATGCAACACCTACAATCAGTGTGAATAGTGGAACCATATGCTTTGGCGAAACCTTCACCTTAACACCAACTGGCGCATCAACCTATACATACTCAAGTGGAACGGCTACAGTCAGTCCTACAACAACAACTTCATATTCTGTATCTGGTACTAGTTTACAAGGCTGTCCAAGTGTTGGCTTAGCAGTCAACACAGTTACGGTAAGAACCTTACCAGTGTTAGTTTCTACACCAACAGTATCAGCAAGTAATTGCATCACGCCGACTGGCGCTGTGAACTCTGTTTCGGTGACAGGTGCCGCTACACTCACTTATAGTTGGACGAATAGCACGCCTGCGTTAGTTGGAACGTCTAACAACTTAAGTAATCAACCTGCTGGTTATTATACATTAACTGCCACGGATGGGCTAGGCTGTAAAAATACATTTGGTCCTTATGTCATAATTAACTTAAGCGCGCCTGCAGCTCCTTCAGCTAGCGCAACATCCAATTCTATTTGTACAGGTAATGCAATTAACTTATTTGCAAGTACTGCAGGTACTGGTATTTCATATACGTGGACTGGACCAAACAGTTTTAGTTCTTCAACTCAAAACCCTACACTAGTTAATTCAACACTTGTAAATAATGGTATTTACAATGTATTTGCGACTGCAGCAGGTTGTATTAGTACTACAAGTCAGGTTACCATTACTGTAAACACAACACCAACCGTATCAGTAAATTCCGGAGCAATTTGCACAGGGAATAGTTTTACAATGAACCCAACAGGTGCTTCAACGTATACCTACTCTAGCGGAACGAATGTGGTGAATCCTTTAATCAATTCAACCTACAGTGTAACGGGGACAAGTTCACAAGGCTGTATTAGTGCTAATACGGCTATTAGTTCGGTAACAGCAAATATTACACCAACCATTTCTGTTAATGCAGGTGTGATTTGTACTGGTAATTCATTTACGTTCATTCCAAATGGAGCATCGACGTATACTTATTCCAGTGGAAGTAACATTGTTAATCCTTTAATCAATACAACATATAGCGTTAATGGTACAAGTGCGCAAGGTTGCGCGAACGTTTCGCCTGCTGTTTCAACCATCACCGTTAACATCACTCCTACGATTACAGTGAATAGCGGAGTTATTTGTTCGGGGAATACCTTTACTTTAATTCCTGGTGGAGCTAGTACATACTCTTACTCTGGCGGTTCAAATACAGTCAATCCAATGGTTACGACCAATTATTCTGTAACAGGGACTAGTGCGTTAGGTTGCGTTGGATTTAATCCTGCCATCACAACCATTACGGTTAATGCAACACCTACAATCAGTGTGAATAGTGGAACCATATGCTTTGGCGAAACCTTCACCTTAACACCAACTGGCGCATCAACCTATACATACTCAAGTGGAACGGCTACAGTCAGTCCTACAACAACAACTTCATATTCTGTATCTGGTACTAGTTTACAAGGCTGTCCAAGTGTTGGCTTAGCAGTCAACACAGTTACGGTAAGAACCTTACCAGTGTTAGTTTCTACACCAACAGTATCAGCAAGTAATTGCATCACGCCGACTGGCGCTGTGAGCTCTGTTTCGGTGACAGGTGCCGCTACACTCACTTATAGTTGGACGAATAGCACGCCTGCGTTAGTTGGAACGGCTAATAACTTGATTAATCAACCTGCCGGAATTTACACATTAACTGCAACGGATGGGTTTGGTTGTAAAAACAAGTTTGGTCCTTATGTGATTCCAAATTTTAGTGCACCTGCAGCTCCTTCTGTAAGCGCAACATCAAATTTTATTTGTACGGGTAATGCCATTAATTTATTTGCAAATACAGCAGGTTCAGCTATTTCCTACACGTGGACAGGTCCAAACAGCTTCAACTCTTCAACCCAAAACCCCACTCTACTAAATGCAACTCTTTTAAACAGTGGTATTTACAACGTGTATGCTACTGCAGCAGGATGTATTAGTTCAACAAGTCAAGTTACAATTACTGTAAACACAACGCCAACAGTAGCAGTTAACTCAGGTGTAATTTGTACTGGCAATAGCTTTACAATGAACCCAACGGGTGCTTTAACCTATACCTACTCTAGCGGAACGAATGTAGTGAATCCTTTAATTAATACTACCTATAGTGTATCGGGTACAAGTGCACAAGGCTGTATTAGTGCTAATACGGCTATTAGTTCGGTAACAGTTAACATAACGCCTACTATATCAGTTAATGCCGGTGTGATTTGTACTGGTAATTCATTTACCTTAATTCCAAGTGGAGCTTCAACGTATACTTACTCTGGTGGAAGTAATGTCGTGAATCCTTTAATCAATACAACGTATAGCGTTAATGGTACGAGTGCGCAAGGTTGCGTGAACGTTTCGCCTGCTGTTTCAACCATCACCGTTAACATCACACCTACGATTACAGTAAATAGCGGGGTCATTTGTTCGGGAGGATCCTTATCATTAATACCAACAGGTGCTGCTACTTACACCTACTTTGGCAGTGGTGGTGCTACAGTAAGCCCAACTGTAACTTCAAGTTATAGCATCACGGGTACTAGTGCAGAAGGGTGTATTAGTTCTAATACCGTGGTTAGTACAGTACTAGTATTACCTTTACCAGTTATTACAGTAAACTCTGGTACAATATGTAGTGGTGAAACATTTACAATGGTCCCTGGAGGTGCCACAACATATACCTTTACAAGCGGAAGTGCCATTGTAAGTCCAACCACAACAACATCATATACGGTTACCGGAACTAATTCAGACGGATGTTCGAATACAGTGGGTGCTGTAAGTGTAGTGAATGTTAACGCTCTGCCAAACCTAACAGTCACAGCAAGTTCAAACTCAATATGTTCGGGATATAGTTCAACCTTATCAGTAGTTGGCGCAACAAGTTATACATGGAATTCAGGCGCAAATACAACGAGTATTTCTGTAACACCAAGCGTAACTTCAACTTATTCAGTTAGTGGAACAGATGCTTTAGGTTGCGTGAATACCAGCACACAAACCGTTAGTTTATTTGTTGATCCAATTATTAATTTATCGGCTAGTTCGCCAACGATATGCACCGGGTTAAGCGCAAGTTTAACAGCAAATGGTGTAGCAACGTATACTTGGAATACAGGAGCAAATACATCCACTTTGAATGTTAGTCCAAATATAAATACAACTTTTACAGTTAATGGAACGGATGTAAATGGTTGTTCAACCTTTACAACTATTTTGCTTGTTGTAAATCCAACACCTACAGTTAGCGCAATAGGAAGCAGTTTAGGAATATGCATTGGTTCATCAGCAAACTTATTAGCCAGCGGTGCAACAACATATTCTTGGAATACAGGAGAATCTTCGGCTTCAATAACCGTTGCACCTATTGTAAATTCGACCTATACAGTGGTTGGTACAAATGGATTTGGATGCTCTAGTACAACAACCGTATCGCTTTTAGCCTATTCAAATCCAACTGTAAATATTGGATCTGATATTGAAGTTGCTTTAGGAGAAAATTACCAATTTAACCCATCTCAATTTGGAGCTTCATCCTATTTATGGGCAGGAAGTGATTTCTTAAACTCTACAACCATTATCAATCCAATAACAACCCCTTTAAATGATATTATTTATATATTAACAGTCACTTCAAGTGATGGCTGTGTGGCAAGTGATACGATTTCAGTAAAAGTGCTATCGAACTTAATTATTGCAAATTACATGAGTCCAAATGGCGATGGTATAAATGATACCTGGAAATTAAATGTGCCATTATTAATAAAAAATTATAGCGTTGATATTTTTGATAGTTATAATCAAAAGGTTTTTCATGCGGATAAAAATTATAACAATGATTTTGACGGCAAGAAAAACGGTGAAAATATACCGGACGGCGTGTATTATTATTTTATAAAAGATGGATCCGTCTTAATGTTCAAAGGCAGTATAACCATCACACGATAGCATCATAAAAAATTAATAGATTTATAAAAATCAGTATATGAAATTAATACTAAACTATTTAACCATCCTCCTCCTTTTAAAAGGAGGCATGATGTTATCTCAACAAGCAAGCCTTTTTAATACTTACAGTCTTGACCCATTGCAGTTAAATATAGCTTATGCAGGAGCTGCATGTAATGAAGTTAATGCCCATTACAGAACTCAATGGATTGGGATGAAAGAGGCTCCAAAAGCATTGCAATTAAATACGCAATCATCATTTGGTAAATATAACGCCTTAGCCCTGCGCGTTAATTCGCAAACACAAGGATTGCTAAATATTTTAGGGGCTACTTTCGGCTACAGCTATCGATTTAAAGTAAGCGAAACAGCTAAAGTGCACTTCGGATTGGGTATTGGGTGGACTCAAGCTTCTCTTAATTCGCAGAACGCCGTCGTTATTGATTTAAATGATGTGAATTTAAATAACAATATCAAACAAACCGCTAATGGATTTGACAGCGAATTTGGAGCCATGCTGATTGACAATAAATTAAAAGCTGGTATTTCCGTTTTACATCTATACAATACGAACCCTGATTTTACAGGAAGTGGGGCTTATAAAACATTGCCTCAATTAAACTCACAAGTTTCATACGTATTTCAAAAAGATAAAAAACTAGAAATTGAACCTTGGTTAGTGAACCGCTATACTTTGCAAGGAAATAATGTTATTGAAGGGATTGTAAATTTTAATTTTATAAAAACACTATCGCTAGGAATTGGATATCGAACTAATTATGGCGCTATGGCATTAATTGGTGCAAAACTTGGAAACATAAAAGTTGCATATAGTTTTGATTACGGAACATCGAAAAACTCAACAAATTTAGGTTCTTCCCATCAAGTGATGCTCGGATACTCCGTTTGTAAAACAGCAAAATATGTTTTAAATAAAAAAACGACGCGAAAAATAGTAGAAAAAACTCCGAAAACTACCTATGATGATTTAACTGATAATGAAAATATAGATGCCTCTGAAAAAACACAGGAACCAGAAAAAATAGTCAAAGCAGAAAAATTAAAAACCATTGAAAAAGCTTTGGAAACTGAGAAAGCGAAAAATCCTAACATCATCGCTAAATCAGAAACATTAGTAGCCCTTGAAAAAGCAGTAGAATCTGAAAAAGCTAAAACACCAACAGCCATTGCTAAATCGGAAACACTAATAGCCCTTGAGAAAGCAGTAGAATCTGAAAAAGCTAAAACACCAACAGCCATTGCTAAATCGGAAACACTAATAGCTCTTGAAAAGGAAGTAGAAACTGAAAAAGCTAAAACACCAACTGCCATTGCTAAATCGGAAAAGCTTATAGCCCTTGAGAAAGCAGTAGAATCTGAAAAAGCTAAAACACCAACTGCTATTGCTAAATCTGAAACACTAATAGCTCTTGAAAAAGCAGTAGAATCTGAAAAAGCTAAAACACCAGCAGTCATTGCTAAATCGGAAAAGCTTATAGCCCTTGAGAAAGCAGTAGAATCTGAGAAAGCTAAAACACCAACAGCCATTGCTAAATCTGAAACACTAACAGCACTTGAAAAAGCAGTAGAATCTGAGAAAGCTAAAACACCAACAGCCATTGCTAAATCTGAAACACTAGTAGCACTTGAAAAAGCAGTAGAATCTGAGAAAGCTAAAACACCAACAGCCATTGCTAAATCGGAAACACTAATAGCACTTGAAAAAGCAGTAGAATCTGAAAAAGCTAAAACACCAACTGCCATTGCTAAATCGGAAAAGCTTATAGCTCTTGAAAAAGCAGTAGAATCTGAAAAAGCTAAAACACCAGCAGTCATTGCTAAATCTGAAAAACTTATAGCCCTTGAGAAAGCAGTAGAATCTGAGAAAGCTAAAACACCAACAGCCATTGCTAAATCTGAAAAGCTTATAGCACTTGAGAAAGCAGTAGAATCTGAGAAAGCTAAAACACCAACAGCCATTGCTAAATCTGAAAAGCTTATAGCACTTGAGAAAGCAGTAGAATCTGAGAAAGCTAAAACACCAACAGCCATTGCTAAATCTGAAAAGCTTATAGCACTTGAGAAAGCAGTAGAATCTGAGAAAGCTAAAACACCAACAGCCATTGCTAAAT
>Ga0304730_1000445_pt1 | contig 36160 bp, 36 predicted proteins | sample M_130628_MF_Meta_FD_190474 | JGI IMG/M metagenome (GOLD analysis project Ga0304730, IMG submission 190474) | Freshwater microbial communities from Lake Montjoie, Canada to study carbon cycling - M_130628_MF_MetaG (v2) (version 2) | ecosystem: Environmental > Aquatic > Freshwater > Lake | place...
AAGACATGATCAAAACCGAGAGGAAATAGAGTGAAAATAACAACCGGTAAAGGCGATATCCGAGTTGCAATCGTTGGCGTTGGAAACTGCGCTAACTCTTTAGTTCAAGGCGTTGTCTATTACAAAGATGCTGCCCGCGACCAAGAGATTCCAGGACTTATGCACGCTGTTGTTGGGGGATACCACATCAACAACATTAAGTTCGTTGCAGCTTTTGACGTTGATAAGAAAAAAGTTGGACTTGATTTGGCAGATGCCATCTGGGCCAGCGAAAACAACACAATTAAATTTGCCAATGTTGATAAGACTGACGTTGAAGTTCTACGCGGTGTTACGCATGATGGACTTGGTCGTTATTACCGCGAAACTATCGAAGAGTCATCCGCAGCGCCAGTGGACGTTGTTGCTGTTCTCAAGGAAGAGCAAGTCGATGTATTGATTTGCTACTTACCCGTGGGTTCAGAAGTTGCTGCAAAGTTCTATGCGCAGTGCGCAATTGATGCAGGTTGTGCATTCGTAAACGCACTTCCAGTATTCATTGCTTCAGACCCAGTTTGGGAAAAGAAGTTTGCTGATGCCGGCTTGCCAATCGTTGGCGATGACATCAAGAGCCAAGTTGGAGCGACAATTACTCACCGAATTATGGCTAAATTATTCCAAGACCGCGGTGTGCATCTTGACCGTACCTATCAACTAAATGTTGGTGGCAATATGGACTTCAAGAACATGCTTGAGCGCGATCGTCTTGAATCTAAAAAAATATCAAAAACAAACTCTGTAACATCACAGTTACACCATGACCTCGGAGAAAAGAACGTTCACATCGGACCTTCTGATTACATTCCTTGGCTAGATGATCGCAAGTGGGCCTACGTTCGCCTCGAGGGTCGCGCTTTTGGAGATGTTCCTCTGAACCTCGAATACAAACTAGAAGTATGGGATTCACCCAACTCAGCTGGTGTAATCATCGATGCGCTTCGTTGCGCAAAGATCGGTCTAGATCGCAAGATTGGTGGAGCTTTGCTTTCACCATCGAGCTATTTCATGAAGACTCCACCAACTCAATACACAGATGAGCAAGCGCACGATAAGACTGAAGATTTTATTTCAGGAAAGCTTGATCGCTAAAGAAAAAACTCTCGGTAATGGAAAAACCCCCCTGACAAAAGACAGGGGGGTTTTTACTTCCCTCACGGAGAGTTGAGGGTTAAATCGTCGCCTCTTCAGGAGTGCGACGAATATGAACTATCCCCGCGATTGATAGAAGAAGAAGCAGGATGCCTCCGACAAGTGAAGCCAATGCAGCAATTGCAGCAATGTTTCCAAGTGTGCCAAATGCGTACGCTTCTAATAGAAGCCCACGCAATGTGTTTCCCATGAAAAGGGTTTGGCGAAGATCGCCGAGTTTTTTAATTTCTTCAGGAGTAGCTGTACCGCTAGCGGCAGCGCCCATGTACATTCCGGAAACTTCTGAATATGTCGCTTCTTTACCTACGCCAGCTTTAGCTGCACCCTTCATGTGTTCCCAAATGTAAAGATCAGCGTAATCTTTCGCCATTTCTCCTTTGGTTACTTGCATGCCAGCCCATTTTGCTAATTGATCTTTAGTTGCAGGTGGCATTGCCTCAGCTGCAGGAAATGCAATGTTTTGATTTTCTAATTGGCTTTTGACCGAATCTTGAGCAAATGTTGCGCCCCAGTTAAGAAGTCCAGATAGTACGAGCAGAAAAACTGATAGTCCGAGTCCTACGAATGTTACGATTTTGTCAAAAGTTTTGCGTTTCATTTTTATTCTCTCCTATGTTTAATTGTTGTGTAGTTTTGGTATTTATCGTTACATGACAATTAAAGACTTAAGGAGTACACAGGTACATCAAAAGTGCTGGTGGCAGCACTCAGACAGATGTGAAGTGAGTTACGAATTAGTCATGACGATGACATATGGATTCACCATTGGGTCCATTTTCAAAGTGCCTGCACTCAATGTTTAATTTATCGAAGGCGCTGTCTCCATAATGTGTGCGATACGCCAGTGCTAGAAGTACGCGAGTATTTGTCTCGCTGTCGGATTTAATAGAAAATGCTTTAGCCGCCCGAGAGACTGTATTTTCAACAACCTTTTCGGTATGGGAAGTGTCATGCGCTATTGCTGAATTGGATTTACCCTCACAGAGCAGCCCAAGTACTAGCTGTTCAAAGGGTGTTAAATCGCGGTGTGCAATTTTGATTCTCTCCATGTCAACCTCTCCGTGGTCGTGTACCCAGTGTGTACCTACGCAAGGCATTTGCGATACCTCTAGGATGCTCGGATGAGCGAAATTTTGACCACCTCCTCTGAGCAAATCCTCACAATCTCTCTTAATCGCCCCTCAAAGATGAATGCGTTGACTCGTGACATGTACTCGAGGTTGGCAGATGCGCTCAATGAGGCTGCGGGAGATTTTGGTATTCGGGTGGTAATCATCACAAGCGAAGGTGATCACTTCACTGCCGGAAATGACATTGGCGATTTCATGGCCAATCCACCAACAGGCAGTGATTCAGATGTTGCTAAATTTCTAGGCTCGCTTCTTGAATTTCCAAAACCACTACTTGCATCCGTAAAAGGCAATGCTATCGGTGTCGGAACAACGATGTTATTGCATTGTGATGTTGTCATTGCATCACCAACTGCCAAATTTTCTATGCCCTTTACTTCTCTGGGATTAGTTCCAGAAGCTGGTTCAAGTTATCTATTTCCGCGACTTGTTGGTTATCAACGCGCCGCACAAATATTTATGACGGGTGAATCTTTTGATGCAAACGCGGCAAAAGAAATGGGATTGGTGGCGCAGGTTCAAGAGGATCCACTTGTAACAGCGCTGCACATTGCTAAGCACATAGCCGAGCAGCCACCGCAAGCAATCATTAATACCAAAGCACTTCTTAAGAGTGAATCACACGATGCGGTGGCAGCTGTCATGCGCGCCGAGTTTGAATTATTTTCATTAGCGCTTCAATCAGAAGAAGCGATGGATGCATTCATGAAATTCATGGCAAAGAAAGGTAAATGATGTCACTTGCAGGAAAGCGCATTTTCATTACTGGAGGTTCGCGAGGAATCGGTTTAGCAATTGCGCTTCGAGCGGCACAAGATGGCGCCCATATTGCAATTGCGGCAAAGACCGCCGAAGCCAATCCAAAGTTACCTGGAACAATTTTTTCTGCTGCAAAGGAAATCGAAACAGCCGGAGGAGTTGCACTCCCTATTCAATGTGACATCCGAGATGAAGCACAAATTGAGGCCGCAATTGCGAAGACTGCAGAACAATTTGGCGGAATTGATATTGTGGTCAATAACGCAAGTGCCATTAATTTAACTCGCACAGAGCAAACACCTGCTAAGCGCTTTGATCTGATGTTTGATGTCAATGTGCGGGGAACGTTTCTAGTTTCACAAGCTGCGGTGCCGTACTTAAGAAAATCAGCAGAAGAAGGTCGCAATCCGCATATCCTCAATCTTTCTCCGCCACTGTCAATGAATGCCGTATGGTTTAAGAATCATGTGGCCTACACAATGGCCAAGTACGGAATGAGCATGTGTGTTTTGGGCATGGCAGAAGAATTCAAGCGAGACGGCATTGGTGTAAACGCACTGTGGCCACGTACGGTCATTGATACTGCAGCGCTACAAATGATTCCTGGTATTGATGCCTTGGCAGGGCGAACTCCGCAAATATTGGCAGATGCTGCCCACATTATTTTTAATCGAGATGCTAAAGAGTGCACTGGTAATTTCTTTGTTGATGACGTACTTCTTGCTAGTGAGGGAATCACAGATTTAGCAAAATACTCAGTTACTCCAGGAACCAAGGATTTTCTGCTTGATTTCTTCTTAGATTAAAAGTTCTTGACTACTCAGTATTTAATTCGAGATGCAATAGCAGGAGTTACTGTCGCAATTGTGGCGCTGCCATTGGCCCTTGGCTTTGGAATTACATCTGGAATGTCCGCCGCAGCCGGGCTTACGACAGCAATCTTTGCGGGCTTTATTGCTGCTCTCTTTGGTGGATCTCGGTTCCAAGTTAGCGGTCCAACGGGTGCAATGACAGTTGTGCTCGTTCCAATCATTCATACCTATGGAATTCAGGCAATTCCTCTCTTGGGTTTAATGGCAGGAATAATTGTTGTGGTTTTAGCACTGATTAAATCTGGAGCATTTATCAATCGAATTCCTTTGCCAGTTGTGGAAGGTTTCACAGTTGGAATTGCCGCCGTGATAGCACTGCAACAAATTCCGCTCGCATTCGGCATAGCTAAGCATGCGGGGGACAGAAGCATTCCCATAGCACTTGGAACGATTAAAGATGCGATCGATTCTGGGATTCAGTGGCAAACATTGGCTTTGGTTGCGCTAACTTTAACAATTAAGTTCGTATTTCCTCATCTATGGAAAAAGACTCATTTTAAATTTCGAATTCCGGCCAGTGCAATTGCCATTGTGGCTGTCACGATAATTCTGAATGTATTTTCAATTAAGAGTGCAACCATTGGCGATATTCCACGATCCATCGGCAAGTGGAGTGGAAATGTCATCGATTTCTCTTTAATTCCAAAACTAGTTATACCCGCACTGATGATTGCGGCTTTATGTGCAATTGAATCCTTGCTCTCTGCACGTGTGGCAGATTCGATGGCGCATGTTGAAAAAGACCAGCATTTCAATGCCAATAGGGAATTATTTGGCCAAGGTATGGCAACACTTGTTGCATCAATGTTTGGTGGGATGCCGGCCACGGGAGCAATTGCACGGACAAGTGTGAATGTGCGTGCACATGCTCACTCCAAATATGCGTCGGTATTTCACGCCATCGTATTGTTTGTCGTAGCCTTGCTGGCCGCACCCCTTTTATCAGCAATTCCCAGTGCAGCAATTGCCGGAGTGCTCATTGGGACGAGCTATCGCATCCTAAATCCTGTTTCGATTATGGAATCGCTACGTACGACCAAAGGTGATGCGACTGTATTAATTGTCACAGCAGTGGCAACGTTGGCCATAGACCTAATCTGGGGGATAGGGATTGGAATTACATTATTCTTGGGTCTTAATTACCGAAAGCGGAATGCAAAAAATGCCAGCTTATGAAATCAACTCCACTAACGTCATTGCTGAAAATGAACGTCATGGAAGAGCACGTAATCTATTTTGGCCATGGTGTGGAGCCAATGTTTCGTTATTAGCTCTTTCGTACGGTTCATTTTTTCTTGGATTTGGAATCTCTTTCTGGCAAGCAACTCTTGCGGCAATTCTTGGAACAGTACTTTCATTCTTAGTTGTTGGTTTTAGCTCGCTTGCAGGAAAAAAATCTAATGCAACAACCATGGTGCTCTCACGTGCCGCTTTTGGAGTCAGAGGAAATGTGTTACCTGGTTTTCTTTCTTATCTAGTTTTTGTCGGATGGGAGACAGTCTTAGTTTCACTGGCGACTTTGGCTACAGGCACAGTTTTTGAACGCGTGGGCAATATTGATCGAAATGTGGCCATGATTTTTGGGTTCATCGTTGCTGTTTCGCTCACCCTCGTTGGTGGCGTTCTTGGATTCAAAGTAATTATGCGAATTCAGAAGTATTTAACCCTCATCACGATTGCTTTAACTCTTGGCTATATTTTTCTTACATTCGATTCTGTTAAATGGAGTGCTGTTTTAGATGTTCCGAACGGACCTATTCAAGGTTTCATTGGAGCACTTATTTTTGGGATAACTGGAATAGGCCTTGGCTGGGTAAATGCAGCCGCTGATTACTCTCGCTATTTACCTAGGTCGGTTAAGAGCGCATCCGTGGTTGGTTGGACAGTCCTTGGCGCATCAATAGTGCCGATTGTTCTTGTGATTTATGGCGCAGCGCTATCTGCCAGCGATAAAGATTTATCTGAAGCTATTGCGATGGATCCAATAGGAGCGCTGACAACTTTATTACCAACCTGGTATTTAGTAATTTTCTCACTCGTTGCAATATTAGGTTTAGTTGGTGGCGCAATTCTTGATCTGTATTCTTCGGGCTTAACGCTGGTAAGTCTTGGAGTTCCAGTAAAGCGCCATATCGCTGCTTCGATTGATGGCGTAGTTATGCTAATCGGAGCGATTTATATCGTCTGGATTGCCGATAATTTTTTTGTACCGTTTCAAGGTTTTCTCATTACATTAGGCGTGCCAGTAGCGGCTTGGAGTGCTGTTTTCGTAACAGATGTATTGATGCGTAAGAAAAGCTATAGCGAAGCCGATTTGTTTACACCTAATGGAAAATACGGATCCATAAACTGGAGTTCTATATCCATCGTTGCGGTTGGAACAATTATTGGTTGGGGATTTGTTACTAATACATTCGCATCTTGGCTGAGCTGGCAAGGATATTTCTTAGATGCAATCGGTGGCAAAGAAGGCTCATGGGCGTATGCCAATGTTGGCGTGATCTTTGCAATGGTTATTGGCGCATGTGGTCGATATGTATTTGGCAGAAAGAGTGTCGCTAAACAAGAAAACTAGTCGCTCTTGTGCGAATATTTTCTTAGAATTACTAATCCAAGCACAGCAGAAACTATGGCTGCAATAATTAATCCAATTTTAACCTGGGCTAACTCTTGCGACGTGCTCAACGCAAGATCTGCAATAAACAAGGAAACGGTTAAGCCCATTCCAGCAAGAGCGCCGGCTCCAGCAATTTCTTTATAACTAAGCGAAGCGGGTTTTATTGCTATTTTTAATTGAATTGCTAGCCAGGCAAAGAGTGTGATTCCCACGATTTTTCCGATAACACGACCAAAAATTAAGCCTGAAGCAATAGAGGACGTAACGGTCTCTTTCAGAGTGGAAAAATCGATGTGAACGCCAATATTTACCAGTGCAAAGAGTGGAATGATTAAAAAAGCGCTGTATGGATGAATCCAATTAATCAACCGTGTTGTGGTTATTTTCTTACCGCTAGGCAGGGCCAGAGCCATTAGAACTGCTCCGATTGTTGATGCATTTTTGATCGCACTTATTCCTGAAGAGTAAAAAATGCCGAGAATTATGATCGAAAAGAGATCATCTGCAATGGCAAGAGTTAGTAGGAAGATTTTGAGTGATGAATCAATGCGTGAACCTAGTAGTGCCAACGCACCTAATGCGAGTGCAATGTCGGTAGGCATAGCAATTGCCCAAGCACTAGCGGCATTTTCACCCGAATTAAAAACAGCAAAAATTAATGCTGGTAGTGCCATTCCGCCTATGGCAGCCACAACGGGCAGTGCGGCATTGCGAGGATTTTTAAACTCACCTTCAGCAAACTCTCTTTTGATTTCCAGACCAATTAAAAAGAAAAAAATCGCCATTAAACCTTCATTGATGAAATTATGAAAATGTGCAATTGCAGAGTCATAAGAATTCTGAAGTGGTGAATTAGCGAAAATTAATGCAACCAGGCAAGCAATCAGCAAGGCAACGCCACTAGCGCTCTCGGTCTTAATGAATTTCGAGAAGAATGCACCTAACCGATTCATGTTGTGAACAATAGCAAAAACCCCGCCACACAAGTAGCGGGGTTTTTGTATTTGCAATTCTTAGAGATCGTAATAAAGCTCGAACTCTGCTGGGTGTGGACGCAAGCGAACGTAATCAACTTCCTGAGTGCGCTTGAATGCAATCCATGTATCTATAAGGTCTTTTGTAAATACTCCACCCTTGAGCAAGAATTCGTGATCTGCTTCAAGGTTGTTAAGTACTGCTTCAAGTGATCCCGGAACTTGTGGAATTGCAGCAGCTTCTGCGCCTTCTAGTTCGTAGAGATCCTTATCAACGGGCTTTGGTGGTTCGATTTTGTTTTGGATTCCATCGAGTCCAGCCATAAGCATTGCAGCGAATGCAAGATATGGATTTGAAGATGGATCAGGGCAACGGAATTCGATGCGTTTTGCCGTTGGATTTGAACCAGTAATTGGAATACGAATACACGCAGATCGGTTACGTGCTGAGTAAACAAGATTTACGGGAGCCTCATAACCAGGAACCAAACGGTGATATGAATTTACAGTTGGGTTTGTAAATGCGAGTAGCGATGGCGCGTGTTTAAGTAAACCACCGACATACCAACGAGCCATATCTGACAGATCGGCGTAACCATCTCCGAAGAACAGCGGCTTTCCATCTTTCCAGAGTGATTGATGCACGTGCATTCCTGAACCGTTGTCACCATATAACGGCTTTGGCATAAATGTTGCAGTCTTGCCATTCTCCCAAGCAGTGTTTTTAATGATGTATTTAAATTTCATTACGTCATCGCCGGCGTTGAGAATGTCACTGAAACGGTAGTTAATCTCCATTTGACCCGCGGTTCCAACTTCGTGGTGCGCGCGCTCAACTAGTAAACCAACCTTGCCGAGATTCATAACCATTTCATCGCGTAGGTCAGCAAATTGATCAGTTGGTGAAACTGGGAAGTAACCACCTTTAATTCGTGTGCGATATCCACGGTTTGGCGTTCCATCCGCATCGAACTCAACACCTGTGTTCCATGCACCTTCATAAGAATCGATGTGGTGATATGACTCGTGCATATCTGTTTTGAATCGAACAGCATCAAAAACATAGAACTCGGCTTCTGGAGCAAAAAATGCGGTATCTGCGATTCCTGTTGATTGCAAATACTCGACCGCTTTTCCAACTACGCCGCGCGGATCGCGGCTGTACGGTGAATTATCACTTGGATTATGAACGCTAAATAAAATAACAAGAGTTTTTTCTTTGCGAAACGGATCTACGAAGGCTGAGCCAGGTACCGGCAGCAATTTCATATCTGATTCATGAATTGCTTGGAAACCGCGGATAGAAGATCCATCAAACATCAATCCATCCGTAAAGACTGCTTCATCGAAAGATTCAACGGGAACATTGAAGTGATGTTGGATACCTGGAAGGTCAATAAAACGTACGTCGATTAACTTGACGTCTTCCTTTTTAATAAATGCAAAAATTTCTGCAGAGTTTTTGAACATTTTTCTCCCGTTTGAAGTTAATCTCAGTAGCGCGCACCGCTTCGTTGAGGTTGCTTGGGTAAAGGCTACGAGTTATCCGTGAAAAAGGCATAAACCACGTGTTACGTCCGTGTTACAAAATTGCAGCTATGCGCCTCAGGACTACGCTTAGGGCATGCATCGAGAGGTGAGTTTAGGTAGGCGCTTCGCTGCCATCAGCCTAGATTGGCTTTCTAGCTACCTGATTGCGACTGTCTTTTTTAGCGGTCCAGGCACGTTCTTGGAGCGAACTACTCACGCAGGTACACCAGCACTCTTGATTTTCTTTTTTCAATACTTTCTTCTGATTACTTTGCAAGGTGCATCCGCTGGTCACAGAATTTTCAGGATGCGAATTGTAAATTACGAAGATGGTCAGCGCCCGACTATCCGTCAGGCGTTCATTCGAAGTGCATTAATGATTATCGTAATAACTGCCATTACTTATGATGAAAATGGTCGTGGCATCCATGAACGCTTAAGCAGAACAAAAATCCTTCGCACTAACTAACGAATTCGTACGCCTTTGGGCATAGGTCCTTTAGGTATTGGCATGGACATTCCACCGATCGCCTTGAGTCGCGCACGGACTTCGCGCATTTGATGCGCAGATAATTTCTTAGGAAGTTTTGCTAGGTGCTTTTGCAACTTACGGATTGAAACTTGGCCTTCTAATTCTCCGACGATTACTTCGGTGATTGGAACGCCGGGAGCAAAGCGTTCAGATTTTCTACGTTCTTCCATCAACATTTGTTTAACACCTTGAGAGCCTTCGCCAACTAAAACAATTCCTGCACGACCAACACTTCGGTGAACCATGTCTTGATTTCGCGCTACAGCGACAGCGGGCGTAGTAGTCCAACCTTTACGAATAGCCATCAAGACTGAAGCACCAGCGCCGAGTTGTCCCTCAATAGATGAGTATGCAGCCGTTGACGCTTGTCTGGTGAAGAAAAACATTGCAGAAAGCAGTGCCAGTGGAAGGGAAACAAAAGCTACATAAATTGGATGACCTATTACAAAACCTAGGGCGATACCAAGTGCCCATACAACAGTGAAAACGGCGATTAATGCAAATGGGATCCAAGGTTTAACGTTTTTTGTAACAGAGTATGCATCTCTAAAGGTTTGAAAGCGTGGGGTTTTTATCGCTGCTTCTTTATTCTTCTTACTTCGCTTGAACATGCTCATAAGTTTAGTGGGGCAGGGGCCGTACCACCAAGGCGCACGGGTGCCCATCGTTGGCCTTGATGGGAATCTGGATACTCATCCTGGATTTTATGCAGGCTAGCGATGAGTACCCCTCGCAAGGTTTTCTCCTCAGTTTCGACATCACTATCTTTCGTAAAATAAAGCGGCTCACTAAATGCAACAGTTATGGGAACATTTTTACGTAATAAATTCTTTTTAACTCCCTTTGTCCAAACTCGCTGGCTTCCCCAAACAATAGTTGGAATTACTGGTACGCCTGCGGCCATTGCAAGTCGGACCGCACCAGATTTGAGTTCTTTAATTTCAAAACTTGTGGAGATCGTACCTTCTGGAAAAATGCCAATAATTTCACCTTTACGAAGCGCTCGAAGTGCTGCGACAAAAGATGCCGAACCATTACCTCGATCAACACTTATGTGATGCATGCCGCGCATGAGCGGACCCGCTAATTTATTATTAAAAATCTCTTTTTTTGCCATAAATCGTACATAACGTTTTTTAGGTAGAACCGCAGTTCCGACAATTGCAAAATCCAAGTAGCCAATATGGTTGATAGCAAGAATTGCTCCACCCTCAACAGGAATATTCTCTTCGCCCGAAAAAGAGAATTGGAGATCTAAGTATTTCCAGAAGGATTTAATGGCAACAACAACTGGGGGATAGACCAAATCAACCACGTGGAGCACCTGCTCGCGCTGCCATTGCTTCTTTGTATAAACGTCCTGCGCGATAACTGGATCGAACAAGTGGTCCACTCATAACACCTAAGAATCCAACTTCTTTAGCTTCTGTTGCCAGTTCGACGAATTCTTCAGGTTTTACCCATCGTTCTACAGGGTGGTGGCGATTTGTTGGTCTTAAGTATTGAGTGATGGTGATCAGATCACATCCTGCACTGCGTAGGTCCACGAGTGCCTTTGAAATTTCTTCACGAGTTTCACCAAGGCCTAACATTAAATTGGATTTAGTGATTAATCCGAAATCGCGCGCCATGGTAATAACTCGAAGTGACTTTTCGTAGGTAAAAGCAGGCCGGATTCGCTTAAAGATTCGAGGAACAGTTTCTAGATTGTGAGCAAATACTTCTGGTCTGGTTTCAAATATTTGATTCAGCAACTCCTCATTAGCGTGAAAATCGGGAGCTAGCATTTCAACACCGCATCCAGGATTTAACTCATGCACTTTGCGAATCGTTTCGGCATATAACCAAACGCCTTCATCCTCTAAATCATCACGAGTGACGCCAGTAATTGTTGCGTACTTCAACCCCATCGCTTTAACCGATTCTGCTACCTTGCGTGGTTCTTCTCGATCAATCGGATCAGGTTTTCCAGTGTCGATGTTGCAAAAATCGCAACGTCGAGTGCATTTTTCTCCACCAATTAAAAAAGTTGCTTCTTTGTCTTCCCAACATTCAAAAATATTTGGACACGCTGCTTCTTGACAGACAGTGTGCAATCCTTCTGATTTAACCAGAGATCGAAGGCGCGTGTATTCAGGTCCCATATTCGCCCGAGTTTTAATCCACTCGGGTTTGCGTTCAATAGGCGTCAAGGCATTGCGAGCTTCAATGCGAATCATCTTTCGACCTTCTGGCGCGATTGTCATACGCAAACCTTACCTAGAGTCGAAATTAAATTTCTTTCTAGAATTGGTAAAACTTCTGCAGGGTTAATGTCAAAGCCTAACTCTTGTTCCATTGACGTTACCTGTGCATCTGTGATTCCGCACGGGATAATCTGCGTAAAGGGTGTTAGATCAGGATTTACATTAAGAGCGAAGCCGTGCATTGTTGTTCCTTTTGCGACCCTGATTCCGATAGCTGCGATTTTCCGAGTACTTTCGGCATCACTTACCCACACACCGGAGCGTCCTTTAATTTGTTGAACCTGTATTCCAAATTCGTTGCATGTATCGATGAGTGCGCTCTCAAGTTCACGAACGAAAGTTACTAGTTCAGTTGGTTTTGCTAATCGAAGAATTGGATATCCAACAATTTGTCCGGGACCATGCCATGTTATTTTTCCGCCACGGTTGACATCTATAACGGGGACGCCAGCTATAGGTCTTTCATGATTTTGGGTGCGTTTACCTGCAGTAAATACAGAGGGATGCTCAACGAATAAAAGAGTATTTGGGGTGGCGCCTGAGCTAACTAGTGCATGGGTTTGTTCCTGCATCCGAAGTGCATCGGAGTACTCGAGGTGCTTTAAATCATGCACCAAAATACTCCCTTGAATAGTTCCTGTGGTTACCACGTTGTAAGCCTAAAGGTAGGATTGCTATGTCGCGAATCACGCGCTGTCGCCAGATCGAAAGGCTCACTAAAAGTGTCACGGAGTACCTCACAGAAATCTCGTAAACCCTTTGCCCTAGCAATGCTTGTTGTTTTAGTGTGGTTTGTCATCACCGGAGTCTTCGGTCCGCTATTTGGAAAACTCACATCAGTTCAAGAAAACAACAACTCCTCATTTTTACCAAAGGGCGCGGAGGCAACGCAGGCATCTGAAGTTATTCAAACTTTTTCTGGTAGGGACTCATTTAATTTCCCTGCTCTGGTTTTATTTGAAGGCAATGCAACGCCACAAAATATTGAAGCAATTAACTCTCACCTAGAAGCTGTTGGAGCCTTAACGCTTGCCGGTACGAGTGCAAAAATTTCAGATTACCTCGCGCCAGGTCAGCGAATCACGGCATTCCCAGCACAAGACGGAAAAGCAATTTTGGCTACGGTGCCCCTGGATGGAAACTCTTTAGCAAAGGTTCTTCCAAATGACGAACCTGTGCTTCCAGCTGTAATTGAAGCATTACGAGATGATTTAGCTCCGCTAGCTAAGGAGAACAATCTAACCTCTTACGTTACCGGCCCAGGCGGATTACTTGGAGATTTGTTTAAAGCTTTCGGATCTATTGATTCTTCGCTCCTGCTTACAACTCTCGGAGTTGTTGCCTTAATTTTAATTGTTGTTTATCGTTCACCAATTTTATGGATCATTCCTTTATTGTCCGCACTCTTTGCCCTTTCTACAGCTGGCGGAATTGTTTATCTTTTGGCTAAAAATAACATCATCGATGTAGATGGTCAGTCGCAGGGAATCCTTTCAGTATTAGTTATCGGAGCTGCCACGGATTACGCGTTGTTGCTAATTGCGCGATATCGCGAAGAGTTACACCTTCACGAGAATAGATTTGATGCAATGCGGGCTGCATACAAAGGCGTGTGGGAGCCAATCTTGGCATCCGGTTCAACAGTTGCAATTTCGTTACTTGTACTTTTGTTTAGCCAACTAACGAATACAGCAGGACTTGGTCCGATTGGTGCAATTGGAATTGTTTGCTCAATGATTACTATTTTGACCTTATTGCCAGCACTACTCTTAGTATTTGGTCGATGGATATTTTGGCCACGAAAACCAGAATTTGATGGAGACGATCACGTCCTATCCGGAACTTGGTCGAAGATCGGCAACGCAATCGGTCGGCGTCCCCGTAGAGCTTGGTTGATAACTGGAGTTATCTTGGTTGGATTTGCATTGATGTCGCCAACGCTTAAAGCAGATGGCATCGGCACTGTGGACACATTTACAACCAATCCGGAATCTGTAGTTGGACAAAAGTTATTACTCACTCATTTTCCAGGTGGAGAGGGTGATCCCACACAAATAGTTGTTAGTGCCGACAAAATTGATTCCGTAACTTCGGCAATAAAAGATGCACCAGGAGTCACATCTGTTGAACCACTTCGTGATGGTTTCCAAATTCCTGGCGGCCCTGTACCGGCTATAAAGATTGTTGATGATAAGGCAATTTTAAATGTAACTCTCAATAAAGCTCCGGATAGCGTCGAAGCGGCAAATGACATTCCAGAAATTCGCCGCCTCGCTCATCAAGCTGATTCAACTTCACTAGTCGGTGGAACAAGCGCGGTTTACTTTGATGTGAGAAGTGCAAATGATCGCGATAACAAAACAATCATTCCAATTATTTTGCTTGTGATTACATTGATTTTGGGAGTTCTTCTCAGAAGTATCATTAGCGCACTACTACTACTCGGAACCGTTGTTTTGTCATACTTTGCGACTCTTGGTGTATGCGCTCTCGTCTTTAACCATATCTTTGGTTTTGCTGGAGGAGATACATCATTCCCATTGTTTGCATTTATTTTCTTAGTTGCGCTGGGTATTGATTACAACATTTTCTTGATGACTCGAGTGCGGGAAGAATCAATCAAGTTGGGTACGCGAGTTGGTGTGATAAAAGGATTAACTGTCACAGGAGCAGTGATTACTTCAGCAGGAATCGTACTTGCGGCGACTTTTGCGGTTCTCGGGTTAATTCCATTGGTGCCACTTGCAGAACTTGGTTTTGCAGTTGCTTTCGGAGTTCTCCTTGACACAATTATTGTTCGCTCAATTCTTGTGCCCGCACTTGTGCACGAAATTGGTCCAAAAATTTGGTGGCCTTCCAAGATAAAGAGCTAGTTCTTCTGCCGCTGTTTTATCAGGTATGTAAGAAGGGGAATTGTGCCTAAGAGAGTAATAGTTGTGGGTGCGGGATTGGCCGGGCTCAGCGCAGCAGTTACCTTGCAAAATGAGGGCGTTTCAGTAACTGTACTCGAGAGCAGCGATCGTCCTGGTGGGCGCGTTACCAGTGATGAGATTGATGGGTTTATTTGCGATCGCGGATTTCAATTGATTAATGCAAATTATTCTGAAATCAAGAAGTTGGGATTAATCAGGGAATTAGATTTTATTTCTGCTCCATCAGTTGTCGAGATGTGTCGAAATGAGAAAAGGATTCGAATTGGTGATCCCCGGTCAGCGTTTCTCTCAGTTTTTAACTCAGAAACAGGGACAATTCTTGAAAAAATCGGATTGCTTAGGTATTTGATTAAGAAAACATCTGCTGCCAGCGTAGGCGAAGACCTTAAAAAGAGTGGACTGGGGAAAACCTATGAACGGGTACTACGTCCATTTCTCACAGGGGTTTTTCTCTCAGATCCATTACTAGTCGATGCGGAATATGGTCGCACTGCAATTAAAGAGTTCATCAAAGGGAATTCTGGGTTACCTGCTAGCGGTGTGCGTGCATTTTCTGAGGCATTAGCTTCAAGGGTAATAAACTTAGAATTTGGCGTTCAAGTAAATTCTATTTCTAAAAATGTTTTAAAAACATCTCGTGGAAAATACGAAGCCGATGCAATTATCGTTGCAACCGATGCAACCACGGCAGCACAATTATTGGATCTAACTGATGTTCCCCAGTTAGTGGGTTGTACAACCTGGTATCACACGGCCAAGGAGAGCCCAACTTTTAGTAAATCCCTTCTTGTTGATAGCCAAAATCGTGGACCAGTTGTTAATACATTAGTTATCTCCAACATGGTTCCAAATTATGCGCCTGCTGGCAAAAATCTAATCTCAAGCACGAGCATTCTTCCGACTACAGAATCAGAAGTCCGCAGACATTTGGCAATTATGTACGGAGTAGAAACTAGAAATTGGAAGTTAGTTGCAAAATATGAAATACCAAGTGCGCTGCCATTGGCTTCAGTGCAGAGAAAAGCTATATGTGGTTCTCATGTACGCGATTGCATTTATATTGCTGGAGATTACAAGAGTTCGCCGTCGCAAAATGGCGCACTGCTTTCAGGTCGGTTAGCTGCTCTTTCAGTTTTAGTTAACTAGCGCTGTTAGAGCTGGCGCTAAGTGGGGATAATCAAAGACAAATCCAGCTTCAAGCAGCGCCTGAGGCACCACTTTTTTGGATCCGAGAATTTCAGTTGAAAATCCACCCAATGCAATTTTTAGCGCGATAGCTGGGGCAGGAAATAATGCAGGTCGATGCAGTGCACGGGCTAATCCAGCTGTAAATTCTTGATTCGTAACTGGGTTTGGTGAAGTTAAATTCAATGGTCCGTGAATCTTGCTCTCTAGGGCAAATGTGATTGCACGAATTTGATCATGCAACGTAATCCATGACCACCATTGCTTACCGTTTCCTAATTTTCCCCCAAGACCAAATCGAAATAAAGGCAACATGCGACCAAGTGCCCCGCCAGTTGGATCGAGAACAAGACCAGTGCGAAGTTTTACTGTGCGAACATCTTGAACTAAGTCAGCTGCGCCTTCCCATTCACGGCAAACAGCTGCTAGAAAATCTTCGCCAGCACGATCGCTCTCTACCACTGCACGATTACCAGTTTCGCCATACCAACCAATTGCACTTGCACTGATAAAAACCGATGGATTAATTGTGTTGACTGCGTTTGCAATTGTTGTGGTGCCGAGTAATCTAGAATTTAGAATTTCACTCTTATATTTTTTTGTCCACCGTTTATCGCCGACACCAGCCCCGGCTAAGTGAATTACTGCGTCAACACCGGCGAGAGCTTCTAAATCAACGGATCCAGCTTGCGGGTCCCAACTTATTTCTTCGGCGGAACGACTTGGCCTACGAACTAATTTTTGAACTGTGTAACCCTCAGATTTAAGGTGACCAACAAGTGCGGTGCCGATCATTCCCGAAGCACCAGTGATTGCAATTCGTTGCATTGTTGCCATTAGAGACCGAGATCCGATTCAAAAGCACCGTGTTCCAGACGCTCCTTTAAGGTTACTAAGAATCGGGCAGCATCTGCTCCGTCTACAACACGATGATCGTATGAAAGAGCCAAATAAACCATTGAACGGATAGCAATTGTTTCGCCTCCATCTTCACCGCGAACAACCATAGGTCGTTTCACAATTGCGCCAACTCCCAAAATGGCGACCTGCGGCTGGTTAATGATTGGTGTATCAAATAATGCACCACGGCTTCCGGTATTTGTCAGCGTAAATGTTCCGCCACCTAATTCATCGGGAGTAACTTTGTTATCCCGGGTGCGCGCGGCTAAGTCAGAAATTTTGCGTGCGATTCCGCCCATGTTTAAATCACCAGCGCTATGAATAACTGGCACTAATAGTCCGCGCTCAGTATCAACAGCGATACCAAGATGTTCGGCGCCATGATAAGTAATTTGATCGCCTTCGACAGATGAATTAAGTACTGGATGAACTTTGAGGGCTTCACATACTGCCACCGCAAAGAATGGCAGAAATGTTAATTTCACTCCCTCACGTAATTCAAACGATGCCTTAGCGCTGTCACGTAAACGTGAAATTTTTGTTACATCGACTTCGATAACAGTTGTGAGCTGTGCGCTTACCTGGAGTGATTCCACCATTCGAGCCGCAATAACTTTACGCAGACGTGACATTGTCACAGTTGTGCCGCGCAAAGGTGATGTGGCTACTATTGAAGATTTATCGGCAGCAGGCGTCGATGTATTTGTGACTGGAACACTCTGAGCTACAACTGGTTTTGCAGCGGCCTGCACATCTTCTTTTCGGATTCGTCCACCAACACCGCTTCCTTGAATAGTCGCAAGATTTACTCCGAGTTCGGCTGCTAATTTTCTAACAATTGGAGTTACGTAAGCATCGGCGTGCGATGTAAATGGCGCAACAACAGGAGGAGTCGCAACAACAGGAGGAGTCGCAACAACAGGAGGAGTCGCAACAACAGGAGGAGTTGAAAGAGTAGAAGCAGGTGCTGTCGCCCCATTAGATGAACCAATAAGTCCAAGACGCGCTCCAACGGGAACAGTTGAGTCAACTGGCACATCAATTGCCAAGAGCGTTCCTGCGATTGGTGACGGAATCTCTGTATCTACTTTGTCAGTTGAAACTTCTAGTAATGCCTCATCCATTGCAACAGTGTCACCAATATTTTTCAACCAACGTGTAACGGTACCTTCGCTGACACTCTCACCGAGTGCAGGCATCGTAATGACGGTTCCAGCAGAATTTGATTCAACTGGCGCGGCAACAGGTGCAGCAGGTGCGATAGGTGCAGGTGCAGCCACTGACACGACTGGCGCGGTGACAGGTGTTGGAGTTGCTTGGGGTGCTACAACTGTGACAGCGCCATCGTCAATGAATGCGAGATCCGCTCCAACAGCAACCGTCTGATCTACGCCAACAACAATTTTTTGAAGAATTCCTGCAACAGGTGAAGGAATTTCTGTATCAACTTTGTCTGTAGAAACTTCGAGTAATGGTTCATCAACAGCAACGTGATCGCCTTCGGCTTTAAGCCAACGTGTAACTGTTCCTTCTGTCACGCTCTCTCCAAGGGCTGGCATCGTTAGCGAAAATGTCATTGTTTTCTCCCTAGATTATCCGTGAGCATGAAGCGGTTTACCGGCGAGTGCCATGTGTGCTTCACCCATGGCTTCTGAAAGTGTCGGGTGTGCATGAATGAGCGGAGCAACATCCTCAGCACTAGCTTCCCAGTTAAAAACTAATTGCGCTTCTGCAAGTAATTCTCCAACACGAGAACCAACCATATGGATGCCTAAGACCGGTCCATTTTTGGCAGAAACTAGTTTTACCGATCCTGCTGTGCGCAAAATTTGCGCTTTACCATTGCCAGCTAAATCGTAATTTAATTCAACGACATCGTATCCACGCTCTTTTGCCACAGCTGTTGTTAAGCCAACTGATGCAACCTCCGGCTCTGAGTACGTAACACGTGGAACACCGTCGTAGTTAATCGGGCGGGGGTTTAATCCAGCAATCTCTTCTGCAACTAAAATTCCCTCGCCGAATCCAACATGCGCGAGCTGCAAAGTCGGAATTAAATCTCCGACAGCCCATACCCCAGGAACATTTGTGCGGCACTTATCATCTACTAGTACATAACCGCGATCCATCGAGATCCCTTGTTCTTCGTATCCTAGATTTGCAGATACTGGGCCGCGCCCAACACTGACAAGTAGAACATCTGCTGAAAAAGTTTTCTTATCTTCAAGAGTTACCGTGACTGCATCACCATTAATTGAAGCGGACTTGAAGCGGACGCCAAGTTCAAAATTAATTCCACGTTTTCTAAATGCGCGCTCAAGTTGCTTGCTTGATGACTCATCTTCGAGTGCAACGAGATGAGATAAACCTTCAATAATCGTTACTTCAGCGCCAAAGGATTTCCAGACAGATGCAAATTCGCAACCGATAACTCCGCCACCTAAAACGATGACACTCTTGGGAACATAATCCAATTTAGTTGCATGATCAGATGTAATTATCTTCTTGCCATCGATTTCAAGACCTGGCAAAGTTTTTGCATATGAACCTGTCGCAAGAACCACATTCTTACCTGTGTATTTTTCACCATTGACTTCAACGGTGTCTTTAGAAACCAAACGACCGTGACCTTCGATGTATGTGATACTTCTAGATTTAACAAGTCCCTGCAAACCTTTGTGAAGTCGTGCGATTACGCCATCTTTATATGAATTAACGGCAGGCATATCCATAGATAGGAATTGTGCGTTCACTCCGAAATGGGTGGCATCGCGCGCGCCATCTGCAATTTCACCTGAGTGCAACAAAGCTTTTGTTGGAATACAGCCACGATGTAAACAAGTGCCACCGAGTTTGTCGGCTTCGATCAATGCGACTGAAAGACCTAGTTGGGCACCGCGAAGGGCACATGCGTATCCGCCACTTCCGCCGCCAAGGATTACTAGATCGAATTGAGCCACTGCGTAAACCTCCCACACTCATCAGGCGAGTGAGAAGAACCATCGCCCGCGTCCTATCTTGCCAGCCTTCGGGCTAACTACCGAATTATTGAGTTCTCAATCAATGTCAGCAGTGTGCGCAGAGCCACACCGGTGCCTCCTACAGGGGTGTACCCATGTGCCGCTGATTCGTTATATGCGGGGCCTGCAATATCTAGATGCAACCAAGGAACTTCCGGCTTGATGAAATCTTTTAAGAACAATCCAGCAACCAACATGCCACCCATGCGATCACCGATATTGGCTAAATCGGCAACAGGAGAATCGAGGGATGCACGCAATTCCTGAGGCAACGGCATTGGCCAAAAGGCCTCTCCGCATTGCGTTGCTGCTGTGAGAAAACGTGCACTGAAGTCCTCATTATTTGTCATTACGGCGCTTGTTCTTGTTCCTAGCGCCACAACTTGGGCCCCTGTGAGAGTTGCAACGTCGATGAGTCCATCCAATGATTTTGTTTCTTGAGCTTTCACAAGTGCATCTGCAAGAACAAGTCTTCCTTCCGCGTCAGGGTTAAGAACTTCTACAGTTTTCCCACCATAAATTGTGATGATGTCACTGGGACGTGTTGCGTTTTCACTGACCATGTTTTCAGCTAGAGGTGCCCATGCTTCAATGGCCACTGGAAGCTTTAGCGATGCAATTGCAAGAATGGCTCCACATACAGCGGCTGCTCCACTCATATCTGATTTCATCGCTTCCATACCTGCGGCTGGTTTAAGCGCCAATCCACCAGTATCGAATGTGATTCCTTTACCTACAAAGGCAAAAGTGTGTAATGGTTTTTTCGGCGTGTATTTAATGTGCAGCAGACGTGGGGGATTAGCTGATCCTTGACCCACACCAGTGATTCCGCCATAGCCGCCACTCTTAAGTTGTCGTTCATTAAGAACACTCACTCGCAACCCCGCAGAAATCCCACCGAGTGATTTAACTTCTGCCGTAAACCGTTTTGTAAAGGTATCTGGTGTTAAGTGTGATGGGGGAGTATTAATCAAATCTCGCACTAAACATGTGTACTTCGCAATTATTTGTGCACGCTTTGTAGCATTCTTTGCTTCAATTCTTTTCGTAAATTTACTCTGGATAACAATCTTCACCAAAGGTAATTTGCGTTCTAATTTAGTAGAACCGCGAAATTCATCAAATGCATAAGCCCCGAGAGCCGCGCCCTCTGCGATCGCCGCAAGCGCCTCAATAGTCGGCGTTGGCAGTGCAAATGCGGCTTCAGCACGTCCTGCTAATGAACGTGAGGCAGTCCCGGCCGCACGGCGCAGAGTTTCGTGCGGAAATTCTTTCTGTGTTTGCCCTAATCCCGTAAAAACCATCAGTTTTGTCTTCGTACCTGGGAACTTTATTACTTCATCAAATTTGCCAGTCGCGCCGATTTCATGGAGTTGAGAGAGCAGTGTTCTCGTATCCAAGGCTAAATTTCCTGATTCAATAATGAGCGTTGAAGGTTTACTTGGATTAAAAGAGAGCCCAACGACTAAGACATCGCTAGTGAGGGCGTCATCAGTAAGTGTTATCGAGGACATGCTTCTCCTTCTAAAATCTGCAAGGCGCACAGGTTATCGGTTGTAGCAAGTTTTGTTGGCGTGGGAGTAGGTTATGAATGTGAAAATTTCTCCGCTTCATCAGAAGCACCTCGATCGTGCGGCCAAGATGGCTGATTTTGGAGGTTGGTTGATGCCTATTGAATATCCAGCCTCAGGTGTACTTGCCGAACACACGGCAGTCAGAGAACGTGTTGGCTTATTTGACGTATCTCATTTAGGAAAAGCAAGCGTCAAAGGTTCGGGAGCATTAGATTTTCTTAATTCACTTGTGACCAACGATCTCAATAAAATTTCAGATGGCATGGCCCAGTACACGATGTTGTGCAACGATAAAGGCGGCGTGATTGATGATCTGATTGCCTATAGAAACTCGGCAGATGATGTTTTCTTGGTACCGAATGCGTCAAATACCTCTGAAGTTGTCGCAACTCTTGAGGCTAAGAAAATACCTGGGGTTGAAGTAAAGAACCTACATAATGACTATGCGGTGCTTGCATTACAGGGACCAGCAACAATTAAAGTATTAACTTCTCTTGGCGTGATATCTGATGTTGATTACATGAGTTTTACGCATGTACAAATTGCTGAGTGTGATGTCATTTTGTGCAGAACCGGATACACAGGTGAATTTGGTTTTGAGTTATTGCCCCTTTGGAAAGATGCAGAAAAAGTATGGGATGTCTTAGTAGCAGCGCTTGAACCTGTCGAAGGGTTGGTTTGCGGGTTAGGGGCACGTGACACATTGAGAACGGAAATGGGGTATCCACTACATGGCCACGAACTTTCGCTTGAAATAACTCCGGTTCAAGCAAATGCTGCATGGGCCGTAGGTTGGAAAAAAGAGAAATTCGCAGGCGATGAGATTCTCCGCGGCGAACGAAGCAATGGTCCTCGCAGATTCCTACACGGATTGAAATCACTCGACCGCGGAATTCCTCGAGCAGGAATGATCGTGAAGGACTCTGATGGAATCGATGTAGGCATCGTTACCTCGGGAACTTTCTCGCCAACGCTAAAGAACGGAATTGCCTTGGCACTACTCAACTCGTCCGTGACGATGGGGACTATCGTTGTTATTGATATACGCGGGCGTGAATCACAAGCAGAAGTAGTTGCTCTTCCATTTGTTGAATCACATGTGCGTTAGATCTACTGTCTGGGACTAGTTAACTAGTTAAAAGGAATCTCCGGGTTTAACTTGTGGCAGAGGTGCGCGCAAACGTCGCATCTGAGTAGATCGAAGCCATGCATAGATCCCTAGACCTTTTGTCGCAGTATCTGGAAAACGCGTACGCACTTCTCGTTTAATCTTCCGAGATAGAAAAATACCATCAACAACTGCGGTTAAGAGAAGCGCCCACATGAGTGCAATTCCTCCGAACTGAAGAGCCGGAACAGGAAAAACTGAAAGCATTAAAACTACAAAAATGATCGGAAGAAAATACTCACCGACAGATTTTCTTGAATCAACAAGGTTTCTGACAAGTCTGCGCGCTGGACCTCTATCGCGCAGTGGCAGTGCGCTCTCTTCGCCTCGTAAGTAAGCGGCACGAGAAGCGGTGCGAGATGCCCGGGATTGTTCACGGGCTCGCTTCTTTTCTAACTTTGATGAAGCAGGAGCAAGGGAAGAAACAATTCGCTTTGATTGCGCTTCTTTGCGCTTAGGAGTTGGGCGACCTTTTTTTGCAGAAGCATCAGAAGTGTTAGACATAGGCATAACTATAGAGCGAGCATTCTTTCCAAAGCGAGTTTTGAATATTTTGCCACTTCAGGCGCTACTCGAATTTGATTCACAACTCTTCCCCCGACGAGTGATTCCATCGCCCATACCAAGTGAGGTAGATCTATGCGATTCATAGTGGAGCAATAACATATGTCTTTATCCAGAAAATAGATTTCTTTGTCTGGATTATTCTGAGAAATTCTTTGGACCAGATTGAGTTCGGTACCGATAGCCCACTTTGATCCAGCTGGTGATGATTGAACTATTTGAATTATTTTTTCAGTCGATCCAATCTGATCAGCAGCGCTAACAACTTCGTGAGTACATTCGGGATGAACCAACACCTGAACCCCGGGCACGCGATTGCGAATTTCCTCTACGCTATCAATTGAAAAGCGTCCATGAACCGAACAGTGACCACGCCATAAAATAACTTTTGCATCGATTATTTGTTCTTCAGTTAGTCCGCCCATTGGTTTCCATGGGTTCCACAAGACGCAATCTTCGAGTGTGAGTCCTAAAGAAAGTACAGCGGTATTTCTTCCTAAATGTTGATCAGGCAAGAAGAGGATTTTTTCACCTTGCGTCAAAGCCCACTTCATTGCCGCCTCTGCATTTGATGAAGTGCAAATAGTTCCACTATGTTCACCGGTGAAAGATTTAATTGCAGCAGATGAGTTCATATACGTCACAGGAATAATTTTTTCTGCGACACCAATACTTTCAAGTTCGGACCAACATTGTGCAACCTGATTTGCAGTTGCCATATCAGCCATTGAACATCCTGCTGCTAAGTCCGGAAGAATCACTCTTTGTTTATCAGAAGTCAAAATGTCAGCACTTTCTGCCATGAAATGAACCCCACAAAAAATTATGTTTTCAACACTGCTCTGCTTGGCTGCTTCTTCTGCCAACTTGAATGAGTCACCAGTAATATCGGCGAATTCAATAACTTCATTTCGTTGGTAGTGATGACCTAGAACTAGCACGTTAGAACCGAGTGCTTTGCGGGCAGCTTTGGCACGCGCTACTAAATTGGGATCACTTGCGGCGGGCAATTGGCCATCACACGAGACGCCACGTTCGCTGGCCAAATCGATTCCTTTGCCAAGTAGTAACAAGTCACTTAGTTTCACGAATGCATTCTCTCGCATAATCTGTGTCCGTGTCGCGCAGAGCCCAGCAGGTCGCTACGCTTAGCCAGTACTCGAAAGGGAGAAAACATGAGCACAGAGACAAGCACTACAGCAGGCATTCTTCTTACCGATAACGCAGCATCAAAAGTTGCCGCATTGTTGGCACAAGAAGGTCGCGACGATCTAAATCTTCGCGTTGCCGTACAACCTGGTGGTTGCTCTGGCTTGAAGTACCAACTCTATTTTGATGATCGCAATCTTGATGGTGACATTGTTCGTGAATTCGGCGCCGTTAAAGTAATTACGGACAAGATGAGCGATCCTTATCTATCGGGTGCAACTATTGATTTCGTGGACACAATTGAAAAGCAAGGCTTCACAATTGATAATCCAAACGCCCAAGGCTCCTGCGCCTGTGGCGACTCCTTTAACTAAGCAATAAGTTATTTAGTATCACGCTATGCGCATTGGTGTAGCAGGCTCTGTTGGTCTTGATCATTTAATGACCTTCTCTGGAAAATTTACTGATTCACTTGTTGCGGGTTCACTTGAAAAAGTTTCTCTTTCATTCCTAGTTGATGACCTCGATGTTCGTCGAGGTGGATGTGCTGCCAATATTTGCTTTGGTATGGGAATGCTTGGTTTAAAGCCGATCTTGATTGCAGCAGTAGGCAAAGATTGGGCTGATTACGAGGCGTGGCTATCACGACATGGAGTCGACACCGGACACGTATTGATCTCTAAAGATCTTTTTACAGCGCACTTTATGGTGACAACGGATACAGAGCTAAACCAAATTGCATCATTTTTTCCAGGCGCAATGAGTGAAGCGCGAAATATTGAATTGGTGCCAATAATGGAAAAAACTGGCGAACTAGATTTAATCGTAATTTCACCTGATGACCCTGAAGCAATGATGCGCCACAGCGAAGTCGCAAAAGCTCGTGGAATAGCGATTGCTGCCGATCCATCTCAACAAATGGCCCGCATGGAAGGTCACGAAATTAAAGCATTGATTGACGGCGCTGCATATTTGTTTATGAATGAATACGAATTAGCGCTAGCGATCCAAAAAACAGGTTGGAGTGATGCTGAAATTCTTTCACGTGTTAAACACCGTGTCATCACGCAAGGATCTAAGGGCGCGCGCATTGAAACAAAGGGTGGCGAACTAATCAAAATTGCATGTCCGAATGAGAGTGCCAAATTGGATCCAACGGGTGTGGGCGATTCATTTCGTTCAGGATTTATTGCTGGCCTTGCGTGGGGACTTTCTCATGAAAGATGTCTACAACTAGGTGCGTTGCTTGCCACGTATGTCATTGAAACTAAAGGCACTCAGGAGTATCGCTTCACGCCAGAACAATTCGTTGAGCGGTTTAAAGTGGCTTATGGTGAAGATGCTTCGAAGGAAGTCAGCGCTCACTTAGCTTCGTAACAAGAAAAACACTTTCAGATATTTTTTTATAGGTATTGCCAGTCATTCGAGACCATGCTGATAAATCTGGATCAGTTGCTGGGTCATCTGAAAGCAAGGTTACTTCATCGCCTGTGTTCATTGTTGAAATCTTTTTCCCCAATTCAATAATGGGTTGAGGACATCGCAAGCCACGAGCATCGATCTCAATCATGATCGCTGACGATCTACATTTTTTATTACAGATGCAATCAAGCCATCGATTTCGCTTTGTGTGGTGTGAGGGTGAATAGTTATTCGGATATTTCCATGAGTAAGAACGCCCATCGCAGCCAATACGTGGCTTGGTTCCAAGTTATCTGAAGTACACGCTGAGCCTGAGTCAACGCTGTACCCATCGTTTTGGATTTCGCGTAACAACTCTTCTCCATTGCAATTTAGGAAAGAAGCACTGAGCATATGAGGCAAACTTGCTTCAAGAGAACCAGCGATATCCACATCTGCTAATTGTGAAAATGCACTCCTGAGTTGCCTATTGAATTCACGAGCCTGGATGTTTGCGCCTTCTACTTCCGCTGAGAAGTTTTCAATCGCCACAGCACTTGCAAGAACTAGTGGGAGCGAAACATCAAGATTTGGATGAGCCGCATTTATGTGTGGCAGGGGATTGCTCCACTCGGAAGGATTTTTCACAACGAGAAATCCAACTCCTGATGGGCCATACCAAGATTGGCTATCGAAAAGTGCCGAAGAAAATTGATCCATTAGTGGAATGCGAACTCCACTCGTTGTTGCGTCAAGAAAAATGTAATCAGGGTTCACATCGGTCACGATTTGCTGACAATCTTGCAGAACGCCAGTTTCGGCATTCGCTATGTGAAGCGCAAGGACCGAACTTGTGAATTCAGTTTTATCAGAGTGCAGTTTTCCGTCGAGCCCACTGTGAAGGAGGTGGTGAGCAATCTTCTGTGAAATTGCAAACACATCTTTGCGATCTGTAGAACCGTGAATCAAGGTTGAAGAATTCGCAAGAAGTCCTTGAATACCCAAAAAATACCCGAGCGAGGTGGGCGAGATAGGCACAATGGTTTCGGCCGCAATAGAGAGGGCTGCGCCGATGGACTCTAGGGCATTGTTTTTTAGGTGACGTGCCTGGGCGCCAAATTGAGAAAGCTTTGCCGGATTTGCCCACCCGCTTTCAAAAGCGGCATGAAGTACTTCAAAAGCCTTGGGATGAAGAGGGCTTTCACTCTGGAAATTTCCTGTGACACGTACCACCGGATGAACGCTACTGGCAGGTGAGCGCGTTTTGGAAATGCACCACTATTCTTAGGCCTATGTCAGCCCGCAAAAAGCGATTCTTATCCCTTGCCGGAATCGTGCTCCCAACCACGTTTTTTCTTACTGGGTGCTCAAAAGTTTCTGGACTCGGTTTTGAAGAGGGGATAACTAGCGTTAACGACGAGTCACTATCTCTATGGCAGGGCGCTTGGATTGCAGCCGGTGTTGTTGGAATCATTACGTTTATTCTCATCATTTGGCCAGCGATTTTTCACCGACTTAAAAAAGATTCGCCTGAATTTCCAAAACAGACTCAATACAACGTTCCAGTTGAAATTCTTTACACGGTTATTCCCTTCCTGATTGTGGCAGTTTTGTTCGCCTACACTCTTCAAAAGCAAAACGTGATTACCGCAAAAACAACTGGACCAGCACATGAAATTTCAGTTCAAGGCATTCAATGGTCTTGGCAATTTGGTTATTCTGAAGGTGGCCCTGGCGCTGTTGTCACTGGCACGCCTGCCCAACCGCCAACTCTGTATCTGCCACAAGGCGAAAAAGTTAGATTTACGATTACTTCAAATGACGTAGTTCACGGTTTTTGGATTCCAGCTTTTATGATTCAAATGCAAAATCTTCCTGGCGTGACAAACAAACTTGAATTTACAGCTAACAAATTGGGAACTTATCCCGGTCGATGCAATATTTTGTGCGGTCGAAACCACACACAGATGATCTTTAGTGTAAAAGTTGTTACCCCAATGGAATATGCGAGTTACCTAGAAACCCTGAAGGCGAGCACAGCATGACAACATATGCAGAGCGTCCAACGCTAAAACTCCCTACGGATGCCATAAAACCAACTCGAAAAGGAAATGCATTCGTCAAGTGGGTCACCACAACAGATCACAAACGCATCGGCTACATGTATCTAATTACAACTTTCGCATGGTTTTTAATTGGCGGATTTTTAGCCTTGCTATTGCGTTCAGAATTAGCTCGACCTGGATTGCAGTTTTTAAGCAACGAGCAGTACAACCAAATTTTCACTATGCACGGAACGATTATGTTGCTGCTTTTTGCAACACCACTCTTTGTAGGATTTGCTAATGTCATCATGCCTTTGCAAATTGGCGCGGCTGATGTTGCTTTCCCGCGATTGAATATGCTCTCTTACTGGCTTTACCTATTCTCAGGAATTATGGTCTTTGCGGGGTTTGTTACACCTGGCGGCGCTGCGTCATTTGGCTGGACCGCATACGCTCCACTTTCAAACTCCGTGTATTCACCAGGAATTGGTGCCGATCTCTGGATAGTCGGATTGGCAATCGGTGGTATCGGAACAATTTTGGGCGCAGTTAATTTCATTACAACAATTTTTACAATGCGCGCACCAGGAATGACGATGTTTCGTATGTCGATTTTCTCTTGGAACGTACTCCTGACATCTATATTGGTATTGCTCGCATTTCCACCGCTAGCCGTAGCGTTCTTAGGCCTTGAATCTGATCGTTTGTACGGTACGCATCTCTTTGATCCAGCAAATGGTGGCGCGATGTTATGGCAACACCTTTTCTGGTTCTTCGGACACCCTGAGGTTTATATCTTGGCGCTACCATTCTTCGGGATTGCAACAGAGATTTTGCCAGTATTTAGCCGCAAACCAATTTTTGGTTACAAGGGATTAATCGCTGCAACAATCGCTATTGCGGCACTTTCAGTTTCAGTGTGGGCGCACCATATGTTCGCGAGTGGACAGGTTTTGCTTCCATTCTTCTCATTCATGACATTTCTTATCGGTGTTCCAACTGGGGTTAAGTTCTTTAACTGGATAGGAACAATGTGGCGCGGCCACGTTACATTTGAAACCCCGATGTTGTGGGTTATGGGCTTCCTCGTAACATTCTTATTCGGCGGACTCACAGGAATCATTTTGGCATCCCCGCCTCTTGATTTTGCAGTTTCAGCTTCTTATTTCGTGGTTGCGCACTTCCACTATGTGCTCTTCGGAACGGTCGTCTTTGCGATGTTTGCTGGTTTCTATTTCTGGTGGCCGAAGATGACAGGGCGCATGCTCAATGAACGTCTGGGCAAGATTCACTTCTGGACTTTGTTTTTTGGTTTCCACCTAACTTTTTTGATTCAGCACTGGCTAGGTATAAAGGGCTTCCCTCGTCGTTACGCGGATTACTTGCCAACAGATGGCTTCACATTTATGAATACAGTTTCAACAATCGGCTCATTCTTACTAGCCCTCTCAATGATTCCGTTCTTTGTAAATGTGTGGATCACCCGTAAGAGCCCGATGGTAAATGTCGATGATCCATGGGGTTATGGCTCATCTCTTGAATGGGCAACATCGTGCCCACCACCTCGCCACAACTTCACTTCGATGCCACGGATTTCAAGTGAGCGCCCAGCTTTTGATTTACATCATCCACACATTAAAACCGAGGGGCATTAAGTTTTATGAAAACAAATTGGATGCTCTTTGCTGGACTATCGATCTTTTATGTAATCATCACAATCGTGTATTGGCAAGTAGATGGTGAAGCACTCGGCATTACTGGTTTGATGTTATCTGCCGGTTTAGCGGGCATGATCGGTTTCTATGTGTGGTTTACCCAAAAACGAATTGGAACTACTCTTCCAGAGGACAATAGAGCAGCTGAAATTTCTGATGGAGCTGGAGAATTAGGATTTTTTAGTCCTCATTCTTGGTGGCCACTACCTACCGGCCTTTCAGCAGTTGCTACTGGTCTTGGTTTGATTATCGGGTGGTGGTTCACCCTTATTGCCGTAAGTAGCTTAGTAATTTGTGTTATCGGCTGGGTAACCGAGTACGAAAAACCTTTAAATTCCTCCTCGCACTAGTTTTCTTTAAGTAAGCAGCCAATCGTGAACAAAGTGCGTGGGCTTTTAAAAGCATCTCATTTCATTCCCACATTAATCGTGTCAAGCGTTGCATTTGCTTTTGGGGTGCATTATTGGTGGGAAGGTCCTGCATATGTCATCGCATTCACAGTTTTTACAGGCCAACTTGTGGTTGGTTGGAGCAATGACCTCTACGACTTGGCAGATGATCAACGTCACCAACGAAAAAATAAGTCCCTTGTTTCTGGATTGATTTCAGAGTTGTATCTGCGAAAATGGCTGATTTTTATGGTGCCTTTTTCCTTCGTAGCAAACATCCTGGGCCCTCTAGGCTTTAAAGGTGGTTTGGTTTACTGGTTGGGCATTGGATGCGGTGTTGCCTATAACTTCTATTTTAAATTCAACGTGTTTTCGCCGCTTCCATACGCAGTAGCTTTTGCAGCTCTGCCTTCATGCGTTGCTATGTCTAAATCAATCACACCACCACTGTGGATGTGGCTCGGTGGCGCAATTCTTGGTTGTGCAGCGCACTTTATCAACGTGATTAAGGATATGGATCAGGACCGCGAGAGTGCTATCAGAGGCTTACCTCAAAGAATCGGCAAGAGTGGATCCATTGTTGTAGCACTTGTTCTCATTGCTATAGCAGCAGCAATAATTTATTAGAGGTGTTCGATCTCTTTAAGATCTTGTGTTGAAACCTTTGGTGCAACTTCTGCATTCGCTTGGCTCATACGCGAACGTAGCTTGTTACGAATAGCCGATGGGCGACGTACACCGCCCTTGTCGATTTCAGGTAGTTCCAAGGCACCGCTTTGTTCATGAGAAGTCAGAAGCCATTTTTTCTCTGGCGAAATCTCTTCATGAATTTCAACGAATTCACCATGAGCCAGCCGGACCAAACGTCCCGTTTCTTTTCCGTGAAGAACAAGTTCGCGATCTGCACGCTGAAGCGAGATGCAGATTCGCTTTGTGATAACGAATGCAATTGGTGGCAAAACGATGATGCCAATGCGGCTAAACCACATGATCTGATTGATACTGAGGTGGAATTGTTGAGCAATAATGTCGTTTCCGCCATTAATTAACGCGATTAAAGTGAAAGTTAGCGCCATCGCACCAATTGCTGTGCGGTTAGGAACATTGCGTGGACGGTCAAGTAAGTGATGCTCGCGCTTATCGCCCGTTATCCAACTTTCAATGAATGGATACAACGCTAAACCAGTAAACATGATGCCTGGAATTATTAGACCCGGAATTAAAATGTTCCAAGAAATGGTGTGGCCAAAAGCGTGAGTTTCAAGTGGGGGAGCCATGCGCACTAATCCATCGAGCCAACCCATGTACCAGTCGGGTTGCGAACCTGCAGAAATTTGTCCTGGTGTGTATGGACCGTATAACCAAATTGGGTTAATGGATGCAACGGCTGCAATAAAAGTTGTTACGCCGAAGACAATAAAGAAGAAGCCTCCTGCTTTGGCCATGTACACGGGAAAGAGTGGATAGCCAACGACGTTTTTCTCTGTACGCCCTGGACCTGGGTACTGAGTGTGCTTCTGGTACCAGACCAACATCAAGTGAACCGTTATGAGCGCTAAGAAAATTCCAGGAAGTAGAAGTACGTGCACGGTGAAAATTCGCGGAATGAAAGCTTCACCGGGAAATGGTCCACCAAATGCAAAGAAGGCAATGTACGTACCAACAACAGGCACAGCTTGAATAATCGCTTCTGCGATTCGAATTCCGGTACCTGAAAGCAAGTCATCAGGAAGTGAGTAACCAAGGAATCCTTCAACGATTCCAAGCGTTAGAAGGCCGACACCGATGATCCAGTTGAATTCGCGTGGTTTACGGAAAGCGCCGGTAAAGTAAACGCGAAGTAAGTGAACAACGATTGCAACCATAAAGAAGAGGGCGGCCCAGTGGTGAATTTGACGCATGAGCAAACCACCACGGACTTCAAATGAAATATGAAGCGTTGACGCATATGCCGCCGACATCTTCAAACCAGATAGCGGCTGGTATGAGCCTTCATAAACAACTTCGCGCTGTGAAGGGTCAAACCAAAAAGTTAAAAATGTTCCAGAGAGCAACAAAATAACAAATGAGTACAGCGCAATTTCACCAAGTAAGAATGACCAGTGATCGGGGAAGACCTTATTGAGGTTCTTCTTCATCCACGCTGCTGCGCCTGTTCGCTCATCTACATAGTTAGCAACATTGCCTGCAATACGTTCACGTGCAGTCATGATGAGCGCTCCCAAAAACTAGGTCCAACAGGTTCTGAAAATGGTTGTTTCGCGACGAGATAACCATCTGCATCGAGGGTTAATGCTAATTGAGGTAGTGGCCTTGCCGCAGGTCCAAACAAGACTTTTGCGGCGCGAGTTACGTCAAATGTTGATTGGTGACATGGGCAGAGCAGATGTTTGGTCTGTTGCTCATAGAGAGCAACAGCGCACCCCATATGTGAACAGATTTTTGAAAAGGCAATGATTCCTTCATGAGTCCACGACAAGCGTTCGGCGTCTAAGTTAAAGTCTTCTGGACGCAAACGAATCAGCAGAACGGCGTCTTTTCCAATATCACTTAAGGAGCGGTGGTCTTGACCCGGAAGCATTGCCGGAAGAACTTGAGCAACGGCGCCAACTTCAAGATCTTCAGGTTTAATTGGTCGATCGCCAGGATCGGTAACAAGACGCGTACCGGCCTTCCAACTTGTTTTCAAAAGTGAATCTCCCGGCAGTGGACCTAGGTCTCGCAGCAGAAGCAATGGTGACAAACCAACAAGACCTAGAGACAAACCTAGAGAGCGCTTTATTAATGAACGACGACCAAGCCCGGCTGCCGCTGCACCATCTTTTGCGGTCTTAACAAACTCCTTGCGATCTTCATCGGACGATTTGAATTCATGGCGTTGCACTGTCACTTCGTTATCTGGCATAAGGGTTTTAGCCCAATGAATTGCGCCCATTCCAATAAAGAAAAGCGAAAGCGCTAATCCAAGACCCAAGAAGAGTTGGTGCGCGTTGGTATCTCCCATAATGGGCACGAAAACAAATACATCTTGAGGAATCGCGATGTAGGAAACGATGAAAAGAATGGTTCCAACAGCTGATAGCGAAAAGAGAATAGCAACTTGTCGTTCGGCTTTGGCGGCTTCTTTTGGATCTGAATCTGCTTTGCGATGAACGTGCGCTGGGATACCAGGGTCTTGAATCGCTTCGATTTCGTGTGCCATGTTTTCCTTATCTCGCCTTCATTGCAAGCCAAACTGCAACACCAATTAAAATTCCGATTCCAAGAGTCCATACCAACAAACCTTCAGTTACAGGACCTACACGACCAAGGGATGCTCCACCAAGTGCTGGTTCGGCTTCTGCGGATTTAATCCACTTAATGATTGATAATTTTTCTTCAGGAGTAATGATTTTGTCTGAGAAAACAGGCATTGATTGTGGACCAGTGATCATCGCTTCATAAATATGAACTGGCTCGACACCCATTAACGTCGGCGCATATTTACCTTGGGTAAGAGCACCGCCTTGAGCAGCAAAGTTGTGGCACATTGCGCAGTTGTTTCTAAATAGTTCACCACCCTCGGCAACGCTTCCATCGCGTTCGTAATTGAGCAACTCATCTCCGGGAATCTCTGGACCAGGTGCAAGTGAAGCAACATAAACTGCTAGAGCTGCTACTTGCTCAGGTGTGTAAACAGGCTTTTTGCGCATTGCTTGTGTGCTCATATCTGCCATCGGCATACGACCCGTGCCCACTTGGAAATCAACGGATGCGGCGCCAACTCCAATTAGAGAAGGAGCTATGCCACCACCTTCGGCGTTTAGTCCGTGACACGACGAGCAGCCTTTTAGAAATAATTGTTTTCCTTCTTCAATTGCCGCTGACCTCGCTAAAGCAAGTGCAGAATTATTCGGTGTAGCACTGGCAACAGAAAAGGTTGTTCCAATACCGAGCAAAGCGACTATGAGCAACAACGGTGCTACGGCGCGATGTCTGCGGTACTTAGATAGTCGTTTCACTCGTTTACCTTTCCATGTTTATGAATTACTTAATCAAGTAAATTGCAGAAAATAGTGCGATCCATACAACATCAACGAAGTGCCAGTAGTACGAGACCACGATTGCGGTTGTAGCTTGTGAATGCGTGAATCGTCGAGCTTTAGCCACGCGAAGCAAAACTATGAGAAAGGCAATAAGTCCGCCAGTTACGTGCAAGCCGTGAAAGCCAGTCGCGATATAAAAAATAGAACCATAAGCCGTTGATGAGAGTGTCAAACTTTCACTGACCAGAGCGGCATACTCATAAATTTGTCCAGCAACAAAGAAGGCGCCCATGAGAAAAGTTAGAGAGAACCATTCGCGCATTCCCCATTTGCTGAATTGAAATATGGAACCCGTTCTCTTATTTTGAAAACGTTCGGCCGCAAATACACCGAATTGGCAGGTAACCGACGATAAAACTAGAACAGTTGTGTTAGTAGCAGCGAAAGGAATATTTAATAGGCGTGAAGACTCGGTCCAAATTGAAGGTCCTTGCACCGCGCGCGTTGTGAAATAAATTGCGAACAAGCCAGCGAAGAACATCAGTTCGCTGGAGAGCCAGACAATGGTTCCGACTGCGACCAGATTTGGACGAGAGATTCTGTGGGCCGTAGATGCAGTGGACATGGGGATGATTATTCCTGCATTCGGCTCGGACTTCCACCGCTGAGGACCTTGTTACCCGTGGCATTTTTGCCCTTCTTGGGTGAAACGGGTCACTAGAAATTCTTGCAGTAAAAAAGGGTTCCCAGTCAATAAGATACGGGCATGGATTCAGATCACGGGACAGCGATAAAGAAGAAGCAGATAGCTATCTATTCTGACGATAGTTCTGTGAGGGCCGCTGTAATTCTGGCTTTAGGAAATCGTATTGCCGAAGATCTACCCGAACATGAAGTTATCGAATTTGCTACAGGACCTGCATTGCGTCAATACATAGACCGCAATTCTCTAGACGGAACTTTTAAGATTGACCTTTTCATTCTCGACGGTGAAGCAACACCAGAAGGTGGCCTCGGAGTTGCTCGTCAACTCAAGGATGAAGTTTTTAACTGCCCACCTGTATTAGCTATTACAGGTCGTAAACAAGATGCGTGGCTTGCAGCGTGGTCAAAAGTTGAGGCATCAGTCGTGCACCCCATAGATCCGTTCACTCTTGCACGAACAGTTGCAGATTTGTTGCGCACCGGCTCTCTTACCTCGGCTTAAATTCACATAGAAAACCACTCATGAATTCGAGTTGGAAATCATCCCTTGCGGCACTTGAATCAGGACTGGATTTAACAAAAACAGAAGCGCAATGGTTAATGCAAGAAATCCTTGAAGGACGCGCAGAGAATTCGGATTTATCCGCGTTCCTAATTGCGCTAAAAAACAAAGGTGAAACGTCAGAAGAAGTTGGCGCATTTGTCACTGAAATGTTTAATCACAGTGCACCCATAAGTATTGCTGAACGCGCAGTTGACACAGTTGGTACGGGTGGCGATGGCGCACACACAATAAACATTTCTACAACAGCTGCAATTATTGCCGCCGCCGCTGGTGCAAGAGTTGTTAAACATGGCAATCGGGCTTCCTCCTCAAAATCTGGAGCAGCTGATTTACTTGAAGCACTCGGTGTAGATATTTCCCTCGACGGAAGTGGTGTTGAAAAAACAGTCCAGCAGCTAGGAATCGGTTTTTGCTTTGCGCAAAAATTTCATCCTGCCATGAAAAATGCCGCCGCAGTTCGCAAAGATTTAGGCGTTCCTACGGTTTTCAATATTTTGGGTCCACTAGCTAATCCGGCCAAACCTCATGCTGCAGCTATCGGTGTCGCAAATGAACGGATGCATTTAGTCATGGCGCAGGTATTAGGTGATAGGGGTGTAGATGGTTTTGTATTTCGGGGCGATGACGGATTAGACGAAATTACTTTGGCAACCACAACTTCTGTTTTATCAATCGGCGGTGGAGCGATTTCAAGTGATCGTATTGAACCGGCAGATTTCGGGTTGAGTTCTGCTCCCATCACAGCTCTTGTTGGGGGAGATTCGCAGGAAAATGCACGTATTACTCGCGCCATTTTTAACGGTGAACTCGGTGCTCCGCGTGATGCAGTATTACTTAATGCCGCCGCAGCAATCGCCGCATTTGAAGGAAAAATCGCAGAAGATATTCATTCGCGGATGCAGTCTGGACTCAAGAGAGCAATCGATGCCATTGATTCTGGCAAAGCCACACGATTGCTAAATGATTGGGCAACA
>Ga0304730_1000446_pt1 | contig 36136 bp, 43 predicted proteins | sample M_130628_MF_Meta_FD_190474 | JGI IMG/M metagenome (GOLD analysis project Ga0304730, IMG submission 190474) | Freshwater microbial communities from Lake Montjoie, Canada to study carbon cycling - M_130628_MF_MetaG (v2) (version 2) | ecosystem: Environmental > Aquatic > Freshwater > Lake | place...
TGGCGGTATCACTACTGGTCTTGCTGGTATTGAGGCTGCGGGGTCTGCTGCTGCGGCTGGAATTTTGGCGGTGGCGGGGGCTGCGGCGGCGTCGGTGGCTGTGGTGGCTGCGATTGGTGCTGCTGCCGCGGTTGTCGGGAAGCAGTTTTATGACTTGGGGGCTGACGCTGACGAGTTGAACGACAAGCTGGCCATTAAGACTGGCGGCTCGGTTGAAGAACTGGCGGCGCTGAAGGATTCCATTCAGCGGATGGGCACAACGAATGTGCCGTTGGGGTTCAGTCAGATCGCTGACGTGGCGGTCGACGTCACCCGGAACTTGAAGTTGACCGGGCCTGCGTTGGAGGAAGTGTCCAGCCGGATCGCCAATTTGGGGCGGATGACTGGCGAAGCGATCAACGTGAAGAAGTTGGGCCAGGCGTTCAAGCAGCTTGGCGTTGAGGGCACCGATCAGGTCACTGCACTCAATCAGCTAAATGAGACTGCCCAGGACACCGGTTTGAGTATCAACGACATGGTGTCGTCGTTGGCGTCGGGCGGGTTGCAACTTAAAGAAGCAGGGTTGACGTTCGGGGAGTCGGCGGCACTGCTCGGCCAGCTTTCCGACGCCGGCATTGATGCGCAGAAAGTTTTGCCCGGTCTGACGGTGTTCCTGCGTAACGCCGCGAAAGAGGGGAAGCCGACAGCGGCGGCGTTTAAGGACGCCACAACGCAGATCAGCGAGCTGGTCAAATCAGGGAAAGAACTTGAAGCTAAGCAGCTCGCCGGGAACCTGTTCGGGCGTAGCTCAATCCCGCTGTTTGAGGCCATCAAGAACGGCACCCTTGACCTAGACAACTTGTCGAGTGCGTTCGACGGAACCGTTGAGGACATCAACGCTTTATCTTTGCGGACTAGCGACTGGTCTGAGCGGTGGACTCTTTTAAAGAGTCAGATCGGCGTGGCGTTGGAGCCGTTCGGTACTGCGGTCTTTGATGGTGTTAACACGCAGCTCACACAGTTGGCGGATTGGATTACCGCCCATCAAGAGGAGATTGTCGGGTTCTTCGTCGATCTTGGTAGTGCGGCGCTTACCGCCGCCGACTTTGTGCTTGAGGGTGTTGGCCAGATGGTGCAGGGCCTCGGTGAGCTGATCGCCCCGATCGGCGATGTGATCGGTGCGTCCAACACACTTATGGCGGCGCTTGCCGACATAACTGGAAACACGGAAGAGGCAGATCGGCTTCGTAAGCAAGCTGAGGGCTATTACGCGTGGGGTGAAACGCTGACCAAGGTTGGTCAGGCTGCCCGGGACTTCGACCCCACGGGGATGAAAGCCGGCTTGGTCGGTTTGGGCGACGATGCGATGCGCCTAGCCCGCGAATCCGCCAACGCCAAAGGCAACGTCGACCTGCTAGCCACCGGGATCACCACGCTGCCCGACGGCACAGTGACCATCAACGACACCACCCCGGAAAACATTAAGCGGGTTCAGGATCTCGGCTACGAGGTCACTAATCTTCCCGATGGCAGTCTGACGATCAGTGTGGTCTACCGGGATCAGAACGGTAACGCGATCGACCCGTCGCAACTGGTTACGCCCCGGTCGGGGGCCGTGGATTCCGGCGGGGCGCCGATCTACGGTGGGCGTGCTGACGGTGGCCCGATTTACGGTGTCGGCGGGCCTCGCGCCGACAATCAACTGATCTGGGCGTCCCCGGGCGAGCACATGCTGACTGCCCGCGAGGTGTCGCGGATGGGTGGGCACCAAGCGGTCTACCGGTTCCGGAACGCCATCAACACGGGCATGTTGGGGCGGTTCGCTGACGGCGGTGCGATTGATGGCACCACGCCGGGGCCGCTGACCCCCGAGCAGAGCAACATTGTTGCCGCGTTCACCGCCGCGCTGCGACCCATCACGGAGTCGCTGAACGCCATCAAGGTGGCGCTTGATACCGGCCTGTCGGGTGTCAAGGATGCGGTTGCGGCACCGAACAAGGCGGTCACGTCGGCAATGTCGTCGGTGCGAACCGCGACCGCCCCAGGCGGGTTCGACGCCGCACTGCTCGCCAAGGTGCCCAAGGGCGGCTACTACGACTCTTCCGGCGACCTGTCGAAAGGTTTAGCTGACTGCACCAGCGGTCTAGAAGACCTCGTTAATATCATCGACGGCAAGTCCACGGCAGGTAGGTCGTTCGCTACCAACGCCGACGTGGGCGGCTCTGCCGCGACGTGGCTGACAGCTAACGGGTTCATGCCCAACACGACCGGGGCGAACATTCCCGGTGCCTTCAACATCGGCTTTAACAGCCACCACGCCGAGGGCACGTTGCCGAATGGCACGAACGTCAACTATGGCAGCAACGCTTCAATCGCTTCTGGCGGCACGGCTGGCGCCCAAGGTGCGTTCGCTCCAGGGCTGACGTCGCAGTATTACCGGCCAATTAGTGCGGCGGCGGCTGCGGCCGACGATTTGACGAAGTCGACACGCGAACTATCGGTGGCGCAAACCGATCAGACCGACATCCTGAAAACGCAGCAAGACGCGTCGGCGGCCGCACCCGCGAAAGCGGAGCCGTTCGATTACACCTCGCTGCCGCTTGGCGATCCTCGGCGCATCGCCGCGCAGGGGTTTATGGGTGCTGGCGGTACGGCTGAGGAGTTCGCCGCTTTGATGGGTGGCAACGCGGGACCGGCGGCGCAGAACGCGGCGGCGTCGGCGACGGCGTCGGTGTTGCAGAGCGCGGCGCAGCCGTTCGGCGCGGTGGCCGGGGATGCGATCGCCGCAGCCGTCGCACCATCCCTGATCCCTACCGGCACACCGACCGCACCGGACACCGAAACCTCCAAGCTGCTCGCCGAACGCAATCCCGCGGTGCTTGGGAAGCTGGCCGGATATGACGTACCGGATTACACCCGCCAAGGCGGCGACCCCGGCCAGGTGATGGGCAACACCGGGCCAGGGTTCAACGCCAACGGCCAGATGATGTCCGACATCTCCGCCCTCATCGACCGCACCTTCACCAACATGGAGGCCGCGAACAAAGCCCGCCAAGACCAACTGCTGGCGATACTCGCGCAGATCAAACAGCAAGTCGCCACCGAAGTTGTGGCCCCGGTAGTGGAAGCATCCACCACCGCCGCCCTGACTGGCATCGCCGCCGACATCGGCACCTCAATGGGTGAGACAGCCGGCCCGATCATCGCCGACAAGACCGCCGCTGCTGTTGCCGCATCGTCGGGGGGGTCATCGTCCGGGCCGCTCGGATTCGCTGGTGGTGGCGGCATTTATGGCGGCACACCGGGCAAGGACTCTGTGCCGGCGATGCTGATGCCCGGCGAGTACGTGTTGACGACCCGCGACGTTGCCCGCATGGGTGGCTTTGCCGGGGTGGAGCGCCTCATCGGCGGGCTGCAAGCCAACGGGCGCATCCAATACTTCGCCACTGGCGGCGGCGTGGGACGCGCCACGACAGGTAACCCGCAAGGCGGGCAGAACGTCAACTCCACTGTTGGCGCGGATTTCTTCGGCGTGTCGCAAATCCCGGTCTTGGCGCTGGCGATCAACGCACTCACCGAAGTGTTACTCACGTTGATCGGTGTGGAGATCCTGCAACGCGATGCCCTCATTGAGGTCGGCAAAGAGTTCAAGGACTTCCGCGGCGACTTCAAAGCGTTCGACGCCGCCGGCCGAATCAAGAACGATAATTCTGGGCTGTCTGATCGCACTTCGTCGAGTGAGAAGCAGGCCGCCGATGAGCGCCTCCGCATCTTGAAGCTGGTCATTAACGGCATCGTCAAGTACGTCATTGAGAAGATCATCGTGCCTTTGGGGAAGGCGATCGGCAACGCTGTGGTGTCGGCGTTGGCTGGCGCGGCTGGTGGTGCGATTGCGGGTGCTGGTGGTGGTTTCGCGAGTGGCATTGTGTCGGCGGCGGTGTCGGCGGCGGGCCAGGTGGCGATTGATATTGCGGCTGAGGTGTTCACGATCGCCGCCGAAACGTTCATCGACATCGGCCTTGAGGCTCTGGGCGAGTTTGTTCAGACGGTGTTCCCAGGGTTGACCACCGAGTTGTTTGGTGGCGCTCTGATGGAGCAGATCGCCGGGCCGGTGTCGGCGGTGATGACGGGTGCGATCGGCGTTGTGACGAGCGCGATCGGTAACTTGATGGGCAACCTTGGCGGCCTGTTTGCCGGGTTCCTGCCTGCGTTGCAGGGCTTTTTGGCGGGGTTTGCGCCGTTGACGTTGTCGTTGTCGGCCGTGGTGGGTGTGCTGTCGTCCATTGCGGCGGTGTTGCAGCAGATTTTCGGCGGCTTGGTGAGTTTGGGGATGTCGATTGCGGCGCCGATTGTGGCGGCGGTGACGTCGGTGCTGGGCGGGTTTACGTCACTGAATGTGTCGATGGCGGGTATCACGAATGTGCTTGCGTCGATTGCCGCGATTTTGCAGCAACTCTTTGGTTCGCTGCTCAATTTGGGTGCGGGTATTGCGGCACCGATTGTGTCGGCGGTGTCTTCGGTGATGTCGTCGGTGTTGTCGGCGCTGTCTGGGTTTACGTCGTTGAATGTGTCGTTGACCGGGATCACCAATGTGTTGTCGTCGATCGCGGCGGTGTTGCAGCAGATCTTCGGTTCGCTGTTCAACTTGGGTTCGGGGATTGCTTCGCCGATCGTGTCGGCGGTGACGTCGGCGGTGTCCGGGTTAAACCCGCTTGTGTCGAACTTGAACCTGACAACGAACGCTTTGGGCGGCGTTGCGCAGGTGTTGACCGGTTTGGCCCCAAATCTGGGCAGTGTGGTGTCGTCGTTCGGGGTGACGGGTGCAGCGTTGTCCACGGCGATGGGTGGTATTGCGACCTTGGCCAGTGCGGTGAATCCGCCGAAGGCCACCGTTAATCCTGTTGCGGCAGCAGCCGCCTCCACGGTGTCCACCGTGAACCAGTTGACCGCGGCGTTGGCGTCGGGTGTTACGAAGCCGACCACCAACACCACGGTGAACGCCCCGATCACGGTGATCTCGGCTACGGCCGCCACCCCGGGCAGGATCGTTAATAGCCTCCAAAGACTGACGGGATAGGGCCATGACCTATAGGGGCTATTTCGCACTTGACGGCACAGAGTTTGCGAACTCTTCGCGTATCGCCGCGCACCTCGGCAAGCAGGTGCCCCAAAACGACGCCCAAGTGTTTGCCCCCGCCGGCCGCGCCAACCCCGGCGACTGCAACCCGCCCGCCGTGGACGACGGCCTCGCCCCCATCACCGGTGGCGTCGAGGTGTCCGAGAACCTATACACCCCCCCTAATGGGGCTGAACGGGTCTCTCCCGGCCTCGCCACCATCGACCAATGCTGGGAGCACCCCCCAATGTGTGGGTGCCGCCTGAACGTCGTGGTAGACGATTCCTGGTCCGGTATGCGCGAACTGCTCGAGCAGCCGCCGTACCGCATCGAATTAGCGCCGTGGCACAACGCCCAATACCCGGAGTCGGGGGAGTTTGTGGGTGTGTGGGTGACGAAGGTGGACGGCTTGGATGTGACGCCGATCAGCCGCAAAGTCACCGAGATGACCGGTAGTGGTGGTGTGGCTGGGCGGGCCCGCGATACGGCCCGGGTGATCACCTTTGAGGCCGTCCTGGTGGCGTGCACGTCGGCGGGGTTGCAGTACGGCTTGAACTGGCTGTCGTGCCAGTTGCGGGCAACCAACGATGCGGACGGGTCGGTGCTCGAGTATTTGGCCGCCCATCCCGGTGGCAGTGCGGTGGATCCGGGTTCGTTGTGGCGTGAGGCGCATGGTGTGGTGCTGACGAGCGCCCCAGAGGTGGGCGAGTCCACGGGTGGTGGCCGGGATCAGCAGGCCACCATGTACAGGGTTTCGTGGGAGATGACCGCGGCGAGCCCGTATGCGTTCCGGCCGGGTGCCACAGTGATCGTCGACTGGGACACCGTGACAAATCAGCCGGTGAACTGGGTGCACGATGCGGGCTGTGAGCGCCCGGAGTCGTGTGCGGACATGCCGGTGCTGTTCTCCACGAATTGTGTGCCTGAGCTTTTGCCCGAGGTCACCAGCCCGCCCCCGGTGTGCGGCGGCTGTCTACCGGTGGGCGGTTTGGAGTCCTTCAAGTTCCATTTGCCCACGTTGTCTGCGCCGGAACGGTGCCGATCAAGCGCGGTGAGCGTCACGATTCACAACACTGGGGAAGAGCCGCTCAGCTTGCAAGGGTTCTTCCGGCCCACCCCGGAGGACACCCGCTGCGAAGACACCTGGTTCCCATTCCAGATCAACGGTTTGGTGGCGGGCGCAACGATCCATTTGGATGCGATCACCGGCCGGTTCCATGCTGTCTATGACGGGTTGAAGCGCCGCCCTGTCGGCGTGGTGGGCACACCGTCGGGTGCGCCGTGGCGGCCGGCGATGATCAACCGCTTCGACGACTGGGACTTCATCTGCCAGACGGTGCCGGGTGCGGTGTTTGAGATTGAGCTGACCCTGCACGATCGCGAACCGTGATGCGGATTGTTGGCGGCCAGGTGGCGTCGGTGCACACTGTGTCGGGGGTGCAGTTGTATCAGTTCGGTGGCCCGGATTTGGAGTCGTTGTCGTGGCGGCGTGAGTTGTGTGAAACGTCTACCGCGCAGGTGGTGGTGCCGACGGGGCTGCTTGAGGATGTGACGCCGTGGCTGCATTGGCTGTCGGTGTGGGATGAGGACAGTGGCGACCTGTCGTGGACGGGCCCGATTCAGACGGTTGAGATGGGTCGCGAATCGACTTTGATCGCGGCGTCGGATGTGTCGGCGTTGATGGGCCGCACCAGGGTACCGCTCACCAAAGCGTGGGAAGCCACCGACCCGGCACTGATTGCCGCCGAGCTGTGGCGGTCCATGTTGGAGGCGCAGCGCCTAGTCGGGGCCCCGGTGGTGCGGCGGGATCCGCTCAATGATCCGTTCAACTTTGAGTGTGTCGCGGACTCTGCCATGTTGGATAAGACTTTTGATGACCTTGTCGGATTGGGTTTGTGCTGGACGGTTGTCGCCGGAACCATGTTCCTGGGGCCAGCACCGAGGGTATCTATCGCCGGCCTCGGTGAGGACGACTTCGTTAACGGTGATTTGACGTTGGTACGGGATGGGACGCGCACATTCACCGACGTCCTGGTCCGTGCCGCTGATGATCAGACTCGGGCGCGAACGAACCTGGGCGGTTTGAACCTTCAGACCATTGTGGATGTGGACAGCCTGTTTGGTGTGTCGAATGCGGATCGGGCAGCTAGGCAGTATTTGCGGTTCTGTTCTGAGATTCGTCAAGCGGTGCGACTCGACGGGTCTGCGGTGTTACACCCTGCCGCGCCCGTCACCATCGCGTCCCTCGTCCCGTCTGCGCGGGTGACGGTGGCCGCCTACAACGTCCTAACCCCAATGGAAATTCAGACCGTAGAAGTGAACCAGGACGCCGAGGACACCACCGTCGCGGTCGGCCTTGAGTCAATCGAGGACAACCCCCCAGAGTTAATTCAAACGCAGCGACCGAATGGGTAGGCAATGACTGATAACACGCCAGGCCGTCGTGGCCGCCCCCCGCGCAACGATCCTGAGTGGGCCCGCGACATCCAACGCCGCGTCGAAGAGTTGGAGAACTCCACCAGCGTCCGCATCGGCAACTGGGTGCTCAACGTGAAAGACGGGAACCTTGTGGCGTCCACCATGTCCGGGGTAACAGTGGTGCTCGCTGAGTCGCCGACAACAGCAGCCACCACCCGCTCAGCGATGCCAGGGCGCGGCGAAACCGCCGGGCCGCAACCAGAAACGGCCACACCCATCGACCGTAAAGTCGAATCGTGACCGACTTCGTAAGGCCGAACGTCTGCCTAGACGAGCACCTGAATGTGGAGAACGGTCTGCTCCAGCTTGAGAAGTGGTCGGTGCCGCGCCTTGTCGCCGATCTGCGGGCCGAGTCTGCCGGCGACGGATCGTTGGCATCCACCATCGCGTTACCCGGAAAGCTACTGATTCAGGCTGAGGTTGGCTGGACGAACGACAGCCCCGTCGACATGATGCTGCTCATCCGGGTTATTCGGTCGTGGCGTGGCTGGCTGACCTCCAACCCGAACGCTATTCAGTTCCGTGATCGCTGGACGTGGGCTATTGACCGCGAACCGTCCATCCCGGTCACGACCGGCATCTACAACTCGCAGTGCGGCTCCGCGATCGACGTCGGCACCAACTCGGTGTCGGAACCCAACCCGGGCCGGCAGTGGGTGTGGACACCCACAACCATGTCTGATGAGTGGGTGGGGCCGCTCGCACCCGGCCAACGGTTGAACGTGCACTACCGCACCTACGTGTGGACCCCGCCACCGTGGTCCGACAACGCCAACAAGAACAGTCCGCAGCACCAAGCCGCAGCCCGCTATAGCCGTGTGCAGTTGCAGGCGTTCCCAACTCAAGGAAGTTTGGTGGTGGGGTGATCAAAGTCTGTGTGGATGACTACATGCTTGCCACGCCTGGCGCGGTGGGGATGCGCCGCAACTGGTTTCCGAGGATTGTGTCGGAGCGGTTCCTCACCTCGAGCCGGGACGGGGAGATTAAACGCTGCCCCGATCCGGTGACAATGATTGAGGGCGACCTGACTTGGTTCAACAACAGCCCTGATGACCAGGAGGTTGTTGTGCAGGTGTTGCGGGCTCCGCGCACGGTGGTGGCGCAGTCCCCGACGACGGTGGTGATCCACGACGCCTGGTCCCACGCAGTCGGTGTGGATCCGACCGCCGACTACCCATCGGTCATGCAAGACACGATGGGCGGCCGGATGCAGATCGACCGCCCCGAAACGGTAGCCGCGGATTTGCGGTACTCAAGGTTCTTTTTTGATACCGATACCTGCCAGGAGTGGGTGCCGATTGGTGTGGTGCCGTCGATGCAACTGCTGCACTTCAGGTATATCGCTGCGGTTCAGACGCCGGGGGTGTGGACGACACCGTCAGAGTTTGAGCCGTCGTGGGAAGCCCACGCACGGTGGGCGAGGTTGTTGGCTTTTGCTACTCCGGTGGGGTCGAAGTGACGACACCTACTGATCATTTCGACGTGTCGGATGGCTCGTTGTCGCCGCAGCCGTGGATGCAGATGCGGCATGTGGCTACGTCGGAGACGCCGTCGGTGGCCCGCACCTATGCCTCAACGGGTGGGGTCAACAAGAACGAGCAGCTCCAAGTTGTGTCGGTGTCGTGGACGAATAACACGCCGCTGTCGCAGTGGTCGTATGGGATGGTGCATCACGGTGGTTCGGCGGTGGCGTTGCAGGCCCGCAGCCGCGGCTACATCAAGGTGTCGCATTCGTTGACTGTGGGCTTGGCGCCCAAAGCCAACCCCCCGAATCCGTTGACTGAGGTGTCGCGGTTCGGTGGTGGCGCTGACATTGGTGTGGGTGGCCTCTTGGGCATTGGCACCGATTTTGCGATGCATGAGGTTCGGGCCCATTCCAGCACGGTGCCGTTGATGCCGCACGTCACGGGCTGGACCGAAGTGCCGCCCGGGCACACCATCACCGGCACCGTTGAGGTGCGGTTTGTGTCGGAGAAGTGGGAAGCCACGTCGATCACCAACGGGAAATCGAATACCGACTGCACTGTGCTGGCCGGTGATGTGCGGATCGACTTGTGGGCCGTACCGATCATTGAGGATCCGCCGGCCCGCACAACCCCAACCATCATCGGGTCAAACGCCAAGATGGAATCCTCAAAGTCGGTGACCGTGGCCACCCCAGCGGGCACCCAATACGGCGACGTCCTGCTAGCAATCGTCGGAAACAACTTTGGTGACGCGACGGCAATCACGGCCCCGGCTGGGTGGACGCTGCTGCACGCCGTGAACAACAACAAGTTTGACTGGTTCACAAGCCACCTGTTCGTTTACGGCCGCCAGGTTTCTGCCACGGAGCCGAAGTCGCACACGTTTACGAATGCGTTTGGTGCTGAGCAGATTGTGCAGGTGATTGCGTTGCGTGGTGCTGTGGCCCCGTCGAGTGGGGTGGATGCGAACGGCTGGTCGATCGGGTCGACACGCACGAAATACAACGCTCGCGGCCAAATGCATGTTGCCCCGTCGATGGCAGTTGATGGGCAACTGCTGATCTGTGCGTCGTTCTTCGGCCTGGCCGACAACATCTTCGACGGATTTGGTGTGGTGCAGGTGAAGGATTCGCCGCCTGAGGGCATGTCTGAGCTGCTGAATTTGAATGGAACGAACTCAAATCTGTGTGTGGCGTCGTTGTCGGGGCCGCCGAATCCGACGCAGGAGCGGGTGTTTAGGACTGAGCCGCGGGCATATTTCGCGGGGGATGCGGTGTCGGTGGCGATTGTGGTCGCCGGCACCCAGCAGTTCTAGCCGTGTTCGATCCGCCCGCGGGATACTTGGACCTGATCGGTGATGCTGAGACTGCGCCGTTTTCGGAGCGGTTTGAGCCGTTGGTAGTGCCGGAGGTGGGGGTGTTGACGGCTCGGAGGCCGATGCCGTCGGGGTTAGCAGATTTGGCGATGGCGGCTAATCCGGAGGTTGCGGATGTGGACCGCTCCGATTACCTGGTGAACTTTGTGCAGAGCCATCTTCATGGTGACGAGTTGGAGCGGGTCTATGTCGCGATGATGGCGGGGGAAGCGCCCGTGGACAGCATTGAACGCATCGCCCGCGCTATCGCCACCTGGGGCACAGCCCGCCCATATTTGGCTGTGGTGACGCTAGCCGTTATGGCCGGGCATCATTGGAGAACCGTGAGGACATCCCTGGTCAAGTCAGGCATCAGCAATGTGATGCAACTTCCCACCATGCACATCTTGCTTGACACGATCGAGGCGGCGGTACTGGAAGCCATGCATGGGCAGCGCGACAGCGACTCAAAAGTACGTATCTTCGTAGATAGGCTTTACTCGCCGCTGTCTGATCCAGGCGCCCCGGCTGGCCCGCCTCGAGGGTTCACCGATGAGGACACCGAGGACAGCTTTGATGCGTTCGCGGCGGCGGCACGCTGATCCTGTCGGGCCTGTCGGTATCATTAGACGAAAGCGGCCCAGGCGGTGCTACCAACACCGTGGTCCTGGGCCTAACCGATTAGGAGATCGGCTATGGCCAAGCGTAACCCCCTTCCCTGCACGCCTGCGAACTGCGGCGAGAACTTCCCGGTCTGCGGAAAAACAAGCACCTACTCACACCGCAAGTGTCGGTGCGACTCATGTAGCGCGGCGGTATCTGAAGAGCGCAGACAGCACTACGCCAAGAAACGCGAGGCAAAGCTTGCGTACGCGAAACGTTATCGTGAAGACAACCGCCAGCAGGTCGCTGAGAAGAAGAAGCGTTACTACGAGGAGAATCGCGAAGCTGCCTGCGAAAAGCAGAAGCGGTATTACGCCGAGAACCGCGAGGCGTGCGCTGCGCAGGGGAAGCGATGGCGTGAAGCGAACCGCGAGAAGGTCGCTGAGGAACAGCTTCGTTACCGGGAAGAGAACCGCGAGAAACTTGCTGAGTATGCCCGTCAGTGGAGGCTCGCCAATCCCGACTATGCCCGTGAATACATGCGCGATTACTCGCCACGTTACCAAGCAGAAAACCGCGATAAGGTTCGTGCGAATCAGAAGCGATGGCGGCTCAACAACCCTGAACGCGCTCGGGAAAGCGCGCGTCTGGCATCTCATCGTCGCCGCGCCAGGATTTACGCAACCCAGGTGGTGGACTTCACGCCTGAGCAGTTGGAGCAGAAATTCGCCTACTACGGGCACTCTTGCTACCTGAAGTTGCCGGGCCTGTGCACGGGTGCGTTTGATCAGATTGAACACGTCAAACCTTTGAGCAAGGGCGGCGCTCACCTACTCGCCAACTTGAGACCATCATGCGAACCATGCAACTCTCACAAACGTGCGAAGTGGCCGTTCAAGTTCGCGGCCTAGCCAACCCTGCCGGGTGCACCGCAGCTTAATACCGTGTGCTCATGACAGATTTGTGGGTGGCCTACGACCCGGCTAAAGAACCTGGCGACCGGCTAGCGCCCGAAGTCGTTGACGAGATCCAGATCATTGCGCAGGCGGGCGTGGACTCTGTGGTGGGCTCCGCTGATCTTGAGGACGGCGCGGTCACCACTCCCAAGATCGCTGACCTAGCCGTCACGGCGCCTAAGCTGGCGAGCAACGCGGTCACAACGTCCAAGATCGCCGGGAACGCCATCTCAAGCGACAAACTCGGACCCGGTGCAGTCACACCGGCCAAAGTCGGCGCGGGCGTTGTCACAAGCCACGACGTAGACAACAACGCAATCGCAATGGACGTCGTGCCAATCACGGCTGAGCAGTACGCGGCACTTCCAGAGAAGGATCCGCGAGTATTGTACCTGGTCACGGATGGGAACTCGTCGGTTGAGGTTCCTGGCGGCGGCGGTAGCGGCGGCGGTGGGGGTACGGGTCCGCAGGGGCCTGCCGGGCCAGCGGGACCGCAGGGGCCATCGGGGCCCACGGGTGCGACTGGACCGGCGGGGCCGGAAGGGCCAGCCGGTATCCAAGGCGAACCTGGACTCGGCATTCGATTTCGTGGTGAGGTCGCTACGGTGGCTGAGCTGCCGACTACCGGTCAAGTGCAGGGCGATCTTTGGATAATCGGAAACCGCGACGACGACAGTTCGCCGGCTGAGTCGTATGTGTGGGATGAGACTGACGGCTGGTTGTATGCGGGGAAGATTCAGGGGCCGCAGGGGCCGCGGGGTGTTCAGGGTCCGGCGGGGCCTGCGGGTGCTGATGGCACGCCGGGCGTTGATGGCGCGACCGGGCCGCAAGGCCCTGCGGGTGATGCTGGCGTTCAGGGTGACACGGGGTTGCAGGGGCCTGCGGGGCCGGCTGGCGCTGACGGTGCGACGGGGCCTGAGGGCCCGGCTGGCGCGGATGGTGCTCCGGGCCCGAAGGGTGATCAGGGCGACCCGGGCAACGATGGCGTTCAAGGTATTCAGGGCGAGCAGGGAATCCAGGGTGAGCCTGGCCTTGGACTGAGATACAAAGGCGAGGTCGCGACGCTGGCGGAGCTGCCCACGACTGGGAACGTGAACGGTGATCTGTGGGTTCTCGGAAACCGCGACGATGACACCCAGCCGGCTGAGTCCTATATCTGGGACGAGGCCATTAACGACTGGGTATATGGCGGCAGGATCCAAGGGCCGCAAGGCGTTCCGGGCGTCCAGGGCGTTGAGGGCCCGAAGGGCGATCAGGGTGTGCCCGGTGCTACGGGGCCTGCTGGGCCGTCTGCGGTGTCGAAGGATGCCAATAATGCGACGACGTTGGGTACTGATGGTTTGGTTTATACGCCGTTGGGTGGTGGCGCTGTTGGGCCGCAAGGTCCGGAGGGGCCTGCGGGTCCGGCTGGCGCGAAGGGCGACACTGGGCCTGCGGGCGCGGATGGTGCCCCGGGCGTGGACGGTGTTGATGGGCAGCAGGGCATTCAGGGTGAGCCGGGTCTCGGTATCAGGTACTGCGGCGAGGTTGCTTCGCTGGCGGAGTTGAATGCGATCACTGGTCAGAAGAATGGCGACCTGTGGGTGATCGGGAATCGCACGGATGATTCGACGCCTGCTGAGGCGTATGTGTGGGATGAGGCGCAGCAGGTATGGATTTATGCTGGCCACATCCAGGGTGTGCAGGGTGTGCCGGGTGTTGATGGTAAGGATGGTGCGGCGGGTCCGAAGGGTGACGCGGGTGCGACCGGTCCTGCCGGTGCTGATGGTGCCGTAGGGCCTGCGGGTGCGGACGGTGCGGTTGGCCCTGCGGGCGCGGATGGTGCCCCAGGAGCCGATGGTGCGGATGGTGCTGATGGCCCTCCTGGCCCGACAGCCGTGTCGGCTGATGCGGGCAACGCGAGCATCTTGGGCACTGATGGTTTGATTTTCACCCCTGCGACTGCGGGTGGCGCGTTGGTGACTGCCCCGTCTGCGTCGGCATTCCCGGCTACTGGTGAGCCCAACAAGGTGTATCTGGCGGAGGACACCGGGGATGCGTTTAGGTTCGATGCCACTGCGAAGGCTGGCACTGACAGCTATGTCCGCATCTCGGAAACCACGCTGTCTACCAAGATTGAGGACTCGACGCAGGTTGGCCGCGATCTGGTCACGGCGGTTGATGAGGCTGCTGCACGCGCCACGATTGGCGCGGAGGATGTTGCGCTGAAGGGTCAGCCTGACGGTTATGCCCCGTTGGACAGTGACGGACTGGTGCCGTCTGTGCATCTGCCGCAGGTAGGGCCGGTTGATTTGCGGGAATGGCCCGATATCCGTAAGGCCGAGTGGAAGATGACGCTGGGTGCGGAGTACACCAGCGGCCAGAAAACTTTGAAGAACAACGTCAGCCCGTTCACTGCTGATGATGTTGGCAAGGTTGTTGTTGTGTCAGAAAATAATGGCACTGGCGGCAACGGCGGCTACACCCGGTTCATGGCGAAGATTGTGTCGGTCGATGCCGGTGGTGTTGCGACGATGGATTCGGCTGCGCCGTCGTCGGCGGCGAATCAGCGCATCAATTGGGGCTTCGATGCCACTGATGCAATCAATGCGGCGTTGGCTTCGCTTGCCGTTGATGGTGTGACTCCGCGTGAGGCGTATCTTCCTGGCCGGTATCGGGCTTCGCAGATTGTGATTCCTACATCGGTGACGTTGCGTGGTTCGGGTTGGGGTAGTTACGGCGGCACTGGGGTGACGATTGCGGGAACTGTTATCACGCAGTTGCCGGGTTCCGAGAAAAGCCTTGTGGTGTTTGCACCGTATCCTGGCTCCACCGATTTTGTTGGCCCGGTCGGTTTGTCGCACATCAACTTGTGCGGCCCGGAGGCGAACGTCCGCAATAACGCCCCCACTAAGGGCAGTGGTGTGAGTTTCCGTACCGCTGCCGGTGTGGGTGTTGCCTCGCAGGATGGTTGCGAGTTCCGTGGTGTGCAGACGGCGTTCTTCCCCGAGAACGGCTTTGAGGTTCCTGCTGGCGGGTTGCCGTTGACGTTGGAGGGCTGCCGGTTCTTCTACAACGGCAAGTATGGGTTTGATTACGACGGCCAAAACGATATGCGGACCCAGATGATTCACTTGTTGAATTGTTCTGCTGACGGCAACGTGTCGGGTGGTGTTCGGTTCCGCAACATCACGTCGTATAGCGCGATTTCGGTGACGGCGTTTAAGTCTGAGGCCGATTCGAGTGCCCTGTATGGGCAGCAGACCGGATGGAATTACGTTCCTGGTTGGCCGGGTGTCGGTGACACGCAGATGGAAGCGTTGATCTTTGAGGATTGCGATAATTCTCCGGTCACGGTGTGTGGTGTGAACCATGTGTACGGGGGGAACTCTCGCGGTCCTGGGCCTGCGATTCGGGTGAAGTCTGCTACGACGAAGGTGCCGCGCATTTTCTTCAGCGGTATCGCTATTCGGGCTACGACGGGCACGGTCACTGATTCGGTGACGTTGCGGGATTCTGTGAATGCGGTGGATATTCCGCTTGCGGAGTCGGGTGGTTCGTGGCCGCCGGCTTCGCCGCGTGTTGCGGCGTTGAAGAACAAAGCCGGTGAGAACACGGTAGTGGTTCCTACTGCGACGGGTGTCGTGAACTATTTGACCGTGACTGGTGGTGTGGCTACCGGGTCGCCGACGATAGGTGTGCAGGGCGCAGATGCCACCTCGTCTATTGCGCTTGCTCCTCGCGGCGCGGGTGGGGTGCAAATCTATTCCACGTCCGGTAACGCCCGACTGGTTGCGAACGGCTCCACCGCCGACGTGAACATCAAAATTGAGACACGCGGCACCGGGGCGCAGTTCTTCGCCAACAATGACCGCTTCGGCATCAAAGTCAACGTCCCAGCGGACTCGGCTGCCGCAGGCAAGATGGGTTACTGGGCGTGCAACGCCACCCACCTGTTCATCTACACCGGGGACAACACCACCCACACTTGGGCGAGGTTGCAGATGGAAACGACGTGGACAAGTAGTGATACGGCTGTCGATCTGAAGAACACGGTGAAGGGTTCCGCAGCCGGAACCCCAACGGGTGCTTTGACCCTCTGGACGGGCACCAAATCCCAGTACGATGCGATCCCGTCAAAGTCTGGAAATACCACCTATGTGGTCGTTGGAACGACAGCGGTAACCGGCGACATCATGGTCGATGAGGGTGCCGAGACAGGCGACATCGCGGTCGAGCCGGTTGTTGAGCCGGTGGCCGAAGAGCCGGTGGCTGACGCACCTGTCACCAAGTCCACGCGGAAGAAGTAGCGGTGCTGATTCCGGGAGCGTCGAACAAAGACGCCGAAGCGGTGTTCGTCGGCGGCACGCAAGCTGCCGCCGTCTACCTGGGCACCACCTTGGTGTGGCCCACCGCCACCCAAGGAACAGGCGTCATGGGTGAACAGTTGATCATCAACCCCACCAACGACTCGGCAGGAGTATTGCAACGGTTGACCATCCCGGCAGCAGCCACCAAATTCGATGTCGTATTGATCGGCGGCGGCGGTGGCGGCGGGGACGGCGGCACACTCGGCCCCGGCGAAGGCGGCATCTGCGGGGTGTGGCAAACCGCCACCTACACCGTGGGCACCGACTTCCCGGCCGGGCACAACCTCACCATGTATGTCGGTGCCGGCGGCGCTGGCGGAGGCGCACTCATCAACACAGGCGGCGCACAAGGCGGCGGGTCTGCCCTGCTGGACAAAAACGAGGGAGTAATGCTCCTCCTTGGCCCTGGCGGTAAACCCAACAAAGCCCCCGACAGATCCGGCCTCACCCCACCCGACTGCGTCTTCAACGGCCGCACCTACAAAGGCGGCGCAGGCGGCGTGTCAGCCAACCAAAACGGTGTCGATGGTGCAGCCCCCGGCGGCGGCGGCCAAGGCGGCAACGACGAAGTCAACGGCAACAACGGCGGACGAGGCGGCTCCGGCGGCATCTACCTGTACTTCTACTAGGAGCTGCCGATGTCGCAGGAAAAGATCGTTGCAGCCTCAATCGGCGATGTTCCCGTCGTCAACTACTTTTGGGGCGGCGGCCCCAAACAGGAGTCCAGCCGCCAAACAATTATTGCGGTTCGGTGGGGCGAAATCCCTGTCGTCCGCGCCATCCTCGGCCTGACTACCGTCATGCGTGTCGCCCACGTGTGGGACACCTTCAACCGCCCCAACGCACCACTCGACGCCGACGGCCGTTGGGTTGACTACGGCACCGCCACCGAATACCGGGCAGTAATCGAAAACACCGTCGCCCGCATCGGCATCCCCGACGGACTCACCACCCAAACCCAAGCCACCTCATACATGCGGTGCGCAACACGCAAATCCACCACCGACGACGGCTACATCCAATGCCGCGTATTCAGTGTTGGCGACACCACCGGCCTGAAAACCTTTGACACCGCCGTATTCGCCAAAGTGAATGACGATTTCACCGCTGGTGTCGGCATCCATTTATCTGGCAACACCCTCGGATTGGTGGTCCGCAACAACAGTGTCGACACCGTCGTCGGCACATACGGGCAGTTCTCCACCAACGACATCATCCGCATCACTTTCAGCGGCGACGACTACACCGTCAACTGCAATAGTCAACAGCGTGGAACGTGGACGGACAGGCTTGGCCAAATCGTGTCCGACGCTGGGCATCGCAGCCTCGGGATCCGCGTCGAAGGCGCATCCGGCAGTGATGGTGTCCGCGCTTTCTCGCCGGCACTTGACCACGTCGAACTCGGTTAAAGAAGGGCAACGCTGTGTCTGACAAACTTATTGCGATTGATACCGCCGATCCGCGTGGGTCGCAGTTCGCCACGGTGGTGAACGACGAAATCAAGTATTTGATCGCGCAGAACGGCGGCGGTGCGGGCAGCACTGGGCCTGCGGGTCCAGCGGGACCGGCGGGACCGCAGGGGCCTGCCGGTGCGACTGGTGCCACCGGCCCTGCCGGGCCTGCCGGTGCTGACGGCCAGGACGGTGCGGTCGGACCTGCCGGGCCTGAAGGTCCGCAAGGCCCCCCCGGAGCGGGTAGTGGCGAAGGTGTCCCTGGCCCCGAAGGCCCCGCAGGACCAGAAGGGCCCGCCGGTCCCGAAGGCCCCGCCGGTCCCGCCGGAGCTGACGGAGCTGACGGAGCCCCAGGCGTTGACGGAACGGACGGAGCAGACGGTGCGGTTGGCCCTCAAGGTGTACCGGGTGCAGACGGCAAGGACGGGGCTGACGGTCCACAGGGTGACCCGGGGGTGGCGGGTCCGACTGGGCCGACGGGTGCTGCGGGTGCAGATGGTGCCGTAGGGCCGGTCGGTCCCAGCGGCGTCGAAGGGCCCGCTGGCGTTAAAGGCGACCAAGGCATCCAAGGCGAACCCGGCATTCAGGGTATTCAGGGTGAGCAAGGCCCCCCCGGTCTGGGCATCACATTCAAGGGCTCTTTGCCCACGGTCGACGATCTGCCTGACGGTGCCACACAGGGCGACCTGTATGTGGTGGAAACCCCCGCCCCGGCAACGGCATGGGTGTGGGACGAAGCGGAAGCCGCCTACGTTGATGGCGGCCCGGTCCAAGGCCCGCAAGGCATCCAAGGTCAACAGGGCATCCCGGGTGTGCAGGGCCCGGCCGGTAATGATGGTGCGCCTGGTTCGCAGGGCCCGGCGGGCGCGGACGGCGCGGCAGGCCCGACAGGTCCGAAAGGCGACACCGGGGCGGTCGGGTCGAAGGGTGACACCGGCCCTGCCGGTCCCGCGGGCGCGGACGGTGCCACTGGTCCCGCCGGCCCGGCTGGCCCGACCGCTGTGTCTGCCGACGCAGGCAACACCAGCAAGCTCGGCACCGACGGTTTAATCTTCACGCCCGCCGCGTCGGGTGGCGGCGCATACCTGCCCACCGCGGGTGGGGAAATGACCGGGGCCATCACCCTGCCCAGCGGAACAAACGGTCTGGTCATCAAAGGCACGAATTACAACCTGTTGGGTGGTAGCGGCGGTGTCGCTTTCCGCAACAACACCAGCAATATCGTCAACTTCTCTGGCGGTGAGGTCGCGGCCTACGTCCCGATCACCACCGCTGGTGCCGGTGTGGGTGTGAAGTTCGGCTCCGGCGGCCCCACGCTGTCCAAGTCGGGCACGATGATCGCCGCCTCGGCCCCGATCACCGTGGCGGCGGCACCGGCCACCAACACCGAGCTGGCGAACAAGGCGTATGTCGATGCCCAGGTTGCAGCCGGCGGCGGTGGCAGCTCGGTCACCAACCCCGTCGCGGGGTCGGTGGCAGGGATGACGATCTGGACAGGCACCCAGGCCGCCTATGACGCCCTCACGAAGTCGGCCACCGGCGTCTACTTCATCACCGGTTAGGGGTCGACATGCCATTCGATACCGCAGTCGGCGACACACCGATCGTCAAAGCCTATGTCGGGACCACCCCGGTGATCCGCACCTACGTCGGCGACAAACACGTCTGGCCGCCGTTCAGCGCCACCGTCACCTACGTCGGCTCGCAGGTGTTCACCGGGACCGCCAGCGCCACGTTCCCGGTACACACGCCTAACGATCTGCTGGTGATCTACGCGGTGGGCGGCGGGGCTCCTGTCGCCCCGGCGGGATGGATTGATGTGCCTACCGGCCAGTCCGGTAACCCGGCAGGGACACTGGCCTACAAGTGGGCCACCGGCACCACCGCGAATACCGGAGTGTGGAACGGCAACGCCGCAGGGATCATGTATGTGTTCCGCGATGTCAACAAGACCACCCCGTTCGGGGCGGTCGGCACCAGCCTCGGCAACGGTCTGGTTGCCACCGCCCCTGCGATCACCCTGACTGAACCCAACGGCTCGTCGCTGGTGGCGCACCAGTATTTCAACAACGGCACCACCGGGGCGTGGACGAACAAGGCACCGACGAACTTCATCATCAAGAACCTGAACGCCCGCATGGCGAGCACCCTGGCCGTCGACACCGCCAGCACCGTGGTGGGGGAGTCCTCGCTGACGCACTCGTCATCGCAAGCGTGGCGGTCGCTGGCCTTTGAGGTTCTAGCAGAGGCAGTATCGCCCGGCCTGTACGACGTGGAGATTGAGTACCTGCCCGCGTATGAGGTCCGGTTCACCGCACTGACCGATTACGCCGAGTCCGCCAACGATGCGTTCTTCTTCCGCTGCTCCAACGAGACCGGCCTGGACGGGTACGTCGGTCGCACGTTCACTAAGAAGTTCTCGGGCACAGCGCCCAAGACCTGCACGTTGCAGGACTACTACGGCGGCGGTGCTGGCGGCACGATGAACACCATCACGTTCAGCGTCTCCCCGAAGTCCACCGTCGCCGACGCACTCGACGGCGTCACCGCTGACGCGCCTGCTGGGGCCATCAAAGGCAACGCCGACAGCGGCCTCTACCACATGCCAGGCGACCCCCACTACGACGAAACCATCGCCGAAGCCACCTTCACCACCGAAGCCGAAGCCAAAGCCGCCGGCTACACCAAATACACCAAACGCCGGAAGAAGACGTAGTCGTGACCCGCGTCGTCGTCATCATCTGCGCCGTCATCTGCGTCACCACATTCACCATCGTCTACGCAGGTGTCAACGCCATCGCCGGAGAAACCTGGCCAGAAATGGGAGCTAACTGATGCCCGCCACAGTGCTGAGCTACAACACAGCCCCCGAACTGGTCACCCAGGAGACGTATTACAACTGCGGTCCCGGTTCGAGCCAGCTCGTCCTTGAAGCCCGCGGCATCCATGTGTCCGAAGCTGAACTCAGTGGCGTCCTCGGAACCACCACCGACGGAACCCCATCGATCGACAGCATCGCCAACGGCCTAAACCACTACGACGGCGAGTCGCAGTACGCCTCGATGTGGATGCCGAACGACCCACCCACCCCGGACGAAGTCAACCTCATGCGGGAGCGGATCTTCCGCACCATCGCGTGGGGTCGCGGCTGCGTCGCCAACGTCGTCGTCCCCCCATCAAACTACCCGCGAGCAGTCCCGAAACACGACCCCAACCTGCCCGGTGCTGAGGGTGTTTCGCCGAACTACGGCGGCGGCATCGTCTACCACTACATATCGGCGCTCGGAGCCGACGACTTCGACGACACCGTGATGATCGTGGACCCCGGGTTCCAGCCCAGCACCTACTGGGTGACAGTGTCGCAACTGGCAACAATGGTGAGCCCGCACGGCATCGTCTACGCCAGCGGCGCACCGACCGTGGCACAACCCGGCATCCCCACCCTGCCCGGCCCTGCCGGCCCGATGGTCGCCAACGCGCAAAAGTATTGGCCCGTCACCGCCGACCGGTTTGTCACCTCCCCGTTTGGGCCGCGTGACGGCGGGTTTCACTCCGGTGCGGACTTCGGGTTTAACGGCGGCTCCGGTGACCGGCCGGTGTTCGCCGTCCAGTCAGGCACCGTGCAGTACGCGGGGCCTGCGCAAGGGTATGGCGGCCCGGATCCGGCGGGCTGGCTTGTTATTGATTCTGATGACAGCCAGGGCGGCGGGTGCTGGGAGTACGGGCACATCGTCCACCTACCGAACATCGCGGTGGGTGCGGCGGTGCGGGCTGGGGATCAGATCGCCACTATCAACCCGAACGAAGCAACGAACGGCGGTGTGGCGCCGCACTTGCATTTGGCTTATATGGCGCGTGGTTATGACCCGGGGTCTAAGCAGGATCCGCTGCCTGTGTTGGATGGTGCGGCGGAGCCGGGTGTTGTGGTTGCGCCGTCCGCACCTAACCACGCCGCACCGCCGGAGCAGACGTGTCTGACTGGGCGCCCGCATCATCACAGCGAGAATCCGCCGACTGACGGCCAAATCTTGGATATGCGTGCCGAGGGTTTGTGCACGCAGGCTTTGGTGTTCAAGATTGCGGAGAAGTTGGGTCTGGACGCCGCCGGGATCTACCAAGCGGCCCGGGAAAGCTTCTAGTCATGTCTATGCCGTGGGATGCGGCCCCGCCACCGCCCCCGGCCCCCGCACCAACCCCGCCGGCACTGTTGATGGCGGAGCAGATGCAGCCCGATTCGCCGATCCCGGCTGTGGTTCCGCCGCCGGTTTCGGCGACCGCCACTAACACGGCGACGGGGCAGAGGGTGGCTGTGGAGATTGGTGGGCCGTTGCGTGCGGCGATTGATGCGGCGATCGCCGACGCGGTCACCGCTCACCCTGTTCTCGGGACGGCTGTGACGGCGGTTGTGCGGGATCGGGAACGCGCCGACAGGACATTGATGCAGTCATCACTCATTGACGTCGTGGTGGCCATTGTGGCGGCCTTAGTGACCATCGTGTCGCCGGACAGTCAGGCGGTCGGCGTGTTGTGGCTTGCCGCCGCTGTGTTGGCGTCAAGGACGATGCTGACAGCGGCGATCGACCGAATGGTGGTGGTGCCGTGAAGTTCAGGGGTAAGGAGCTGCCGACGCCTGCGGTGATTACTGGTGTGGCGGGGGTGTTGTGGTTGGGTTCGTTTGGGTTGCGGGCGATCAAACCGGATATGGCGATCGGCCCTGCCGCGGACACGTTGATGGCGACGTGCGTAGCGTGGCTGGCGAAAACCCGGTTGGCGAAGAACGGCCAAGACGATTTGTTGTCTCAGGTGTTGACGACGTCGGTGCTGCCGTTCGTGTCTTCAGCGCACTCCGACCCCGACACCCCCACCCAGGGCAGCCCGGCCCCGTACACCCCAAAACCGACCACCTACAACCCACCGCCGTACACCCCGCCCCGGCCATCAACACCGCCGAAACCGACCCCAGGAGGACTCCCGTGGAGCTGACCCCCGGAACCCTAGTTTTACTTGGCCTGCTCGTTCTGCTGTACGGCATCCTCGTCGGCGGCACCTGGGTTAGGCGCACCCCCGGCAAAACATGGGACACCGTGTCCACCATCATTTTCATCGTCGTTGCGGCCGTCGCCACCCTCAACCTGGTGGTGGTGGGGGCGCGGCAAAACGACGCCTTCGCGAAAGCCAAAAACCGCCTCGATTGCGTAAGTGAGCAACTTGATGCGGTGCGGGCGCAAGCCCCAATGCCAAAATGCCAGATCGCCTGGGACGCCGACTAGTCGCTGCGGAGTTCAGTGATGTTGAGGTTGATCTGTGAGAGTGGTTTGTCGGTGATGGTGCTGATGAAGTCGCGGGCTTGGCTGGTGATGTCGGAGTAGCGGCGGGCTTGGGTGAGGTCGGAAGTATTGATGCCGCCATCGGGGTAGGTGTAGCCGTCAAGTTCGGGTACTTGGATCATCCACCAGCGGTCTTCGCGGTAGACGGTGACTTTGTAGGTGTGCATTAGGTGTCCTCGCATTCGTTTTGGCAGAGCTGGATGGCTTTGTTGACTTGGTGTCGGATATCGGAATTGACCTTTGCAGAGTGGGTCGGGATCACGACGCTGTAGGTGCTGCGGGAGCAGGTCCACCTAGTGTGGCTGCCTTTGGCGGGCCGTTTGGTGAAGCCAGCGGTATTGAGTTGTTTGATGGCCCCGGTGAGTAGGCCGTCGGACTCAGTGTTGACGGGCGGTTTTAAGGTCGGTTGGGGCACCGCTGGTTTTTGCCGCTTATGAACGTTGAATCGCGGCTTCTCGGCTCGGATTGCGGCAGTCTCTGCGGCAAGCAACTCAAATGATGAAGCAAACCCGCGTTGCATGGTCACCGTCGCGGCCTCGGGGAAGAACGCTGAATCCTGACGATGCTGCGAGAACCGCGCCCACACGTTGACCGAGATCCCGACGTACAGCAGGCCATCGTCAGCATCAAAGAACCGGTACAACACAAGTTTATCTGCCGCTGAATTCATTTTGTGATCCTTCCTCTACTTGTCTAGCCAGCGCCGGAGCGTGTTGGCGCGGTCAACTCCGAAGAGTTGGGCTAGTTCGACTTCGGTTATTCCGAGCTGCTTGCCGTCCTTGGCGGCCTGGACCGCGTCTTCGGTGGCGTCTTTCCAGCCTTTGCGGTGGGTGGCTAGCCGTTTGGCGATCTTGGCAATCCGTGCCCGCACTTCTAGTTCCTCGTCCATGTAGAACACTCTACACCGTTACGTGTTGACATATCTACAGAGTTCTGTAGACTGGTCTACATCACCGGGGAAACGCCCTGACCGACCAAAGGAACAAGCCATGAAGAAGACCATCACCGCCGCCCTGATCGCCGGAGCCGCCACCGCAGCCCTCATGGGCGCCGGCACCGCCCAGGCCGACAGCAACGACGTCGCATTCATCAACGTCCTCAATAGCCGCGGCATCAAGCCCAGCGGCAACGACTACACCGGCCTCACCAACTGGGGCAAGGCCGTGTGCAATCAGATCGACGCAGGCAACTCAGTCCTGTCGGTTGCGCGATCCGTGTATCGCGTCACCCCACTGTCCGATCTCGACTCCGGCTACTTCGTCGGCGCATCCATCCGCGCGTACTGCCCGTGGGACTTGCCTCTTCTCGGCATGTGACCCCCCTTCCAAATCCACTCCACCCGAAAGGCACTCTCATGAAGTTCAAGACTCTGACCGCCGCGGCCGCGCTCACCGCCGTCGTGCTGGGCGCTGGCGTCACCGCGCCCGTCGCATCCGCGTTGCCCCCGAACTGCGTCCAGCAGTTTTGGATGATTGGTTTGCGAAAAGGGCAGCGCACCATCTGCGATGGCCCGATGGCCGCTGACGGTTCGTGGTTGCGGGGCCGCTCGTTCAACGCGCCGGCGTTCACTGCGGACGGCTACTCCGTGTGCTACGGCTACGGCTTCTGCACCTTCACCATGCCCAAGGAGGTCGCCGCGATTGACCAGCTCGAAACCTACCGCGTCACGCCTGACACGGTCCTCGGCGACGAGCCCGGCTATTTGGGTGTCACACCGGCCGCTGTCGCGTAGCTCGACGTTCGCAGGGGAGCCCCGGCCGGTCTGGTCGGGGCTTCCCTGCGTGACTATCGGGTACAGATGGAGTACACCTGACCCGCCGATAATGCTTTGAGCTGCACCTCCGGTAGGAATCGAACCTACGACCTAAGGCTTAGAAGTTCGCGACATCGTGGGTGCTGAACAGGGTCTTTGCACGTAAACCGGCATACCGCACCACAATTGAGTTGCACCGGGTTGCAGGGAAAAGCACCGGGATGAATCACATATGGAGTACAGCCGAGTACAGTCCCCACATGCGCAGCAAGGGCGACGGCACACTCTTCAAACGAGCAGACGGCTACTGGGTCGGCGGCATCGAACTCCCACCCGGCCCCGACGGGAAACGCCGCTACAAACGAGTCGTCCGCAAAAACCGCAACGACACCATCACCGCGCTCCGCAAAATCAAAGTGGATCTTGACGCCGGCCGCATTACCAACCCCACGACCCTGACCGTTGAGAAGTGGATGAACTATTGGTCTCGCGAGATCCTGCCCCACCGCAACCTCAAACCCGAAACGAACAAGACGTACCGAACGACCATCCGGTTGTACATCGTCGCGTACATCGGGGCTTTGCGCCTAGACCGGCTCCACCCGTCCGATATCCGCACCCTCTACGTCAACCTTCAGAAGGACGTGTCATCGAGGGCGGCGCAGAAGGCACACCAAGTGCTATGCCTGGCGCTGAAGGCCGCGGTGCGCGACGGCGTGATTGTCAGCTCAGTCATGGAACGTGTCGATAAGCCGGCGCACGCTAAGAAGGCGTCGCAGGCGTTCGACAAGCCGACGACCTTGCACCTACTCAACACTGCTGCGGCGACGCAGGGCGCGATGTGGACGGCACGGTGGATGCTTGGCTTCGCCACCGGTTTGCGCGAGTTGGAGCTGCTGGGCCTGGAGTGGGATCGGGTGCATTTGGATCGGGCGGTCATCGACTGCGCCTGGCAGATGCAAAGGTTGCAGAAGGCCCACGGCTGCGGTGAGCCCACCGACGGCGCATATCCGTGCGGCTACAAGAAGAGCGCCTACTGCCCCGAGGGTGGCTGGGATTTCCCGGCCGGGATGCAGTACCGGGAATGCACCGGCACCCTGGTGTGGACCCGCCCGAAAACGAAGGCGGGCACCCGCATGATCCCGCTCGTTCCAGGCATGGGGGAGGTGCTACGAACCCTCAATGATGGCGGCCCGAACCCACACAACTTGGTGCTGCACCACCCCGACGGGAAACCGTTCACCCAAGACCAGGATCAGAAGATGTGGCGGCGCCTGTTGAAGGATGCGGAGATTCCGCATGTTCCGCAGCACACGATCCGGCACACCACCGTGACACTGCTGTTGGATGCCGGGGTGGACTCGTATGTGGTGGAGTCGGTGATCGGGCATTCGGATATTGCGACGACCCGTGATTATCAGCATGTTTCGTTGGAGTTGGCGCGTCGGGCGTGGGCATCGTTGGAGCCGGTATTGACTACTAAAAGCGATTTTGGCAACGCCGCGCCAAACCGGGAAGTGGGCTAAATATGACGGGTTTAACGAAAATTCGACGTGTTGGCAAAAGATCGGTAGGTTAACGGAAAGTTACAACTTTGGTTGCAACGCCAGCTATCTGGTCTGCGATCCGCTTGACACTGACCCCCCGTTCGCAGCCCAGACCACCGCTGCCCAGATCCCTCGGAGCCAGCCGTATGGTAAGTCAATTTCGTAAACTGCTGGACACCGTGGATCCCCGCGAGCTGACCGCAGAAGATCAACAAGCCCTGCTCGATTTGTTCGTGGCTTCACGTCAAGCCCAGAGTTCTGGGGGGGGGGGCTTTCTTGTCCAGGCCCCTCTTACGGCGTAGCCGGTTAGCGTCGTCCCTGCGGGCCGTTTAGCCCCACCCTGCGGCTCAGCTCGCCAACCAGTTCCGCCTCGGTGAGGTCGGTGACGGGCCGGCGCATGTTGAACCGCTGGCGCAGCTCGTCCATCAACTCCATGTCGGGGTAGTCGGCGATGGGTGTGCGGCCTTCGGTGGCGGTGCCGGCCTCGTCGGCGGTGACGTAACCCGCCACGATGAGTGCCTCGACGGGGTTGAGGTTGAATCCGCGTGCGAAGGCGACAACATATTCGGCGCGTGGCGCGTTGGTGTCTTCGCGGAGCCATCGGCTGATTGCGGTTTGGCCCAGGCCGGTACGTTCAGCGACCTCAGCTTGCGTCAACCCTTTGGTGTGTCGCTCTACATACGGTCTCCATGTACCCATAGGGCCGAACTGTAGCCCCTAATCGCTACTTATGCGAGCCGAAATTGCTGGTCAGAGAGTTACACGTATGTCATTTAGCAGGTCGGCCAGTTTTGCGACCTGAAACTGTGACCTGCGGTTAGCACTTAAATGCTGTTTTAGCAGTCCTGCGACACTCATGCGTGTTGCCATAAATCAGCGGTGCTACCAAGTTTAGTTGTGCTACGGTGGCCGACATGGCTGACCAAACCGCACCGGATAGCGGTGGCTTGCGCTCACGCTCCGAAGCCGCCGAATACCTATCCATGTCGATGCGCCGCCTCGACGAACTGATCAAATCCGGGGCTCTGTGCGCCGTCCGCGACGGCCGCTCAGTGAAAGTGTCCAAAGTCGAGCTGGAGCGGTACATCTCTGCCCTGCCCGCCTACGAGCCAGTGAGCTACGGGGTGTCGGCATGAGCGCGGAAATGGATTTGTTCTCCGCGTCGGCTAGCCCGTTCGACGCCATTCGCATGACCGATCCTGTTGACGGCGATCTGTGGTCTGCACGCGATCTGATGCCGCTGCTTGGCTATGACGAGTGGCGAAATTTCGCGGGGGTCATTGATCGCGCTCAGGCAGCGTGCGCCAATGCTGGCGTCAGGGTGACGGGAAACTTTGTTGCCGCCAACAAAGTTTCAGGGGCACGCGGACCAGCTCAGCTTGACTTCATCCTCTCCCGCTACGCCTGCTACCTCGTCGCCATGAATGGCGACCCGCGTAAGCCGGAGATTGCTGCGGCGCAAACCTACTTCGCTATCAAGACCCGCGAAGCCGAAATTGCACTGCCGGCACTGACTGAGGACGAGATTGTTCACCAAGCCCTCGCCATCACCGCCCGCCGCGTCGATGAACTCACCGCCAAAGTCGCCGAACTGGAACCGAAAGCCGAGTTCTACGACGACTTGATGGATGCCGACGGCACCTACTCATTCCAGGCCGTCGCAAACATCCTCGGCTGGGGCCGCAACGTGATGATCCGAGAACTACGCCGCGCCGGAGTGCTACAGGGCAACCGACTTCCGTATCAGCGGTATGCGCACCACTTCAAGGTCATACCGACGACCTACGTCAACCGCGGCACCGGGGAAACCGTTCCGACTGCGACAACAACGGTTCTACCGAGCGGTATTGAGTTCATCCGTAAGCGCCTTGCCCGCACGGAACTGGGTGTCGAGGTGGGCGCGTGATCACTTTGTTCATTGACGGTCTCACTGCGACAGTCAAATTCGTCGACCGCGTGTTCACTGCGGCCGAACAGAACGTGCGTCTCCGGGCTGCCCTCCAGCCTGTCGATGATGCGCGGCCCGCCGGGGTTGTCCCCGAAACCAGCCCCGGCGGGCAGCCCATCGAATCCACATCGGAGTTGTTGGCGATGGCGGCGACGGAGATTCAAAACCTGGCCCGCATGTCGTTCACCACTTCGATGCCGTGGGTCGAGACGTTCGCCGCTGACCTTCGTGACCGTGCCGCCCAACTCTGGGCGGCGGGGGATTAAAGCCCCATCAAATAAAGCGGCGCCGCCCGGGACTAGCGGGCGACGCCATACCCACTGGAAATCAAAGGAGAATCAGTGAGCAAGCAAAGAATAACTGGCAGCGACAACATCACTTTGTTGTGGACGCCTCGGGACAGCATCGACACGGCCAGCCAGTTTCACCTCGAAATGGACAACGCTGAACGTGGCGTCCGCGACGACGTTGAGATCGCCGACCCGGTGCAGATGCGGCAGGCGTTTGATCCGCAGGGATGGCTGATGTCGCAGTCCCGGTTCCGCAAAGCCAAGGTGTACGACTTCTTGGCGGTCCTGTTGATGTTGGCGACGATGGCCGCGCTGGGCTGCGCCGTGTTCTTCCTGTCCACGCCGCAAGCCAAAGCCGACCCAATCGACCCGGTCGCGGTCGCATACGCAGCGCACTACGCGGGTGCGGTGTGCGCCACCCTGGACGACTTCCCCAACCTGAACGGCATCCTGGGTTTGGTTTCGGCCATCCAAGACGACGGCCTGACTGCCGGCCAAGCCGGTGCCGCCATCGGGCTGTCCGTGGCTGAAGCGTGCCCGCGCTACGAACCACTGCTGGAAGCCTTCATCAACCGGTACGGGTCGGTGAACGTATGAACCAGCGACGCCACCTCGAGTTGCTGTTGAACCGGCCCGGCGGCCACATCGTCGCCGTCAACCCACACCACTGCCGATTCGGCAACACCCACCAACCCGTGTGCGTCGAAGACGGCTGCCACTACGTCGGCCCGTTCGTGAACGAAGCCCGCGCCCGCGAAATCGCCGAAGAACACCGACGCAAAACATTGGAGAACCACCGATGAGCGACGACTGGCCCATCATCCAATTCAAACCCGGCCCTACCGACGCCGAGCTGGAAGCTGAACGCGACCGCAAACACAACCTTGAAGTTGCTCGCGAAACCGGCGTCGAGCACCTTTGCCTCGCCCCGGCCCCGCAACGCTACGGCGCATTCGGAGTGTGGCCGCGGTGCGCCCTCGTCCGACACCACACCGGCGTCCACTCCACCACTTACGGCAAAACGTGGGCGGCATCGTGAAGGGCTTCGCGATCCTCGCCACGATCTTGGCGTCGCTGGTGGGTTGGCTGTTCTTCGCCGCCAGCGCACGCGCCGACACGACCACGCCAGCCGCGATCGTGGTGGTCGTGTGAGCGACATCGTCTGGTACGTCGCTGTGGTGATCGTCGCCATCGCAATGGTCGTCCACACCGGCTGGTGGCGGTAATGAACAACGACAACCGCCGCACATTCGTGGAACGCCTCGACGCCGCAAAAACCGGTGAGCAGTTCGGAGCCGTACTCAACGACCTGTTCGCCCACCTCGACAACGCACGCGACCAAGAAGAGGACAACGAATGACCAAAATCTATTTGTGCCCGGTTTGCCGCCGGGCCGTCAAACCCACGCGGGGCGGCAACATTCCCGCTCACCTTGACTCCATCCGTGAGGACACCTGCCCCGCGGGCGGCTATCCGTTCGACATCACGTTGGTGTTGACACCGGAGTTCGGGCTGGTGGCGTCGTGAGCGTTGCGATTCAGCCCGGATCACCGGAACACATGCGCCTGATAACTCCAAGCAAGGTGAGCGCGATTCTCGGCGTGTCGCGCTTTACAAGTGCATACCGGATCTGGAATCAGATGGCCGGTCTGGTTGAACCTGAACCTGCCAAAGAGATCTTCGCCCTCGGCCACGACTTTGAGCCGGCAATGGCTTCCATTTGGAAACGGCAAAACCCGGGCTGGCGACTCTCCGCAGACGAAGTGCAGATCGTCGTGCCAGCCGAACGGTTCGGGTTCCCGGCCGCCGTCACGCTGGACCGCAGAGCATCCCGAGGCAGGGCACGCAAAGTGGTGGAGTTCAAGACCGCGAGGGATCTGTCGCAGTGGGGTGATTACTTCACCGACCAGGCGCCCGCCGACTACGTCGCCCAAGTCACCGCACAAATGCTGTTTAGCGGCTACACCTCGTATCCGGCTCACTTGATGGTGTTGGGCCCATTTTTTGAGGCGCACACCTACGTCATCGAGTTTGACGCTTTGGTGGCAGCCACGATCGTGTCGCGCTGCAAAGCGTTCTACGACTCTTTGCAAGCCGGTGTCCCACCCCACCTTGACGATTCGGTGTCGTCGTACCAGACCGTGCGGGAGCTGCATCCCGACATCACGCCCGACAGTGTGGTTGAGGTCGATCCTGAACTGGCGGTGCAAGTCCTCCAACTCGACGCCGCACTGAAGGACACGGAACGCGCCACACGCGGCCACAAGTCGCTGCTCCTCGACGCGATGGGCAACGCCCAAACCGCCATGTGCGGGGGCGTGAAGATCGCCGACCGGCGCCCGCACGCCAAAGGCGGCGTCGCCCTGGCGCTCGCCACAAAGAACCTCAACCAACTCAACACCAACACCGAAGGGGAACTATCAGCATGACCATCGAACCGATCAACACCAACGAGATTGAACTGCTGCCACCGGCCCGGCCGGCGCAGGCGAACTCGACCGCGCAGTTGATGTCGCACGTCCAGGCGATGGGCGCCGCCAAACAGCTCGCCGACGCCCTGTGCGACACCGACATGGTGCCCGCCACCTACCGAGGGAAACCCGGCAACGGCGCCGCAGCCATCCTCTTCGGCCAGGAACTCGGGCTCAACCCCATCCAGTCGTTGCAGCACATCTTCGTCGTGCACGGCAGCCCCGCGATCTACGCCCGCACCGCCGTCGCGTTGTTGAAGCGCCACGGCATCAAGTTCCGCACCATCGAAGAATCCCCGACGTGCGTCACCATCCGGGCCGAACGAGGAGACGAAGCCGAAGAGTCCACCTGGACGATCGAACGCGCCCAAAAAGCCGGGTTCACTAACAACAAAAAGTATTCGACCGAGCCGCAACAGATGTTGTATGCGAAGGCCGCGATGGAAGTGTCGCGGCGGATTGCCCCCGACATCCTGTTGGGCATCGCCTACTCCACCGAGGAGTTGGAGCTGTCCGAATCGCAGCAGTCGTCTCGGCCAGTGCAGTCTCAGCGCCCCGCTCCGGCTGCGCCGCGGCGTGGTGTGGAGGGGCTACGCAACGCGATCACCCCCGCCGCCCCGGTAGAGGCTTTGGTGGTCGACGTCGAACCCGAGCCGGCACCCGAACCCGCCCCAGCGAAGCGTGAGGCGGGTCAAGCCCCCACCGGCATGGCACCCACCACCCGCAAAAAGTGGGTTGCGTCCATGTTCGCTGCGCTCGCTGAAGCGGACTGCGAAGAACGCGACGACCAACTCACCGTCATCACCGATTTGGCGCAACGCCGCCAAAACCCGCCGGAGCATCGCGACGGCATCACCGACGACGAACTCCGCATGGTGGTCAACGCCTTGAATGCGGCCCGCAAAGACGGTGCACTCGGCCAGGTCGTCACCGACATCCTCAACAACGCCGCAATACGCGAAGCCGGCATCACCGAGGACGACGACCTGTTCGCCGAAGACGATGACGCATGACCGCCCCCGCACTGTGCCGCGTTGAGTTTTGGGTACCAGGCAACCCCGCCCCACAAGGCTCAAAATCGTTTAAAGGGTTTGCCGGTAACGGCCGCGCCATCCTCGCCGAGTCGTCCAAATCGGTCGGGCCGTGGCGTGAACGTGTCGCCTTCTTCGGGATGCAAGCCATGCAATCCGATGCCGCCACACCATTCGCTGGCGCGGTCACCGTGAGCCTCGAGTTCATTTTGCCGCGGCCTGCGTCGGCGTCGAAACTCAAAGTGCTACCCGCAACGAAACGCCCCGACCTTGACAAATGTGCCCGGGCCTGTTTGGACGCACTCACCAACGTGTGCTTCCTTGACGACTCTCAGGTCGTCCAGTTGGTGGCGTCGAAACGGGTCGCGTTGTTTGGTGAGCCGTCGGGCTGCCAGTTCACTGTCACGGCGGGGCCCGCGGCGTGAGCGACAACGAGTTTGACGAAGCCGCCGCCGAAGCATTCCTACAAACCCCGGCCACCCCGCTACACAGCGGCGTCACCGGCATCCTCGCGGCCGCCGACAAAATTGAGGCCCGCATCGTTGAGGCCGAGAAACTCCACGCCGCCCTCGAGCAGATCAAACAGCTCCACGCGGCGATCGTCATGCCCATCAACGACCATTTGTTGCTGCTGTGTGATCACTGCTGCTTCGACGACGCCGGCCAGCAGACCGATGATTGCGCCAACAGCCACGAACACACCGTGGATGGGCCTGCCTGCCACACCGCCGAAATCATCGCCAGGAGCGGACTGTGATCACACTGACCGACCTGTTCTGCGGCGCAGGCGGCAGCTCCACCGGGGCCGTCAACATCCCCGGCGTTCAAGTACGCATGGCATCCAACCATTGGGATCTCGCCGTAGAAACCCACAATCGCAACCATCCTGACGCAGATCATCTGTGCGCCGACCTGTCGCAGATCGACCCCCGCTACTTCCCGCGCACCGACATCCTCTGGGCATCACCGGAATGCACCAACCACTCAGTGGCACGCGGCAAAAGACGTGCCGACGCCCAACCCGACTTATTCGGAGAAATACTGCCCGACGCCGCCGCGGAACGCTCCAGGGCCACCATGTGGGACGTTCCCCGCTTCGCCGAGGTACACCGCTACGAAGCCGTGATCGTGGAGAACGTCGTAGACGCCTGGAACTGGGAGCCGTTCAGGGCGTGGCTCATGGCAATGGACTGCCTCGGCTACGACCACCAGCCCGTGTTCCTCAACTCGATGCACGCCCAAACATTCGGGCTCGGTGCACCGCAGTCCCGCGACCGCATGTACGTGGTGTTTTGGCGGAAAGGCAACCCGGCACCCGATCTGGCTCGGGTGAACCGCCCCGACGCACTGTGTCCGCAGTGCGGGCCGGTGAAGGCTTTGCAGTGGTGGAAAAGGCCGGCACCGAACTGGGGCCGCTACCGGGCGCAATACCTGTACCGCTGCCCCAACGTGAAATGCCGCAACAGTGTGGTGGAGCCCATGTTTCGGCCCGCCGCGGAGATCATCGACTGGGAGTTGATGGGTCAAAGGATCGGCGATCGTGCTAAGCCGTTGGCCGATAAGACGTTGGCCCGCATCCAAGCCGGGATTGACAAATACTGGGGCCCGTTCATCACTGAACACCGGCATGAGTACCGGACCCGGGACATCACCCACCCGATGCAAACCGTCGCGGCATCCGGTAACCACTTCGGGTTAGCCGTTCCCGTGGAAGGCCGCGACGGTAAGCAAGCCCTACCGGTCTCGGTGCCGGCGCGAACTATGACGACCCGCAACGAGACCGGGTTGGCATTCATTGCGGAGCTGCGCGGCGGCGGATCGAAACATCGGGCCGTCACCGAACCCCTCGCCACCGTCACCGCATCCGGTAATCATCACGGCTTGGTCACCACCTACTACGGCAACGGATCAACCAACACCACCGACGACGCCCTATCGACCTGCACCACCGTCGAACGCCACGCACTGCTGATGCGCAACAACAGCAGCAAAACCAGCGGCGCCGAAATGTCCACACCGGTCACAGAGGCAATCCGCACCATCACCACCACCGGCCACCAATCCCTCCTCGAGGCGCAACAGCCCACAGTCGACGTCAACGATGTGCTGTTCCGCATGTTGGAGCCGTCTGAGATCAAACGGGCAATGGACTTCCCAACCGACTACCTCATCCTCGGCAACCGCCGCGAGCAAGTCCGCATGTCCGGCAACGCGGTCACACCGCCAGCCGCACGGGATCTCGTCGGGGTCGTCGCCGAATCACTGCGGGCCACCCGATGAACCACGCCTGCGAATGCGAACACCCGCCCGCCGACCACTACAACCAGGTCGGCCCCTGCGAACACTTCGAGGACGACTTCCCCTGCAACTGCCCGTTCTACACCTTCCAGGGAGATGACTAGATGCCCTCCGACTGTGGTTCCACCCGACGTTTACAAGCCCTCACCGCCATCGGCTGGGACACCGACACCCTCGCCCACGAACTCGGCTGGACAACCACCCAACTCACCCAAGCCCTCACCGGACACACACCACCACACACCCGACACCACATCACCCAGCTCTACAACCAACTCTCCATGACCCCCGGACCATCCACACAAGCCCGCCAACACGCCCAACAACACGGCTGGCCACCACCACTCGCCTGGGACGACGACGACCTCGACAACCCCACCGGCACACCCGCACCCGGCTGGCAACCCAAAACCAGCACCCGCCAACCATTCCTCACCCGCTACCAAGAATGGCGCACCCTCGGCTACACAGACCTCGAAATCCTGCACCGCTTCAACATCCGCCCCGACACCCTCGCCACCATGCTCCAACGCGCCGGCCAACCCGTCAGCCCCCAACTCTCCCAAGCCAGCCACCAACACAAAAACCGGCAAGCCTACGCATGACCCGAAACAACCGTTACCGAAAAACGGAACCGCAGCGCAAACCCCTTGCCTGGCAACACTTTGCCGCCGCAGTCGCAAACGGATTCCAGCCACCACAAGGACGCGGCCGATGCCGAGAATGCGGGTTTCACGTAGCCACACAGCAACACCGGGCCGGATGCCCCAAGGAACGCAGCAGTGCACCCTCCGCGAGTACACAGAAACAGCCACACACGCGCAGAAGCAAACAGGAGCCGACGCAATGACCGAACGTAGGTGGGCCACCGAACTCGAAGCCGCCGACTACGCACGAATCAGCGGAAACACGTTGCGGCGCTGGCGCTCCGAAGGCCGCATCGCCGGCTACAAGATCAGCCGCACCGTCCGCTACGACCTCAACGAGATCGACGCCGTCCTCGCAGCCGCAGCGGACAACGCCGATGGCTAACGCGACCGGGATGATCCGTGAATCCATTTGGCGTGACGGCGACTGGCGACTTCTGTCTCGCGGCGCCCAGGCCCTCTACATGCAACTGATCTCCCAAAAGGAACTCGACTGCGCCGGCGTCCTACCCTTACAGCCACACAAATGGGCCAAAGGGTGCGCCGACCTCACCGTCGAACAAGTGTGGGCCGACCTAGACGAGCTACAGCAGTGCCGATTCGTGTTCTACGACGTCGACACCGACGAAGCATTCATCCGCAGCTACGTCCGCAACTCAAATGTGTTGAAGATCCCGAACATGCGCAAAGCCGCCGGGAGGGCAGCCCTACTCGTCGGATCACACCGCATCAGAGCCGCCCTCGCCGTCGAACTCAAAGCCACCAAACACCCCGACTTCGCCCCCATCGTCACCCAACTCGCACCCCCCAAAACCCCCAAAAATACGAACCCTTCACCTAACGGTTCCATTAACGGTTCACCGAACGGTTCCGCAACCCTAACGGAACCCACGGGTGTGGGTATGGGTATGGGAGAGGGTGTAACTGTTGGTAATCAGTTAAGGGAGGGAGCGCAAAACGGCCGCCCCCAATGCCCCCGACACGAAACCAACACCGAAGACACCCACTGCCGGCCATGCATGAAACGCCGCGAATGGGACGAAAAACACCAAGCCCAACAACAAGCCAACGA
>Ga0304730_1000447_pt1 | contig 36128 bp, 54 predicted proteins | sample M_130628_MF_Meta_FD_190474 | JGI IMG/M metagenome (GOLD analysis project Ga0304730, IMG submission 190474) | Freshwater microbial communities from Lake Montjoie, Canada to study carbon cycling - M_130628_MF_MetaG (v2) (version 2) | ecosystem: Environmental > Aquatic > Freshwater > Lake | place...
AGATATGTCGGTTATGAAAGTCTATATGTGTGAAGATGGTAAAATGAACTTATTATACAGTTACGATATGTGTAACACAGGAAGTTTGGCACATCTTTGGGCTTTCAGTACAAATGGTATAATGGGCTATACCTCAGCCTTTGAAGGTGTGTGGAAAATGTGTAAAGATGAAGGTAAACTCATGGGGATGGCTCCGAATGGTCACTACGACGATAAAATTTATAAGTTTCTCAATTCATGTATTGATTATAAAGACTTAAAATTCTTTCCATCAAATACCGCAGGAAAAACCCAACTCGTTATTGATTCAATGTATCAAAAAGGTTTTTTTAACACAAAAACAAAAAGAGAAATTTTTTCATATAATTTACAAAAAATAACAGAAGATTTATTCTTGTCATTTTTAAATGACCTACACACAAGGTTTCCTGAATACAAAAAATTATGTTTTTCAGGTGGATTATTCGCCAATGTTAAATTAAATCAAAAGATAAATGAACTTGACTGGATTGATGAAATTTATATTTATCCTGCAATGGGGGATGAAGGACTTTCATTAGGTGCCTGCATTTACAAAGCAGTAGAATTAGGTGAATGGACAAAACCAAAAAAGTTAAAAAATTTATATTTTGGATTAAAATACTCTGACTATCAAATTTTTAATATATCAAAAAATTTTGATTTTAATAAAGAATTCTATGAACCGAACGAAATTGCAAAAGATTTAAATGAAGGTAAAATTATTGGGTGGTTTCAAGATGGTTTTGAATATGGGCCAAGAGCCCTTGGGGCAAGAAGTATTTTAGTGAGACCAACAGATATTGGTACTCATGAAGTACTTAACACAAGACTAAAGAGATATGAGTTAATGCCGTTTGCACCAATAGTAATGGAAGAACATTTTGATGATATATTTGAGGGTAATAAATCAAAATATAGTGCGGAATTCATGACAATTTGTTATCCAACCAAAGAAGAATGGATTGATAAAATTCCCGCAGTGATTCAAAAATCAGATAAAACAGCGAGACCACAATTAGTTAAAAAAGATAATAGTCCAAAATTTTGGAATATTCTAAATGAATATTATAAACTTTCAAAAATACCAATTCTTTTAAATACGTCATTCAATTCACATAATCAGCCAATCATTGATAATCCCAAAGACGCTTTTATTAGTTTACAAAATGGTATAATAGATAAACTTGTTATTGAAAATTATGTTTACACAAATAAATAATGAAAAAATTAGACTAAATTTTCAGTCAGGTATTAAAGTTTATGTTGATGGTCCTGAAACATATTATTTAGTTGAAATTAACGAATTTAAAAAAAATAGTGATTCTCCTGTATTTGTAGAATCATACCATATAACAACTAAATCGGGTAAAGGGAAAAATTCATACTTTAATTTACCAATAGAATTTTATTTTGATTTTGAAGTTAATGTTTACCGATTCAACGAAGATTCAGGATTACAAAAAATATTTTCTCACAGATATAATGATAATGGTAAATTATTAAAATTTGTTTTAGATACTTCAAATTTTGAAGAGGCGGAAATATGGATTGAACAAATTAAAAAATACCAATCAATACATAATTGTAAAATTGTTGTTGAATCAAAATTTGATGTATTAAACAACACTTTCAATACAAAATATCTAGCTAAAGATATTGATTTTTATAGAATATATAATATTGGTAGATACCCTAAATCATCTAACGACTGGAGAACTATAGACCCAAGAAAAGAAGGAGTATTATGGTTTGGTTATTGGAAAACTTTTTGGTCATATCAACATCCAAGATGTTGGACTTCACTTTCTAGCAAAGAAATTATTAATGATATTTTGTGTATTGAATAATTTTACATACCTTTATAAAAATTATCAAATATGAATATTGGTCAAGATTTCAAAAATTATTACACAAAACATTTAGGTAAAGGTTCTTTGGACCTTCATTATTATGAAAACCAAATTGAGTCATCAATGACTCCCTACATTTTAGAAGAAAGGGAGATGAGAGTGACTCAAATGGACATCTTCTCTCGTTTAATGAGAGACCGTCTTTTATGGGTTGCAGGTCCTGTTGATGACCGTATGTCAACTGTGGTTCAAGCTCAGTTAATGTTCTTAGATTCATCAGATAAGACCGATATCACAATGCATATTGATTCTCCTGGTGGAAGTGTTAAATCAGGATTATCTATGGTTGATGTAATGAATTATATCTCCTGTGATATTAGAACAGTAAATACGGGTATGGCAGCATCAATGGGTTCAATTTTATTAGGCGCGGGAACAAAAGGTAAAAGAAGTTCTTTAAGATTTTCACGAACAATGCTACATCAATCATCGGGAGGTGCTGGAGGTAACATCCAAGACGCAAGAATTTCGTTTCTTGAGTGGGAAAAAATCAACAATACTTTATTTGAATTATTGGGTGAGTATTGTGGTAAAGAGGCTGAAGTTGTTAAAAATGATGCTTCAAGAGATTTATGGCTTGATAGTGAACAAGCTTTAGAGTACGGAATAATTGATGAGATTGTTAAAACAAAAAAGAAGGGTAAATAACCCTTCTTTTTTTTAGAATTTAAAACACCCCCTTTTTGTTTTTATTCTTTATGAGGCCGCCAACGCTGGCTTAGCCTTTAAATTTGAAGCAACTTCAGTTGCCTTACTTGTAAATTTATTAAGTAGTCCACAAACTGTTGACTCTAAAGAATTTTCTAAACCTTGGATAAAACTTGTACTGTGTATTGCGTCTTCAAGAGTATTTCTTAAGAATGTATATCCCGCACCTGTCATTCCTTTTGAGTTTGATAATTGGATTACCATTCCCTCAACTAACGACTCCGCAACTAATCCCGTAAGTTCTTTACAGTCACCTCTTAGAGCTTTTGCCAATCTACCCCAATTCTTAGTGAAGAATGAAATCATCACACTTTTAAAGTATCCGTCTTCCATTCCTAAAGCACCTAAAATAGAGTTGACAATAGGTTCACCAATCATTTGTAATAATCCTGAAAAAGAACTACCAAATAAAGAAGTAATAGCATCCCATAATCCTTCATTAAGTAATTCGTCATCACTTAAAATAATTTCTGTTAATATTGCGTTAGCAATTTTTCTTTGTTTAGTTTTTGTTAAAGAATCAAAATTTTTGATATTCTCTTCAGACTCACAAATCATCATGATTTTACTTTTGATTAACGATTCTTTAATCAAACGTCTTTCTTTTTGTTCTTTGGCTTCAACTAAAGCCTTTCTTATTTCTTTTTTCATTTGTTATATTATAATCTTGAATTTATTCTATACTTAGAATTAACTAAATCTTTCAATTTATCTTTCAATCTAAATCTTAATAAAAACTTCTCTGAATTTTCTGGTTGAGCGCATATTTCAGTAGTTCTTTTGTAATCGGAAACTTCTTGGTCAGTTAGTGAATAACTGTTCGGATTTTTAACACTATCCCAGAGAGTCTCAATAGCGATTTTACAAGATTCAGAAGTTACAGTTAATCCAGCCTTTCTTTGAACGATAGGTGTTCCAGGGTTAGTTTTTTTGTATATAAAAAATTCTTTAAAATCTGTTCTCGGAAAATACTTTGAATAATTACTTACCAAATCTACTCCTCCCTCTATATCCTTCAAACCATCATTTACAGCATCTGATGTTAAATTCACTTTTTGAAATAATTTTTGGTCAACTTCAACATCTGTTGGAGCTGGTTCATGGAACCATCCTGATGGTTTAATCAACTCTAAAACTTTATTTTGAGTTGAACTCAATGGTTTAGGTGTTTCTTTTTTAGGTTCTGGTGTTTTTGGTTGTAATTGTGTACAAGTCCATAGTCCTTGTTTTAAAACAACACCTGTTGCAGGCTCAACAACAGCGTATGTGAAATCATCATAAACTCTTTTATCTTTACCTTTCATTGAACCTGATGGACCTTTAATATAACCTCTTTCTTCGGAGGCAAGTCTAAAAGGGGCATCATACACCAAATTTTGGTCAGTCAAACAACCATAGGCTTTTGCACTAGCAAAAAACTGTATTAGTTCTTGTCTATTTTTTTTATTTGTGGCGGAAATTACTTGCTCATTCATTAAAGTTTTTTTGTATCTCTCATGAAGAGACAAAATTCTTTGTACTTCTTTAGTTTCTGTGATATATTTTGTTTTCATTTTATTTTTTTTTAAACATTATTTACATCTTCAACACCTTGTTCTCCAGGGGTAACAACTGCTTTAACTTCAGGTTTAACTTCAGTTTGACATATAGTTGCAACATCTGCATCTGTAAATCCATTTTCAAACCCTTTTCCAAGTTTTTGTAAGTTTGCTTGTGTAATTGGACCAAAGTTACCTGTTTGATGTTTTGGAGCTTGTTTTAAACAAACTTGAACTTTTTTAACAACTTCAGACTTACAACCTCTAACATATTTTCCTGGTGTACAAGGTGTATATGTTGATTTAGTTCCTCCTTTAACAACCGCACCACCAGATGCTCCTCCTGATTTACCGTTATCTTTTTTACCTTGTTCTTCAGGAGTTAATACTATTTCACTATCTTCAATCATTCCTGCAATTGGTCTAGTAAACATTTTCCATTCATCAGGGCTATCAGTTAAATCGTCCAAAAATTTAAATAAACCACCAGTTACTTTTTTATCTAAAGCACAAAGGTCAGCAATTGACTCTACTTTTTGTAACGCAGCTACAATTGCATCTTCATCGTCATTCCAATCACCTTTAGCATCTTCTATTGAATAAGCTATATTTCGTATGTCACTTTTTGACATTTTAGGAACTAATTTAGAAGCACCAGGAGCTTTACACGCATTCATTAATTCAGCAAAAGATTCTTTACCCTTATCCGCATTATCCATCCAATAACCTAACGCGCCAAGTCCTAGTCCAACTAACGCACCAATTGCTGTTCCTACTATAGGAAATACAGTAGTACCAGCTGCAGCTCCTGCGGCCAATGAAGTACCAGCAACAAATCCTGTTCCCGCTCCAATAGTACCTAAAGTAGCACTGGTAGGGTTAACTTGTTCAAAAATTGTTTCTTTATTCTCTTTAAGAGTTTTTCTTGTGTCATACCCCATCATTAATTTGGCTCTTTGTAGAGCTTCTTCAGGGCTGTATTTAGGTTGTACCATATTACTTTTCTTTATAAATATATTTAAATTACCAAATTTGATTTGCTGCTCCCCTTGTAAGACCTGTTTCCCATTTTTCACCACCTTTACTCAACATATTTGCCTTTCCTCTTTTCAAAGAATAAGAATCCGCCCATTTTGGAACTCCTTTTCCAGAACCACCCGATGATGGTGCAGATGATGCCGCAGCATCGTCTTGTTCACCCATTTCTCCTTTACCAGATTTACCTGAATATTTGTCAAAAAAATTAATTAAAAAATCTACGTCTAAAATCATATGATATAAATATTTTTGATTTTGAATAAAGTTTCATATCTTTGCAAAATGAAAAAATATCTTTTATTTATACTACTATGTCTAACAAGTTGTGAAAAATTTGTATTAAATAATAGTGACGTAACTTTAAGTGGAAAGTACGTTGTCTCTAAATTAGATATAACAAACGTAGACCAAACTGAAAGTCGTGACTCATTATATACTTTGGGACAAAAATATGTAAATCATTTATTACCCACTCCTTTTGATTCTATTGTTATCAATAGATTTTACATTCATTTTGATTATTCGGTAGTAAAAATTGATTGTATTGGAATTAATGCCAGTGGAGATATTTGGAAATACCCACTACCGAACCAACCACATGGATTCATATATTACAAAATCTTAAGTAATAATGCTTACAACAATGGATTCGTTCAATTTACTTATTTTACGGGTGAATCAAATCGGACTATGACATTTTTGATTGAAGATGACGGATTTGAATCACTTCAATTAAAAAGTTCGGGTGCTTGGTTTAAAGGTAAATTTGGTGAAAAACAAGTAATGACATTGTACCTTACTCGTGTCGGACCTTAATAGAATTCCGCTCTTGGTAAAGTATCAGGATTTATTGTGTAATATTCATTTAAGAAAATCACTAACTCATCCTCATCAAGTTCAACTTTTTCTTCCTCAAACAATTCATCTTCAAACTCCTCACCAAAAAAATCAAAAGATTCTGTAACTAAATCAAATCCATAATCTCCAACAATTGTATAATCAATATTGTCGTTTCTTAAAACTTCTTCATTGTCATCTATAGTTCTGAATGAAACTTCTAAAATGTTTGTTTCTGCATTCAAAAAATATGATACGATTTCTTTTATCTCCATAATAAAACAATTTATAAAGAAATATTACAAAAAGAAGCAAAAGTCATATAAATTATTATTAAACATCATTTTTTTTAGAGCATTTTATTCTTATACTTGTTTATAAAACTTTTAATATGAGATTTAACTCTTTAACAATTGACGACTTTTATTCAAACCCAATGGAGGTTAGAGAATTTGCACTAAAACAAGAATTTAAGGTAAGAGGTAACTACCCTGGATTAAGAACCGAATCCTTCTTAAACGATTCTATTAGACAAAAACTTAGAGATATTCTTTACCCATTTGCTGGTGAAGTAACTTGGTGGGGTGGTGACTATACTGGCTCGTTCCAATATACAACAGCAAAAGATAGGTCTTGGATTCATGCAGACTCAACAACAGATTGGGCCGCTGTTTGTTATTTAACACCTAACGCACCTATTAGTGCTGGAACAGGAATCTTTAAACATAAAGAAACTGGTTGGATGCATTACAATTACAAAAGAGAAAATGAAGCTGGATATAAAGAATCAGCACCTTCAGGTGATGATATGCAAGACTACACAAAATGGGATATGGTTGATAGAGTCGGTAATATTTTTAATCGTCTAATCATGTACAGAGCGGACAATTATCATGTATCATTAGACTATTTTGGAAAAGATATGTATGATGGAAGATTGTTCCAAGTGTTTTTCTTTAACACTGAACGCTAATTAATATCTAATATAAATTGGGGATTAAGTTCCCCAATTAATTCTATCACCCCTTCAATACAATAACAATATGGTCCAAAAGTGTGGTTTACCATTCTTTTTCTATTAAACGAAATTACTACAGGATTATAGGTATTATTTTTATGTGCATTAACTATAAATGGAGTATCTAAATTTATTAAAAAATCATAGCTTTCTTGACTGTCAGATTCAAAATATGGTACTGATATTGACTTTAAAATTGGAATAAATGGGTTCGGATTAAATGGGTTGTCTATCTGAAATATTGATTTTAATTGCGTCGCACTATTTGGATTAACAAAATGCCAAATAAAATACTCATTTTCTTTTGTTATCCTTTCAAAATCATTTACTGTTATTCTTTCTCTAACCATTATCTAAGATTTGCACCACATAACCAAGTAACTAAAGAAGTTCTTGTTCCTGAAGTTAGAGGGGTTACTCTGTGTAATACAAATGATGGGAAAAAACATAATGAATTATATTCTTTTGCGACCGATGTAATTCCTCCGCCAGTATTCATTTGTAATTCTCCTCCCACGTAATCTTTAGGGTCAGATAATTGTAGAACAACCGATAACTTTCTATTAGAAATTCCAGGACCTAAATCTGCGTGCCAATCATAATGACCACCATCACCATAATAATTTGTAAATTGAAGAGAATCGTGGTAACCCCAAATGTCAAAATTCCACATCTCTTTATTTGCAGAAATAGCATATTGAGATATTTTATCGTAAAGCCATTGATTATTGGGTTCTTCTGGAATCCAAGAAATTTCACTTTTACGATAATCACTTACTTGAGAATCATCTCCTCCTCCGACTTCAGCTAATTGTTTAGGATATGAGTTTCCAATTGTTTTTATCGTATCCAATTCTTCAGGTGTGAATGCGTTGGTAAAATAGTAATAGTTAAAATGATTAACGTTATTTCTTTCGTTTGCTAAAAATTGTTTTGACATTGCGTTGAATTTAGTTATACTAATAGTAATCTAACGTAAATGTTATTTCAATATAAATGAAAAAAAACTTTAAAATTTTTGATATTATCTTATTTGAAGGTAATAAAGATTTATTAAATCTTAGATTTTCTGAATTCTATAATATTGTTGATTTTTTCATCCTTGTTCCATTATCGGATGAGGTTAAATGTGAGATTGACATAAGAGTCAAAGACAGGGTCATACTTTTTGAAACATTTAAAAACGAAACTCATTTTTATGATTTATTAAAAGAATTCTTAAGTACGAATTATGAAAGTTTTGATGATTTAATTTTTATATCAAAAGAAAATGAAATTCCTGATTTTAATAATATTGATGAAATCATTAATGAAACAAAAATTAGGAATGTTTTTATTGAACACACAACATTGTGTTGGAATACTGATTATCTTATAAAAGATACTTTTTTTGGGGCATATGTTTTTACCTTCTCAAAATTTTTAACTCACAAAAATATTTTTAAAAGATTTTTTGGAAAAAATGAATCTAACTTTAAAGAAATAAAAAACGGTTGGAAATTTTTGAACTTTCATGAACCAACTGAGGATGAGGTTTTTGCTAGAGAAAACCTTCTACCTAGTGTTAATTATAATTCCGCAACTACTTATAAAGTAATAAAAACACCTTCAGATTTTGAATTACCAAAAAATGTCGGTATCTTAGCTTATAATAAAATTGGTAGAGATTATATGAAAAAGCATTTATTTTTAGTAGAATCAAGTAATACGGTTAACCTTAATGAGGTTAGTAAATTATATGATACGGTATCTATAATTGAATTTTCGGACAAACTGAACGAGGTTATTGCTGAAAATATTGGAGAATCAGTTTATAAAAGTATTCTTCATCTTCCTACAAATGTTTTATATGGTGAAAAACCTTTAAAAGATTTTCACGATGATTATAAGAAAAATGAAATTAAAAAAATTATTGAAACGGTATTTCCTCAAGACCAAGACAGCATAAGAATAATTTATAAAGGATTTGATGATGTTGTGGGACTATGGGAAAAATTCAAAAATCAAAAGTTCTCAGAAATAATTAACCCCTCCTAAGAGGGGTTTTTTTTATTTAAATACTTTCATTCTGTTCATCATTTCCATGATTCTGTTTTTCTGTAAGATTAAAGACTCTTTAATGTCTTCGTCTACACCTCCAAACTCATCATCTCCTGTGTGAGCCGTGATTTCTTCCCACGATTTGTCTCTTGGGTCAAATTCATCAAAATCAACTTCCAACTCATCTTCGTCAAAATCATCGTCATCATCAAAATCTTCTGGTGAAAAAGCACTAAACTTTTCACCTGGTTTCATATCTCTTGGTTCTCCGTCAGAACCAATAACATATGAACCTTCATTATATTGACTGTGTTGATAAGGTCCCGCTTTACCAGGTCCTTCACTATCAAAATCAAATGCTGGTTCCATTGCTCCGTAAATTCCTTGTACACCTGAAACATCTGTTTCATCAATTTCCTCAGACCAAGCTGATTCCATCTTTTCCCAACATTCATCACATTCCTCTTCATCCATTTCACCTTCAGTAGGATAAACATCACCACCAGCCATTGGTCCATCACTTACAAAGTCATAAGCTGGGTCTATATTACTAAGGTCCATATCAGGTGCATTTCCACCACCTGTGTAACCTTGTTCTTCAATCTCATCTGTTACCTCTGATGAATTAATATCTTCAAATCCATCATCTTCGTTATCTGGGTCTTCAAAATTATCAATATAATCGTCAGATTGTTCTTTCATGTGGAAAGCATTTGTCTTATTTGACGCTCCTTTAACATAATCAAATTCTGCATTTGGATTTAAATCACTCTCATCATAAATGTCATCTAAATGACCTGTTTCGTATTCTGAAACTTCCTCCTCAGTATATTGATGTTTTTTAAATTTACCATTTTTTCTATGTGTTTTGTGTGGATGAGATTCTTCCATTTCACCTTCGTTACTTGAAAACATGTCAGAAACCTTGTCCATTGCTTTGTCCGCAACATATCCTACAGCCATTCTTTCAAGTGCTGGTGCGATTGCCGCTTGCCATTGTTCGTCCATATCACCAACTTCACCTTTCCAACCACATTCAGAACATTCTCCCTCCATCATCATTGAACCACACTCATCGCAAACTTCTTTTTGTTCTGTTGATTCGTTAATTCCAAAATTAGTATATGGTTTTATTACTCCTTTGTTGTTCATAACCACACCAACTTTATCTTGTGCTGGGTCGTAAACATATAAAGGCTGTTCATTTTTAACTTCTGGCTGCATAGTTCTGTAACCATTGTAAACACTGGTGTGTAATTTTAGAATATCATTTTTTTCTTCTTCTGACATTCTACCTGCTGCGAAATATCCGTTCATAAACTTATTTTTATATAAATACTTCAAAATATTTTAAATTTTTTAATTGACTAATCTGAACTTATTCTATAGATTTGTAAAATAAGTGGGGTTCTCCAATTCATTTGAATAGTATCTTGGTAATTTACTTTCGCCTTGAATAGGAATCCCACTTTCTTTTTTTTCTTTAAATGATAACCAACAACTACGATATACACGAATTTGCCGAAGGAGCCGTTATTTTGGACGGTTTGGATGATGCAATTATCGGTATTGTTGAAGAATTCGGTAATGGACCGAGAATCTTATACTCCAAAAACAAAGTTCTTCATATTCTTGAAGAGAGAGACGGGATGTCCTCTATTGAAGCTGTTGAATTCTACGAATACAACATTTTAGGTTTATTCGCTGCAGACCAAAATCCAGTTTTTTTAATTTCAGAATAATTTCTTATCTTTGTGTTATGATAAAAATACCTGTAGATACCAAAAATATACCAGAAGTTAATGTATGGATTACTTCTGACACCCACTATTCTCACAAGAATATATGTAGGGGGGTTACAGCTTGGAGAACCCAAGAAGGTGAAACACCTATATCCCAAACTCGTGACTTTTCCACAATAGAAAAAATGAATGCCACAATTGTTAATAACATTAACGAATATGTTGGGCAAGATGATATATTAATTCACCTTGGTGACTGGTCGTTTGGTGGATTTGACCAAATACGTGAATTTTGGAATAGACTTATATGTAAAAACATACATTTGATACTCGGAAACCACGACCACCACATAGAAAATAATAGAGATGGGTCTCAAGGGTTATTTAAATCTGTTTCTCACTACAATACACTTGAAATGGGACAATTTAAATTCCGTTTGATGCACTACCCCATAAGTTCTTGGGATGGTCTTAATAAGGGTGTAATGCACTTACACGGTCACTGTCACCTTCCAACCCACATGAGGTTTGGTAAAGGTCAAAGAATGGATGTTGGTATGGATGGTCACCCTGAATTTAGACCGTACAACTTATACAGAGAAGTCGTACCTTTGTTAAGGCACAGAGAACAATTATCTGAGATGCCAGCTGACCACCACTTAGAAAGATTATTAAATTCGGATAAGTAATGACAACGGTAGAATTATTTTATACTCCTCCAAAAGACGAATACTTTGAGGAATTACGAACAATTTGCATTCGTTTTTGGAGGACTTTTGATGAGGTTGAATATGTTGATGAAAAAATTGGTAGAATAAAAAGTTTAAAAAATGAAGGTTGTGATTTTGTGATGATGGTACAAATGATTCATCCAGTTAGTAGACAATTTATCTCAAAAGCATTATCTTTGGAGACCCGAAACGAAATTAGTATGAGAATGTATGGGTGGGAAAAAGAAAATGAATTTGATTTTTTTAATATTTGGAATATAGATAATAACATAATAGAAAATTGATAGAAGATGAAAAATCCTTTTTGTTATATAGGAGCACATAATTGGGAATACAGTAGAGAAAAACATAAAGTTGAGGGGCACCCAAATAACCGAGAATTCATTCGTGTAGTCGTAAGAGAATGTAAATGGTGTGGACATAGAGAACACCATCTTCTTCCAAGAATTAACGGAAAATTTGGAAATTGGAGTAATTTTGACGATATTAGTAAAGATGACACAATAAATTTTGAAAAATTATAAATTAAAAAAAAACAAACACATGCAGACATTAGTATTCAACACATCAACAAAATCAGCAAAGCTTTATGATGGTAAAGCGGAAGATTCAGAAGTCCTATACACTTATAGCGACGTACCAACCGTAAAAATTGAAGACGGTTATTATCAAGTAATGCAAATAGACAAGACATCAGCGGAAGAAACAAGAGTTCCCGTTGCTCGTATCCCAATCGCGAATACCAACATGTTAATTAAGAAGTAACAATGAAAGACAAATTAAATGAAATATATCACAATACTATACCACATTCGTCCTTTTTATCAAAGAGTGCTATAGATAGTTGCATGTATCAATCTTATATGTTAGGTAAAGACGAGAATATTGAGAATTATAATCAATTAAAAAAAACATTTTTAGACCTTTTGGAGTATTGGGGTGACTACGGTAAATACAATTCAGGTAGAAACCAAATGGAAGAAGATTGGAAAAAAGAAGCAGGATTATTATGAAAAAATGGTTTATTGAACACAATAATTTTTATCGTATCCGAGGCAAATACTGGATTATTCCATGTATAAGTCTTTGGTACGATAAAGAATATTTTTTAGAAACAGGTGTTACATCACCAGCATTTGGATTACAAATTAGTTGGATAAGTTGGGCCTACGGCATTACAATACAAAAAGGATATTGATATGAATAGCAATTATTTAGACGAATGGTATCAAGCTTTACTATCATTACTAGTGAGTAAAGACCAAAGTTTTAACAAATCAGATAGAACAGGGACAGGAACCAAATCATTGTTTGGAATTCAGTTCAGACATAATATGTCTGATGGATTTCCATTACTCACAACAAAGAAGATGGCATGGAAAACTATGGTAGTTGAACTATTGTGGTTCCTTCGTGGAGAGACTAATATCAAGTTTTTATTGGATTACGATTGTCATATTTGGGATGGTGATGCTTATAAGAATTATTCAAGTAATGTTCAACCATGGGAACCTCATTTAGATATGAATCAATTCATTGAACGAATTAAAAATAATGAAGAGTTTCGTAATAAGTGGGGTGAATTAGGACCAATCTATGGTAAGCAATGGAGAAGTTGGAAATACCAAAAGAATGAATGGTATGACGGAAAGAATCACTACGAAGAAGAATCAAAATCAATAGACCAAATCCAAAACCTAATCAACGAGCTAAAAACAAATCCCGATAGTAGAAGATTGATGGTTAACGCATGGAATGTGGGTGAATTAGACCAAATGGTATTACCCCCTTGTCATTATGGATTTCAAGTTTATACGAGAGAAAATAATGGACAACGTTACCTTTCTTTAATGTGGAATCAACGTTCAGTAGATACATTTTTAGGATTACCATTCAACATTGCATCTTATGGTTTGTTATTGGAAATAATCGCCAAAGAAGTGAATATGGTTCCTGACCAACTTATTGGAAATCTTGGTGATGTTCATTTATACCTAAATCATATTGAACAGGCAAAAGAACAGATTGGAAGAACTCCATACGAACTACCAACAGTTAAAATAACTGAACGTAATTGGTACATGCATGAGGCAGTTAAAGAACATTTAGGTGAAAAAACTCTTGATGAAAAACTTAAAAGTTATAGACCTGATTGTTTTGAATTAATCGGATATGAATCACACCCAAAAATTAAAGCTCCGTTGAGCAACTAACATGGACAAAGAAGAAGATAAAATATCAAAAGCCCTAAGGTCCAAAAAATTCAAAGAATCTTTCAGAAAAAGGGTTGAGGAAGAAACGTGGGGTAAAGATAAACCAATGGTTTATTTAGATGAAGATGGTTGGATTGTAAAACATTGGAAAGACGGAACAATAGAAAAAATTCAAAAGGCTAATTAAAATAATGGAATACCAAATAATACTGCCAGAAATAATTGGAGATGAATGGCAAAATATTGGAATTGATTTTGAACCTCAATCAATTACAGGAAATATTAGAGGAGAAAACATTGATAAAACAATTATCAGTTTAAAAAAATATGCAATATATTTGGACAATCGTTATTTAAAAGATTATAAAATAATAAAAGAAGAAACCAAAACCATACTTAAATTAATTGTTTGATAAAGGAAAAGTCACATAAAGTTGGTTAATTTTCATTGCAAATTTATGTATCAAACTATTAACTCTACCCATATCTTCAAAATCAAGGTTTTTTGATTCCATATACTTTAAAAGTCCTTGAATCATTTTGTTTTTAGCTTCATCAGCCATTTCCAATACTTCTTGGAATGATTCGTTATCTTCCTCATGTTCTCCATGATATCTGTCTATCCATTCTTTACCTGAATATAAAAAAGGTGCCGACTGAAACATGTTAATAACCCCAGAATCTCTAACTTTTTGTAAAAATTTTTTCAAAAATTTATAATCAAAATTTTCAAACACCTCAGGATTTTTACTAAAAAAATCATATTCAGGAGAACCACTTGCGTGTTCTTGAATTTCTTGTGGCGCTAATTTCCAAGCATCTGTTGATGTTATTAGAGCAAGACTACTCCCGTTGTCCCACTTAACGTTAATAAGACTATCATTTTCAGACTCAAACGGGTCTCTTGTTATTCTTGCAACCGTCCCCAACGTACCTGGAGGAACACCAGTTTCCCCTTCCATATGGAAACACATTACTCTATCACCAACTTTTAACTCAGGATTTAATTGACCTTTCATAACAATAAATATATTATAAGTATTTATATTACATATGGACTTTTTAATAACAGAATCTCAATTACAACTAATATTACTTGAACAAAGTGACTCAAAGCTCACAAGTAATATGAAACAACTATTTTCGTTCACAAACAATATGGTTAACAAAGTAATTAAAAACTACGGACTTAACATTAAAATGTTGTTGACGTGGGGTACTGCTGTTGGTGGATTAGTAATGCCATTAGATAATTTTATAAAAGAAGGTGGTTTTAATTTATCAGAAAAAGAAAGAATGTTGGTTTTAGCTGGAGTTGCTTTCACAATTTTTTTTGAAAATAAAAGAGGGATTGTTTCAATTTTGAAAAAAATTAAAGAAGAAGGTCTTCAAGAAGTTTTTGATAAAGTTTTAACCAAAGGGGACCAATTAAAAAATTCTTTTTCCAGATTTTTAGAATCTTGTAATATAACTAGTGGAGCTGTTTTGGATACTGTTGCATATAGTTTTTTAATTCCAATTATTGCGGATATCTATTCCGTATCAACTCAATCATCAAATCCAACTGAAGCAGCAATTTTAATCACTGAAAGATTAGTAGCTTCTGCTGTGGTAGTTTTAAGTAAGGAAATAATAAGTGCAGGACTTAAAAAAATTGTTAAAAAGCTTAAGTAAACATTCCATCTTCTAAATCATAGTGATTACCCCACTTATTGTCAACCTCGAACCCATCTATTTTTATGATAAAGAATCTTGCTTGATAATATAAATCATCAATACCCATAATATCAATCTCATTACCCATTACATCATAGATTACATTATTAATTTTATCTCTCAAGTAATCAGTATCATACATCACGTTCAAAATAGCACCAGCAACGTCATCGGCAATTTTCAAATTAGGTACCGCATAATGACTATCTAATAAGAAGTGAGATATTTCAATATCAAAGTTGAAATCAATGTACACGTCATTTAACTCGTAGAATTCTCCCATTGGTCTCCAATATACATCAAAAGTCAATGGGCCTATTGCTGTTTTTAAAGTTACTTCTTTAACTTCTCTTCTCATCGCAAATAACACTTCTCTTTGTTTCTCATGGGAAATAAAAACACCTCCCTTAATTGGTTCTTTCCCATCAACTAATATTTTTTCTGAATAGGAAAAAGAACTACCAACGTATTTCCATATATTACTAAGAATGTCGTGAATATGTCCACTGAACACTGGTGTTGCATATGATTGACCCTTAACAGGTAAAACAACATTAACCACAATATCAAAACTCCACCCTTTTTCATCTGGTTCTATTGATAAAAAGTAATATTCATAACCATCCTTATTAAAAGAATGGTCCATCAATACCTTACGAAATATTTTTAACTCAGTATCTTTTAGTTCAGTATTCATTATTTCTGAATAATTTTTTGTATCACCTTTTCTTGTTGGTCAGGATTTAAATTATGTTTGTGTGGATTTTTGACAAACCAATTTCTAACCAATGTTTCAAAATCAACTCTTTCACCCTTTGCTCTTCTTCTGAATCCAGCTCTTTGAGCTTCTAACTCATGTGGCTGAGTATAATACTTATATGGGTCTTTAGGTTCTTTTTTAGGAAACTTATATCCTTGTTCAAATTGCTTTATATGTTCAAATTCATGTCTAAGAATCTCATTTAATTCACTCGTTAATTCTTTCAGATTTGTATATCCATCCTTTGGGTTTGAAATGATTGTAAGATAAATTAAATCATCGTCTCTATAATAATCGGCATCAACATCAACACCTTGAACAGTATCATCTAATTGTAAGTCTAAAAATATTGAAAATTCAGTTTCCATATCAGGAAACTTATACGTTAACTCATCGTCTCTCAAATCTTCAGGTAATCCAAAATCACCTTCTCTTTGATGTTTGAAAAATGCAATAATATCTTGGACAACGGTTCTAACAGCATTATCAAATCTGGCTTCTTTGATTAAACTTTCATTTAACTTCATTGGTTCTACTTCATTTACTACTTTAGTTAACATTGCGTTTGGTAATGAAAAATACTTTAAAAACTCTGACAATTTTTTACTCATAACCCACTCAAAATTCAAATAAGCATTATTATCAAATGTTTTAATTTCAGTTTCTCGTCCAAGTTGTGCACTTAATATGGAGTTAAATTTGTCAGAATTTTTGTTTGTTGGTAAAATATATGCCGTGAATTGAACAAACGGTTTGGACTCTCCCATATTAAGGTAATGTTTCATACCTGTTAATTTTACCTTAACGTTTGTTGGGATTTCTAAATTTCCTTCAGAATCCGCAAGATAATACATTTCAAATACATGATTCTTCAAAAATTTGTTGGCAGATACTATACCCTGTCTTATTTCATCAAGTTCACTCATTATCAATAAATACCAAAAGGTATTGATAATCCAACACCATATCTAACTTTATCACCACAATTAATACCAACAGTAAAATCAGGTCCTCTTTTGGTTTTTGTTAATAATCTTAACGGATAAACTTTAAACCATATATCTGGTCCTAACGCCAAACTATCAACATATGATTTTACTTGTGCACCAACCATTAAACCAACTTGTCCGTTAGAAAAACTTATTCCAATTCTATTCATAATAGATAATGGTGTAGTATAGATGTAAGGTTGCGGAAAATGACTTGTATAATATCCTCCAACATAAAAACCAATCGGTGAATAATTACTATTGTATGTAACAACCAAACTTTTTTGGTCAGGTACATACATCAAATCAGTTGTCTGACTTTTTACGGATAAACCCATAGAAAGTAAAAATATTGAGATAATTATTGTTTTCATGAGTCAAATATACTACTTTTGTAACAGATTACAAAAAAAATTGGAGAGATGGCAGAGTTGGTCTATCGCGACAGTCTTGAAAACTGTAGACTATAACAGGTCCGTGGGTTCGAATCCTACTCTCTCCGCAAATTGTTAGATGGTGAAATTAGGTTGTCTCTGTTATGACCTTGGCAAACACACCCTCCAGTCCCGAGGGTACGGATAAAGAAATAGATAAGTAATACTGGGGTAGACCACCTGCTTGCAAGCACTTATGTTACTTATTGAATCTCCGTTTGTAGGTTCGACTCCTGCTCTAACAGCTTTAAAATCCTTCAGAAATGAGGGATTTTTTTTGACTCAAACTTTTATTTCACCTATATTTTATAAAAAGTAAAAATATGTCTCGTATAGATGAATTAAAAAAACAATATCCTGAATTAAATGTCACCATGTTTGATATGATGACAAGATTAGATACTTCCAAGTCTTACAAATATCTCCCATTATTGTGTAAAATATTTGGTCAAAAATTAAATCCAAAAAAATTCTGGCAAAATAAAAATGATTATTCATCAGGTATGTTGGAAATTCAAGCGATTTTAATGAATAAATCAATTTCAACTGATAATCTTACAGATGGTCAAATGTATTATATTGCAAATTACTTTACAGAACATTTCAGTATGGATACCTACCAAACTCTAAAAGAATTTATGGATTATATGGAGAAAGACCAAATTGAAAATAAGGACGTATCTACCTATAAAGACCTTGAGGATATTAGAGGTGCGGTAACCTTAGCTTCAATGAAAGAATTAACTAAAGACCTTGAGGGTCAGGTTATTAAAGAATATGAAGATGAAAAGTGGGTTGTTGTTAGACCTTTAACATTTTCAGCATCCGCAAAATATGGTGCATCAACAAGATGGTGTACAACATATCAAAAAGAAAAAAACTATTTTGAGAAATATTGGAGAAGAGGTGTTTTAGTTTACTTCATCAACAAACAGACGGGTTATAAATTTGCGGGGTATAAAGGGTTAGAAGGTGATTCAGAATTTAGTTTTTGGAACGCCGAGGATAACAGAACAGACTATCTTGAGGTTGATGCTGATGATTATTTATTTCCAATTGTTAGAAGAATTTTCAAATCAGAGCAAACAAATAAGAATTTATGTTCGGACGAAATTCAAGAACAAGTTCATAACGAATGTTTAACAGGATATGAAAAAATGAGAGTTGAATTTGTTAATGAACATATGGAACAACCAACGGAAGTATCAACGGAACAACCAGATACACCTAATTATCAAAGAGAAATAAACACAATACGTGAATTAATCAATGATATGGATATGACCGAGGAAATTGGTGGTCGTGTTCCAACAATGAGAGCTTAAACATAAACCCACCACAAAGGTGGGTTTTTTATTACGATTTATAAAGTATTTATATTGAATGGATAATAGATTACAAGAAATATTTGATAAGTACAATGTTACCGAAAAGAACAACTCTACGGGTAATTTGAAAAAACTTGAAAAGACAATATCTGAACTACAAAAGTTGGATAAGGTATTACTATTAACATGCTCAAACAGATACAATTGGGACCCAAACGATGTTGATATACCTAAATCAACAATTCTTGGAATGGTTATCAATGAATATCTAAATGACAAATCAGTTTTGATTGATGTCCCTGAATTAAACATTGTACCTTGTGAGGGTAATGTATCAAGAAAAGATGGTAACTCTTGTGGAGTAATGAAAGCAAAACTTAAAGACAAAGACAAAAACCCTACAGGATATCACAGATGTTGGGCAAGTTTAAATGACAAAGATGATGAACTTTGGAAAATATCTAAAGAATTGTTTGAATCAAATGCTGTTATATTTTTTACCTCTGTAAGGTGGGGTCAAGCCAATATGTTCTACCAAAAATTAATTGAAAGATTAACTTGGATTGAGAACAGACATGAAACTTTGGGTGAACCAAATATTATTGAGGGTATTCAAAGTGGATTTATTTGTTCGGGACAAAACTGGAAAGGTATGGATGTCGTTGATACTCAGAAAAGAGTACACACATTCTATGGTTTTAAACCTAACGATAAGTTTTATTGGAATTGGCAGTTTACAAACAAGGTTACTGACGAATCTGAAGAGTCTTATAAAGAAGCATTTCCTGCCTTCGTTAAGAAATTTGACCTTACTAAATTATATTAGAACAATTAATTTTCCGTTGTATAACTTTGGTTTTTCTTCTTCCATTTCAAATTCCCAAACCAATTCTTTTTTCTTAATTTTTTCTAAAATAAACTCCGTGATAGGATATTCTTTTATACAATCTACAATTGTAGGAGTATGTGATTTGTATTTGAAATACCCAATATCTTTATGACTATAATTAAATTTGGAAATTAAAACTTGTTCGGCAATTGACAATTTGTTCGGCAAAAAATTATTCATATTATTTTTCTTGGGTTCCGTAAAAAGGTTTTGGAGTTTCAGGACCCTTGAATGCAGGTCGTTTGTTCCAATGAACTTTTATTTTGCTATTAATAGAAAGAATTTTCATAAAGTCACTAATATCATTTTCCATTTTTTTACGATAACTTCCTTCCCAATTTGGTTCTATATCAATAAAAATATGGTATATTCGTGGTAGATAACTCCCTCCTATAATCTGAAAAAGATTCAACTTGATTGGTTCATCTTCTTCCCCAACCAATTCTTTATTTATGTACCGTGAAATTACATCATCCAAATAAGTCTGTAAATATTTTTCAAGTTTTTCTATTTCCATTATTGAGAATTTGAAGATGAAAGACCTAATTGTTTAGAATATCTACCAAGATTACAAGACCAATATCCTGCGGTTGTTCTATCTGTTTTTTGAAAACACTCTCGGCTCTCTTTAACTATTAAGTTAGAGTTACCAAAAGTTATTTTCTTAATCCCTCCATTTTTACCCTTAGTATAAACAGTAAATTTCTTATGTCCTCTTGGAGTTTTAGATTCAGTTAAACCACCTTCTTCTGTTTCAGAGATATAAGGAGCATCCAAATAGATATATTCCTTACCAACTTTAACTTTGATACCCAAATCGGATTCAACCATTAAAGTATCCTCCTCATTAAGGTCAATTTTACCTTCATTAAACAATTCTCTAACCTCGTTTACCAAGTCAAAGTAACTTTCAGAATAAACCCTGAATATATTATTAGTTAATGTTAGACCATTATCTATGTGATATTTTAAATCATCTGAAATATTAGAATTTTCTTTCAAAATAAGAGACTTATCTAATTGTGATTCTAAAGATTCTTTAATTAATTCACGTAAACCCATGTGACTGTTTTATTATAAATAGTCTACTCCTTTTTAACTTTCACTTTCCAATAAACCCCCACCCCAACATACGGTTTTAGTTCGCCAGTTGTTCCATCTACAGTTCTGTTAGCCACACCAAGATTAACCTGATATAAATGGTTTTCTTTTGTTTTGAGTATCAATCCCAAGCCGATTGAGTTAACCCAATCCTCTTTGCTTACAGCACCGTTGATACCAAAAAATACTTGGTTTCGTGTTGGAGGTGGGGGTGGCGGTGTTTCTCTTACAATCTTTGGTTTGATTGTTGCGGAGAATTTTCTATCAACTATTTTGTTTTCATTAACCGTTTGGTTCAAATAAACAAATCCTTGATTGTTTGATAATTTCAGAGTGTCTGAAAATTTATTGAATACTAAGTAGTCTCTAAGAATTGCTGAAGTATCAACTTTTTCAATTGTGGTTACGTAAATTGTCGTGTCTTTTATGATTAGTTTTCCAGGTAAGTAAACTGGAACTTCTTGTGAAATAGTATCGTGTATTAATTCAGGTTTTGATGGTATTTCTTTTATTACAATTTCTTTCTTTGGTTTATTGTCTTGTAATAGAAGACACGCAATTAATAAAAACAAAATTATAAAATGTCTAATATCTAATATTTTCTTTATCATAGTATTACTCTTGAACCAATTAAGAAATTACTCAAAATTGGGGAATTTTTCTGTGTTGAAGCAGAAAGTTTATAGTTCAAACTGAGTCCAAATCTTTTTGTTATTTTGTAATCAAATGAACCTCCAAGTAAAAAACCAAAGTTTCTTCCACTTGTGGTTTCTCCTGTTTTTGAATTCCAAAGTATTGGTGAATTCATTACAAAAACTTGTGGCGATATTGTTATCTTTTGTGAGTATTGGTATGGTTTTGTCCAAAACGCAACTGCTGAAGTGGTAATTGACGTGTAAAACACAGTTTTTGTTTTTACGAATTTTCCTTCTCCAACTATTTCTTCATTCTTTAAGAAAAGTGAAATGATACCTAAATTATATCCATAAGTACCATATTTTGGATGTGGTTTTATGTAAGTGTACCCACCCATAGTCATCCAGTTTCCTGTAAGATATGCTGTGGTCATTGAATAAGAATGAATTGCATTTAACTTTCCTTGTTGGAAATCCATTTTGGTATATCCACCGCTGACTGCAAATTGATTAAGTGAACTCCAAATTAATCCTGTTGCACTCCAACTTTGATTCCCTAATGCAGATGATTTACTAACCCCTAACGATAATATTACATTGTATTTGTAGTCAGGTCCTTGTGCTGAGGTTAAATCTGACGCTAATAACATTGGATTAGCTACTACAATTTTTTTCTTTTCTTCTTTCTTTTTTTCTTCTTTTTTCTCGTCAGATTTTTTTTCGTCTGACTTTTTTTCTTCACTTTTACTTTCTGACTTACTTTCGGAACTACTCTCGCTCTTTGATTCTGAACTTGTTTCGCTTGATGAACTGCTTGATTCTGTTTTGCTCTCTGAGGTAGACGAAGAACCACCAGATGATGACGATTGGGAAGTAGATGATGAAGACGATGATGTTGATGGCGGTGGTGAAGATGCGGTAGACGCTGCTGAAGATGAAGCTGAGGAAGCTGCAGATGATGCGGCGGATGACGCCGCAGATGATGCGGCTTGAGATGCCGCTTGAGCTACCGTTGCTGTTACCGTTTGTTGAACTACTTGACTTGTTGGACATGGTGATGCAAAAATATTTTTTATCCATGTATCCACTTCTCCCGATGCAAACTGTGAATAAGTGAACACTTTTGTTTTATCTCTAACAATAACTAACACACCTGAGTTAGATTGTATTGGAATTGATACTACATAAGTTTTTAAACTACACGGGTCTATATAGGTTTGTGTAACAACTTGCCCTGAGCTTTTCAGAGCAAGTTGCATTAATATTAATAAAAACACAAACCATTTTTTCATTATTTAACGAATATTCCTTTTTTAACCATTTTACCTAAAATGTTAGCACATGCAATATCCAAAGCTTTTTTGGTTGAAATGCTAATTGTAGATTGGTTGAATTTAACTGGGTCAACGGTTGCATCGGATAAAAAAGTCAATTCTCTTGTTGTTTTTGCTTCTCCTAATCCAGATGCCGCAATGATTGTACCGTTTTCAGCGTCTGTAAATCTAACTTGTAAACCAATACGTGTTATTAATATATTCTTTACACCGTCTTTCAAATTAACAGTTTCATCTTCAGAAACAGAGTAGTCATAACATTCAATTTCAACAAAGTAGTGAGCCAATTTAATCTTACCTCTACCGTCTAATTTGTTTTCAGAAATTCCCGCTTGAGAAGCTTGGAATTGTTTTACCATTCTGTTTTTAATTTCTGTTTTGTCTTCTGTAAATTCAAAACGATTTAAATTATCAAGATATTCAAGTACAATGTTTGTAACACCCAAACCAACTCTTTTTTCTTTTAGTTCAGGATACATCTCATACATTTCATCATTGATACCACATTTCAGAAGTTGAATATTCTTTTTTGGTCCGTCATAATCCAAAAATTGTGAGATATCACTTTTTGTTTCAAACGAAGCTTTGTAATCTTCTGTTTTGGTTTTACCTATTGTTTGGGAAAAAGCTCCCGTGCTCAACAGTATTACTGTCAAGAAAGCCATTGTCTTTTTCATTTTAAGTTATTTTAAAAAAGGAGTTATTAACATACTGAATCCAAAAGATATAATTGCTAATCCAAATAATGCTATACAACATACCCCTATAAATCTTATAATTTCTTGAGTTTTAGACATAATATTATTTTTTAGGTTCTTCATACCAAATGTTATCAGGACTGTTTTTGAATGTTCCATCAAATTTCCATTCTATTTTGTTAATCATGTCTTGTTGTCTCTGTTCTTGTCCAGATACTTGTAGATATATTACAAACATTTCAAAACATAATGCGGATACTACCCACAGGCAGCACAGTTTTACAAATCCTAACATTATTAGGTCGCTTAATCTGTTTAAATTTATTGTTTTCATAGTTTTAGTTTTGTTCTAAATTTTCTTTTAATAGACCGCATACTAAACATTCTTCATGTCCGTCATGGTCTGAATCGCCCCAAACGTGGTGACAATTCCTGTGTTCAAAATATTCATCAATAACCCCATCTCCGTCATTATCAATACCGTCCATTACACCATCACCATCCTCGTCTATTTCAACGGGTTTAACTTGGTTTTTTTGTAAGGGAACTACTGGAATTAATATTTCAGGAATAATTGGTGTAGCGGGAGTTTCTTGGTTTTTCATGTTCGCCGTGTTAGATAGTGTAATACCATCTTCTTCGTCCATTTTTTGAACAAGCATCTTATCTTTATCCTGGTCACTAAACCAGTAATCAATAATTTTACCATAACTTCCAATGAAAGCTCCTAATAATAACAATAACAATTCTTTCCATTCACCAGCCATTTGTGTCTTTGCCAAAATCGCTATAAAAATAGCAAGTATTGTACCAAAAAAGGTGAATAGTACGATGGCTGTTATAAACCATCTTCTTTTCATAACTGAAAAGAGTAAATCTTTGAATCCTGTGCTTGATTGGGTACTCATAATTTAATCTTTTTTTACCATTTAGGTGCTTCTTCCTTAAACTCATCACCATTTTTCTTTTTAGGAGCAGGTGCTGGTTGTGCAGGTTTTGCAGCTTCTTTTATTACAACTGTTTTACCACCCGCAGCCGCTTGTTGTTGCTGTTGGGTGTTGTTGATTATGATTGACGGTTGTTGTGCTGGTGATTTTTCTTCTTCTTTTTGACCACCGAATAATAGTGTACTTAAAAATACACCACCACCTGCAACTACGGTACCTAAAGTACCTACGATTGTTTTTTTAAGTCCTGACCATGTACCATCGTTATGCTCCTGACCTTGTTGTTCTTCTTCTGACATTTTTTTATTTTTTTATTTTTATTTTATTAAAATTGGATATTTTGTCTCATTACCACTAATGTCTATGAAAACTACGTCGTAGTATTTTTTTGACAAATCCGATAAGTCGTATACTTTCTTTGTAACACCTTCTGTTGCGGTAAAACCTTCTTTCTTTGAAGGTATTTCACTACCAAAAGGTATAATTTGAACCGAATACTTTGAACCTACCGTTGTTTCAAACTCAGCGGTAACAATGTTACCTGTTTGAGATATTGATTTTATTGCTGTTGAAGTTGATTTAACACCTAAGTCAATTACTTGTGGTTGTGGTACATCAATCTTCGTACAACTCAGAATTAAAAGGGTAATTAAAACCCCTAAACCTAAAATTTTGTTTATCTTTTTCATGATTAAAAATTATTATAACCTGTTAATTTTATTTGAGTTGAGTTCAAATCAATTCCTAATTGAACTCCTTTAGAATTACTCGCGTCCATTGTTGGAGAAACTTTAACTGAAGTTAAAATGTCCACTCCATTTCCAATTGTTGAAAATTTCAATTTAAATGGTATTAAATTACCGTTAATTGATGTTTTGTTATTTTGGTCAATTGCTCCAAACTTAACTTTACCGTCTTTTGAATTTACAAAAATGTACCAAGAATTTGGAACCTCTGATTTCAATTCTTCAAACTTAATTTTTGATGGGTCGTATTGAAATTCAAACTGTAATGCACCCACCGCATTTCCGTTAGTATTAATTGATACTGGTATTTCAACGTTATCTGATGTTACAGTTATGTTTGATAAATTAACATTGATAGATGAAATATCGTTTGGTGTATTAATAAATGATGTTGACTGTGTTGCAAAAGTTTTAAATGCTGTATTAGTAGTTAAGCTATTCACAGCATTTGTTTGTACTGTATTAACTCCGTTTAAAATAGTAACAACTTGTGAAGAATGTGAACGATTTACATCACCCCATAAAAGATATTTTAAATCAACAATTTCATTTGTTCCTAAAACTCCTGTTCTAACGTATGTTTTAGGATATGTTATATTCTTCCAATTAGAAGATGTTATTGAACCCCACGAATTGGAAGGATTTGGGTTGAAAGAAAATTCAGCCTTAAGACCGTAATCGTTATTACCCATAGTTCTAATGTAAGGTGCGAATGTTGATGTTGATATACTTGTAAAACTTGATGGTACTTTGTAGAAAGCCCATGACGCATCTTTACTAACAAATTCAACAGGACCTGAATACAAATCAAATAATTGTAAACTTTTAATATCTTCAGGTAATACTGTTAATCCTGCAAATTTTCTCATATCAATATAAACTCTTGTTTGACCTACACCATATCCATTAATATTGACAACACACCATTCAGTTTGACCTGCTATACTTGTTGCATCTGTTGTTCTCCAAGTAGGTAAACTCATATATCCATTACTACCCATAACATATCCTTGAGGGACAGTTGTTAGTGTATCTAACCCAACAACTTGACCTAACAATCTTGGTAAATCTCCACCGTCAATAATTTTATTCCTATTAATATCTGCAGCGTATAATGATTGTCCTGTTTTTAATATTTGACCATTACTACCATCTAACCCCATTGATGTAAATTCACTTTGAGCTGTTGTAAAATCTGATATTGTAATTGCTCCGTTATATATTGCGTTTGTTTTATCCATGTTGTGCATTACAGACACTTCATAAACTTTGTTTTCAGATAATAATGCTTGAGAAATGTCAACATTACCGTTAGACAATACGTTAAACAATTGTCCTGTGTTAGTTAATGTATCTCTAAAAGAAACTTTTAGGTCACTTATTGCAAGTAAATTAGAATTAACATCAACTTTAGCGGTTACAAATTTACCAGTGTTTTGGTTTATTATGACTTCAGTTGACAATGGAGTATCCATAAATGTTTCAACTCCAACACCTTGAGCATTCCATCCTGCCACAAAATTTAATTTAACAGGGTTAAATGAGTTTGCTGTTGATGCCGCCTTTAATTTAAATCTTACAATCAACATTCTATCGTAAGATGTATAAGGCATTGCTGATGTTGTTGCCCAAGTTATAGTTGCTCTAAGAATTGCATTAGACCCATTCCCATTATATACGTAAGTTGCGTTAGAAACATATCTTTGCGTGCCATTTGTAAAAGTACTATTACCTGCGTAAGAATAACCAGGATAATTCTGCCAAGATAATTGTATGTTTGAACCTGAAGGGAGTATTCCACCATTTCCACCTGTACCTGTATGGTTGATTGAAATTACCTCAAAGTTTGTTTGGTCATATTGGAAATCAAACATTAACTGCCTTGTTACTGCATCATTATTACCATTTGCATGAACTATAACGTCAAATTGGTCTCCTCTATCTATAACACCTCCATTTATATCCGTTAAAACTCTTGTGTCAGGAAACTTAAATTTGATTTGACTAAATGATGTTAGGGACATCATTAAAAACCCTACAATTAAAAATCTTTTCATATTTATTTTATCTCAAATAATTTATCCGCCAACTTTTCACAAGCTTTTTTGATAGCATTACTAAGTGATTGTTGGTTAAATTGGCCACCATTGTCAACAGCAAGTGTTGACATGGAAATCTCAGAGGATTCCTCCTCAACGATTACTTCTTTAATTTTTTTACCATCAACTTTTAGAATACCTTTCAATCGGATAACAACCGATTCTTCATTTTTGTGAAAAACTGAAAGATTAGATTTTGTTTTGAGAACGTCTAAATAGACAATTTCAACTAAAACTTTTGATTTTGATTCTGGATTCAGGTCATAGTTTTTTTCCTGTAAAAATTCTTCCAGAATGTTACGAATACCAAACTCAAGGTTTCTGTTTCCTGCAAGATTGCCGATTTGAATCTTGTTGGAAACAGATTCCACATAAATGTCTTTTGAAAACTTGTTGTGCGGGAGTATGGTAATTAAACACATAGCCGCAGCTAGGATGAGCTTGTTCATTCTAATAGTATCTTGGTATAGATAAATACATACTAATAGTGTATTTATTACTATAGATTAAAAATTTTATGGTAAATCTTTTTGAAAATATTGATAGAATCCGTAGTGTAATGGGGTTAGTTAAAGAAGATGATTCTCCGTTACAAATGAATCTTGACTTACGTAATTCTATAGAGGTGTTAAGATATCTTAAACTATACACTCAACCAATTGAAAGTTTGTTGATGGATATTAGTTTTTTAGCTAAGTCTCAAATAATTGATTTTGGTCTTTTAGAGAGAGGGTTAAAAAAAATATTATTAAAAAAAGGAGATAAAAGAAAAAATGTGGTGGATTATCTTTCAAAGATTATTGTGTCATTAGAAAATAGGTCCGAATCTGATTCCGATGAACCTGAAATGTCCGATTACGAATTTGAAGAACCATCAATAATTCCAAAAAAAGTTTACAGAAAAGAATTATTTGATTTACAAGTTGAACTTTTAAGAATGCAGGAATGGTTATCAAAAACAAACAAAACAGTTATAATTGTTTTTGAAGGTAGAGATTCGGCTGGAAAAGGTTCCACAATTAAGAAATTTGTAGAAAATTTAAACCCAAGATACTATAATGTAGTTGCTTTAGGTATCCCAACTCCTGAGGATAGAAAAAACTGGTGGGAAAGATATAAGAAAGAAATTAAACCAGGTATGATTAATCTTTTTGACAGGAGTTGGTATAACCGAGGGTTAATTGAGCCTGTTATGGGGTACGGTACCCCTGAAGAATACAACGAATTCATGAAAAATGTTGCCGATTTTGAACAAGACTTAGTTAAAGAAGGTGATTACTTATTTAAACTTTGGTTTTCAATTGAAAAAGATACACAAAAAAGAAGATTTGATATCAGACAACAATCTCCATTAAAATACTGGAAATACTCCCCTAACGATGAGAAAATGCAGGATTTATGGGATAGATTTACAGAATTTAAAGAAAAACTTTTTGATAAAACGTCAACATTAAATCATCCATGGGTTGTTATTGACGCACAAGATAAAAGGGTATCTGGATTAAATGCAATTAGATACATACTTAAAAACGTTCCTTACGAACCAAAAAATGAAGAGGCTTTAGATGTTGAATATCCTGAAGCATTGGCGGTTTTAAGACCTCAATCCTAATTCAATTTAGTTTAACCACTATTTATTAGTAAAGTAAATTACTATGCTATTAAAAATTGGGTCTAAAGGAGAAGACGTAAAAAAACTCCAAGCAAAGTTAGGTCTCGGAGCAGATGGTATTTTTGGAAAAGGTACTGAAGAAGCCATTAAAGCATTTCAATTAAAAAATGAATTAACTCCTGATGGTTTAGTTGGAGAAGGTACTTGGAACAAATTATTTGGTTCTCAACAAATTATTTCCGAACCTGCACCTGTCACACCTGTAGTTCAAACATCATCAAGTGGATTAAATTTAACCAAATTAAAGGGTCATATCCCTGATTCAGTAATTGCACAAATTCCTGAAACTGCATCAAAATTTGGTATTGATACCCCATTAAGATTAGCACATTTCTTAGCTCAATGTGGTCACGAATCAGGTGGATTCAGATTGACTAAAGAAAATTTAAATTATTCTGCAAAAGGATTAAAAGGTATTTTTGCAAAATATTTTAAAGAGGCTGGTTTGGCCGAGTCATATGAAAGAAAACCTGAAAAAATTGCAAATAGAGTTTACGGTGGAAGAATGGGTAACGGTCCTGAATCTTCAGGAGATGGTTCAAAGTATTGTGGTCGTGGATATATCCAATTAACAGGAAAAGACAATTACGTTGCTTTTGGTAAGTCAATTAACGAAGATATGACAGCAAACCCTGAAAAGGTTTCAACACATTACGCTCTATTATCGGCTGCTTGGTTTTTCACTAAAAATGGTTTGCACAAACTAGCGGATGGCGGGGCAACAGATGCTGTTGTTACTCAAATAACAAAAAGAGTTAATGGTGGCACAATTGGTTTGCCTGATAGAATTAAACACTTTAAAGAATACTATAGTTTATTAGCATAATGTCAAAACCAATTTCATACAATAGTGAATTTTTACCTGAAATTACAATTGCGGTTGTTTTTTCAAACAGTCCTCAATACAAAAAATTAATACCATTTTTTGAAGAATATGGATATGGATTTTTAGTCCCAAATAAAAACTTGGTAGTAATTGATGGTGAAAATATCGTTGAGAATTTTGATTCTGACGTTCTTAAATTTATTGAAGCTCACGAAATTGCTCATATTATATTGGGTCATGATGGTCCAAGAAATGATGAAGAAGAAATGGATGCAGATTTAGGGGCATATATTCTTTTAAACAATAAAGGAAAGAAAGAATCAATAAAACACCTATTAAATAATTTTGAAGATAGACATGGTGTAAATTTTGACGAAAATTTATTAAAAAGAGTAAAAAATCATTTCTCTTGATATTGTAAGATGTAATTTTTACATTTTATCTAATATTTATTTCTACACACTCCTCGGGAGTGTTCTCATATATCCCTTTTCCAAAAGACCCGCGAAATTTATTTTGTCGGGTCTTATTTTTTTACTATATTTGTATTATGTTAGTAGAAATAATAGGACTTTCAATGATTATAATAGGTCTTGGAATAACTTATTATATTTTTAAAAGACCAACAAAATAATATTATGAAAGTAGAATTTGCAGATAGTTTTTGGAAATCATTAAAGACATTATCAAGACAACAAACTTGGTGGTATAAAACCTATGAATTTTTTCGTAGAGATTTACCATATTTTTTAGAAAACATTTGGTATTTTAGAAAAGAATTATATGCGTTTCGTTCTTGGGATTATTCTTTTAATCTTGATTTATTTCGTCGCTCTTTAGAAAAAACTGTGGATACAATTGAACATTATGGTCATGAGGTTGATGAATCAAGAATGAAAAAGGTTGAAAAGATGAAAAGAACAATTCAATTAATCAAAAATGTTCGTAGTGATGATTTTATTCGTCAGGCAGAATCAGAGTTAGGCAAAATAAAAAATTCTGATTGGTTATGGACAGATAGAGAAGACACTGAGGAAGAAAGTATCCATAATAAGAAAATTTTTGAAAGGGCACGAGAAATTGAAGATTCTGAATGGAAAGAATTATGGTCAATAATTCACGGGCAAGATGTAAAAGAATATCGTAAATTATACGATGCTCAGACAGAGGAAGAAAAAAAAGAACGAGAACTTTGGAACGAATGGTTTGATGGTTCAGGAATGAAAAGTTGGTGGGATTAAAAAAACTCTATAATATGTGGAAAGCTTATTTATTAATGGTTGGCGTTGTGGCAATAATTTCGTACTTTTGGGTTCAAGGAATTGACTACATGAAAGAAAATCATCCTGACTATAAAGGTGAAGACTTTTTAGATTTAGGTGATGAAGACAAGGATTGGTTAGGTTAAAAAAATATTTTATGAAAATTACATTCATCAGTGACACACATAACAAACATAATCATTTAACAAGTAATGCTTATAACAACATTCTTGGAAGTGGTGATGTACTTGTACACGCTGGTGATTGCACTAGTTTGGGTAAAAGTCATGAAATCACCAACTTTTTGAATTGGTTTGGTATGACCGATTTCAAACACAAAATCTTTATTGCGGGAAACCACGATTTTGGTTTTGAGTTACATCATGATATTGCCGATGAGTTCAAAGAAAGAGGTATTATTTATCTCTTTGATAGTGAAGTTGTAATTGACGGTGTAAAGTTTTACGGTAGTCCTTGGCAACCTGAATTTTATGATTGGGCATTCAACTTACCAAGAGGAAAAAAACTTGCTGAAAAGTGGGCTAAAATCCCTGGTAATACTGATATCTTAATCACTCACGGACCTGCTCACGGAATGTTAGATTGGACTCCAAGTGGACAAAGAGTCGGTTGTGAAGATTTATTTCACAGAATTATGGAAGTTCAACCAAAGATTCATGTTTGTGGACATATCCATTGTGCATACGGACAAAAAAGTTTTCATGGTGTTGAATTCTTAAACGCATCTGTTCTTGATGAAAGATATGAACACGCAAATAAACCAATTGTTATAGATTTTGATATTGAAACAAAACAAATTGATTACCCATGAAAAATAAAATAAATGATGGCCATTATTTAGAGTTAATGGATAGATTACATGTACAAACATGTATGATAGACGACCACTTAGTTAGTCATCCATTAACAAAAAAAATAAAAAAGGCTAAAAAACTTATTGATGATGCGGTAATGGCTTTAGCCGAGGCTTATCAAATTGTAGGAAACGAATCGTATAAAAAACAAAAAAGAAATGAAAAAATTATATCTTGACGATGTAAGATGTCCAAAAACCGAAGGGTGGGATATTGTCAGAACCTACGATGATTTTGTAAAGTGGGTCACAAAGAATGGATTACCTAATGAAGTATCTTTTGACCACGATTTGGCAGAAATCCACTATGACCCAAAAACTTGGACCGAAAGTTTCAAATATGAGGAGAAAACAGGTTATGATGCAGCAAAATGGATGTGTGATTATTGTTGGACTAACGGTTTACCATTACCTGAATTTAATTGTCATTCAGCAAATCCTGTAGGTAAAGAAAATATATTGGCAATCTTAAACAGTTTTAAAGAAAGACTAAATGATTAGAAGGTGAGAGAAATCTCACCTTTTTATGTATTTATTAACATGGCAGAACAAAGTCAATTCTCAAAATTATCAAAAAAACAATTAGTATTCATTTGTGAAAAATTAGTTGATGAGGATTTTCCTATTGGGAATCCATATACTGATGATTTTGACAATGCGTATGAAATTTTACAATCGGTTTCAAAATATTTTGGTATTAGTGCAACTCAAGAAGATGTTGAGTTTTTTTCAAAACTTTTAGAGATTAATGATGATTTAATTGCCGACCTTTTTGCGAATAATAAGGAACAAATGAAAAATAGAGAATTATTTGAACAATTAGTTATACCTGTTGCAAAAAGTTATAATTTGGATTATGACGTAGACGGTAGTTGTACCTATACAGAATATTATTCTCAAGAGTTTGATTCATATGATGAAGATTGGGTGAGAGATTCTGCAGAACAACAACGAAGTGATGGTAGTTGGGACATATATGATGGTCGTGAAAGAAGCTCTACTGATTATGATAATTTTGATGTGAATGACCACAGTTATGGTGATGTATATGAAGTTGATGAACCTGACACAAGAAATGAATCAGTTTTAAATAGACTTGTAATTGAAAACACATCAGAAGTTGTTAATTCTTTAGATAGAAAAACTCTATTAGAATTAAGAAGAATAATTGATTCCAAGTTGAGACTTCTCTAATTTTTGTTTCTTTTTGGCATCTTTTGCCAAATCACCGATTGTCTTTTTCTTTTGATTCCACGGATTATAGTGTCTCTTCCATTTGTATTCTACTTCTACGGGTCCTGCGGTCGTTATTTTTGAGTTATATTTCCAAATGGATATACAATCCTCATCTTCATAAACAACTTCCCATTTAGTCGGTTTTACAACTTCTTTTTGATTTACTGATGTTGCCATAATGCAAAGATATTAAATTTGTGATGGATGTAATTCTTTTCCCCCATCATAAATTTTAATTTTCCAATTTTGTGTTTTCTTCTCTTTACCAATACAAACATTTTTACAAAACTTTTTGTTTGCATAACAACTGTCAATATTAGTTTTAACTTGAACAGGTACCCATCCCCACCCTAAATCTTGTTCGTCTATCATGATATCAATACCCAAAAAATCTGGCCATGAAAAATCGCCACTAAAAACTTTAATATTTTCTTCACCAAAATGTTCAGATAAAAATGTCAATGCTGATAACTCAGAAGCCGCACCAATATCACCAGTACCTTTAATTGTTTTCAAAACTCCACTCATTATGTTAACGGCGTCTTCTCTACCTGAAAAATATTCAATGATAAGGTTAAAAAACGGACTCTCATTTAAACTGTCAGAGGGTGTTTCAAAATACCTCATAAATATTTGGTCAAATGATTCACCAACTAATGCTTTTCTACTTCTAAAATCAGTTAGTAAGTAGGCTAACGCAGTATAGTTACTATTTAATTTAGTTAGTTGATTATAAGTGTATTTGTCTTTTTCCTTATCAACAAATAAAAATTTTTCAGCTAGTTTAGACTTAAAATCGTCAAATGTCTCTCTGGCTTTTTCACATGTTGGTAAAATAAGTTCTTCCGCTAAATTAAAATTAGCAAGATTTTCATCAAAGAATGGGTCGCCCTCAGTATAGTATTTAACCTTTTCTCTATAAGGTAATTCTCTATCTTCTTTAAGGTTTTTTCCTACCTTATCTATTTGTTCTTGAACTTTTGATTTATTATACCTTATTTTACTTTGAGCATTCTCACACCACTCTCTCTTTTCAGACTTAGCCTCAAACAAATAACAACCCCACGCCTCGTAGTTGTTTTCTAACATTGAAATCTGTTGCTCATTTAATATTATATCCATACCTTTATAAATACCCACCATAAACAAAAATCCCCACCTTGTGGGTGGGGACTTAATTTTTTTACTCAGACTCTGAGCTTGTGTCTTTTGGTTTCTTTCCCCAAATTTTATCAACACTTGATAAACCTAAGCAACCGAATGCTAATAATGCAACTGCATCTACAAGTTCTCTTGAAGGTGCGACGTGTTGTGCACTAAAACTGTTTTGGTATAATGTAACAGTTAAAGAAACTGTACACAATAAGCCACAAAGACGTTTCATGGAGACTACTCCGTGCTCATCTGAAAATAAGCTTTTAATTCCTGCTAATAATTTGTTCATAATTTGGTAATTTACTTAACTATAAATATTTTAAAAATCATAAAAAAAAGGACAAATTTTGTCCCTTTTAATTTATTAACAAGAGTCTGGACCTCCAATCATAACTCCTGAACTGTCAAGTTCAATCACAGCATCATAATAGGTTTTATAAGAGCCTGCACCATATGTTGTTGTACCAGTATTATTTGTGTAATAAATGTCTCCCAATTGTGGATAACCACCATTTGTTGAATATGCTGTAATATTTGTATTTCCACCACACGCACTTAAGAAATCTCCATAGACGGTACTAATAAGAACCGCATAAAGTGTTGGTGGTGTTGTTGGAGTCGGTGTTGGCGTTACCGCTACTGATGTTTCTGTTGGAGTTGGAGTTGGTGTTACTAATGAAGCCTCACAATCATCACAGTTAAAATAGAAAGTTAGTGGTGCTCCTGTATCTGTTGGGGTATCAACAATCTTATTGACAATTCTGTAACATCCACTTGGAGTTGCTCCTGTAAATGTCATGTTGAATATATCACCAGCACCGAATGCTCCTGGTCCTAAATCAGCGACTAATACATTCAAAGTAGTACATCCTGAAATTGTGTAAGTTGTGGTTGTTCCGTCAATACAATCGGCACAATTAGGATAGTAAGATATTGGGTTACCACCATCTGTAGGTGTTGCGTTGATTTTATTGATAATTGTGTAACATTCAGTTGCAGTCGCTCCTGTAAAGTCCAAATAGAATGTATCACCAGGGAAAAATGCTCCTGGTCCTAAATCAGCGACAATAACATTTGAACTACTACATCCTGAGATGGTGTAAGTGGTAATCGTACTTAAATCAGTTGAAGTTGGTGTTTGTGTTAATGTTGGTGTAACTGATGGTGTTTGAGTATTTGTTACACTTGGCGTAGGTGTAATTGTATTAGTTGGTGTTTGAGTATTAGTAGGTGTCGGTGTTGGCGTTACCGCTACTGATGTTTCTGTTGGAGTTGGAGTTGGTGCCACTGATGTTTCTGTTGGAGTTGGAGTTGGTGATGGTCCATAACCGTATCTTGATTTAGTTGCGTTAAAAATTCCTAAAATTTCTCCTGATGTTAATCCTCTGTCATAAATTAATACCTCCCCAACATTACCATTCAAAAATTCATTTCCTCCAGTTTTTGCAACCTGTAATGCACTTGTGATAACATTATGTCCTACAGGAGTATCCGAACCAACTGAAGTACCATTAACCCATATACTTCTTGTTGTACCATCATAAGTTGCAACAACATTAAACCAATCTGTCGCTGAAACAGAAGTAACCCCCACTAAATCATTAGCCCACCAATAATTTAACAACACACCA
>Ga0304730_1000448_pt1 | contig 36089 bp, 33 predicted proteins | sample M_130628_MF_Meta_FD_190474 | JGI IMG/M metagenome (GOLD analysis project Ga0304730, IMG submission 190474) | Freshwater microbial communities from Lake Montjoie, Canada to study carbon cycling - M_130628_MF_MetaG (v2) (version 2) | ecosystem: Environmental > Aquatic > Freshwater > Lake | place...
AGTTGTTCAATTAAAAAAAGCATCCTATTTTTGTTCCGTCCTCGGGGTGCTGTAAAAAGCTGAGATAAAACCCGTTGAACCTGAACAGGATAATGCCTGCGAAGGGAAGGTCACCGCAATTTCTGCACCTCTTCTCATAGCTATATCCTGTTCCTGTTATTTTTAAACTAACAATTAGCTATGACTAAGTTATTGGGCACATTGCTCTCTTTTATATTTTTTGCCCCTTTGATGGCGCAGGATAGTACTAAGAAATTTACAGACAGTATTAGAAGTTTGCCGCCATTGGAGATTAGATCCATTCGTGTTAGTGAGCAGGCGCCTTTTGCAAAAACAAATATCAGCAAAGCTCAAATTGCATTGAACAATGTTGGTCAAGACCTACCCTTTCTACTTGAGAATACCCCTTCGGTGGTGGTGCATGCAGATGCAGGTATTGGTGTTGGATATACAGGCATCAGAATCAGAGGTACGGATGCCACAAGAATTAATTTTACTTTAAATGGTATTCCATACAATGATCCAGAGAGTATGGGAACATTTTTTGTGAATATACCAGACTTTGGATCTAGTGTCAATAGTATACAAATTCAGCGAGGTGTTGGAACTTCCACCAATGGTGCTGGTGCTTTTGGCGCTAGTGTGAATTTAATGACCAACGACTACAATCCTGCAGCTTATCTATCCTTACAAAATACAGCTGGCTCATTCAATAGCTTTAAAAATAATCTTGTGTTTGGATCCGGGTTACTTAATAATCATTTCACCATTGACGGAAGAGTGAGTTCAATTTTAAGTGATGGATTTATTGACAGAGCAACTAGTAACTTGAAAAGCTTTTATGTTAGTACCACTTATTGGGGCAACCAATCTTCTTTGAGGTTAAATATTTTTAGTGGTAAAGAAAAGACTTACCAAGCATGGTATGGCGTGCCGCAGGAATTAATAAGCACGAACAGAACTTTCAATCCAGCAGGAACAGAAAAAGCAGATGCACCTTATGACAACCAAACAGATAATTATACGCAAACGCATTACCAATTGTTTTACAATAAAAACATCAATCCAAATTGGAAATGGAATACGGCATTGTATTTAACAACTGGGAAAGGATATTATGAAGAATATAAAGCAGGCATAAATTTTTCGGATTACAATATCGATATCAAGGGTAAACAAAATGTGCCAGCTGACTTAGTTAGAAGAAGATGGTTAGATAATAACTTTTACGGACAGATAGCTGCGCTCTCTTATGTGGATAGCTTAAATGATTTAACGATGGGAGGCGGTTGGAGTATTTATGATGGACTACATTTTGGGACACTGCCCTATTTAGATAAAAAATTTGCACCAATAAATTATAGATACTATGACAATGATGCACTTAAGAAGGAAATGAATACCTATTTGAAATGGGAAAGAAAATTGACAAAAACATTTAAAAGTTTTATAGACCTACAGTACAGATTCGTGAACCATCAAATGAATGGCTTTACAAAAAATACAAATTTAGTCATTGAAAGAAAATTTAATTTCTTTAATCCTAAAATGGGCTTAACCTATCAAGCAAAAAATATTTTTTACTTTACAAGTATGGCGGTTGCCAATAAGGAGCCCAATAGAGATGACTTTGAAGCAAGTGCTACTGAGCAGCCAAAAAAAGAACAATTAATAGATTGGGAGACAGGATTTGAATTTAAGAAACCTAAATATGCAATTAATGCAAATCTCTACTATATGGATTATAAAGACCAATTGGTATTGACAGGCAAGATCAATGATGTGGGTGCTTATACAAGAACCAATGTTCCAAAAAGCTATAGAGCAGGTATAGAATTACAAGTGAAATACGCATTAAATAAAAAATACAGTTCAAGTTATAGTATCACGTTTAGTCAAAATAAAATTGAGGCATTTACAGAGTATATAGATGATTACGATCAATTTAAGCAAGTAACAATCCAACATAAAAATACCAATATTGCTTTATCCCCTAGTTTAACTACCAACCGAACTTTTAATTGGAAACCAAATGATAAGCTTAGTTTTTTCTGGACAACTAAATACACATCAAAACAATTCCTTGACAATACACAAAATAAGAATAGGCAATTAAATGCTTATTTTATCAATGACATCAATGCACATTGGACTATTCTTAATAGAGCAAAATTCACCATGCTATTACAGTTCTATGCCAACAATCTATTAGATGTACAATATGCTCCTAATGGTTATACTTTCAGCTATATCTATGATCGCAGATTAACTACTTCGAATAATTATTACCCAATGGCAGGCAGAAATTACTGGATTAGTTTAAAAATAGATTTGAAATAATTTTATTTCCTTGCATCTACTCCTTTAATGAACTTAACTAAACCAGTGAAATAAGTAAACTGATCGTCATACATAGACATATGTGATCCTTTTGGACAGTATAAGAATTGACCATCTTTTACTTGTTTGGAAAGCGCTTCCATCGCTTTAGGGTCCATGGTATCAAACTCGCCACCAATACTTAAAGTAGGCACTGTAATGGTATTTAAATCGGCTTTGCGATCCCAATTCTTTAATACTGCATCTCCAACAACCCCAAATTCAGAAGGACCTTGCATTTTTAAATACAAAGGATAGTTCATTCTTGCAAAGGCACGCTTCACAGGATCAGGCCAATTGGCTGCAGGCATTCTTAAAATATGTTCTGGATAATAATAGTCTGTGATAATTTTTAAATAGGCTGGGTTCGTATAATCTCCCTTTGCTTCATAGGCACGAATTGTTGCAAGCACATCGGATGGTAATTTAGGCCCTAATACCTCATTGGCATATTTTACATAATCAGGAATAGAAGGCACCATATTAGAAATAATAAGCCCTTTTAGATTTTTTTGATACTTAAGCGCATACTCTGTGGCTAATATACCACCCCATGAATGACCTAATAAAAAGAAATTAGAAGAGTCCATACCTAAGGCCTTTCTCACAGTCTCTACTTCTTCTACAAATCTTGGTAAATTCCATAAACTAGAATCGTTAGGGTTATCGGAATAAGCCGAACCTAATTGATCATAGTAATAATATTCTATTTCTGCTTTAGGAAAATAAGAATCGAAACATTCAAAATATTCGTGTGTTGAACCAGGCCCACCATGTAACAATAAAACTTTTATTTTCGGATTATTCCCCACTCTTTTTGTCCATACATTAAATACACCCTTGCTTGTTGTAATAGGTATTAATTTTACCCCGCCAGAAAGGCTGTCTTCTCTATTCGCATTATCGTGATAAGCCGAAGTCTTATTGTTATCAATATTACAAGCGCTCAATACTAGTGTAACCATTAACAATATTGCACTTAATTTTTTCATTTTAAACAATTTAGAAAGTTATATAAAGATTATCCAGGAAATTTTTCTTGCCATGCCAACATACCACCTGAAACATTGACCACATTTTTAAACCCATAAGGCTCCATCATCATGCAAGCCTGTCCGCTTCTATTCCCACTTCTGCAATACACATATACAGTCTCCTCTTTTAAATGTTCTACTTCGTCTAACATTAAAGCTTGAACCAATCCAAGTGGCAATAATTGTCCACCTATATTGAATGCAGCATGCTCATGTGGTTCACGAACATCCAATAAATTTAACTTTTCTCCTGCGTCTATTTTTGCTTTTAATTCCTCGACTGTGATGGTATGCATAATTGTACTTTTGAATTTATAGTGCTGTTAAGGCGTAATTATTTATTATTGGATAGAATCTCTAATTGCTTTAATTGGCGCTACTTTATCCAACACTAAATTAATAGTCGCCCCTTTTGAAATCATATTTTGAATAGGCATCCCTAATGAATCTAATTGACTTCCATAAGCACTTGGGCTTTGGTCAAATACAAATGCAGCTGCGCTATCACCTATTGAACCATTCACTGAGATCTGGCCAAGATTTAAACCTAAAATCATCAACTGAGCCTTTGCTTGTTCGTAAGTGAGTCCTACTAAATCTGGCATCGTCATTCCTGCTGAAGCGCCTCCATCTCCCACTAAAAAATAGATTAAAGTGCCCGAAGGTATTTTTGAACCTGGTGCAATGGGTTGACCATTCACTAATTGGTCAATCACTACATTTTTATTTTGATCTGGAACCATTTGTATTGAGCCTAATCTTAATCCCAACACTTTTAAATAGGTCTCTGCGCTTTTAATTGAAAATCCAACAAGGTTTGGCATATCTACTTGTGGCGCAACCACACGATTTATTGTTAGATAGACTGTCCTGCCTTTTTTTACAATCTCATCTGCCTCTGGAGTTTGTCTTAAGACTGCATTTCTAGCAAGGGTGTCTACATAAATTGAATCTTGTAACTCCACATCAAAACCAAGTGCTATTAAATTTTTTTCTGCAGCAAGTACATCCAACCCAATCACTGCAGGCACTTTTTCGGTTTCACCATTGCCTGTAATCCATCCCAATGAGAAAAAGAAAATAATGAATAAGCAAATAGCTACTCCAAAACCAATGAGCATGTTCATCCACAATGGCTTTTTTAATATGTCGTCAATGAGTTTCAAATTGCTTGATTTTATTTTTGTTCTATACTATCTTCAATAATCCAGCCATAAAAATCTGTTAGGTTCAAGCCCATTGCTTTGACTTGCTGTGGAATCACACTTGCCTCACTTTGTCCAGGCACCGTATTGACTTCTAGCATGTAGGCTTTTTCTGCAGCTTCATCATAAATGAAATCAATTCTAACCACGCCTCTACAATTTAATATGGCATATACTTTTTGTGCAGCACTAGTTAAACTATCAAACATTTTTTTAGTGATATCAGCAGGGGTGATTTCTTGACTCTTACCCTGGTATTTTGCCTCATAATCAAAAAACTCATTCTCTGTCTTGATTTCTGTAATGGGCAATACCGTGATCTTGCCTTTGGATTTAAATACGCCAATGGTGAACTCCCTTCCACTTATAAATTCTTCTACTAAAATTTGCGTATCCTCTTTAAATGCTTTTTCTAATGCTGCAGGTAATTCACTTGCTTGATTTACTTTGCTAATCCCAAAACTACTACCACCATTGTTTGGTTTCACAAAAACAGGGAGTGAGAGATTGGATAATATTTGGTCAGGGCTTAAAGCTTGTTCTTTAAATAAATGCAATGATTTTGCCACGCCTATTCCGCCAAATCCAGCCACAGCAACCGTATACCTTTTATTAAAAGTCAATGCAGAGGTAGCGGTATCACAACTAGTATAAGGCAAGCCAATCATATCAAAATAGCCTTGTAATTTTCCATCTTCCCCTGGTGTGCCATGAATGCACATTAGCGCCACATCGAATTTAATTTTCTCTGTGCCTTCTGCAATGCTAAAATCCGCTTTGTCAATAGCTACTTCTTCCCCTACTGCATTTTCATACCACCAACCCGTAGGATGAATGTCTATTTGATAGACTTCGAATTTTGATTTATCCAATGCATTGAACACCGTCTTTGCACTTTTATAACTTATCTCGGATTCGGAGCTATATCCTCCTGTTACCAATGCCACTTTTATTTTCATAGGACCCACTTTATATTGGTTTGATAAAAAACCAAAAATTATGACAATAAAAAAAGGGAAATGATTCCCTTTTTAAACCATTCAATTATAAATGTAACTTTTCTTTCTTAGCTAATAACTCATCCACAGTTTCTTTGTACAACTCATCAGGTACACAACAATCAACCGGGCAAACAGCAGCACACTGAGGTTCTTCATGAAAACCTTGACATTCTGTACATTTATTATGTGTGATGTAATAGGTATCCATTGCCACAGGGGTGATTCTTGCACCAGCATCCACAGAGGTACCATCCATTAAAGTGTAAGCACCTTTCAATGAAGTGCCATCGGCCATCGCCCATTCTACTCCACCTTCATAGATTGCGTTATTTGGACATTCTGGCTCGCATGCGCCACAATTAATACATTCATCTGTAATTTTGATTGCCATAAAAAATATTTAAATTTTAGTAACGTACTTTTGCTAACAAAGATATAACACAAGCATGAACTTACAAGCAAGAATTAAAGGTTTTGTCACCCTTGGACAACAATTATCTGATACAAATAATACCCAATTAATTGAAGCAAAATCGGCTGCTTATCAACAAAATGCGTGGTTTTTGCCCGAATTCATTGACCAAGCGATTCAGCAAATAAGGGAACAGTTTTTACAGCAAACAGCCCTGGAAGAATGGACTGCTGCATATCCATCTATTTCAGACCAAGCCACCCATATAAAAGTAGGTATCGTCATGGCTGGAAATATCCCTTTAGTAGGTTTTCATGATTTACTAAGTACGCTCATTGCAGGACATACGGCTGTTGTAAAAAGGTCTTCTAAAGACCAGGTATTGATGGACTTTATCATTGCTAGTTTAATCAAAATTAACCCTGCATTTGAAGCTCAAATTTTGGTGCAAGAACAGCTAAAAAATTGCGACGCCTATATCGCCACTGGGGGTAATACCGCAGGCAACTATTTTGAATACTATTTTGGTAAATTTCCACATATCATCCGTAAGAATAAAACTTCGATTGCCATTTTAGATGGGACTGAAACTTTGGCAGAATTGGCTTCCTTAGCAGATGATTGTATGCTATATTACGGAATGGGATGCCGAAATGTGACCCAAATATGGGTACCTGAAGGCTATGATTTTATCCCATTTTTGAATGCCTTAAAAAAATACAACTACTTACAAGACCAACATAAATACAAGCACAATTATGATTATCAATTGGCTTTATTGATGATGCGTAAACAATTGTATATGGATTCTGGAGGTGTATTGATGAGCGAAAACCCTTCCCCATTTGCAGCCATTAGCCAAATTCATTACCAACAGTATCCATTGGGCTCCATCCCTACATTCAATTTGGATGAAATTCAATGTATAGTGGGAAAAAACCAGCTTCCTTTTGGCAGTTTACAAAAACCCATTTTAGCCCAATATGCAGACGGAGTAGATAGTTTAGCCTTTTTATCAGGCTTGAAATAACCCGTAAACTATTGAGTTATGCTTTGTTGATTTTGTAAAATTGTCACGATGAATCAACTCTTTTCTTTAATTTTTGTTAAACTCATTGATGGAATTTGTGCCATAATTTCAGCTGCACTAAATTGCAACTAAATTGGTACAGATTTTGTAAAAAATACAATGAACTGATTCTTTTACATTAAAAATAAAAGTATGAATATGAATTTAAAAAATGTAGCAGCCGTGATTGGTATTAGCGCAGTGACTACCGTGGCAAGTATGTGGGCTTATGGTAAAATTTCAACATCCAATTCAAGTTTTGAAACAGATGGTAAACTGCCAGCAAATTATGCCAGTTTTTTTAATGGTAGCGCCCCGGCAACTACTGTCGACTTTACACCTGCTGCCAATGCAGCTTCCCCTGCTGTGGTGCATATTAAAACAAAGACCAACGCAAAAAAAGTAGAAGCTAACGTACAAAAAAGACAAAGAAATCCATTCTTCGATTTTTTTGGAGACGAGGATATGTTAGGCGATTATTTTGGAGGCCCAAGAATGCAACCAGAACAAAGAGCAAGTGGCAGTGGTGTATTGATTACAGCAGACGGATATATCGTTACCAATAATCATGTGGTGAATGGCGCCGATGAAATTAATGTGACCTTAACCAATAAGAAAACCTACAAAGCAAAAGTAATTGGCACCGATGCGAGCAGCGATATTGCTGTCATTAAAATTGATGCTTCTAGCCTACCTTATTTAGTATACGGCAACAGTGATGAAATTAAATTAGGACAATGGGTTTTAGCAATTGGATATCCTTTAAGCTTAGATGTAACTATTACAGCAGGTATTATAAGTGCAAAAAATAGATCCATTGATATTAATTCAAGACAGAGCGATAGACCTGTTGAATCTTTTTTACAAACAGATGCAGCAGTGAACCAAGGCAATAGCGGTGGTGCCTTAGTGAACACCAGTGGTGAATTAGTGGGCATTAACTCTGCCATTGCCTCTCCTACTGGTTCTTATGCAGGCTATTCTTATGCCATCCCTGTGAATATGGTAAAAAAAGTAGTGACAGATATTGTAAAATTTGGTACCGTACAACGTGCCTACTTAGGCATCTCTTATCCTCAACAAGAATTAAGTGAAGAACAAATTAAGAAATTAGAATCCGACTATAAAGTAAAAATTGGAGATGTACAAGGTATTGTTGTAACGGATGTTTTAGAGGGAGGTGCAGCGAAAGCAGCTGGTATCAAAGTGGGTGATATATTGACTAAAATAAATGGCACTGCAGTAACTTCCTCACCAGAATTACAAGAGCAAATTGCGAAATATAAACCTAATGATAAAATTAGCATCACAGTAAAAAGAGATAATAAAGACCTTACACTCAATGCCACTTTGAAAGCGAAACTAGGTAATACCGATTTAGCAAGTAGCAGTAAAGCAGCCGAAAAACTAGGTGGTAAATTAGAAACCATTGATAAAGCCACTGCAGAAAAAAATGATGTCGAAGGCGGTGTAATGGTAAAAGAATTAGGGACTGGTATTTTAGGAAAGAGCAAGGTTGAAAAAGGATTTGTAATAACCCATGTGAATGATCAGCCTGTAAAAAATACAGAGGAGTTTTATGAAGCTTTAAAGAAATTAACTGGCGGTACAGTAAAACTTTCAGGGGTTTATCCAGGGTTCTTTGGGAACTATGCTTTCATGTTGAATTTGAATGAATAATCTTCTATATACTTTATAAAAAAAGGCACTCAATTGAGTGCCTTTTTTTTATTCTGATCTTTATTTTAATTTCATAGACTGCCAAATGGCTTCTTTTTCTTCAAGACTTAGTTTGGCTAAATCCAATCCATTTTCTTTAGCATAGGTTTCCATTAATTCAAAACGATGCTTAAATTTCTTATTCGTTTTTTCTAATGCAGACTCTGGATCAATTTGTAAGAATCTTGCATAGTTGATTAGACTAAATAAAACATCTCCAAATTCAGCTTCCATTTTTTCTTGGTTATTCGCTGCTATTTCTACTTTTAATTCTCCAATCTCCTCTTCCACTTTCTCCCAAACCTGTTCTTTATTTTCCCATTCAAAACCAACTTGCTTTACTTTTTGCTGAATTCTAAATGCTTTAACCATTGCTGGCAAACTATTAGGCACTCCACTTAATAAGGTTTTAGTACCATCCCCCTCTTTTAATTTAAGTTGCTCCCAATTGCGTTTTACATCTTCTTCATCCTGCACCTGCACATTTCCGTAAATATGAGGATGACGATGGATTAATTTTTTAGAAATAGCTTCGATCGAATCTTGTAAAGTAAAATGTCCCTGCTCTGTTCCAATCTTAGCATAAAACAATACATGTAATAGTATATCTCCAAGCTCTTCTTTTATTCCTTCCCAATCTTCATCGATTATAGCATCTGCAAGTTCATACAGTTCTTCGATCGTATTGCTTCTTAAACTATGTATAGTTTGCTTTTTATCCCATGGACATTTTTCACGAAGGGTATCCATGATGTCAACAATTTCTAAAAATGATTTTGATAAATTTTCTTGGGGCATGATTAAATAATTAACATGAAGATAAACAATCTTCGGGACTGACGATTCTCTTCGGGACTGCCGTTTCTCGCATAAAAAAAACCCCAAGTTAAAAACTTGAGGTTTGTCGATTTCGTGCCCCAGGCGGGAATCGAACCCGCACTCGCGTTGCGGCGAACAGGATTTTAAGTCCTGCGTGTCTACCAGTTCCACCACCAGGGCGTCATTGCTGACCTAAAAAAAATCCCGTCCGAAGAACGGGATTTTGAGCGAAAGACCAGGCTCGAACTGGCCACCCCGACCTTGGCAAGGTCGTGCTCTACCAAATGAGCTACTTTCGCTTGAATAAGAACTAATTTTTGGACTGCGAAAATAAGGAATCAACGCACACCAACAAAATTTTTTTCTACTTATATTCTGGCTTGTACTGTGAACTTGGATTCACTTCCACTACAGACTTTTTGTATCGACCGTTGAATAACTTAGTACAATTCCCCAAAGCCAACGCTAATAAAGCGAAAACTGATATATAAAAGATGAATTTTGAAGAACTTACCCAGTTCTTGGCAATATCTTTATTGGTAGCTGTTTCTTGTATTTCTTGTGACATAGTGTTTAATTACGGATGCAAAAATAACAACAAGTTCTTAATTATGAACGAGTTTGGTGACAATTTTATCAAATTTTTGCCTGTTTTTCACAAAGTATTGAAAAACGACTGAGCCATTGTAAACACCGCTTATTTCAGCCATTGGTTTACATGCCTTGCTCCTGTTGACTTTACCTGTCAACCAATACACCATTACTGCTAAATGTGCCTTAAAGATGGCCGTAAAAAAGTATCCATCTCCACTTAGTAAGCCTTTCCAAGCAGATATCCCATCTAGTGCAAAACGCAATGGCATTTTCCATACTAATTCTTGGAGAGGTAGATGCTTACTTAACATGATCAAATTATTCCTAAAGTTTAAAAACACTTTTCTTCCGCCTCTAGGTAGAGTGCCAGCTCCAACATGGTATATCACTGCACTTGGACAAGCATACAACGCATGGCCTTCTAATTGCATTCTCCAACAAAGATCAATTTCCTCTTGATGCGCAAAAAAACTGGCATCAAATCCACCCAATGCATGAAACAACTTTGATCGAATCATCATAGCAGCACCAGATGCCCAAAAAATTGGCTCTACGCTATCATACTGACCTTTATCTTGCTCACATACATCAAAGATCCTACCTCTTGAGAAAGGGTAACCAAGGGCATCTATCCATCCACCACTTGCACCAGCATATTCAAAATTGGTTGAATTTTTTTGTGCCAATATTTTTGGTTGACAAGCTCCAATGGTAGGATTTGATTCCATTAATTGTACCATCGGTGTCACCCAATCCGGATCCACTTGCACATCTGAATTTAATAAAATATAATAATCGGCATGCACTTGTTGGAGTGCCCAATTGTATCCTCCTGCAAAACCTTCGTTCGTTGGATTTTGAATCACTGTAACAGTAGGAAAATATTTCGCAAGTATTTCTAAAGAATTGTCTTTTGAACCATTATCTGCCACCACAATTTCTTTGTTTTGGTAGGACGTCGCCAACACCGAAGGCAAAAAAGTCTTCAGATAATTAGCTCCATTAAAATTTAAAATAACGATTGATACGAGCGGTTCCAAAACAGATGTATTTATGCGAATGTAAGGCCAAATATGGGAAAATTAGCCAAAAACCCTATCTTAGCTGCATGGTAAAGGCAAAATTCTTATTTTCAAATTTAGATTTTCTAAATCATCCCATAGGGTAATATTAAGCCCATAGATTTTGTTTTTTTCAAGTTTATCTGAACTTGACGTTTCCTGTTTTTATCATTTTATTCAAAAAAATATTGCATGTCTACTCCATTACAATCGAGTGCAAATACTGCAAAGTATATTGCCCTTGAAGATCAATTCGGCGCACACAATTATCATCCAGTTCCTGTTGTACTTGAAAAAGGCGAAGGCGTTTTTTTATATGATGTAGATGGAAAAAGATACTTTGATTTTTTAAGCGGCTATTCCGCTGTCAACCAAGGACATTGTCATCCAGCCATCATCAAAGCATTGACAGATCAAGCTCAAAAATTAACACTCACTTCTAGAGCGTTTTACAATAACCTACTTGGGGAATACGAAAAATACATTACGGAATACTTTGGATACGATAAGGTATTACCTATGAATACGGGAGTTGAAGGTGGAGAGACCGCTATTAAATTAGCAAGAAGATGGGGCTATGCAGTAAAAGGCATTCCAGAAAATCAAGCAAAAGTAATTTTTGCACAAGGTAATTTTTGGGGCAGAACTTTAGCCGCAATTTCGTCTTCTACTGATCCAAGTAGCTACAATGGCTTTGGCCCTTTTATGCCAGGATTTGGCCTTGTTCCTTACAATGATTTAGCAGCACTAGAAACAGCATTTCAAGATCCAAATGTGGCAGCCTATATGGTGGAACCTATCCAAGGTGAAGCAGGTGTGGTGATTCCAACAGATGGCTATTTAAAAGGCGTTAGAGATTTATGTACAAAATACAATGTCTTATTTATTGCAGATGAAATTCAAACGGGATTGGCAAGAACAGGTACATTACTAGCATGTGATCATGAAAATGTGCGTCCTGATATTTTAATTTTAGGAAAAGCATTGAGTGGAGGAACGATTCCTGTTGCTGCTGTGCTTGCAGATGATGTGATTATGTTACAAATTAAGCCAGGCGAACATGGATCTACTTATGGTGGAAACCCATTGGCTTGCGCAGTGGCTATGAAAGCGTTGGAAGTAATTAAGACCGAAAAAATGGTAGAAAATTCATTTAAAATGGGTGCAATTTTAAGGGCTGAATTAGCCAAATTAAATTCTCCATTTATCGCGTCAATAAGAGGACGCGGATTGTTAAATGCCATTGTGATTAAACATGAAAATCCTGAAGCTGCTTGGGACTTATGTTTATACTTAAAAGAATTAGGAATACTAGCAAAGCCAACCCATGGAGATAAAATTAGATTTGCTCCACCATTAATTATTACTGAAGCGCAAATTAAAGAAGCGGTTCAATTGATTGGAAAAGGACTTGAGCAATTAGCGAAATAACAACTTTGAAATACAATAATAAATAGCCCTCCAAAAGAGGGTTATTTTGTTTTAAGCTTAGGCAAAAAAGTCATGATTAAAATTCCAAAACTTAAAATTATACAAGCGTATAGTGCCCATTGTTTTTGAGGACACTCCCCCATTGCACATGTAGATAGCACTAAATAGTTTCTAAAACTCCATGCAACTAACAATGCTGCCCATGCCATATTGAATCGCTTTGCACTTAATGATGGTAAAGCAAAAAATACAATCGCTAGTATGCCTATATAGAATAAGAATTTACCTGATTGCCCAAAATTGGTTGCACCTGCATCCCATCCTGTTACCACCCAGTTTCTGCTTTCAATAATCACTAATGGTTGTGTGGTGCAAAAGAATAACAATAATGTAAGGAGGATGCCAATGGTTTGGGAATGTTTCATGGGTGTAAAAATACTCAAAAAATAATTAAAGCTTATTTCTGATTGCCAGCTCATTTCATTCGCTGTCAACCGCTTCGGCTATCTCGGTAAACCCAAAGTTAATAATTCTGATTGCCAGCTCATTGCATTCGCTGTCAACCGCTTCGGCTATCTCGGTAAACCCAAAGCCTTTCAAAAGAATGCTTCGCATCCTTTTGGCTTTTTTAATGCTCGCTAGCTTACTCATTCATATTCGCTACGCTCATTATGGGCTATGTGTCGTCTTTGTTTTGAAGCAAGCTTCAACCAAATCCTCCACTCACCCCATCCACTTCGTGGGATGCTTTCGACACCGCTTCGCATTAAAAAAGCCTCTCACTTTCGTGAGAGGCTTTGTATCGAGGTCCCGAGCGGGTTCGAACCGCTGTAGAAGCTTTTGCAGAGCTTTGCCTAACCACTCGGCCACAGGACCATTTTGGGAAACAAAAATAACGTAAAGAACTTAATTATAAAAGAATTTTACCACTAAATCGAATTAAGCGACATTTGTAGTCTAAAACCTGCTTATGCAACAGCCCATTGGCGCTTCCGAATTAATCATTAATCCTAGAGGGGCCGTGTACCATTTAGATCTTCGCCCAGAAGAGCTTGCAGATACCATCATTACTGTGGGTGACCCTGACCGAGTGGCCAACGTTAGTCAATACTTTGATCATATTGAACATAGGTCAGCGCATAGAGAGTTTATTACCCATACAGGCTATATTGGTACAAAACGTATTTCAGTGATGAGTACAGGCATTGGACCCGATAATATTGATATTGCATTGAACGAAGTAGATGCATTGGTGAATATTGATTTTGAAACAAGATGCATTAATGAGATCAAAAAATCGGTGTCCGTGATTCGACTTGGCACTTGTGGGTCTTTACAAGAAGAAGTTGGTGTGGATCAACTAGTGGCAGGTACACATGGTCTAGGCATTGATAATTTATTGCATTTTTACCAACCCAATAACAATGCCGAAGAGCTTGCTATATTGGCTGCGTTTGAACAACATACCAATATCCAAGCGCATCATATTAAGCCTTATATCTCTAGTGCTAGTGCAGGGTTGTTAAAGCATTTTACAGAAGGATATACCCATGGTATTACAGTGACCTGTCCTGGTTTTTATGGGCCACAAGGCAGGATTTTAAGATTGCCTTTAAAGATGCCCAATTTGGTGGACCAAATGACGAGTTTCCGTTTTGGGAACCATCATATTGCCAACTTTGAAATGGAAACCAGTGCTATTTATGGCTTATGTAGTTTATTGGGACATCAGTGCTTAAGTATCAATGTGATTGTGGCCAATAGAGTGAAAAAAGAATATAGCAAAGATGGTGCTAAAGCTATAGACCATATGATTCAAAAAAGTTTAGGAATTATTGCTACGATTTAATCAATTCAATTTGTACAAATGGAGATTCAGTTTTCAAAATACCAAGGCACAGGCAACGATTTTGTCATCATCGATAATAGAGACGGCAGCATTGCTTTATCCAATCAGCAAATTGCATTTTTATGTGATCGAAGATTTGGTGTTGGTGCAGATGGATTGATCATGCTCGGAACAGCAAATGATTATGATTTCTCAATGGCCTATTACAATGCAGATGGCACAGAGGGCACGATGTGCGGCAATGGCGGTAGATGTTTAGTACAGTTTGCGTTTGATCATGGGATTGTACAAGAAAAATATATTTTTATCGCAATTGACGGACCGCACGAATCAATTATTGAAAAGAATGGATGGATTCATTTAAAAATGTCTGACGTCAACGCTGTTGAAACAGGTGATCATTTTTTTATAACAAATACCGGATCTCCGCATTATGTGCAACTAGTAAAAGATATCAAGCAGTTCGATGTTGTAAGTGAAGGAAAAGCCATCCGCTACAATGAGCGTTTCAAAACAGAAGGTGTGAATGTTAATTTTATTGAATTCCATCATGACCATTTATTTGTGCGCACCTATGAAAGAGGGGTAGAAAATGAAACCTATAGTTGTGGCACAGGCGTCACTGCTTCAGCCATCACAACGCACTTGAATAAATTAGGTGAGCACCATGTAGCTATCAAAACAATCGGTGGTGAATTAGCAGTGAGCTTTAACAACCAAGGTGGTGGCCACTTTAATGATATATGGCTTCAAGGGCCTGGTACATTTGTTTATAAGGCTTCTATCAATTTAAAATAGTTATTTATGGCTTTATTCAATGTGAGGGTGTATGGAATTTTATTAGATGAGGGCCAACGACTTTTAGTGAGTGATGAATTCATCCGAGGGAATTATATTACCAAACTGCCTGGTGGCGGTTTAGAAATTGGCGAAGGCACAAGAGATGGATTGGCTAGAGAATTTATGGAAGAAGCTGGTATCGAAGTGCATGTGGGAGATCATTTTTACACCACAGATTTTTTTCAAATTTCTGCCTTCAATAATAAAGACCAAATTATATCCATCTTCTATTTAGTTCATACTGCAAATACTTCGATTATTCAGACAAAAGAAAAAGCATTTGATTTTTTACCTGAACAAATTGCTGATAGCAATGGCACAGCAGAACATTTAAGGTGGATACCATTGAATGAAATTTCCGAGGATGCCATGACTTTACCTATAGATAAGGTAGCTATCAACATGTTGATTGAACTTTTTAAATCAAAAAATTAGTAGGTATTAATCCTTCTTTAAATATTTGCATTCTCGCCCATCGCTTCACGTTTCATTTTTTCTGCAGCATCGGAGCCCACATAATTTTCAATACTGTTTCTGATTAAATGGATCAATGGCGTTAATACAATCGCCATAGTGAACTTGTACATATAGTTGACCACTCCTACTGCTAATACAGTAGACCATGCCCATCCGTTACCAATTTTAAATGCAATAAACAGTACCACAAAACTATCCACCAACTGAGACACCACGGTGGATCCTGTGGATCTTAACCAGATCATTTTTTCTCCTGTTCTTTTTTTGATTTGATGAAAGACTGTTACATCAATCAACTGACTAACCATGAAAGCAATGATGCTTCCAATGATGATCCACATCCCCTGTCCAAAAATAGCTTCAAATGCCAATTGCATACTTGGAACACCATTTTGCATTTTTGATTCCACCCAAAATCCAGCTGGCGCCGCAGACATCGCTAAATAAAACATAACAAATGCATAACTAATTAAAGCCACCGCAATTAAACTGATTCTTCTTACAGCTTTTGGGCCATAATATTCATTGACAATATCCGTAATGACAAATTCTAAGGGCCATAACAATACACCGCAGGTTAAATTAAATGCCAATCCAGATTCCCCAAATAAAGTCAAGTTCATTGGTTTAAATCCAAAAACGGATTCAAGTGAAAAAATCTTGCCTCCGATACACTCCGCGATAAGGGCATTGGCAACAAAGAATGCAGTGATGCCTAAAAATAATTTGGTGGGTTTGTCTTTTAAAATTTGATGTATCATACTTGTGTTTAAATAAATAAAAGGCCTATTTGAACCAATAACATACTAAGGTTGAAAATAGTTTGCCAAGAAGGTAAAATAATTACTTTTTTTTGAAGGAACTGAACTAAAAGGATGAACGAAAAAACAAGGTTAATCATGGGGGCTAGTTCCAAACCAGTGACAGCGATAAATTGAGCAATATCTCGAGGGATTTTCATCCATGTGATGAATAAAAACAGGGTCGAAACTAGGTAAACTAGGTTAGAAATGACTGCTACTTTTGAAAAAAAGGCCAATAGGGACTGTGAGCGCATTTGTTGATATTTACAATTGATTAAAAGTACAAAAAAGCCCATTTAGTTGTAGGTTTGTTCCTATAAATTAATGCATATGTTTAAGTCTCTATTTAAGTCTGCACTACCCCATCTTATTGCAGTGATTGTTTTTGCAATTGTAGCCATTGTGTATTGCAAACCAGCATTAGAAGGCAAAGTATTGCAACAATCGGATATTACGCAATGGAAAGGGATGGCACAAGACGCCCTCAATTATAAAGACCAGTATGGCAAAACCCCATTATGGACCAATAATATGTTTGGAGGAATGCCTGCCTATCAAATTACAGGTATACCAGGAAATGCATTCTCAATTGGTATGTTGGATCAGTTATTCACCCTGAACTTACCTGAACCAATTGGTTTATTTTTCTTAGCAAGCATATGTTTTTATTTTTTAGCTCAGGTACTTGGGTTCTCCACCGTCATAGGTATTGTTGGAGGATTAGCCTACAGCTATGCAACCTATAATCCTATTATTGTGGTGGTTGGACATATCACTAAAATGCATGCCATTGCTTACCTACCTTTCTTTATAGGATCCATCCTTTTAATTTTTCAAAGGAAGTATTACCTGGGTGCTATCTGTACAGCCATCGCAACCACTTTATTTGTTCAATCTAACCACCTTCAGATCAACTATTATGGTTTAATCATCGTCTTAGTGATGTCTGTCTTTTATCTTGTACAATGGATTAAAGCAAAAGATTTTACACATATCTATAAAACGGTTGGATTTAGTTTAGTGGCAGGATTAATGGGCTTGGCTGTGAATGCAGTGATGCTCATTGGAACAGCAGAATTTGGAAAATCAACTATTAGAGGTGGTAGTGCATTGGCCACTAAGGATAGCAAGATCACCAATACAGGATTGAACAAAGATTATGCTTTAAGTTATAGCATGTTTTTATCAGAGCCATTGGTGATGATGTTCCCGCATGTTTATGGCGCTTCTAATGATCCTAATTTAGTAGACCCTACTAAATCAAAAGCAATTGAAGTGTTGCAACAAATGCAACCAGAAGTTGGTCAACAATTACAATCATTCTTACAATTTTATTGGGGCGGTATTGGATTCACTGCAGGTCCACCTTACGTTGGTGTCTTGATTTGTTTCTTTGCATTCATAGGATTTGGAAGCAATAAAAATCCAAACCGTTGGTGGATAGGCACTGTCATTGTATTATCAATTATGCTTGCAGCTGGTTCGTATTTTGAGTCTTTCAATTTAGTGATCTTAAAATACTTACCGCTATACAATAAGTTCCGTGCCCCAAGTATGATTATTATTGTGCCAACGCTTTTAATTGGCATACTAGCGATGTATGGCATGAGTGCTGTTATCAAAGCAACTAATTTTAAAAGCTTCCTACAAGAACATAAAATAGGTTGGATCACATTAGGCTTTGTATTTGTAGCATTATTAGGATTGTATTTTACATCAGATTTTAAATCAGAAAGTGAAAAACAATTGATGACTCAGATCATGCAAATACAAGATCCAAATCAAAAAGCAGCATTTGAAGGCCCAGCCAGAGATTTAGTGAACGCCATTGCAGAAGACCGTAAAGGATTTATTGAATCAGATTTAACTAGAACATTTATTTTTATTGGGTTCGCTTTCTTGTTCATCTTCTTATACATCAAGCGTTCTATACAAGAAACAATATTTATTGTAGCCATTGGAATTTTAACATTGGTGGACCTATTCCAAATCAATGTAAAATACCTAAAGGCAAGCCAATATGTAGAAGCTTCAGAAAATGATAACGCTTTTGCATTAACAGCATTAGACAATACATTATTAAAAGACAAGACTAACTATAGAATAATAGACCTAAGACGTGGTGTTCAAACTGCATTCAACGAAGGTGCAATTATGGCGTATCACCACAAATTAGTTGGAGGATACAATCCTGCTAAATTGAGTATCTACCAAGATTTGATCGAGAACCAATGGTATAATTTCCCTAATTGCTTGCCTACTTTGAATATGATGAATACCAAATACATTATCTCAGGTAATATGGCATCTGACACCACCCCTAACACCGGTGCATTGGGTAATGCATGGTTTGTGAAAGGTATTGAATTTAAGAAAGGCCCAAGAGCAGTAATGGATCACCTTAGCTTTTTTAATCCAAGAGATACTGCGGTGATGGATGAGCAAGATAAAATAGATGGTTTAAATGGATTGCAGGTGGATTCAAACGCAAATATTCAATTAGTTGATAATAAGAACGATGAAGTGAACTACACAGCTAAAACAAATGCGAAACAACTTGCCGTATTTAGTGAGATCTATTATAAGGATGGCTGGAAAGCATATATTGATGAGCAAGAAACTCCAATTATGAAAGTGAACTATGTGCTTAGAGGATTAGTGGTACCTGCAGGTGATCATAAAATAAGATTTGAATTCAAGCCTGCATCCATCACCGGCGCAAAACAAATTGCTGGAGTTGCATCAATACTTCTTTGGTTGTCTTTGGTAACAATGATCGTATTTGCAATTAAAAACTTGAACAAAAAAGAAAACACTGCTAAATAATGCAATTATCCATTGTTATATGCAGTTACAATAGAGCAAGCTATATTAGTGATGCGTTGGATAGTTTGTATACGCAGACAGCTGGATTAAATGCATTTGAAGCTATTATTGTTGATAATAATTCAACAGACAATACAGCGGAAGTATTTAGCCAATGGAGCGCGGCGCATCCCAATGGGAGTTTTACTTATATCACTGAAACAAATCAAGGGGCTTCCTTTGCACGTAATACAGGCGCTGCTGTCGCGAAGGGACAATGGCTATGTTTTATGGATGATGATGCAGTGGCAACGCCTAACTATGTTGAAAATATTTTACAACATATTGAAACCAAGCCTGAAGCTATTGGATTTGGAGGTCGTATCATCCCAAAATATATTCCCGATGAACCTAAATGGATGAGTTACTATGTTTCCTCGCTTGTTGGAAATTTTGATTACGCGCCTACTGCATGTGCTTTTGAACATGGTAAGTATCCATTAGAGTCCAATATGATTGTAAGAAAAGATGTGTATGACACCATTGGTGGATTTAATACAGCATTACCTGGTGTAGTGGGCACTTTAAGAATTGGTGGCGAAGGCAAAGAACTATTTTATAAAATATTAGCCCTAGGCCATACTATCTATTATGACCCTGCAATTTGTGTGCACCATGTGGTTGAAGTCAAGAAGTTGACATCGGAATATATGTACCGAGTTGCAAGTGGCATTGGCAGAGGTGAGCAAACCCGAACAAAAGCAATATCCAAAGGGGCTTATTTTAAAAAAATCATTGAATACCTATTTAAACTAGGGGCTTCCGTGGTTTTAGGTTTAAAATATACTTTTCAAGGCAATCCAGCTAAAGCGTGGCCTGTTGTACAATTTAGGATTGATGCTTTGAAAGGATTATTGGGTTAATTTTTAGTAGCATAAATCATCCCGCTATTTTCGCTAACATGATGCGCATGTCTAAGTCTAAATTGATTATCCAATAAAACTTTTTCAATAGGGGCAGATCCTTTTTCATGCCATTCAATAATAGCAATATCTACATTGTTTAAATAAGTAGCCTCTTTTAGCATATCAAAAATCGCATACTCTTCCCCCTCACAATCTAGCTTCATTAAAATTTTAGCACTCGGATTTTCAGCTATTACTAATTCAAACACTTTATTTATAGATACTAATTGAACTTCGATCACCTGACCTATTTTTTTCCCATAATCATTATTCTGCTCAATAGTAGACGCAGATAATAAACCACTTTCAAATAAAGTAATAGATCTAGTTTCATTGACATTACTCACACCCTGATTGAATAAGATTAATTTACTAGTATATTTTGGATTTGCAGCTACATTTAAACTTGCTTCTGCAAATGTTTCTGGGAAAGGTTCGTATCCGTATACCTTGTTAACATATGACTGAGAAGCAAAATATAAAGAAGCAACCCCTACATTCATTCCAATATCAATCACTACTACCTCTTTTTGATTTGTATCAATTGAATAAATTTTTTCAATAAAAATTTCATATAAAACAGCCATATTTGAGAGGGATGCTACTTTGAATAGAAGCCCATCAACTTCTACAACAAAATAGTCATTGGTCGTTTCTTTAACATTAAATATTGGATTAGATAAAATTTCTATTAAAAAATGTAAGCTGAATCCAAACTGATCTAATTGAGTTAAACATATGGAGTTACCTGTATTAATAAATAGTAGCTTTCCTTGATTAAATTGCAAATTAGACGCCCAGTGCTTGGGCAACTTATAAAATGCAAATAAATAAGCAAGCTTAATATGCTTTATCTTAAAAAAGAAAAAACAAAAAGAAATAAATTTATTAAGGATTCTAGTGAAGTTCATTTTACTTTATTTTTTACCCATCCTATTGGTTAAGAAAGCGTATATACCTGCGAAAAGATTTTTATATACAGCAGCCAATTGCGGATTGTAGATTAAATCATTCTTAATTATTTTAATACACCTAATTACATCTTTTTTCATTACAGAAGTTAAACCTCTGGCTTTGAGCAAAAGATACAAGCCATTGCGTACGATATAATACACTCGAATGGGCGCATGTGTGATACGTAATGATTTTTTAAAACTAACTAAACTTGTTCCTTCTACTAATTTTCCTAGGGCATGATTTAAAACAATATTTGAAAACATTAAATTCAAATAGCCATTCTGGATCACTCTATAAGAAAATTCAGCATCTACAAAATCAATAAATAAAGCCTCATTAAATGGCCCAATATTTTTTGTTAAGGATAAATTTAAAATAGACCCAGAAGTAATTAAAGTAAGTGCCTCTTCGGGCTGTTCTTTTGATTGCGTAAAATTTGGTTGACAATTCACGCCAAATTGAGCCACATAATTATAAGCAGTTGATTGGATTAATGATTTATACTTTTCAAAATCTCCAGCTTTAAATGCAGAATCTTGATCCATTGTTAATAAATAATCGTAATGATTGAACGCAGCTTGATCCATTGCCTGATTTAATCTTTTGGCTATCCCCTGGTTTGCATTAAAGTACTTGTATTCAATAGAAGGGTTTAATTTAAACAATGCCTCCTCTATACCAGGTGTTTTAGTTTCACTATTATCATACACATACAATTGTTTTAAACCTGTATTATAGGATTGTATGTTAGCTAATAATAGCTCCATATCAGGATGATATAATATAACAACGCCAGCAATATTCATCCTTTAAATAATTTAGTCGTTCAAATTTAAGCCATTCAGATAAAACCACCTTCATTTGTGCTGTAATTATTGATTATGCTTAATTTTAAGTATAAATATTTATCTTGTTAAGGCTATGAATGGCAAAACAAATAACTTTTCAATCATTATCCCTTTTAAGGCAGGTAAAAACTATCTATTAGATTGTTTGCATTCGGTTGTCGAACAAGATTATCCCCATTTTAACATTATTATTTTAGCAGACAATACAAGCAACATTGATGATTCATTGGATGCAGTGCATGCACTTCAAAATAGTAAAATTAGCATTCAAGCATCTACTCTTAATATAAACATTCTTCAAAACTGGGGACGCATAAAGGACCTGACTAAAAATGAATACATGACCATACTTGGTTATGATGATATTTTAGAAAAATCATTTCTTTCCACTATCAATGATTTAATCAATCAACAACCTGAAGCTAGTTTATACCATACCCATTTTAACTACATCAATAGTATGAGTGCACTCATAAAGACTTGTCAGCCTATGCCTAGTCGTTTAGACGCAAGTGCATACCTTGAACTTGCGATGAATGAGCGTATAGATATTATGGCAACTGGCTATGTTTTCAAATCGAGCGATTATGATGCATTAGGAGGCATCCCAACCCATTATCCAAACTTGATTTATGCCGATTTACAATTATGGCTTGATCTAACTAAAAAGTCTTACCTAGCAGTAGACCCTAGTGCGCAATTTTCGTTTAGGATTCATGCATCAACTACTAAAACCTCAAAGGATACAATTTTATTGGATGCGTTTATCCTTTTTTTAGACTACTTGAATGAACTTAAAACAGCATCGCCTGCATTGGGGGAGGTCATTCAAGCAAACACACAAAAGTTCTGCGAAAGCACGACCAAGGCAATTGCACATAGACTCTTAAGAACACCAAGCGACCTTAGAAAAGGCTTATCCATTGACCATATGATTGAAAAAATTGCCGTAAAATGTATTGAATTGGATAGCAGATACGAACCTTTGAAAATAAATTCTATTCGCATAGCACGCACAATTGAAACATTCCCTATCCTCAATAATTTATTTATATTATTTAAGAAAATATATAAAAAGCCAGTACTGTAAAAGAAAAATAAAGTAAAACTCTATAAAAAAATTACTATTTTAAATTTTGAGCCTTGATAGCGTATAAAAACTTGCCAAACTTAGACTGCAATAGATAAAACAAAAGGCTTAATCGGAACTGCCAAATACGAGCAGCAATTGAAAATCCAAAATAAGACTCATAGACTTGCACATTCTCTTTAAGCGAGTTTATATATTGATTGGTACTTACGCCTCCGTCATCAAATTTCACAATAGTTTGATCCATATAACCATAGGGTTCATTTTTTAGCCTACACATTAAGTCATAATCCATCGCAATTTTAAAGTCAAGTGAAAAATGACCAACTTTATTGTACAATTCTTTTTTTACAAACCAAGTTGGATGTGATACTGACCTCATGCCTTTGTATAATTGTCTTGCATCAAAAGGCACACCAATATTGACCCAAATACCTCCTCTCTTCATGAATATTTTTCCACTTGCCCATTGAATAGATTCATTAGAATTAAAATATGCTATAACATTTTCAATAACGTTATTAGAAAAATAAATGTCGGCTGAATTTAAAATATGAATCAAGGTACCTGTAGCATGCTGGATACCTTTGTTAAATGCATCTGAAATACCCTTGTCCCTTTCACAAATCCATTTACGATAAGAAGGTTGTGTAGTATTTTGTAGCCATTCTGCAATTTCTTTATTAGTTGATCCGTCAATAATATAATGTTCATGTGGCTTGACCGACTGAGCGTCCACCGAATCACAGGTATGCTGCAAATCGCTTAAATTGTTAAAACATATCGTAATGACCGACAATTGCTCCATATTGTAAAAATAAGCCCATTTCATTACATATTTACTTTTACCACAATTACAATATATTTGTAGTATGGGGATTATCCAAAAACAAGGTGTCAAGTCGTCTATATTTATCATGATTGGGTTTGTGATAGGTGCAGTGAATTTGCTTGTATTGTTCCCTATGTTTTTCTCAAAAAATGACCAAGGACTCGTAAGAGCCATGATTGATATTGGCGCTACTTTTTCAATGTTTTGCACACTTGGGACTTTGCCTGTGATTTATAAATTTTTTCCGTTTTATAATCATTACTTGGGCCCTAAAAAGTCTGAACTACCATTTATTACACTTGTAATTAATTTAATTGGATTTAGCTTACTATTATTTATTGGATGGCAACAAAAAGATTTTATTATTCGAAATCTAGGAAAATCACCCAGCCTTGCACATTACTTTAGTTACTTATATCCTTACTCCTTTTTCTTACTATTATTTTATTGGCTAGAAGCATTTGCCTGGGGATTAAGAAAGGGTGTTTACTCTAATTTTTTAAGAGAAACTTTAATTCGGATTTTAACGACTGTTTTAATTTTAGCTTTTGGTTTTAAATACATAGATCTAATCACTTTCTTAACCTTATTCAGTCTATTATACGCAGTTCCTGCGCTATTGTTATTCATTCACTTAATAGGATCAAGTAGCTTTTCACTTCAAAGCTTTAAAATTAGCAGTGTCACCAGGAGGCTCAAAGGCAAGATGATTAGCTTTGCCTTATTTGTTTTTGCCGGGCAATTTTTCAATTTACTAGCGCGCACCACTGATACTTTTTTTATTGTTGGCTTAAGGGGCTTAAGTGATGCAGGTATATTTGCCATAGCCACCTATGTTTCTGCCATTTTAGAAATACCTCAAAGAAGTTTGAACTCTATTAGCATACCCATTCTTGCTACTTCTTGGAAGAATAAAGACTTTGCTAATATTAAAAATATTTACCACAAAAGTGTTTCTAATTTACTTGCCATTGGCTTATTATTATTTGGCTTAATTTGGTTAAACACAGATAATCTAATCAACTTCTTAAACTGGATTAGCCATAAAGAAGCAGGTGGATATGATGCCATTAGTAAACTAATATTTATTTTAGGCATTGCTAAATTAATTGATTTGGCCACAGGGGTGAATAGTCAAATTATTGGCACTTCTAATTATTGGAAATTCGATTTTTATACCAATTTGTTTTATATCATTATTTCTATTCCACTTAACTATTATTTGATAAAAAACTACAACTTAGAAGGGCTAGCTTATTCTAATTTAATTGCCCTTACTTTATATAATACTGTAAGGTTTGTATTTATTTATAAAAAGTTCAACTTGCAGCCCTACACCTTTAAACACGGCTTGTTTTTATTATCAAGTATTAGCTTAATGTTGCTTATTCATTTAATTCCGAGTATGCATAATATACTTGCTAATATTTTAGTGCAGTCCTTGACTTTTGGAATTGGCTTCTATGTAATAGTGAATTGGTTAAATCCTGCTCCAGAAATACTGAATATGGCGCATGATTTTGTCAAAGTCAAATTGCCTGGGTTCTTTAAAAAGAAAAAATAGTTTATTGCTTTTGCGCCACCGATACTAAATGAAAGGGCGGATAAGTTTGCTGATGGATCATTTCAAAACCACAATAAATAAGAAGTTCTTTAACAAGTTCTAAATCGAAAACATGATGATGTACCGCTCTGTTTTTGATATTCAATCTGGTTCTTTTAATTAAGTCTTCTTTCGTCTGCACAAAGGCGTCATGCTTAAAATCATGAAGCGCTATTACTTCCTCAAAATGTGTGCTGTCTTCTTCTGTCGTATTATTATTGTAATCCTCTATTAGATGCGTTAATGAAGTTATAGGCCTTTTATTATCAAATGTAAATTCCTTATCTGGAAGTACTAAAACCAATCTAGCTTTACTTTTCATTACCCTAGACCAGTCCTTTAAAGCCTTAATTGGATTTGCCACATGTTCCAATGAATGACAAGAAAGTACAAAATCATAAGAGGCATCTTTAACTGCCTTTAATTCAGCAGCCTCTCCTATAAATTGAAACCCTTTTTTATTTTTATAATAAGTATACAAATTTCCTTCTTCAATTTTCCCTTCCCAAAGCGTATGATTGGAAAAATTGACGCCATCAATCTTCTTTGCATATAAATAAATAGGAAACGCGCTCTTAAAACTAAAAAAAGCACTTGGCCCACCTACCTCAATACCAGTTTGTCCATTCAATGAAGCCGCAATTTGAATCATTCTTCTTTTTGCAGGTTGCTTTAAATAAGAAATAGTCGTGATTATTTTTTCAAAAAAAGTCATACTCAAAATCAATTAAGGTTGAATTAATTTTAAAAAACTAGCTAATCCTTTCTTTTTATCTTCCGTATACTCGTAGCTAATATTTTGGGTATAATATTTATACAAATCATACACTTGCTCATTGTCAGGTATTAAAGCAATTACCTCATTCAAATTTGATAACCCATATTCATTGGCTGCATCAAAGGCTTCCATAAATTCTAGAGGTATTGGCTTATTCGCTATCCAAGCCGCAAAAACAAAGGGCAGTCCTGAATATTGTTTCCAAGCCGAACCTAAGTCATAAATATGCTCAAATTTGTCCAAGCTTGCTAAAGCCCTATCTCCTATTATCACCCCTGCGGTACTGCCTAAAATTTGATCCATGTAGCCTTCGGTGGCGGTTAAAAACTCCACCTCTTTTTTCCAATATTGACTAAGTAAAACCTTGACCAATTGAACTGAGGTTCGGCTTTGATAGTCTAAGTATACCCTTTCAATTTGATCCATTGGCACTTGACTAAATAAAGCCACGGAACCCACTTCACCCTCTGTCCCTATTACAAATTTTGAAACTATCTGAGGGTTGGATAAAAAAGGCATAATAGCCACAGGGATAAGTCCAATATCAATGGTGTCATCCAATAAAGCCTGGGCAATTTGAGCTGGATATGCCTTCATTAATTCAATCCTTTCATTAAAAGGACTTTGCTCCATTCCAAGTAATAATGGGCGGGTATTTAAATAACTTACCGCACCTATGCGCCATTTTTTGTTCAATTGAAGTAACTTTGTGCAAAGAAAAACCTTTTTTTTAAGAAACGAACTACTTCTTTAAACTATCAGCCAATGTCTCAATTAAGCGCTATTTCACCCATCGATGGTCGTTACCACAAACAAACAGCAGCACTAGGTGCTTATTTTTCTGAATATGCCCTTATCCGCTATCGTGTATTGGTAGAAGTGCATTACTTTTTGTTTTTAGCAGATAAGAAGTTCTTTAAAGTGCCTGCAGGTTTAAGAAAAGCTTTATTGGAAGTGATTGAGAATTTTTCGGAGGAAGATGCTGCAAAAATCAAAGCCATCGAAGCCACTACCAACCATGATGTAAAAGCGGTTGAATATTTTTTAAAGGAAATTTTAGACCAACATAAAGCGAGCGGATTAAAGGAGTGGATTCATTTTGGATTGACTTCTCAAGACATCAATAATACAGCCATTCCATTGAGTTGGAAAAACGCGATGGAGTCTGAAATTTTACCAGCTTACATAAATCTTCAAAACAGATTGTACCAATTTGCAAAACAATGGAAGAAAGTGCCATTATTGGCAAGAACCCACGGTCAGTCAGCTTCTCCAACTACTTTAGGAAAAGAGCTCATGGTATTTGTAGAAAGAATCAACCATCAAATTGAATTATTTAGTAGCATCCCTTATGCTGCAAAATTTGGCGGTGCTACTGGAAATTATAATGCACACCATATCGCCTTCCCTAAAAAAAATTGGGTGGCATTAGGCAATGAATTCGTGGATGATGTGTTAGGCCTTGAGCGTATGCAGTTCACGACTCAAATTGAGCACTACGATCATTTTGCTGCGCATTGCGATAACTTAAAAAGATTGAATACCATATTGATTGATTTAACGCGAGACTTCTGGACCTATATCTCTATGGATTACTTTAAACAACAAACTAAAAAAGGCGAAGTTGGATCAAGTGCGATGCCGCATAAAGTGAATCCAATTGATTTTGAAAATGCAGAAGGTAATTTAGGCATCGCAAATGCTCTATTAGAGCATCTTTCAGCGAAGCTCCCTATTAGTAGATTACAAAGAGACTTAACTGATTCAACTGTGTTAAGAAATATTGGTGTGCCTATTGGACATATCACGATTGCCATTAATTCAATTGAAAAGGGTTTAGGAAAATTGATTTTGAATGAAGTGAAGATCAATGAAGACCTTGAAAATAACTGGGCGGTGGTGGCCGAAGCAATACAAACTATTTTGCGTCGTGAACAATATCCAAACCCTTATGAGGCATTAAAGGATTTAACTAGAGGCAATAGCAAGATTGATAAAAAGTCCATGCATAAATTTATTGATGGACTAAAAATTACAGTTGCTTTGAAAAAGGAATTAAAGAAAATCACGCCTCAGAATTATACAGGGGTGACTGCGGAATATTAACCCTCACTAGGTTCTTCATCACTTGATGCATCACTCGGTTCGTCTTTGAGTGGTACCACTTTTTTTCTAACTTCTTTTTTGGCCAACAAATAATGTATCGGAGCCATCCCCTCTTTTTCAATCGCCATAGTTAGTACTTCGGCGGTGGCTTGTGCATCTCCCCAAGCACGGTGTCTGCCTTCAATGCGGATGCCAAGGTCACGCGTTAGAGAACCCAATCCATATTTAGCTAAACCAGGGAATACTTTTTTGCTTAAACGAATGGTGCATAATTTAGGTGCTGACCAATCATATCCAGATTTACCCAACAAGTACCTGACAAAAGAATAGTCAAAGCTTGCATTGTGTGCCACAAAAATGCGGTCTTTCAATAAATTGTATATCTTTGGTGCTACCTCTTCAAACAGCGGTGCCTGGGCCACCATTTCGTCACTAATGCCCGTCATATTAACTATAAATGGAGGGATTTTTTGTCTTGGATTCACCAAAGTCACATATTTACCCGTTACTTCGACACCATTGTGCATCACAATTGCGATTTCGGTGATCCCATGTGTATGGGGCATCCCGCCAGTGGTTTCTATGTCTACAATTGCAAATTCCATTAGGCGACAAGTTCGCATTTTTTTGTCAATAATAGCTAGTGGCTTTTCCTTATTTTTGTAACTCATTATAGGAAAAGCAATTAGCATGGAATTGAGTAAGAATTTTATACCGGGCGCAGTAGAGACCAAATGGTATCAGCATTGGATAGATCAAGGCTATTTTCATAGTGTGCCTAATGAGAAGCCAGCTTATACCGTGGTCATCCCTCCTCCAAATGTGACCGGTGTTTTACACATGGGCCATTGCTTGAACAATACGATACAAGATATTTTAGTGCGTCGTGCGCGTATGCAAGGAATGAACCCTTGTTGGGTGCCTGGTACGGATCATGCATCCATCGCAACGGAAGCAAAAGTGGTTGCGATGTTGAGAGAAAGAGGAATTGCTAAATCTTCCTTAAGTCGTGAAGAATTTTTGAGTTATGCTTGGGAGTGGAAGGAAAAATATGGTGGCATTATTTTGCAGCAATTAAGAAAGATGGGATGCAGCTTGGATTGGGAGCGCACTTCCTTTACCATGGATCCAGACTATTATGAAACTGTCATTAAAGTATTCATTGATTTATACAAAAAGGGAAAGATCTATCGCGGTAAACGCATGATCAACTGGGATGTGAAGGCAAAGACCGCATTGAGTGACGAAGAAGTCATCCATAAGGAAGTCAACGGAAAGATGTACCATATCAGGTACAAATTAGATGTCCCTGGAGAAGCATTTATTAACATCGCCACTGTGCGCCCTGAAACCATTTTTGGCGATACTGCTATTTGTGTGCACCCTAAAGATCCAAGGTATACCCATTTAGTTGGCAAGCATGCATTTGTGCCAATGATTAACAGACGCATCCCAATTATCGCTGACGATTATATTGAAATTGAATTTGGAACTGGTGCGTTGAAAGTAACACCTGCCCATGATATCAATGATTTTAACTTAGGACAGAAACATGGTTTAGAAGTGATAGAAACTTTGAATGAGGATGGCACGATGAATGAAGCTGCGCCCATGTATATTGGCAAAGACAGAATAGAAGTTCGAAAAATCATTGCCAAAGATTTAGAAGCATCAGGCAGTTTAGTGAAGGTAGAAGACTATGTGAATCAGGTTGGTTTTAGTGAAAGAACAGACGCCATTGTGGAACCAAGATTGAGTTTGCAGTGGTGGGTAGATATGAAGCAATTGGCTGCACCAGCATTAGAAAAAGTAATGTCAGATGAAATTCATTTTCATCCTGCTAAATTTAAAAATGTGTACCGTCATTGGATGGAGAACATTAAAGACTGGTGTATTAGTAGACAATTATGGTGGGGCCATCGAATACCAGCATGGTATGATCAAGAAGGCAATGTATATGTGGAAGCAAGTCTTGAAAAAGTGCATGCAAGTTTCCCAGAAACAGTTGGTAAGGAATTATATCAAGATGCGGATTGTTTAGACACTTGGTTTAGTAGTTGGTTATGGCCTATCGAAGTATTTAAAGGCATGTCCAATCCAAAAAATGCAGAAATAAATTATTACTACCCTACTAGCACTTTAGTAACTGCACCAGAAATTATTTTCTTCTGGGTAGCAAGGATGATTATGGCTGGTGAAGAATACATGAGGAAGATTCCATTTAAGGATGTGTACTTCACAGGGATTGTACGTGATAAGCAAGGCCGAAAAATGAGTAAGAGTTTGGGGAATTCTCCAGACCTACTTGGATTGATAGATCAATATGGCGCAGACGCAGTTCGTTTTGGAATCATGATTGCCTCTCCTGCTGGAAATGATTTATTATTCGATGAGTCTACTTTAGAACAAGGCAGAAATTTTAATAGTAAACTTTGGAATGCGACCAAACTATTAAAAATGTGGGAGCCTCGTCAAAGTCAAGAGGGGCCTATCCCTGAGGATGCTGCATTTGCAATGGATTGGTTTCAAGCAAAACTAAATGCCACCCAATTAGAGGTAGACGAAATGCTTAAAACATTCCGATTAAGCGAAGCCTTAAAAACAATTTACGGATTGATATGGGATGACTATTGTAGTTGGTATTTAGAGTGGATTAAGCCAGGCTATGAACAACCTATCCATGCAAAAGTATTTGAAAAGAGTATTGCATTTTACGATGACTTGCTACAATTACTACATCCCTTTATGCCATTCATCACAGAAGAGATTCACCATCTGCTTAAAACCCAGTCACAGGATCTATGTGTGCAGGAATTGGCACCAATTGGTAAAGTAGATGAATCAGTATTGCATGCTGGCGTACTTTTAAAGAATGTTATTTCTACTTTACGTGATGCTAGAAATAAAAATCAAATTAAACCTAAGGACGCGATTGATGTGCATATCCAATCCGAAAATAATGCAGCCTACCAAAGCATACAAAATATTTTAGCAAAGCAAGTCAATGCTAAAAGTGTAGCATACACCAATGCACCAATCGGTTCAAGTATTGTGGTGGCTTTAGAAAAAGATAAATTTTACTTGGTAGCTGATCAAGCAATTGATACGGTTGGTTTGAAAGAAAACTTATTAAAAGACCTAGCGCATCAAAAAGGATTCTTAGAAAGTGTAGATAAGAAACTAGCAAATGAGAAATTTGTTCAAAATGCAAAACCAGAAGTTTTAGCTATAGAACAAAAAAAGAAAGCAGATGCATTAGCAAGAATCCAAACGATTGAAGAAAGTTTAGCGCAACTAGGCTAGTAAAAAACAATGACTGAAATTAAGATAACACCTGCAGGCTTATCCGATCGCGCTTTTATCCGATCTATCTCTGAGCGCACCTGGCCGAGCACTTATGGGCATATCATCTCTCAGGAGCAAATTGATTTTATGTTGGACTGGATGTATAGCGACGACTCCCTAGAAAAACAAATGAATACTGGTTGCGAATTTTATATTGCAAGTATAAAAAACTCCAATGTCAACAATCTCGATAATGGCGATTGGGATGCTGTAGGCTTTTGTTCAGTGAGCCCCGATGATGAAAAAAAAGAAGAAGAAAATAATAGTACTGAAAAAGTAGAAAATTCAAAAGCGCACAAACTCAATAAGTTATACGTCCTCCCCTTGGCACAAGGCACTGGCGCTGGCAAAGCCTTATTAAATAAATCAATTGAAGTTGCCAAAGCAGCAGGATCAAGTTCTATTTTCTTACAAGTGAACAAATTAAATAACGCTTACACTTTTTATTTAAAAAAAGGATTCATTAAGGAGCGCGAATTTAAATTTGATATTGGCAATGGCTTTTTTATGGACGATTATGTCATGCGTTTAAGATTCTAAAGAAACTACTTTTCTAAATCTTAGTAATTACCACCCCTTTTAAACTCATTTGGCGGTCGCTAGGATTGATTAAAATATCAATCTTGTTTCTGTATCTTTTATTCATTACATCATGAATAATCCAAATGCCGTCAAACTTTCCAGCATTGGTTAATTTTACTTTATCTCCGAAAGAAAATAATGCTTTTAAATCTCTACTAATGGCAATCACTCTATGTTTTTTTGGATTCAAACTATCTAATTTAAAACCACTCGCCGTTACTAAAGGAGTACTATCTGTTTCGGTCGTATCTGCTTTATAGGTACTTAAAGAAACGACCTTCATTGATTTTAAAACAAAAGGATATTGCAACACAATAGCTTTATGCCCTGGTCTTAAACAATAAAAAGACACTACAATTATGAATAGGATAACCCCCATACCTAGGTACTTATTATATTTAATAATGAAGTGTTTCATAAGTGATGCTGATTATACTATTAAATGGGTTTGTTTTACGACACCCATTATAAAAACGCTTTGTACCTGGCTTATATTGTCGGCTTGGCTTAATTTGTTGACGTGGAAATTGTAATAACTGTTCATATCCTCGGTTACAATCTTGAGCATAAAATCAAATTCCCCCGAAATACTGTAGCATTCTACTACATCGGGTAACTCATTAATAAGCTTAATAAACTGTCCTCCCGATTGCTTACTATGCTGATTTAGAGACACATAACAAATGACCATCAACCCCTTTTTCACTTTTGTCCCATCTATTAAAGTGGCATATTGCTTAATCACGCCATTTGCTTCTAGCCTTTTAATACGCTCATGCACCGGCGTGGTACTCAAATGAATTTGATCGGCAATTTCTTTTACTGTGATCCTCGCATTCTCCTGCAAGAGACGCAAAATGGCTAAATCCTTCTCATCTAAGGAGATAGATTGTTGAGGAATAGCCGAATCTACTAATGGAGGATTGTTTTTCATATTATTTTAGCATAAATCATCATAAAAATATAATAAAATAGCTGAATATCCTAAAAATATCAAATATTTTGTCATTATATCCTACAAAACTACCTTTGCAATCTAAATTATTAAATATGTCAGGTTTACAAAACATCGATTTTAGCCTACCTTATAAAGTAGCAGATATTACCCTAGCAGAATGGGGACGTAAAGAAATTCGTTTAGCAGAAGCAGAAATGCCAGGCTTGATGAGTATCCGTGAAGAATATGGTCCAAGTCAACCATTAAAAGGCGCACGTGTTGCTGGTTGTTTACACATGACCATCCAAACTGCAGTATTGATTGAAACTTTAACTGCTTTAGGTGCAGAAGTAAAGTGGAGTTCTTGTAATATCTTCTCTACACAAGACCAAGCCGCTGCTGCGATTGCTGCAACAGGTGTGGGTGTATTTGCTTGGAAAGGTCAAAGTATTGAAGAAGGCGATTGGTGTATTGAGCAAACATTATTTTTCGGCGGTGAAGATCGTCCTTTAAATATGATCTTGGATGACGGTGGTGATTTAACGAATATGGTATTAGATAAGTACCCACAATTCGTTGCAGGTATTAAAGGTTTGAGTGAAGAGACAACAACAGGTGTACACCGTTTATATGAGCGTATGGCGAAAGGTACTTTACCAATGCCTGCAATCAATGTGAACGATTCAGTAACTAAATCTAAGTTCGATAATAAATATGGTTGTCAAGAATCATTGGTGGATGCGATTCGTCGTGCAACTGATGTAATGATGGCTGGTAAGGTTGCAGTAGTTGGTTCTTACGGTGATGTAGGAAAAGGTTCTGCCGCTTCTTTACGTGGTGCAGGTTGCCGTGTAATGGTAACTGAGATCGACCCAATTTGTGCATTGCAAGCTGCAATGGACGGATACGAAGTAAAGCGTATGATTGATGCCGTGAAAGAAGCAGACATTATTGTAACTGCATCAGGTTGTCGTGATTTGATCAACGAAAAACATTTTAGAGTGATGAAGGATAAAGCAATTGTTTGTAATATCGGTCACTTTGATATTGAAATTGATATGGCTTGGTTGAATCAAAATTATGGTCATACCAAAGACACGATCAAACCACAAGTTGATTTATACAATATCGATGGTAAAGATGTAATTGTTTTAGCAGAAGGCCGTTTAGTGAATTTAGGTTGTGCGACTGGTCACCCATCATTTGTGATGAGTAACTCTTTCTCTAACCAAACTTTAGCGCAAATTGAATTGTGGACTAACCATAAGAACTACGAAAACAAAGTGTATGTATTGCCTAAGCATTTAGATGAGAAGGTAGCTCGTTTACACTTAGCTAAAGTAGGTGCACAATTAGACGAATTAACAGAAGAGCAAGCAGCATACTTAGGCATACCTAAAGCAGGGCCATTTAAGTCTGACGCTTACAGATACTAGTCTTTAAGACAAAAGAAATAACAATTTCTCACTATTGACCCATGTTGATTTTATCAGCATGGGTTTTTTATTTTCAGTACCTTTAAGGAGTGAATTAGCCTATGAAAATGTCATTCAAAAAAAGCTTTTATAAATAAAGCTGTTAAAGAATTATAAAAGTTAAATGAATAAAAAAATATTCCTGCAAGTCTTATTCATAGCTGTTATTGGGCAACTGTTTCTAATGCAAGCTGTTTATGCACAAATTAACCTTTTAGAAAAAGCACAAAAAGCAATTACAGGGAAGCCGCAATCGATGACTGATAGTACAAAAATAAATTTGATAAATCAAATTCGTACGCTCAATTCCTATGCCGGCAAAAGAATCAATAGCATCACGATTGAGCAACACGATTTTTTGACAAGTATAGACTCAAAGGATTCTAAGATGAAAGATCTATTTTCAAAAATTGGAAATAGATTACAATCCAATTCTAACACAAGGGCTATTAGAGAAAACTTATTTTTTAGTGAATGGAATATTTTTGACCCATCCATCATCGCATATAATGAAAAATGGCTGAGGGATTTGAGCTATATACAAGATGCCAAAATAACAGCAATTGTCACCCCTTATGATACCAACCAAGTTGATATCATTGTGGTGACTAAAGATTTATTTAACTATGGGGGCGAAGTGTTGATTCATAATAATGGTTACTCCGCTAAAATCAATAATATTAATTTATTCGGCACTGGTAACAGTATTCAATTGATTCAAAATTTTGAAAACCAAAGAACACCAAAATCTGGATGGGGTTATGATATTGGTTTAAGTAATCTACTCGGAAGTTTTATTTCTATCAACGGGGGAATGAACCAATTTGGTAATAACCTAGCCAATAATGTATTGTCTGCCAGAAAAAATTATATCAGTGTTCAAAGACCCCTCCTCCACCCTAATAGTAAGTGGCTTGGAGGAATGGAATTCTTGGAGACAGTCAATGAAAATGTTTTTCCAGGTAAATGGGATACCATTTTTGACCAGCAATTGAACTATAATTTAAAACACAAGGATATTTGGGTTGGATACCAATTATCAAAGCAAAAAAAACAAATCAACATAAATGAAT
>Ga0304730_1000449_pt1 | contig 36085 bp, 45 predicted proteins | sample M_130628_MF_Meta_FD_190474 | JGI IMG/M metagenome (GOLD analysis project Ga0304730, IMG submission 190474) | Freshwater microbial communities from Lake Montjoie, Canada to study carbon cycling - M_130628_MF_MetaG (v2) (version 2) | ecosystem: Environmental > Aquatic > Freshwater > Lake | place...
CGGCCATGATGGGACTCCTTTAAATGGCGACGATGTTAGCTGTGTACTGGTGGCGGCTGATTTGCACGCGCACTATCACATACGGATCTCCCCATGCATTTCCTGCATAGGGGGCGAGGTCGATGATTCGGAAATCACCTTGGCTTGATGCACCCACCACGGTTCCGAGCATAGCCGCTGACAAGCCAGTAGTTGTACTACCTGCTGTAGCCGAAGCCATATTTGCTTGGTCACCAATAGATGTTTGAGCCAAAGTTGCATTAGATTGCACTTCATACACTATCGTTTGTTCTTGATAGTAGTAGGCAATGCATGAACCAGTTTGATAGGCTGTGTTAGCAGGCCACTGGTTGTTAATTTGTCTACGACCAGAAGTATCAGTCCATTCGCAACCAGCAAATACGCCAATAAAGGCGCTACCTGCGGTGGCAATGATGATGTTTCCGTTCGTATCCAAAGCTACGGGTTGGTTCTTGAGAATACCAGTGGAATAACCACTAGCAATACCGCCAGCCAGCGCAACTGCTCGATCCAACCCAGTGGGATGGTAAACAGGGCGAAAGCCAAACGGAGCAGATGTTGCAGACATAGTCTTACTCCTTAGAAGTTAGCCCTCAAAAATGGGGGCACGATTAGATTGAGATTGGTCAAGCCTGCCCATACCTTCTTCCAGCCGTACCAGCGATTTTCCGCTACTGTCACGCTGACCTTGAAGGTTCTCAAGCTGAATACGAACTTTGTCCGCTTCTTCTTGGGGAGCTTCAAAATGCAGTTGCGCCATAACGTCTTGGTAGACATCCATGGGCAATTTGAACAGCAACATCTCGTTGCATGATATGTACCCAACGTGTTCGCCAGCCTTGACTTTGTAGTTGTCGAACCCAGCCATTTCGTCCGCTTTCACGGGAATGTAGCCAAGTCGCACCCTTTTATCAATGGTGTCGTATGCGTTGGTGGTTGAAAGCCAAATTAGGTGCCAACCGGGTAAGGGCGGGACTTTTGGCAGTGCTGATTGGTTCCATTCATCACTCCACATCTTTCGACGTTCCTGTGAGCTTACGAACTTTGTTTCTGGAGCGGCACGACTTGCGTCCTCGCTTGCGCGATCATTGCGTCCACCTGCATTCAGAGATTTTTTCAAACGTGATTCGGTCATACTTGTTTCCTTAGTAAGAGTTGTTTCGAGCTTCTTGCGCATATCGCTTAATCATCTTGGAACGCTTATCGGGATCATCCCAAAAGCCTGCATCCTTCATGGCACGCACCTGCTCTGGTTTCAGAACAAATGTATTCCTGTTGGTGCTTCCGTTGACGCTTTCGCGACCAGAACTTGTTACAACACTCCTTGGTCTCTTAGTAGACGAACGTACGTCCGTAGTGTCATTGTACTTGTGAGGCAAGTACTTATGCAAGCGATTATCGAGTTCATTCCAATAATCAGGTGAGGTTGGATCCCAACCCTCTGAAACCAGAGTCTCGTCAATCTGCTTTGCAATCTTGGAATCGGTGTCCCGAGCGTTCGGGTCGTACCAATCATTCTTCTCCATCCAATTGGACGCCAGACGCTGTAAGCGTGGATCTGGGACGTTTCCTTGGTTTTGGCGTGGCTCTACAGCCGCCTTTTTAAAGTTGGTCAAAGCCTCCATCTGACGACGTGACTCGTACATCATCTCTTGGGCTTCCGCCATGGCGTGACCGTCAGAAGCGCTTGCCGCCTCGGAAATCTTCATCTTGGCGTATTGCAGGCGCAACTCTTGGTCTTCAATAGCCTTGTCGATACGAGCAAGGTCAGCAGAGTGGGTTTTGCGCTCAACAACGGACAAACGCTCCATCAGTTCTTGGTTCTTGCGTTCCAAGAGCTGAAGCTTCATGTCCTTCTCTACGCCAGTCTTCTTGGCTAGATCACGCTTAGCGCGCCTTTTCTCGCGACGGGCACGTTGGTACTCCGTCTCGTCTTCAGGGGCTACATCGTCGTCTGTAGCGCCTCCAGACGCCATCTCGCGGTCGTCCTCCAGATCATCAGGGGACTCAATGCTGTCAGGTAGGTCAATTACGGCTGAGCCGTCCGCCTCTTCCGTGACAACAATCTTGTTTAGTTCGTTTTCTGTGGTCATAAGAATGCTTTCATAGCTAAGGGATCACCAATGACTTTGGCAATGATTTCGTGATCATTCAAGATCATGAACAGGGCTGGATCTTCGTGATCGTCCCCGCCTGTGACCTTAACTTCCCACCTGTCTCCGCCCCATTTAGGGACTCGGATGTAATCACCGACCTCGCACCACGAGCCTTCAGGCCAGCCTTGCATAGTGTCTCGGTTTTTAAATGCAAGAGGGCCAACTTCGATGACTTTTGCCACCATGTTGTTCCACTTCTCGCTCTCTTTGGTCTCTTCTACCAAAATGATCCCTGCGCTTGTCGTTTTCTGCTTTGTGCGACGTAGTTGCACCAAAATTCGACCACCTAATGGCTTAGCACCCGGGCTAACAGCGGGAAATGCCCACTTCACTTCAGCGTTTTCCAACACTTCGGGGTTATCGCTCATCTTCTTCATTGTCCTTTAACATTTTGTTAATGAGATCGAGGGTTTCCTGCAATCCCAAGTTTGTGCCGACCGTGCGTTGGTACGCCTCCCATGACGCGACATTTCCAGCCGCTAAGGAAGTAGCTATTACAGCTTGACGCGCCTTAATTGCGCCGATCAGATCACCCAAATTGAATATCATTATTTCTTCTTAGCTTGCGATAGGGCGCCTCCTTGTTTTTTAGCTGGCGCTGTGTTGCCAGAAGACTTCAAAGACGTGCCATCAAGCTTCTCGCCTGCGGCAATACGCTTGTGCATGGGCACTGCTTCGTTGTGGTAAGGGTTAGATGTAGCCATTTCAGCCTCCTAGGTAGGTTTGTGCTTCACGTTGAAGCTCGGTTGCAGTTTTTACCTGCTCTTGTTGCAGTTTTGCCGCGTCTCGCGTCAATCTTGCAGACTCTATACGCTCTTGGGTGAGATTTTTCTCTGTTTGCATCGCAACCTCGAGCTGTTGATCGGACTCGAATTGCTGTTTGCTCTGTGTAAGCTTGGCAACATCGAGTTGTTGTTGGTTTTGGAGCTTCTGAACAGCCAATTGGTTGTCCGCTTGGTCTTTTGCAGTCAAGCGCTGGGTCTCTGCCATGCTTGTCTGGAGCAAAACCTGTGCTTCTGGTGTCATTGGAGGTGTCTGACCCTGCTTGAGCTGTTGCATTGTCTGCATCATCTTCTGCAATTCAGGGACAACCTGCGCAAATACCTTCTGCGTGTCCATGGTGACGTGCTGTGAGGCGATAGCCATGAGCTTGTCTGCCTCTGGCGTGACCTTTGGATCGTCGTAGTCCGTAGCTTGGCGACCCAAAGTCTTCACAATGTAGCCATTCATGCGGTTCAAGTACCACATGGAGATGTGTTGCTTCAAGTGCTCGACCATCTGGGGCAGGATGATGGGCTGAACCAAGGGGTTTGAGCCAAACACTGGGTCTTTGTAGAAGTCCATGTGGCTCTGAATGTGGGACAGGTGGTCTTGCTCCATGTAAGCAAAGGCGGCTTGCCCAAGCATCATGGCGACGTTCTCATTGGCAGAGTCGCGCTTCTCAGGAGCTGGGACGTCTTTCATGATCTCGTTGATGCCCGGCACCTTGATCTGCTTCAAGAACCGCTCTACCACCACCTTGCGGTTGAATAGGTCAGGGTTCTTCTCCATCAACGCCATCACCGCTTGGCTTTGCGCCATACGTTGGGTCTCAGAAAAGATGTGCGGGTCAGAAACAGGGATTACGTCCGTGTTAGAGGCGAAATCTTCCTTGCGGATGTCGAGGTCTTGAACCACTTCACCCTTACGTTGCTCGTCCAAGTACCAACGATTCAGGCGTCCAAGGATCTTGAGGACTCGACCTTGTGACTCGTGTAGGCGTGAGTGAATGGCAGAGAACACCGCGGCGCCCTGCTCAATCAAAGCCTGAGTAGTACCTACAGGGGTGTTAGAGGTCACGTCAGCGATCTTTTCCTCTGCGGTGGTCACTACCCCCTTAGCCGCCTTATCAAGCCATCCTAGAAGCTCAAATAGAACCGCGGAAGGTGGGTTGAACGGCATGGGCATGGCGATCTTGCGGATGTCATCAACGCCGGGAGCGCCTTCGATCTCACAAACCTGCGTCACGTCAACCTGTTGGGACTGACCCGAGATCTTCGCTCCCTTGAGCTTGAGCATGGTCGCCGCATTGTTGATATGTGCGGAGTCCAACAAAGCGCGCAGAGAGCCTGTAAGGGCGGCTGACAAGCCACCGATGAGCTGTGGCAGACCGATAGCGTAGGCGCCACGCCACGGGATGAACTTGAACTCAACCAGCCAATCCAGCTTGGTCATGGTCTCGTCGCCTTCTTCCCAGTTGCGGTATAGACCTATGCACTCGTTCTCGTGCTCGTCAATCATCAAGATGTAGGGGGCTGACTCACCGTCTGTCAGTGGGTCATCTTCTAGCTCGAGCCATGTGTAGATGTGGTAGACCTTGCGCAGACCGTCTTCGTTGTCTTCAAACTTGCGACCTTCAATCTTGTTGTTGGCTTTTTCAGAGTGGGTTTCCTCTGGCTCAGCGCTTACGCGGATTAGGTCGATGTCACGGTACAGACCCGAGCGAATGCGGTTCTTAAACTCCCACTCAGTCAAGGTCTGCATCTCAGTGACGCGCTGGGCTGTGTAGAAGTTAGCCGCGGCAAACGGGAGCAAGATGTTGTCGATGGGCATGAACTCAGCGCAGGGTCGCTTCTTCTTCTCGTCGTACCACAGTTTGATGTACTGTGAGCCGCCCAAGGGAAGCTGAGTCAGCATCTGCTCCTGCTCGTCGCGGAACTCTTCAATCTGCTCTGTCAACTGCCAATTCATGTAGTCGCGCTTGCGCTCTGCCTTCTGAACCTTGGACTCATCCACGTCGCCAAGGATCTTGGTGCGGGTAGGGCCGTCAGGTGGGAACATCTCCTTGATGGCGCGAGAGGCAAAGTCCACGCAGGCTTCAGCCATGACAGGGTGAACGACCTTGCTGGCTCCCATGAAGGTAGCTCCGCCGGGGGCATCACTGCCCATGCCCGTACGGCGCAAACCCTCTTCGTACTTCTTATCGCGATCCTCACGAGACTTCTGGTCGTTCTCGACCAAGTCCATGTAGCGAAGGGCGATCTTGTTCAGGTCATAGGGGTCAATCTCTTCTGCCAAGTTGGCGTAGAAGTCTTCGTCCTCCATGGGCCCCTTGCTCTCCATGCGAACAATGGCAGAGCCGTCTGGCAACTCCTCAACCTCAGCATCTTCTGGGGGCATCTCATACTCAATGCCTTCGTCCTCATCGACCTGTTCGTTCTTTAACCCGTCGATAAAACGACCAGCGTTAGGATCTTGTGGGAATTGTGTCGCCATAGCTTATTTCCTTTTGAGCTTCTTATTGCTCAGTTCCATGAACATAGTATCGCGGTTCTTGGTCATTCTAACCCCGCCGCTTTTCGCGTCTTTAACTTTAGGTTTTACTGTTCCGCCTTTAGCGTAGATGTCAGGCAAAATAATTGGTGATCTTTTGACATCTTTCTGTTTGAAATTATCAAAGTATTCTTCAGGAGTAACCTTGTTTCCTGTCATCTCCAGCTCTTCTTTTAAAGCCTCAATGTACTCTTGTTGGGAGCGGCGGGGAAATGGCTCACGCAACTCAGCTCTTGGCATCAACTGCACAAGCCCAGATTTTTCTCCTTTGTCCACCATAACGCGATTGCGGTGGCGACCCTCGTGCCCAGATATAAAAGGCATCAAAGGCAAGCCCTGTTCTTTTTTGTTGATTAAAAGAAAGGGTACATCATTGAAAGCGCCAACATTTGGCAAGTAGTCTTTCATGTAATCTGGATAAGCCAATCGCTCACCGCTGGTGGTGTAACGTGTTGAGTTCTCATCCATAAAGCGAGCATCAAGAGGTACTGCATACTTCTCAAAGTCGGCTGGGTTCATGCTCATCAAGGCTCTAGCGTTGTCGCCAGTAAACGCTTCTTTAAGCGCTTTTTCCTTGTACAGCCTCTCAAGGTTAGGGATCTCATCAGCGGCACGTTCTAGGCGCCTTGAGCCGTAGTCACCCTTTTCCTGCTGGACAATCTTCCTAAGCTCAGTTAGTGCGCTAGGTTTCATGATCATTGGGGCTTTAGCCGCCATGCGCTTCATCTCTGCTTGGATCTCAGCATTGGTCAGGGAGTTAGGGGCAACGTCGGCAAGGTACCTGTTCTGATCCCTAGCAATCAAGGCTTTGACAGCCTCAGCACGAGGAGCCATCTCTTCACGCATCTTAGCCAGCTTAGCAAGCTGTGCCTGCTTGATGGCTGACTTAACAACGCCACCAGTAGCTAAGCCTTGTTCTTCTTCAGGCTCGAGCATCTGTGAAGCCGCACCAGCGCCAGCCGTTGGGATGCCAACCTGTTGGTACAGGGGTAAGCCCTTCTGCTTGATGGACTCACGCATTGGCTGAGTGATAGGGAAGTAATGAGCGTCTGTCAGTTGTGTGTTGCCAAAGCCTTGTAGGATCTTGCCGTAGTCACTAGCCTGTTCTGCGTTCATGTCAGGCAAAGTATTAGGATTGAGATTGAACTTCTTCTCCATAGCTTCAGGCGTAGCCGCAACCTGACGCATTTGAACCTGAGCGCCGTAGTCTTTACCGTAGCTGTTCAGATAATCGGTCAACATCTTGTCGTAGAAGCCTTCCATGCCTTCCTTGCGGGGTAAGGACGTACCTTCTGCTTCTGTCTGCATACGATCCCAAATGCGGTTCGTTAGCTTGTTGACTTGATCTGGGTTGTTCTCACGGTTCAATACTGTGTTGACAATTCGGTGCAGGTCTTCCTTAGACTTGACTTGGTCACCGCTTCGCTCAAGCAGGATGCCGCGGTCACGGGCAATCTCTTCAAGGTCTCGACCTTCATGGCGTCCGCCAGTCTGCTCTTTGGCTCCAACAATCCAACCGTCATCGCTCTTCTTCCAATCAATGCGTTCACTGCCATAGCGCTTAAAGTGCTCAGAACCGGGCGTGATCGCTATGCCGTCATAGCCCTTATCAGCCGCATAATTAAGCAAACGCTTCATTGCCAGCTCGTGCCAGTTCTTTTTGAATGGCGCGTCAGGAACAACGCCAGTCAACTTGCCTTCTTGGGCAATTGTTTCAGCATGATGTTTTCCGTAACCAAGCGTATCTACAGAGCCATCCTGCCACCTAACTCCATAGGTTTTGTCGCCAAGAGGTATAGCCTCGCCAGTCATACGCTTTGGGTTTTCCTCAGATGCGTAACCTTTCTTGCGACCAGCTTGATGCCAATCAGATTGAATCTCTTCGACTTGCAAGACCTTCCTCGGCGGAACCTTGCGTTCACCCTGAGCCATAGTCACGTTGTTGCGAATGCTTTCAGGCAAAGTCTCAACATACGCCTGCAACTGCTCAGGGGTGTCAAACATATCTGATTGCCTGCCAGACGTCTTGTTGACAACGTAGAAGCCCTTCTGTGGGGGCTGAGCGATCATTCTATCCTGCACACGCATGTGAGCTAACACGTTGGGATCATCCCAATGACCAGATGAGTAGTTGGATGCGGCTGTCTGTTTCTTTGCCTGCAAATCTGCCATCTCTTTAATTTGCGCAGGGGTCAAGTCACCACGTCGTTGTTCTGCCTCTAGCATCAACAAACGATGAAAGTCTTTTTCGGTATAAGACTGTGGCAACTTCAGTAGCATCTCACGATAGTTGCTACCACCCCGAGTTCTGTAATCGTCGTCGGCATACTTTGCGGCTTCAGCATCAATCTCTGCATTCCATTCACGCAACTGTCGATGAGGCACGTCACGATAGTTGTCGTAGCCATAAATCTCCATCTTGTCATCAAGAAGCCTTCTACGCTCATCGCCATCAATGTCTTCCAAAATACGCTCTTGAACCTTGGGTGGTGGGTTGTCAGCTAATACTTGCTGAGCCTCTTCCTTGGTCATCTTGCCCTTGGCTTTAAATGCCTGCTCAAGCTTACGGTCGGCGATCTCCGCCTTCTTGACGCCGGGCTGTTTCATTACCTCGGTCAAGAACTCTATGCCCGTGCCCTTGGGGCGCTTTAGGTTGGACATCGCCTCATCCACAGCGGAGTAGAAGGGTGCGGCTTTCTTGACTGTCTCACCAGCCTTGCCAGCTTTAGTCAGTGCTCCTATGAGGCTCATAGTGGTCTCTCTTCAAGGATTAGGTCGTCGCCAGATACTTCACCGCCTTCGGCTTTGTGGACAGCTCCGCCCTTCTTTAAACCAAGCTTCTGCAACTCGGTCAGGATGTCTTCGGTGATCAACTGTGTGGGTGGGTTGCCGCGGGTGTAGTCCATGTAGCCCGGCATCCGCTTCTTCTCGCGCATGGTCTTATCAACAAAGTCCTTCATGACAAGGTTGCGCTCGACTGGGCTAAACGTCAGACCTAAGTCCTCGCCTTGCAGAATAGTCGGGAACGCTGGGTGCAAGTCAGGGCGATCAATGATTCCACCGCTCAATGTGAACAGGCGATTACCCAATGCACCAGTAGGTTGATCTATCAATGCTGGGTCGGTTGTGTTACGGATGATCTTGTCGTAGTCAATGATCTGACCCTTCTTACCGCCCACCTGTACACCGCCCATTAAGTTACCAGCAACGGAGCGACGACTAAACGTGTTAGCTATGTCTCTGAACTTTTTGTCCATGATGTCAACATCAGCGGGAAACACAGGATTACCCTTGTTGTCAATGGACGCGGCTAGGCGTGTATTGATTAAGTCGCGCAGTTCAGGCGGTAAATCACCACGCTTGGCGGCTTTCCTGAAGTCACCGTATAGCTTGTCAAACACCATCTGGTTGGACTGGTGCTGAGTAGGTGTACCGATCATAGCCGCATAGACAGCGTCGTCACCCTTCTTACCACCACCAAGGATAGTCTTAGCTGTGCCTGCGTTTTGAACGCCCCATGCCGCCTCAGCCGCACGGTACTCGGGTTCGGTGAGTTGTAGGCTCGAGAAACCGGGGCCCCCTAAGTACCCACCACCAACCTTTGTGCGGTCAGACTGCGTGATCTTTAGTGGACGACCTTCAATCTTGCCTAGCGCCTCAGACGCTTTCATAGGCGTGACGTTCTTGATGCTTGCACCAACAGGCAGACCTTTGGTCAAGGGGCCAATTAGTGGGTAGGCTTGTGCGGCTATGCCTAATCCAAAAGCAGGCTCAGCAACGTCTTTGATTGCTTGGTAGTCAGGATGCAGGACACTAAAGCCCATTTCATCTGGGCGTTCACCCATTAAGCCAGCCATAACGGCATAGGTCTTGGGATCTCTTAGCGTGTTCACGTCAGCTTGCTCAGCGCGCTTCTTAGCGGCGGCGTACTTCTTAGTGCCAGCTCCACCAAAGAACGGCTTGATGTCGTCCTCTGAGCCACCTTCTTTCATGCGCTTGTTGCCCAGCTCAAGCATCATGGTGTCAGGGTTGTTGGAGATGGAGACCTTGCCGCCACGCTTCATGCCTTCGGGTGCAGGAGGTAAGGATGGCGGAGTATTTACCGATTTGTTATATTGATCAATTAAATCGTAATACTCTTTATCCGTCACATATTTTGGAGCTTTAAACCCTGATTTTTCAATCTCCTGAGTTGCAAAGTTTGAAAAAGGTCTAAGACCAGTGTTTCGTAAGTCACCAACATCAGACCAATTACCGCTACGCACAAAGTCTTGCACGAATGGCAGATACTGTTCTTTTGGCTTGGCGTTCTGTTTGCCTTTAATTTGATTGATATAAAAGGGAATGTCACTCAATGCCATTCGAATCTGAATTTCCTTGACATCGGCGTCTGTGTAGCCGTTAGGCAACAACTTTGCCTCTTTTAAAGCCGCATCCTTGTACGGAATTAAATCTTTCTCGTATATAGGTTTAAATACTTGTCCAGTTTCAATGGTGACATGTGGCTCGCCTTTAGAGTCAATCAATGAGTAGACTTTAGCTTTACCGCTCTTTATTTTTTCCCAACCGCCAAGACCGTAGCCAGAGTAACCACTGTCACCTGAGCCTTTAGTCCAATCAGGATGACCTTCTGGTGGCTCGTAGCCGCGGACTGAGTGACCCATGGCGTCTGACTCAGCGGCAAAGTCGCCGGGGCGGTTCAGCTCCACCCACTTTAACCCTTCTGGGTATTCTTTGTAAACAGGCAACTCAGAGCGAGCGGTCAACCGCGCCTCGTCCATCTTCTTGGCAAGCTCTTGGTCATACTCAAAGGTGCGGCGTACTGCCTGCTCCATGCTGACCTTGTTGAGTTGCTCAGGGCGAATGCGACCAGCGGCTACGTCTTCACGCAAGACATCAATGATGTGGTCAAATCCCAAGTCGTACGTTGAGCCTGAGTACAGCCTTGTCTCTGGGTCAAGCTTACTGACAAACGGATTGGCTTCACCAGCTCGCTTTTCAAACCCTTGCTCTCTTGCCATCAATCCATACAGATTATCTTTTAGCTCAGCAAACTTTGTATCACCTAAAATTTCAGCCTTCTGAATAGGAGGCATCTTCATAAGCATTTCAACTTCTTTTGGGTTGAAATCTTTGTTGCCTACGTGTTCACCCATGCGAACCAGAAAGTCTTGATCAAGCTTTTTCAGGTGATCGTTCATCTCAGTTCTAGCCTGATCAAGCTTAGCGGAAAGGCCCGACATCTCCTGTATCTTGCCAGCCTTAGTAACCCTGATCGCATCATCGGATATGTTCTCCCACTGCTTAGCAAGCTCAGACTTGCCCATGCCCTCAGCAGGGTAGCCTTCTGCCTTACGTATGGCTTGCAGGTATTCCATGCGATCTGGGTCGTTATTCAGCGGGGTGTGAACTATGCCCTCTTCAGCCAGCTTGCGAACTGGGTCATCGCGTGTACCCATTTCCTTTTTGACGTAGTTAGTCAAGTTGCTGTCAATCCACTTATCAACCGCGGCTTCACCCTTAGTTACGTCAAGCATACGTTGAACACGGTCTCGCTGGTCTTGGTTCAGTGTTGGATCGTTCAGCAACTCTTCGTGCTTAGGTATGCGTTCGGCTGGTGTCTCACCAACAAATGTGCTTGTCTTAAGCCTCTGTAGATTGTCTTCAGGAGTTACGATCTGACCTTTACCACCACCTAGCCAATTACCGCCGTAGGGCTTGATCACGTTGGACTGCGTGTTAGCGCCCATCGCCATGACCATCTCACGAGGCAGACCACCACGCTCTAAGGCGCCCTTGACGACGGGCTCCATGGCGCTCTCAAGCTTCCTGCCTACCTGCTCTGCACCCTTACCAGCCACTCGCATAGCTTGGGACGTGGCTGGGCCCGTCAGGTACTGCAAAGCCACAGCCTCTGGCATCAACGGTGGAATCTTGTAGTCTGTCTCAAGGCTACCAAGTAAGTCGCCAATGTCCTGTGCATACTCATACGCCAAAGGTTGCTCAGGCTTGTACAGGCGCTCCTGCATGAACTTGTCAGCCGCCTCGTCGCCCTTGAAAATGCGAGTAGGGATTGAGTTGATGCCCTGCGTCAAAGCTGAGCCAAGGAACCTGCCAGCCTGTACGCCTCCAGCCAGCTTCTCAAGCGGGGATCTGTCAGCCTGTTGCTGGCGCCTAAGTTGGGCATCACGCTCAGCCATGCGTCTGCTTAGCTCAAGGTTTTCCTTAGTGGGAACGCTTAAATCAACGTCGCCGTACTGGGGCAGATCCATCGCTCTGGGATCTTCAACGAAGGCTGGTGGCTGAGCCGATCTGAAGTTCTTAGCTATGTTTCGCCCAACTCGTGGGTAGAACGCTGGTGTGTTTTCGTCAGCCATGGCTTATCCCGCTGAGTTGCTGTTGCCCCAATGATACCTTGGGTGTAGCCGTTCGTCCATCATGCTGAATACGGGTTCTCACGCTTCTTAGCCATTCCGCTATCCGCATAGTCGTCGTCGTCATAGTCGTCCCGTGGGGCGCCATCGATGTCCAGCCACCCAGCATCACGTAGGAACCGTAGACCTTGGGTGCAGGCGTCCACGAAGTCGTCGTGCGTTGAGTCAGGGAAGCTACATATCTGGCTGACCATGCCCTCAGCCCAGTCCTTGACGTAGCCCTTCCTGACACTGCTCTCAGGGATCCATACACGCCCAGCGGCAATGATATTGGACACGATGTTAAGGCGTTGGAGCTTGTCCGCACGACCGGGGTTGTACGCTCTTACAGGCAAGTGCCCACGTTGCAAGTCTTGGATCAAGGATATGCCGGCGGACTTGTCCTCTACGAGGATCAGGTCAACACGCTTCTTGTCCTTGCCCTCACCGTACACCACGTCGTACTCCTCGATCACCTTGGGGCGCAGGTCTGGGTACTGAAGCCTGTCCTGCCAGCAGTCGATCACCATGGCGGACATGGGGCCGTCCAGTGGCTTGAACACACCGAACGTGATAGCCGCTGTCGGATCGTTGGCGGTCTTCTCTGACGTTGCGCAGTCGTATGACTGGATGATGTACTCGAACTTCGGGAACGGCATGTTTGGCGCCCACAGCTTGAACATGTCGCGCTTGACAATCCCTGACTCTTCTGGGTCTATCAGCTCTGCGTGGATCTCCTGCCTTCCTATGGTGGTTCCTTCATAGCTAAGGATCTGCTTCTGAAAGCTTGGGGCGAGGTTAGCTAGGTTGACGTAGGTAGATGCCGTCGTAAGGGCTACGTCGTCTCCTTCACGCCCTACAAGCTCTACGATCAGGTCTTTGGGTCGTGGGGTGGTCGTGGCAAGGATCTGTGTCCTGCCATCAGCCTTCTTGAGTCGGACGGCAAACTGTATGTTGTACCAAGCCTCGTCAAGAAAGTCCCAAGCGGCAAGCTCGTCTAACCAAGCACCGTGATACTGACCACCGCGGAAACGATCAGGCTCATTGGCTGAGATGCCTTTGATCAGGCTCCCGTTGACCAGCACGATCTCATGCAGGGCTTTGTTGTAGTCCCTAATCAGGATTGGAGGGATGACGGCGATCAGACCTGACTCACCCTCAAAACAGGTTGCTCTAACGTCCATCGATGTAGGAGCTGAGACCAGCCATCGAGTGTTGGCGTTCCGCCATGCCCACCACCAAAGCTGTTCAGCCGCGGTACGGGTCTTGCCAGCTCCACGACCAGCCAGCATGAGCCAGATAGACCACCATGTACCTTGGGGTAGCTTTTGGTGATCAAACGCGCCTGAGAGCCATTTAGAGCGCTTGGCATAGGCTATGTTGTGGTAGACGTTCATCCGCTTGCGCAGTTCCTCGTCACCAAGGACGTCCAACACCTCCTGATCTATGACATCACTCATGAACCAATTCGCATCAGTTCAAGGCGCTGAATAGCGGCGTCCATCATGTCCTTTACGTCCACATCGATCACCATGGGATCAAACGTCTGCTCAGGTTGCTTCTGCTCACCGTACTTCTTAGGCGCCATACGAGCGGCTGTCCACTTGCGGGTGTCAACCCTAAGCTTCATCCACGCCACGTAGGAGGAGTCGAACTTGACCTCGACCAGCTCTCCCTTGTTGTTTGTGATATGGCTCAGCTCAGGCGGCTGGTCAACAATGTCGATCAGCTCATCAAACTGAGTTTCTGCTTGAATTTCACGTGCGCGTGTGTATTGCTCCAGAAAAGCAGGCTTGGTGGTCAACCACGACATCACGCTTGAGAGGCTCGGCATATTCTCACTCAAGCAGATCTTGCGTAAGCTCTCACCTAATCCTAGTCTTGTACATATATCGTTAGCTAGCTCTTCTGTGTAAATGGACGGTCTGCCTATCTTTGGCTCTTCTTTTGTTTGCGGCTCAACTGTCACATCGGCGACTGGGTCGCTGGGAAGACTCTTTTGTTTCTTTGCCATCACTGAACTCCTTTAACGCAAAGTTTAACGGATCTTTGTGATTGTATGCAATCAGTCTCCCAATCCCCTCATGATCCTTCTATCCATGTCTTTGATGGTTAGCTTGAATTCTTTGTTTTGTTTCTCTAGGTTTGCGGCTTTTGTTTGGGCGTACTTCAGCTTTGACTCCAGCTCTTGCACCTTAACCTGTAGCTCTGCAATCGTTTCCTGCTCAGTCATTCTTCATCCCAAAAGTCTTGAGACCAAGCCAGTACAGGGGTCTCTAATCCCAAGTAGCCGCCCTCGATGTTGAACTCGATGAACTCTCTGGCTTCGTCAGAGCTTATGCCATCCTTCATAAGGATTTCCCTTATCTTTTCGGCGTCGTACACCAGCACCTGAACCTGTTGGCTGTCTCTCCATATCATCGCAGGGCCAATGATCGCTTCATCGTAGCCTTCGTACTTGATCATCGCTTGAGTCCTCGTACGTATGCCGCAAAGCTTTGTGTTGTATCCCCACCGTTGCGCATCTTGTCGAACTCGAGCGCTACCTCTTCCAAGGTATCGTTCCTGATCTTGTTTGTGATGGGGTCGAGCTGGCGTTCAATCATCTGCCTTTTGCGCCAGCCTAGCGCCCTCTCCCAGATGTTTAGTTCTGTTTCGCTCATGAGTTTTTCTCCAGTATTGCGGCTTCAATCTTCCTTGCCCACTCGAGAACCATGATCATGTTCCAATTGGCGCTTTCAGGCGTAACACCTAAGGCTTTTTGGATCTCTTTGTCCGTCAGGCTTTTCCAAGAGCGAACGTACTCCTGAATGTCGTCGTCCTCATCCCTTCGTTTCGTGAAGTGATAGGGTTGCCCCTTCATGGCGTTCTCACGCTCTATGCGCGTAAACTCGTCGTCTTCATCAGTATGAATCATTGCTTTTCCCGTCTGGTCTTGGACAATCTGTTGGTGGGATGCAGATACACCAAACGGCTTTATATTGCCCCCTTGGCGCCACTTCCCATCGATCTATGTACACGTCAGGCATATTCTTAAGACTCTTCCTGACGTTGTACTTTGATCTGTCCAACAGTTCTGATAAATCTTCTAAAGTTGCTCCATCAGGTATTCCGCGAAGCGTAACCCGTATGCTCTTGATCAAAGACAGCATCAGGAAGCCCCTTTATCGGGCGTTTGAGCCGTTTTCTGGTCGAGTTGAGGGTCAAGGTGCTTGAGGAGCTGTTGAAGGTTTATAGGGGCTATTTTCTCGAGGCGCCTGATTTCGGTCAAAACGCAGTCCACACCTGCGTTGAAACCTTTGATGTATGGGCTCATGTTGGTCTCGCTCATGCTGGCACCTCTTGAGCCAAGATAGCCTGCAAGCCTGCAAGAATTTGCTCAGCTTCTGTACGAGTCAGGGTGGTGTGGGCTGTACACCCACGCAGTTGCAAGTGGAGCCAAACCCCTCCCTCGTCCCACTGACAGACTGTTACGCGATGACCACATTCGGTGGTGACGGTTGTTTCTTGTTCAAGTTTCATGTTGTCACCATTTTGGCTTGCATTTCTTCCCACTCTTTTACGGTCAGCATCTTTACTTCTGTTTCATCCCAACGACTAAAGTGATGAAATGCTTCGCAAGCTTGCTTGATGGTCAATGGCAGGGTAGGTCTCCACATTTTTAATGCGCCCACATAAGTGTCCCTACGGATCACGATCCACTCTTTGCGACCGTTAGGGTTTGAGCCAACACCACGGTTTCTGCGTGATGTGCGGACTATGGTCCCACATGCTGATGAATATGTCATTTTGATTTCCTTCAAGTAACCGCCTTATTGGCGTAAATGAATTGTAACACTAAATTAAAACGGGTTGGAGTAGGGACTTTCCCTACCCCTTGTTTTATACCTTTGCCCAGTATCCGTAGACCATCTTGTGTGATGGGTTACCGATGTCGTTTGGTACACCGTCAATGACAGCCACCAAGTGATGCGCCTGCCTTGCAATCACTACGCCCTTTGGCATATCTGCGCAACGTGCCTTGCGTCCCTCAAACTTTGGGGCTGACATCCAAACCCAACCATGCTGTTGTAAGAAGGGGATGTAAACCTTTTTGCTAAGACCATTACGAGCAGATTTTTCGTTGCCGTAATCTTTGTTGGCTTGAGCCAATAGTTTGTAAGTGGCTTTGTAGTCAAGGTTCATTGCAATGCAGATTGATCGAACTACGCAGTCTCCCGCTTTACCTTTAAAGCCAGCGGCTGAGCGGCCTCCGTCGTTGTATTGATAGGTCATTGTCGTTCTCCTTACTTAGCTGGAGAAACGCGAATGTCAGCACGACCTTCTTTGCGGAAGGTAGCTAAGACGTCGTCAGTGATGCCGTAGGAGACGCAAAGCTTTTTGTAGTCAACGGTGCCAGAGACTTCGATGAGCTTCACAGACACGCTGTGCAGTTCGCCCTTGTGCTCGCCTTCGCCGTATTTGTTGGCGATAGCTTCTTTCATTGCCTTGACTTGCTCAGCCAATGCTTTGGCTTGTTGGTCGAGCACGTAGAGTGCGTCGATGTCAGAAGTGATTGTGGAGATCAGAGCTTCTGTCTGGATCAATGTTGCTGTAGTCATGATGTTTGTCTTTCAGGTAACCTGCTTATTGCAGTGATTGCATCTTAACACGAAGTTAAAGCGCTTGTGTAGATTTATTTAAATTATTTTTGTAGGTGCTTACCCTAACCCCTCAATAAAAGTTCCATGACCCGTTTCACGGTGACGTTCAGGGCATCGATCTCCTCCATCTTGGCTATGGCCCATGCCCTACGCTCGCCGTGCCAACCCATCTTGCTCCCTTGGTGGCAGGACTTGCACAAAGCCACGACGGTGTACTGCCTGTGCTGTTTGACATGGTGCGCGTCGCTTGGCCCTTCTTGGTCGCACACAGAGCAGGGGAGCTCCTTGACCAGCCCAACGTACGCTTTCTCTTTGGCAGTGAGGCTGTTGTTCACAGGGTAGCCTTCTCGACGTGGCGGTTAGAAGCCTCCATAGAGCGCCATACGGCGATTCTTTCCTGACAGGCTATGAGGAGCCACCGAAGGCGTTCGCGCTCCTGTACGGCTTGTCTGAGGGCTTGTAGGTGCTCTTTGTAGCGTGGGGAGGCGTAGGCTTCGCGTTCCTGCATGACGGCGGTCTTGTACTCGCCATTCCCATTGGCTTCAGCGTTCTTCATCTCCTCTGCCTTGATGGTCTTCCTCAGCTCCTCCATAAACACCTTATTGGCCTCTGCCTCTGCATATTTGGCTGAGTTGGCAATCATGAAATCAACTGCTTCGTTCGGGTCAATAAGCTTGCTCATGTCATCTCCTCAAGTTCTACGATAAGTCGCCCCGGCTTCTTGCCCTCAACCCTAAAAATCAGGATCGGTTGAAAGAGCTGGTCATTCACGAACAGCGCATCAGCCAGCCCGTCTAGGGCGCCCTTAGCCGCGGCAAGGCAGTTGTCTGCGTCACGCTTACGCTTGTCAGGCATGTCAAAGGTAATGGTCAACTTAATCAGTCCACCATGGTGTTTCCACCCCTTGATCTGGTGCTTTGCCAACCACGTGCTTGCCTCTCGGTAGTCGGATCGAATCTTGTACAGCTTCCCCCAATGGGTGCCCTTGGCTCGGTTCGGGAACAGCTCCGCTGGCGGGAAGTCTAGCTCGACGCGCAGTACGCTCGTTTTGCATTCTTTGGACGAGGTCGTCACAAGAGGCTTGTCCTCTGCGTTTAGCAATTTCATTCTTTACTCCTTGCCACCATGATTGCGCGCTGGCGGAGCCTCGCTCGATAGCCTTCATCTCGTACCTGCTCATCCACTCCCGAGCTTCGCACTGTCTCATGTGTTCTAAGGTCTCCTGTGAGATACAGACATTCGATGGCACAAGCCTCGGTGTAGGCGTTGCCGTGCCCCTCGCGGATTTCGTCAAGGATTTTTTGGGCGTCACTTTTTGTCATGCCTTCCTCTTTGCTAAGCCTGCACGGATAGCCAGCTCGTTGCGCAGGCGGTACTCGTACTTTGTTTTTCGGATCTTCTCATGCTCGTTTGGTTGTAGCTCAGGGTAGTTGTCGAACAGGGCGGCAAACTCTTGCCACTTGGGTGGGTATCCTCCTGTGTTGGCGCCCCAAGAGATCATGTCAATCTTCATGACCTCGGTGATCGCAAGACGAATCGCTTCTGCGTCTCGCAGGGCTTCTGTGACGCGAGGCCACTCCTCCGAGGGGGCTTGATGGTGGTAGGCACAGACCCACCGTCCTCCAGTAGAGATCCCACCAGCCATGGGGCAACCATTGGCGTAGCATTCAAGGGTGTTGGGGCTGTCATCGACAGCTTCGGTTTTGTTGAATTTTGTAAAGTTGTTCAGTGCCATGATTAGTCCCTGTGGTATTTGCCTTCAATGATTTTTGCGAAGTTCGTTGGCTTGATGATCCATTCAAGATCAGCCAAGAACGGTGGTTTGTCTTTTGATTGGGTTTTGCCAGTCAAGAACTTTGAACTTCTAATGTGTTCAAAGAACTGCTTCCACCACGCCAACATGGCGGCATGGGTGACAGTTCCGTCCTTGGACAGATCAATCGCAACCTCCCTCCACCTTTGTCTTAGGTAGCCAGCACGAGTGTCGTTCCAGATCTCGATGTGGGGTAGGTTTGGCAAGGTGGTGTGGTACAGAGACAGAACACCTTTGTGATCACAACCTAGTATTTTTAAATTCTGTTTTTCGTCAGGTTCGCCTGCTGGCGGACGAACAGTATCTTTAGATACTGTAAATTGGTTCTTGTTTATTGTTTCTTGTTTATTGTTTGGTTGAACGTCCGTTGAACGGGCGCTACTCCGACGTTCAGCGGATGCTTTACCAGCGCGTGATGCTTGCTGAATTTTGGAGTGAAAATGCTTAATTTCTTTGTCCGCACGGTCATTGACCCAACCCTCTTCGCCAAGCTGAAAGAACTCATTAAGCACGTCTTGGACAACCTGAACCTTCTCTCGCATACCAATCTGCTTGGCAACGACCGCTGAATCGACGTTCAACGGGCGTTCGTGAAGATAGTACATGTCGAGCAAGCGACGATAAGCCAAGTCCTCATCTAAATCGAGGTGGCGGGTGTGACTGGCGTAGTCACCAATGTTGAATTGATAGTAGTGCATACCGATCCCATTAACACATCCCAAAAAGAAACTGCGGCAGGCGGGGATGGATCGCTTTTCGGTACGCTCATGACTTCGTACCTAGCCGTGTTTCAAACCATCTTACACGAAGAATAAATCTGGACGCAAGTCTTTTCTTGTGACCAGTCCTTGTGTAGCTTTTTCAATCTTAACCGCTAACGCGGCAGACGCAGTTCTACGCTCGTGAATCAACAGAGACATCCATGTCAAGCTGATGCCAAGATAGTCCGCCATCTCACCTCGTGCGCCCAACGGCTCCGTCGAAAAATACTCTTGCAATTTCATTATTGTTTTTCCTTGGCGGCAAGTATACATTAACTTTAAATTAAAGATAACCCCACGTTTCACTCGGGAATGTATTGCCATCATTTTTAACTGCGTGTTAGAATGCTTGCACGTCGATACGACGGTTAAGGAGAATCTAATGGACAAACCACTTCCCTACACGACCAAGTCTGGTCTTCAAATTGGGTGCAATTACACCCCTACCCAACGCAACTACATGAGTGCTGATGCAGAGCTTCTGCAAATGGCTTTGCTTGGCATTGAGCCTGAGTTTTCTCAGCGCCGCGTTGCAAGCTTTGTTGCGTATGCAGTCTTTTTGATTGTTGTCTTCACAACGCTGTTTGCATTGGACATCAAATGAACAACAAAGAATTCCGCACCATGCAAATCAACGTGATCCTGTTTGCCATTGGCGCCGTGATCTTAGCCCTTGACCTTTTTATTTGGAGACCATGATGACCCACAAAACTATGGCTGAACTTGAAGCCGAAAGCCCTGAAGGCTTTATCAATCCAAAGCGTACGCCCCAAGAGTGGGCGGAGCTGGAGGAGCGTAACAAGGCTATGCGTGAGCATGACCGCCTGCACACAGCCTTTGCGCCAGAAGAGCCAGAAGAGCCAGAAGAAGAGGACGAAGAATGAACTTACAAGACGAACTATGGTTTGACACCAGCAAGGGGCGTATTGGCATCTTGATGGTGCTTGATTGGCACACAGAACAGCTTCACTACATCATGGGCATAGCCAGTGGCATGAACGAAAACGTAGACATCAACCACATCTACAGCGGTGGAGCAAGGCTTCCTGACTACGTAGGAGCGCCTTTGTTCTTTGGAGACTGGGAGTGATTACCATGGCTACGCACAAAGAATACGAGGAGTGGAAAGCAGACCCTTTGGCTCAGCAGGAGTACAACAAATATTTACTTGAGGAAGCATACAAAACCAGTCCAAAACTAGACGAATTTATTGAACATTTTACAAACCAATTTGACCAAATTTTTAAGGAAAAAACATGAGCTTTTTTGTAGAAAACACAGCGCCATCAGGCGACTTTAAACAAGTACCCGCAGGTTTACATCTTGCGCGGTGCTACCGCATCATTGACTTAGGAACCCAGCGTACTGAGTACGACGGTCAGGAGAAGCACCAACGCAAGATTATGCTTGGTTGGGAACTCCACGGCAAAGACGACGAGGGCGAAGAGCTTGTCACAGAGCGTGGTGATCCCCTTGCCATCTTCAAGAACTACACGCTGAGCTGGTCAGAAAAGGCTAACCTTCGTATCGACTTACAGAACTGGCGTAACAAGCCCTTCACAGACACGGAGATGAGGCGCTTTGACATCCAAAGCATTCTTGGAGCTTGGTGTATGTTGACGGTGATCCCACGCCCCGGCAAGAACGGCAAGATGTACTCCAACGTCAAGGGCGTAGCCCCTGTTCCTTCGGTCATCAAGTCCGCTGGTCTACCCCCTGCCATCAACCCTAACCAAGTGTTCCGCATAGCTGAGCCTGACTACGAGTTGTTTGAAACCTTTGGTAAGGGGCTCAAGGCGATGATTGAGGAGTCACCTGAGTGGCAGGCTCTCCAAGGCAGAAAAACCGCTCCAAAGCCCGATAAGACCCCTCCTAGTGGCTTTGACGACATGGAAGATGATCTTCCCTTCTGATCATGGACAACCAAACGCTTGATTTGCTGGCGGGTGTACGCCTTCGGGATGTTGGAGTCCAGAAGGTGTACGACCATAACAAAACGTGGGTTGACAAAGCTCGCAGTACAGCGAAGGCGCTCGCCGCCTTGCACGGTTCGGTATCAATCGATGAGGTTCTGTCAATGTGCGGTCGCCCAGAGTCGGTTCATCCAAACGCAACAGGTTCGATCTTTCGTGAGAATGTTTGGGAAAAGATTGGCTACAAGCAGTCTGCTAACCCATCCGCTCACGCAAGGGTTGTTGGAATTTATAAACTAAAGGGGACTCAATGAGCATTACCGTAAGAGCAAGCGAAAGCTCGCACTGGTACACCAGAGAAGGTGCGCCAAAGTACACCGTGGAAGCCAAGAACGGGCAACCACGCAACACCACACTGGCGGATGCGCGCAAGCTAAACCTTGTACCGTCAGTCACAACGATCATAGGTTGTGCCGCCAAGCCGGGTCTCGAGGCTTGGAAGCTTAATCAAATGATGCTTGCATCTATGACCCTCCCAAGGGCGCCAGACGAGGCAGAAGAGCTGTACGTCCAACGAGTCATCAAAGACTCAAGGGAACACGCCCGTGCCGCCGCTCAGCGTGGTACAGAGGTTCACACAGCACTTGAGAGCTGGTACGAAGGTGTCATGGTCGCTGACATGATGGAATATCAGATGGGCGTTGGTGAAGAGGTCAAGAAGGTCTTTGGTGAGCCTACGTGGATCTCTGAGAAGTCCTTTGCCTGCGAGCTTGGGTTTGGTGGGAAGCTAGACCTGTGCTCAGAGGATGGCGATGGAATAGTGATTGACTTCAAGACGAAGGAATTCACAGACCCAGCCAAGGTAGATACGTACGACGAGCACCTGATGCAACTAGCCGCCTACAGGCTGGGATTAAACCTGCCCCAAGCAAGGTGCGCCAATGTCTTTGTATCGGTCACGGAGCCGGGTCTTGTGGTCACCAAAGAATGGTCAGAAGACGACCTCGAACGCGGAGAGGAGATGTTCTATCACCTCCTTAAATACTGGCAATCTAAAAACAAACACAAGTGAGGACATCATGGAACACATGCAATCAGTAGCTTTTAAACGTGCAATTAACGTGCTTAACGCACTCAAGTGCCAATTTGCCATCATCACACCTGAAGGTGAGAAGTTTGGCGAGTTAGAGGTTAGCAAGCCAACAAACACAAGAAAACACAAAATGGGTGAGCTAAAAACCTATGTTGAACAATTTGTGGCGTCTGTTGAAGTTGGTCAAAACTTTACCGTTCCATGTGGTGAATACAATATGGAAACAATAGCAACAAGCGTTGGCAATTGGTTTTACAAAAAGTATGGTGCTGGATCTTTGAACTACCAAAGCGACAAACAAGCTCATGCAATTCACGGATTTCGAAGTATATAAACATGAACCCCTACCTAAATCCAGACGACATCAAACAAGCCTTCTTTAAGATCCAACTTGAGGATAACTACAACTTTCTTGAGGAAGATCTTCAGAAGCTAGCTGACGCCTTCATCATGGCGGCTATGCCTGCTATTGTTAAAACCGAGCGCGACATGTGCATCAAGTTTGTTAACACGCTAAACACCAACGTAGCTCGCGCTCTTGGTGAATACCGCGAAAACCTATGACACCCAAAGACTTTGTCACGGAGTTGTTTGGAGAGGGGTGGAAGCCGTCACAGCTCCCATCCTTCCTCGACGCCATCAAGGGCTGGTCTGAGGACTCCCAAAGGTACTACGCTGTACGAGACTTTGCTAAAAAGTTAGAATGGGCAATCGACCCTAGAGATCGCACGGAATGCCACGAGTTTGACGACCTTGTGGACTCCAAGCGTTTTGAACATGATCTTGATGAAAATTGACACAAAAGGCGAGTTAGAAGCAGATTGGGAAGCCATAGAGCGCTTCACAAAGTGCTTTGACAAAGGCTGTAAGTCAGAGCAGGCTTACAAAGCAAAGCTGTTCTCGTTGGTTTTAGAGCATGGGTATGACGTTGCCATGGATGACGTAGAGCAGGATCGCAAACAGGTGCTGTTTATGCTCTGTACACCTGCTGGCAACGCATAAAAAAATGCCCCCGTCTTAGGGGGGCTAAACAAGTGGCAACTGCACTAAAAGTCACTTGTGAGGAGAATCAATTACCAATAATCTCTGAAGGCGGGACTGTCCCTAATGGTGGAAGTCTTGGTTGAAACGGCTTTTGTCCTGTTTGTCTAGGATAACCGATGTACGGTCTGCTTGCCACGGCTAATTCTTCTTCTGTTGGCTCCATCCTGTTACGCTTCTGTAGCTCAGGATCTGACTCTTGAGCAAGCACGTTCCTACGAATGTTGCGATAGGTTGGAATACCAACGCTCAAAGGAGCGGCAACAGGGAATGCTGGGGTCAACGTAGCGCCAGTAGCCAACGCACTAGCAAGGCTCAAACCCATGTCCGTGTAGTCACGGTTTATAGGCGCTCTTTCGTATTGGCTTTCAATGTCAGCAACGTCACGTCCCATGCTATACAAAGCAAGGGGTGGCGCAACGTACCGAAGAGCCTTGCCGCTGTATCTCATCATGTCAGTAAACATGTTCTTGACTTGATCCAATCCTGAAGGTGGGGGCGGAACAGTAGAAACGATTGGCGCTCTTGGCAACGGAGCAAGCTGTGCAGGTTGTCCGCTAGGTAGGTCTGGGTTTGCAGGAACCTCTGGGCGCATTACGAATGACTCGCGAGGGCCTCCTCCCACGCTAGGCGCTTGCGTCATGATCCCACCAAATCGTGGGTTCTCAACAAAGTTACTACCACCCATGTTTCTGACTTTATTCAAAGCTTCGCGGCGTTTTTCCGCAAGATCCCAAGCGCCACCCTCTTGCTTGGTGTTGGTCAGAGCTTGACCTGCTTCAATGTCTGTCAAACCAAGAGCTTTGGCAGTGTTGTAAGGAATGACGCCTGTTTGACCTTGAGCCATTCGACCTGCATCTGCAACCCCCATCACAGGCTGACCTTGAACATTTGGTAAACCACCCGCAGGAGAGCCCATAGGAGCGCCTGTAGGCGTTTGTGGGGGAGTGGGTGCACCACCAGTCGGTAAACCGCCCATAGGGGCTGTAGGAGGTTGTTTAGCCTCATTAAAAGCTCTAGCCAACTTACCCATCGTACCAGCGGCAGTTCTGCCAGCATAAGGAGCCAAGGCAAACGCGGTTCCAGTGCCAGCTCCAACTAAACCATATTGCTGACGCTTTAGGTCAGCCAGTGAGTTCTCACGAATGAAATCCTGCTCAGGCGTTACCTCTCTTGCATTACCCAAGCTTGGAGGAGAGGGTGGCGGAGCGTCTGCTGTAGGGGTCTCAGGCGGAGTCTCGGCTGGTTGTTGAGCATCTTGTTCAGCAGGGGCTTTAAAGTCTGGGTTAAACGCCGCAAACGTACCAAACTCTGTAAGTTTTTTTACATAATTTAGGGCGTTATCGCCAAGCGGTTTGCCTTCGGCTTGAGCCTTAATTTCGTCAGGGCCGCTGTGGTAGTAGATAGCCGCAAGCATGGGCTTATTTTTGGCATAAGCCAAAGACTCCTTGAGGTTCTGGAGTCCAGCCTGAAGGTTTTTGTCAGCATCACGCAAGTCTGCTTCAGAGTAGCCATAAGCCTTACCAGTCGATGGCTTGACTTGCATCATCCCAATTGCACCTTTAGGGCTGTCAATTGTTTTGGGGTCAAGGCTACCTTCTTTAAAAGCAATAGAGACAGCAAGCGAGGGATCAATCCCCATGGCTATGGCGGCTCTAGCCACCTTCTCAGCCATTTGAAGCTGTTCTTTATTCAGCTCGCGGATGAAACTAAGTTTGAGATCAGCCATTATCTAAGTTGCCTCTCTACGTTTGCTTGCGCCGCGTCTATGTCTGGTCTATTTCCACCAGAAGGGGCGCGTGTGTTACCAGACCAAATAGACTGCAACTTCGCCTCGTACGCCTTGAGCATATTTTTGTACTCAGGTGTGCGACGGAATTTATCGTAAGACATGTTTGAATCAAGAATCTTATCACCAACGCTCTCAGCAAAGTTAGCACGAGCAATCAGCATGTCAGCAGTCTTGTTCATTGAGCTGACCGACATCTTGGTGTTGATCGTTGTGTCAGCAAACATTTTGCGCTCACCGTCAGAGAAAGCACCCTGACCTTTAGCCAACGTACTCGCCTCAAACTTAGCACGCGCCACTTGAGTTCCCATTTGGTAGTAACGATCTAAAATTGCCTGCTTACGATCTGTGTACTGCTGTGAAGTTTCGTCAGGTTTTTGGTCAACGCTGAACGCAACATTAGCGGCAACCATGGCATCACGGAAGCCAACAGGCGTGAACTTGCCCTCGTCAACCATTTTGCCCATTATTGAACTAATTTTAGGTTTCTCAAAAATACCAACAACAAGGTTTCCGCCTTCTTGATTGACCAAGGTCTTGGCAGATTGAGCAACCGCTCTAACTTCAATAGCAGGCTCAAGCTTATCAATTGCCAAGCTTGTTCGTTTAGCTCGATTCTCGGCATTTTGTTTAGCTTCAGCTTTAAGCTCTTCAGCATTTGCTTCTGCTTGTGCCGTTGTTGGTCTTTGAACCTGAGCAGGCGCGTTAGCTGGCGCCGCTCCAGTAGGAGTTGCGTTAGGTGTAGATGGTGTCGCCGCCTTTTGTTGTTGACCAAACACAATCATTTTTGCAATCTTGGCGTAATCTTCCGCATTCTGCGCTTCGCCAAGCATCCTAGCTTGCGACGCAGGAATTTCATAGCTTCCATAGCCATGAATATAAGTTTTGGTTGGCGTTGGATCAAAGCCAAACTGTTGACCAGTCTGTAGGTTTACCGCCGACGTGCCTGCTTGGTTTACTGAGATGTTCTTACGACGATTCTCCATGATGTCCTTGCGGATCTCATAAGGATCTTTGTTAGCGGCTATACCTCGCTTGTACTCTAACTTTTCTTGTGGCGTAAAGCCTTCTGGCTGTGCAGGGAACAACTGTGTTCCAGCAGGCGATGGCTGAGCCATAGGCGCAGGAGCTTGGGGCACAGGAGGCGCAGGTTGTGCCGCGGACAAAGGTGCTTGAATAGGAGGCGCGGCAGGCGCTTGACCAATAGGAGCAGATGGCAGAGCGCCAGCAGGTGCGGCGGGAGGGGCAGGCTGTGGGGCAGGCTGTGTAGCTACAGGTAGCTTCGCATAAGGTGAATCTTCGCCTAGATCTTCATTGATGAGGCGTTGCTTCATCTCAGCTTGTTTTGTCTGAATGTCAGTCTGTACGCCCTGCTGAGCCATCTCCAAACGCATCTTTGCCATTTCCATGATGCGCTTTTCTTCAGCGGATTGGGCAGGGCCAACCGCGGCGGCTACGTTACCTAACGACTCACCAAATCCACCTGTCTTTGTAGGCGCCAGAAAACCTTGCGCCATGGCAAGCATGGTAGGATCAAACAAGCGATTGTTGTTTCGCTCTTCAAACTTCTCTCGAGCATTTCTTTGGGCGTCTAAATACTCTTGCATGGCATCACTGCCAATGACATTTGTAAAATCTGGTGCTTTATTAGCCATTATTAAGTGCTCCCAACTCCGCCGCCCAAAACAGACCCTTCGGTGTTGTATTCAGGATTGCCTGCTGTAATGTCGCCAACACCACCAGACAGCGCCCAACTAACTTTGTTGCCAAGCTTGTCAAGCCAACCAGTGTCTTTTGAGTTTGTACCGCTTGCAACCAATGAACCTAAGCCACCAATTTGCGAGAGGATGGAGGGGCCGTAGGAGCTTGCTGGGCCTTCGTACTTCTCGGTCGTAACCGTTGGGTACGTATAACCACGTAGGATCTGAGCCACATTACCAGCCATCGTGGTTGGTGCGTTAATCAGAGCTTGGTTTTGAGCCTGCTCAATAGCGCCAATGTCTGCACCAGTCTTTAGACCACTCGTAGCGGCTTGCTGTTCCTGAGCACCCAAAGTACCCAACATTTGACCCGCTTGTGTCTGACCGCTCATCTCACGCAAGGCGGCATCAAGGGCTGACTGATACCCAGCCGCACGTCCCTTGTTCTGCTCTTGCAATAAGGCGGTGTTCACGTCGCCCATAGTTTGGCCCAAGGCGTTTGCATAGCGTTGGCTACCCAAGGCGCCAGAACCTACAAAGCCACCCTTGAGCTGGGGCATAAGGTTACGTTGGACGTTTGTTGCACTCCTACTGGCCATGTCGCCAAGAACGGCGTTTTCGTATGGGTTGTAGAACTTGGAGATGTCAGCCTGATCAATACCTGCACCAGCTTGGCCAGCGGCCAAAGCCTCGTCCATTGGCGTTTGATAACGTTTTAATGCTTCTGGCGCGTAAGTAGCTACGTCCTTCTGGAGCTGGCTTAAAGGCGCCACATAGGGCGTACCAGCCGTTTTAAGCTGTTCTTGAGTGGGGGCTGTGTAAGCGCCAGTTACTGGATCTTTGACACCCAAAGCCTGTTGACCTTGCTGTGCAAGTTGGGTCAGGTAGTCCGTTAGGTATTGAGGAGCAACAGCCGCCGTTTCTCTGGTCGTCTGTACATTTGGTGGTGCGTCACCTTGAAATAAGCTTGCCATTTATTTGCTCCTTACCTTCTTTAGGTAGTCAAGTGGTGATTTCAATGCTGGCGGAGGTAGGTCTTTTGGCTTCTTAGACCGTGCTCTCTCACGAATAGAGTGCATCATTTCGTATAGTTTATCTGAACCTGCCTTGGTTGAGCCATTTCCCAACGCAGAAACTACGTCCGCAGGGAACACAAACTCACCGTCAGCCAACATGGCTTTGATGTCGTCAGACTGTCCGTCTCCGTCACCAGCTACGTGCGCGCCGTGGCGGAAGTCCAAACGACCGTCTCCGCGTGGAAGAGCTCCCAAGGCGCCACCAGACTTGACCAACAGGGGTAGAGGCATAGCGCCACCAGAAGCCATCTGCAAGGGGGCAACGAAGCCACCAGCTTTAAAGCCGAGGGATCCTTCTTCCTCTTTTTCACCAAACAACGAGTCTAGGTCGTCAGGGGCTGTGCCGTATTTCCAATTGCCTTGATCTGGCATAGCTGGTTCCTGTGTATTAACTTGAGGTAATGCTGGCATTTTCTCAGTATTCATGCCTTCTTGCAAAGCCTGAAGCTTGGCAAGCGGATCCACGAACTTATCCTGAGTCATGTACGCCTTAAGCATCTGAGGGGGAAGGCGATCCATTTCACCAGCCATAACTGCTCCACCTAGCAAACCAGCAGTTAAGGCCGCCTTTTTCTTGGTTGTAGGTTTGGTAGGAGGCGTAGTAATTGGCGTAACTGGAGTGGCTGTCACCGTGCCAGAGATCAAGTCATTGACCGACTTAACAAGGTCAACCTTTTCAAGCGCAGTCGTAGCGGTGCTTGTTGCCAGCTTTGTAAGGTCGGCTACGTTGACGTTGACGTTTGCATTGATGGCGGCATTCACCGCGGTATTAACGGCAGTATTGACGTCCACACCAGCATTGACAGCCGCGTTCACTGCCGCGTTTACAGCAGTATTGACCGCTGTGTTCACATTTGTGTTTACGTTCGTATTTACGTTTGTGTTCGCATTAGTATTTGTGTTTACGTTTGTATTTGCATTCGCGTTGGTATTTGTATTTGTATTTGTATTTGTATTCGCGTTGGCGTTTGTATTGGTATTCGTGTTTGTGTTTGTATTAGAGTTAGCGTTAGCGTTTACTGCCGCATTGATGGCAGATGTAACCGACGTCGTAATGGCTGTGTTTACATTGACGTTGTTACTGATCGCAGTCGTCACGGAAGAGTTAACAGCAGTGCTAATTGCTGTGGTGCTGTTGACGTTGTTGCTAACCGCAGTTGTGATGGCAGAGGTTACGGCTGTATTGATTGACGTAGATGTATCAGCACCGCTAGTCACAGCGGCTGAAATAGCAGAGCTAACAGAAGCATCAATTGCCGTTGTCGTGTTGGTACTGGTTGTAACCGCGTTTGTAATCGCTGAGGAAACAGCAGAATTAACAGTAGTTGCTACGTCAGCACCACTCTTGATGCTTGAAGTAACTGCGCTCGTAACCGTATTACTGATTGCAGTGCTGTTACTTACGCCAGCAGTGGTCGCCGCAGTAATCGAGCTAGAAACCGTCTGAGATACACTTGCACCGCTTGAGATCGCAGAAGAAACGGTCGAGTTGATTGCTGTCGTTGTGTCTGCACCAGCGTTAATTGCTGAGTCAATTGATGATGTAACCGTTTGCGTTACGTCTGCACCATTTGTAACAGCAGAAGATACAGCAGAAGTAATTGATGCGGTAGTATCAGCGCCGTTTGTAATGGCAGAGGTTATAGAAGTTCCAACGGCAACATCTACAGTTGTTCCGCTTGCCAAAGAAGTTTTGACAGAGTTTGTGATTGCAGTGTTCACGCTGGCAGTATCGCCAGAAGTTGCGGCAGAAGTTACGGCAGTTGAGATAGTGTCAGTGATGTTGGTTGCAGTTACAGCGTTTGCTGTTGAACTTGCACCTTTACCCACACCCATCTCAATCACGCCCTGTGTCAAGATCTTGTTTACATCAAAGTCCTGACCAAGTGCAAACTGTGCTCCAGCGGCTTGTGCAGAACCCTCAACAAGCTCACCCGCAGAGTGCTTGCCAATCATCTTGCTAAGAACTTTACCCTCAACAAGTCCGCCAGTAGCGCCTGTGGCAACCATGGCAATAAGAGAAGAGTTACGAGCCGCAGTCCTAGCTTCAGCCTCAGACATGCCTTGAGCAATGGCTGACTTGTACGTGTCGTTGTATGCGGCGCCACCAGACTCGACCATGTCGTTGGCTACAGCGATGCCGTAGCGAGCAATCTTACTTCCAGCCTTTAGCGCCATACCGACCCCCGGCACCTCCTCAAACGCCTCGGTAAATACCCAATTAGCGGCTCCCAGTGGGTTGTCATAAGCGGCGGTTAGCATCGCGCCAGTCTTTGCCAACAAGCCCTCTGCTTTTTCAATCTGTTGACCAATCTCAGCTTGTTGCTTCTTGATGTTTGGGTCAGAGATAGAGTCTGAGAATTTGTCTACTTGACTTGCAAGATCACGAAGCTTATTGCCAGCATCCGTGGATTTTCCAGCCACCAAGTCAATGATGCCGCCTACGTTACCCAACAAGTTTCCACCAGCTTGAACCGCGGCAACGGGCGTATTGGCAACAACACCAAAGAAGGTGTTCATGGCATTAGCAACACCGTTGGCTACACGACCGCTGGTGGTATTTAAGTCGGCAGAGGCGTCAATTGTCTGACCGCCTATTGGGTTGCCTAACGCATCATATCCTCCAGTTGTTTGAGTGTTCTGGGTGGTAATGTATTTTAAAAGTTCATCAGCTTTTGCTGTTGATATTTTTGCTTTGTTTGCCGCATCTTGTACGGAGTCATACCCAGCGTAAGACCCACGACCAGCACCTGCTGTAGTTGAGTTGGCAAGGCTATTTAGGTTGACAAGGTTAGAGGCGACAGCAAGCGCTGGGTTCTCTTCCTTAGTGTCAGTCGAATATTGCTTACCATTCCATGTGAATGTCTTGCCAGCACCCAAACCATCTCTTGCGGCTTTGTAAGCTTCGTTGAAGTTGGTTGCGCTATCAATTTTGTTTTGCGTAAGAGCGGAATTGACTTGTGCGTTTGATGTCCCCATGGTGTACGTATTGCCACCGTAGGTAAACGTCGTGCCTGTTGGGTTGCGAGACTTAGCCAAAGCCGCCGCTTCTTCTAGCGAGTCAGCTTCAGTGTTTCCAATGACTGTGTTATTTGCCTTGGCTTGAGCCGCTACTGCCGCATCTACGCCTGCAAACTCACCACCAGCTAGGTTAGCGGCGGTGTTTGTTTTGAGTGCATCAGCCTCAAGTTCTTTAATCGTGTTTACGGCGTTGTTGTTGTCAATCGTGTAAGTCTTGCCACCAAACGTGAACTTACCGTAACCAGCCGCATCAGCCGCTTTCATTGCCGCATTGACATCTGTTGATCCAGTTGCATCAAATGTCAAAGCCTTATCAAGCTCGGCATTAACGGCGTTGTTGATGGTTGAATCAGCTTTAATAGCTGTGGCAATTGTTCCTGTTAGAGCGGCTTTTGTAGCGGCAGTTCCAGCCGTAAACGCGGCATCAACTAAGTTGCCCAAAGATAAGTCGCCACCGTTTTTGATGGTGGTTGCAACAACTGTTTTTGTAAAGTCTTGAGCGCCTTGGGATAGGCTTGAAAAGTCTGGAATTAGGCTGGTAATTTGATTGACACCAGCATCTACTGCACCACCAACTAATGATTGGAGAATGTCAGCTTTACCGCCGCTAGATACAAACTGCCCAGCACCTTTAGCAAGGACATTTGTTGCATCTGCACCAATAGAGCTAACAAGATCAGTAGATCCAGAGATACCACCAGCAACTTGTCCGCCAACGTATGTAAGCAAAGCGCCCTTGGCAATGTCTTCTACGCTCTTACCCATAGCGGCTTGGAGAGCGGCTACGCCTGCGGGGCCTCCAAAGTAGCCAGCGGCAAGAGTTGCCACTTTTCCAAGGATTGGGTCATCGCCAATCATGGTGACTATGTCGTTGGATGACGCCCCAGTTGTGTAGAAGATTGGTTTACCGCTGGCATCAAAGCTTGTTCTGAAAGCTGTATTGCCTTCGCCCGTAAACGTGCCAGACCAAGCACTACCGCCTGATCGATCATAGTCACTGATCAGCTCTTTACCAGTTACCTTGTTTCCAATAACTTTTTCAGTGCCAACTTTGGCGGTGTAAACAGTTTCAGAATTGCCTGAATCGCCACCACTATAAACAGTTTCTGCTTTGACTAAGTTAGGGTCAATCTTGTTGCCTTTTGCATCTGTGTAGCCAACAATCTTGCTGTCACCAATCGGGTTTCCTTCGTTGTCATAGCCAACGATAGTTTGTTCATATTGAGGAATAACCTGAGCGTCAACTTTCTTGTCAATCAGTGCAACTTGATTGATGTCCGTTACGCCAGATGCAACCAAGTTCTTAGCCATGGCATCAGCGTTAGCCTCCGCAGATCCAAAGCCTTCACCAGTCCACTTGGATGTGGTGCCTTGAGCCAAGATTTGATCTTTGACTTTGTTTACATCTGCGGCGCTTACGTTGTATGTTTGACCTTGCAGTTGAACAGCTACAGTTGCAGGTGTTGTGGCTTGCGCGGCTGTAGCGGCTACGTTAGTGCCAGCAACCTCGTCAATTGCTTGCGCAAGATCAGCAGGGTTGGAAGTGTTAGTTGCGTTTACTTTGTTTGTAACGGCAATCTTTTGATTTGGGTTGAGACGTTCGTACGCCTCCATGACTGATTTGTTGTAGATCTCTTCACCAGCCGCATTGACGTGCAGAGCATCTCTAAGAAGAGACTTGTCTTGCAAGATCTGACCCATGGTGTCAACAGTTACTACATTGCTATTGTTTGCGGCAATGTCGCTGTAGAAGGAGGCAGGGCCAGTCTGAAAATTGTTGTTGACCACATCTGTAAGAGACCCAGCTCTGGGTGATGAGGTTAAGACAACATTGACACCCTGCGCTCCAAGTGTGGAAACAATTTGATTGATGTTGCTGGTGATGGTTGCGTCATCAACGCCTTGAAGCATGTCAACGCCACCAGTTTGTAGGAACACCGTAGAGCCGGGGGCAAACGACCCGCCAGCCGCAGTAAAGTCATTAAGCTGTTGAAGCGTATCGGCGCTAGTTGCACCACCCACAGCAGTGTTGATTGTTTGTAGACCAGTCAGCGCGGTCAGATCATTAACAAGAGAATTGTTTGTGCTGTTCCAACTGGCACCAGCCAAAATGTTTCCTGATAAAACATTACCTGTGTTGTTGGTGGCAGGTAGTCCACCAGTAACTGCCGTGTTGTCTACAACATTTGTGGCTTGAGTTAAAGCACCAGTGCTTGGAGGGGCGGTGACGGTAACAGCCGCGCCAGCATCGTTTGCTAAGTTAAGCCCACTCGTCGCGGGTTGTGACCAATTGTATTGATTGAGCGCATTGTTCTGCTCATCACGCAACGCCGCCGCGGCTTCCCAACTTCCAGTCAGTTGGTAAAGCTCTTCATCACTCATTACTGTTGGAGCAGAGTCCTCATACTCATCTTCTCCAAATTGTTGCCGAAAGTAATCAATTGCCATATCAATTCACCGATGGGTTAACAGAGTTGACAAGAGCTTCAGCCCACTCGTGCCAGTCATCGTAAATGTAAGGGCCCGGTATCCCCTCGTTCGTAAACACATCAATTGCTTTGAGTCCAGACGCCCACTCTTTCCAGTCCGTGTTTGCGTCTGGTATAGCTAAGTTTTGTACAGAGTAAAGCTCGCACATAAGCGAAGCCCACGACACGAAGGTGTGAAAACGAGGGTCGTAGACCTGTGAGACGCTGAGGATGGTTGCCATTACGGTCTCACATCACCTAAATCGGCGTCTAAGAGGATCTTACCAACTTGATAGTCACCACCTGCTACGTTAGAGACAAACTTCAAGCGAAGCTCACGGCGCTGTTCACGCATGTCGACCTTACCCGTTGAAGGCGTGAATGTGTACGCGGCAGATGTTACATCATCAGACTGAGCAAACGATCTACCAGTCACGTAGACATCCATATCACCAGACTGAATAAAGTCAGGCTCAACACGCTCTAAGCGCAACCACTTGTTATCGCCTACAGGGGACGGCTGGGACGGCCCCCCTGAGACCAGACCCAAGTCATTTGTCTCAAAGTAAGACTCAATTGCAAGAACTGACGTATTCTGAACCACGTCAGTACCAATCTCGTGTTGCCACAAAGACACAAAGTCAACCACCTGAGTGACGGTAATGATCAACCCAGAACCTACGGGAAGGGATGCAGATAGGGTGTTGCCAACAACGTAGTTCTTACCCTTGGTGAAGATCGTCACAGAGGTAACGATACCGCCAGCCACCACAATGTTAGCTGTGGCACCTGATCCGCTTCCGCCTGTCAAAGCTTTGTTCGTGTAGGTTCCATTAGTGTAGGTCGTTCCACCAGCGGTTAACGTGATTGCGTTCACACCACCCACTTCATTGGTTTCCCATGACGCCCAAGTTGGGTAGTGAAAGACTTGAGAAAAGTAACCAGCAGATCGACGAGCTCCAAGAGCCTCACCTGCGTCGTACCAAATGTTCTCACGTACGTTATAAACAACTGCATCAGTGCACTCTGTTTCAGTTCCACGAGGGTAAAACCACCAGACTTCACCAAAACGCGGAACCTTAGATACCCAAACCTTTTCGCGCTGTGCGTAGTTCAGGTTATCAAAGAAGTAGTTTTGGTTCATGGTGTTAGGAATTTCTTTAACCACACCGTTGTAGAGTAAGAACCTATCAACACCGCACCAATAATAGATACCGTCGTACTCAATCACAGACTGAGAAGAAAGGATAGACGACTGAGACGAGATCAAGTCATAGCGCCAGTATTGAGCAGGGGTTCCTGTACCGCCAATAAATGACACGCGGATAACGCTGTCAAGGCTCCAAAACAACCCAGAAGGCGCGTTAGAGCCACCCCTGACGGGTAGCCCTTGGACAATCTTTCCAGTGGCTACAGAGACCTCATTGGCGTCCGCAGAGACCCAGTCGTTTGTATTGCCTGCTGAGCAGTTTCTAATTAACCCGTTGTTGCCGTAGACGAAGACATAAGGGTGAAGGGAAACCACGCCACCAGAGACGGATACGTTGTTGTCAAAGGTAATAGTAGATGCACCAGACGTTGTTGCGGCGGCAGAAATTACCACGTTCTGGATTTGACTTAAGGTAAATACTAAACCAGTTGTTGTTCCAGCAGTCGTAGTGAGCGCAGGGCCGCCCGATGAAGCAGACAAGGTAAACGTCGTTGCGTAGTTAGTTGCAATAATAAAGTACGTCACACCAGAGGTAATACCTGTTGCTGTACCAGTGTTAGTACCAGAAACGGCAACTGTCTGACCAACGTAGAGTCCTGTCGTAGACGTACAAGAACATTGACCAGCAACACCAGTCACGGCTAAAGCGTTCAAAACGGTAACGGAAAGGGCGGTTGAGACAACCGTAGTAGCAGAAGGAATTCCTGTGCCTGAGATGGATTGACCAGCACCGATCTGAAGGTTAGGCGTTGACAAGTACATGGTCGTGGTGCTGTTCAAGTACACAGAGGCGGTGAATATGCCAATAGCAGATAGACTGGTACCAGTGATGTTGCCACCTAGAACGGGAGTGTTCACGTTGTTGTCAATGATGGTGAGGGACTGCCCCGGGTGCGCTAACAACAAGTTATTCCCAGACCCACTCACGTCATAGAACGTATCAAACTGCCACAAGTTATTGTCAGACGCCGTAAAGTTTGACAACGTCATATCCGTTACGCCAGCACCTACACCGTTGTTGTCAATGGGAATAACCTGCAAACCTTTAGAGTGCCCATTAAATACGTTGTTAAAGCTCTGCTGTGGATTAACGTAAATCCCTCGGGAGGGGCCTGAGATCCCAGCAGTGATCTGCCTATACCCACCTATCTTGCGCGGGCGACCACGCTGAAACCTTACCCACCGACCGTCTTGATAACTGTCCGCGTCAAAGGTTGTACCGTCGCGCTGGATGCCCGGCTTGGTGTCAAGAGCAAAGACCTTTTTGGTCATTAGAACGTGCCCCCAGCAATACCACCAGTAACGCCACTTCCAAATGTTCCAGTGGTACTACCAACAACCGCACCTGAAAATGTTCCAGTTGTCCCAGCAACGCCACCAACAATTGTCAATCCCGTCGCTGAAAGCGTAGACCTTAAAACACCCAAAATAGCCGTATTAAACTGCCCTGCTCCAGCACGATATAAACCTGTAGTTGCCTCAGAGGCGTAACTCAGCGCAGGAACCCCAACTGAACCGTCACTTAAGGAGACAGTAGTAATAGTTCCAGCTTGAGATGTGTTGGCATTAAAAAAGTTGGTTCCGTCGCAAGCCAAAGTTACCTGCTGACCAGAGGGAATGGTTACAGACGTGCCCGCTCCAGTTCCTACAGTGAG